>Ga0118677_10002301_pt1 | contig 38625 bp, 32 predicted proteins | sample AliMusrvi5mmetaG_FD_86154 | JGI IMG/M metagenome (GOLD analysis project Ga0118677, IMG submission 86154) | reverse complement strand
CATTAAAGGCGTCCTGGAAGACACGAAGCATAAACTTGAGCTTAAGTTCAGGCACAAACCGCAGGTTATCGAAGGCAATTTGAGTTCAATTCAAAGAGCGTTTAACGAAGTAAAGAGCATATAAAATAGATATCAGGCGTCAGATATCAGATTTCAGCTAACGACAAAACCGATTTGAGATTTTTTGCTGATGTCTGACATCTGATATCTGCCTGCCCGCCGAAGAGGCGGGGGCGGGTCAATAATAATGTTTTAGCTTTAGTTTGATAAAATATTTAGCGACCCGCCTCTTCGGCGGGTCAAACGAGAGTAAGTGATTTTGTTAAAATATTGGAAGCATTGTGATGTTTGCCGGATAGGTGAACAGTAACTGGGGTAACTCGTTTGAAAAACATTGCAATATTAGGTTCAACGGGCTCGATTGGCAGGCAGGTAATTGATGTCGCCAGAAAATTGAGTTCTCTCGTCAGAATAAGAAGCATAAGCGCCCATTCAAATATTAGTGAAGTCAAAAAGCAGATAAAGGAATTCAGGCCGGGCATCGTTTCCGTTTGGGAAGAAAAAGACGCGCGCGAGCTTAGGATATGGTGCGCGAAAAATAACTGCAATGCAAAGTCGGAAAAAGTCGGATTTCACCTCGTAAAACTCAATGGTAACAAGGATTTTCGTAGAAAAATACAGGGCTGGAAGATGGTTTCTTTTGCTTCGTTTCTTGCCATCCGCACAAAGAAAAGAAGTCCGGCAAAATAGCTTTTATCAAAAATATTTTGTCATCTCATTGATTATGATAATTTTAAGGGTGAAAAATCCCATTAAAATTATCAAATCCTCACAGAGTGCACGCCCCGCCCTATCGGAAAATGCAATTGCACTTTTTCGTTTTTTCAGGGTTATATGAATTGACTTTGTTTGTATAAATTCAGGTAATCAGATAGTTAATGAATGTGCTCCCCTACAAACCAATGGCATTCCAATAAAAAGAGGGGAGGCCTTGGATCATTAACCCGGAATCAGGATGATCCCCTAGCATTGATTATTGACATCTACTAAAGTCGTATGAAAAAAAATGAAGGGAATGGTAGGGAACCTGGAACGAGTTTATCGGACTCCGTTGTTCATCAACAACTCATTGAAGTCTTTATGATCAGGATAAATGACCGGCGCCCAGTCTTTGACCTGATCGCATTTGCTAACGATCTTTTGAGATGCCGCCATCCCTGCCGGGTCATTATCCAGAAACAGGTTTACTTCCCTGGCTTGTTCCAATTCAGAACCGATCCGGGGCAAAAATGATAATGAATTTAACACAATCGTTTGGTACCTGGGAATCTTGTTATAATAGGTGCAGCAGGATAAAAAATCCATGAATCCCTCGAACACATTGATTTTGGAATTGTCCGTGCCGGTGATGGTGGTGAAGTATTTTGGACTCGAACCTGTTTTAAAGAAAGCGTTTCTCAATTCATAACCGTCTTTATCATTTTTAAAAGCCAGGGCGAAGTACTTCCTGTCATGGACAGTATAAAAGGCTTCTTTCAAAAACAGTTGGGCAAACGGAAGTGCAATTGCACGTGATTTCAGATATTGAATCAAAACCGAATTGTTCAACGATTGTATGCGATCAATCTTTATTTTGCCCGATTCATCCGCAGGGCAGGACTGGATATAGTTTACAGACGAGAAGGACCTTCCACCAATAATATCAATGGTTTCCCTGAAGCTTGTATGGTGCAATTTCATAACCAGGTCTATTAAATTGCCTCCTTCACCACTCCCGAAATCGTACCAGACATTCCTGGATAGATGCACTTTAAAGCTGGGAGTCTTCTCCTGGCGCATGGGACTGATGAACCACGCATTTCCATACTGGATTTTGATAGGCTTGTGTCCGTTTTGATTCAGGTAGTCCATTAAATGAGTTTTCCTCGCCTCTGAGATATTCATTAGGATTTTGTTTTTCAGTATATTCGACTGTTATTCTGATGATTAAAAAAAATAGAACATTTTTATCTTATTGAAGTAGTTGGCAACTACACTTACTATCTTACTACATCCATTAAAACATGAAGCTGTGTAGTAGGTTGTAGTAGGATTCAATGAAACACTTACTACAATGAAAACCCTTGATAATATTGATTAACAACATAATGTAGTAAGTGTAGTAAGTGAATATTAAACATTTTGTTCCTTAATAAAATAGCCATAAACCGGAAACGCGTTTCCCTGAACTCTTTTAGAGCCCTTCGGAAAACCCAGCTGAACAAGCGCTTTTCCAACTTTTTCAACACTTCTCAACTCGGCTCTGCGATCTGACATGGAGTACAGATAATCTCTGATTTCACTGGCAGTTCTGAAGGCATCGTTGTCGAAATCTGTCCCGGGTGTCAGATATTTTTGGATGTATTCATACTCTACACTATTTTGCTGGAACTGCTGATTACGAGTTTCATTCTCCTTTATTTCTTCTCGCGTCAGCTGAAATTTGAAACCACTCTTGTAAAGGGAGTATGCCTGGCTCCAAACCAGGTCTATCGGGATATCATAATAGGCAAAGTTGATCGACTCTATTTCAAAACACAGCCATCTAACGCTCCCCGTAGTATCGGTAAGGAATGTGTCTTCATTCGTTGATCCGACAAATGATGCCCTGCGGGGATCAGTTTGCGCTTTACGTGCAAAAGGATGACGAACCCTGACACTGTCTTTGGAAAAAAGGCTTTTCAGCTGATTAAGCTCGAATTTAGTGCGGGAACTTAGTTCATCCAGGTTGATAATGATGTTTTCACACAGGCTGATCAACCCGTCTTTGTCTCCTGGAAGTGACTCAGTATAATAATTGTGAAGAGCCGGTGGACAAAAGTACCGGCAGTAGGTGCTTTTACCGGTATGCTGTACGTGTCCCACCAGGATAAAGGCATGTTTATTAAATGACCGGTCATCGATGGCACAGGAAATCATGCGCACAAACATCTTTTTTAAATGGTGGTCAAATTGCTCCTGATCTAAAGCTTTCACATGTTTGGCCAGTGCATCGATATAGTCTCTGTCACCGGGATTCCAGGCAGGCAGCCCTGCCAGGTAATGTTTAAATGGATTGTAAGTCTCAACAAACTCCGAATTGAGCAACGCGCAAAGGTTCCCAAACGAAATCCGGTAACCATTTGTCAGTAATTGGATAAAGAGATTGTTCTCATTGAGCACTTTGTAATCCGGTTCCCCCTTTTTACGCCCTTCGACAACGCCGGTGATTTCGTTAAACCGAAGGTCATACCAGTCCTTGAGTGCTTCCTGAACCTCCACAATCGCCAGAGGTTTTCTATTTTCGGAAGTTGTTTCTTCTGTGTTCTTTTGTTTTTTCATCCGAGAGGTTATTTGCCCGGGCAATCAACACTGGTGATATCCCTGACACATGAAAATATTCTGTGAATTGAAAACGGTTTTGGATGTTTGGTTAAAAGGATCTCCGATTCTTTTTTACAGAAATATAGGCGTCAGCAACGGCCTCAATCTCGGAATTGGTCTTTTTCCTGCCGGATTTGATCCATCCGGTGAGCTCCTGGTGGGAAAAATACAAGCGGTTTCCTCGTTTACAAACGGGAACTTCTTTCCGTTGTACCAAACCATAAACGGTAGGGACCGACAAATGCAGGATTGCAGCTGCCTGCTTGATTGTCAATAATTGGTCGGCTTCGGGTAGGGGAGTGTTACTTTTTGAAAGTAACAGCTGTTCAATGATTTCCAGTTTTTCAAATAACTGGCTTACGGCTTCGGGTAATTTTTCAAATGTCATTTCCATTGCGTACATGTTTAATTTGTGAAACATGCAGCAATGTTACCGGGACGGTTAGCAGGGTTGCAATATGGTTGGGAGAAACATGGTCAAAACCCGGTTAAGATTTTATATTTTGCAGATAAGATAGGTTCCCGTCGCTTTTTCGAGTATGATGTTCAGAACAGGCTTTTGACACTTATCTTTTCTGGTTGACATGATTTCGCTCAGATAAGGCAATGTGTATGTTTTCAGTTTATTCCGATAACGGTATGAAAAATTAATGCTAATCCAGTATTCAAGTTCCTTCTTCTGGCAACCTCTGATGATATCGCAATCGTATAATTGTTTGAATGCATCCGCCAGACGGTTTCCGGAGCCAAGGAATAACAAAGGGTTAGGAGCATTCTCCCCGCCGTTCAGCAACGCATAAAACTCAATTTGATCTTCCGGAGAAAAAAAATCCCGGAGGATCTCATAAATTTCAGATATCGATTCGTTAACAAAGATAGGTTTGATAACTGGCATGGCTGGTTCCAGTTGCTTTGTTGTTGGTTTGGTTATGTCTGTCAGTTCTTCGCGTTCCCTTATTGGGCTAAGGTTGATCGTTTCAAGGATGAAAAAACGGTCATTGCAAATTTCCAGAAATGGGATGTTGTACAGAATGCTATAGTCCTGGATTACCACGAAAAGTAATGAAAAGAGATAGTGGGCCCTTACCTCTGAAATTCCCAGATCATCGGATACATCCTGCCCTTTGTACCAAATAGGATAATATAGTTCATCGATTTCGAGATGCACGGGTTCAATATCTTCAAATTTTTTAGGAATAACGATTACCCTGTCGAGTTCATCGATGTAAAACATGAGTAGATCCTTCTTCTCCTGGAATGTCGATTTAGTTAAAAGATTTAACCCAAGCTCCCTCCTGAATGGCTCGACGAATTCTTCATGCAGGTTGGTATCCATTCCGGCAAGTACTTCTATTTTCCGTGGGTCGTCGTCCTGTTGAAATGAAAGAATATTCAGGCATTTATCCAATGCATTGGTTTCCATAAGGATTTTGGGATATATACTGGGTGCGGAAAGCTAAAATTTTAATACTATTTTGTCTGTGGCATCACGTTTGGCCTGGTTTATAATCTTGGTATAAACCTGGGTCGTTCTTGGATCCCGGTGTCCAAGCATTTTTGAAACAGTGTAAAAATCTGTTCCATTGCTTAGCTGCAATGTTGCGTAGGTATGCCTGAAACAATGAAATGTTATATTCTTTGTGATCCCGGCAGACCCGATCCATTGGGCTAAATGTTTATTGGAATAAGCAGAATAGGTAAGCCCATTAAAAACTTTTTGATTTGGCTCTTTGCGCTCCCCCATCAGGTTATAGGCTTGTTCAGAGATTGGCATCATTTCTACGCCATTTGTCTTTTGCTGGGTGAATTGGATAAAGTACCCGTTACCCTTGATAAATTCCACTTCACCCCATGTTAGTTTTGCAATATCTCCGAAACGGAATCCGGTGAGTGCAGAGAATAAGGCTGCATTTTTTAACAAAGGGTTTAGACAATCCTTCTGTATCAGGTTATTCAATTCTTCCAGGGTTAAGAAATTCCGATGGGTTTCAGCTTCCTTTATTCGATCTATCCTGGCATTTAAATTATAGCGGAGAAATCCATCTTTGTGCGCCTGTTTAAGCGTTGCTTTAAATTTGTTGAAATAGGAAAAGGCTGAATTTTGAGAAAGTTTTACTTTTTCGCTTCGGTTACTGTAGGTATTGCACAGGTAATCCTTGAAATCATTGCAGAATTTTTCATCAAGATCAACAAACTTTAATTTTCCGCCGGTGAATTTTTCTAGGTAATGATAAGCCGAAACCCAGTTATCATGGTTGGAGGCCTTCCTTTTTTCCTTCAGGTCACAGAAATATTGTAAAAAGGAGGTATTCTCCATTTCCCTGATCTTTAACTGGGCCTTCTCGTATCCGGTGTATATTTCCGGCTTATTCAGTTGATTATCCCTTTTCTGCCTGATCTGTTCAGCAATCTGTAGGGTTTCCTCATTATGCTTTTTATCAATCGGGTTCAACCTGATTTTTTTTGGTTCACCCTTCTTTCCCACAAGAGGGATCAATCGCTTCTGTTCCTTGCCATTTTTATCAATGTACATTTGTTCTTCTGTCTCATTTTCATTGAACATAAATAGGTTCAGGAACTCCCTGCGGGTGGGTTTATCCGTTTCGGGATGGAGGATCGGGGGATAAAAATCAAGGTACAGGCTATGCCTGTTATCCGATATATTCTTAAATCTTAGCTTTACCTTGGTAACCATATATATTTTTATGTCAGTATATTATCGATCATATCTTTAGGAACATAAGCGAACCAGCCTTTTTTTATTTTCGGAATATTATTTCGTTTTATCAGATTTTGTAAAGCTGTTTCGGAGACTCCGTATTTATCCTGGACTTCTTTCAGGGTGTAACAGTCGTCAATTTCGTATTGTATTGGTTCGGGGTTGGTATCTGCCAGCTGTATGATGGGAGTGGGTTGCTCGAATAGTTTATCCAAATCGCAACGCCTGACAATAGTTTTTTTCTTTAAGATATTTACAGCTTGCAATTTCCCTGTATTAATAAGGTTATAAACGGTTTGTCTTGAAGATCCGATCAGTTTGGCCACATGCCGGACACTGAGGAATTCCTGTACCTTAAGATCTTCAATGGGTTTTGATTTTATCTGAATGGTTTCTTTGTTGCTAGTCTCAACTTTTGTAGCTCGTTGCCTGGCTTTATAAGCACGTTTTGCACAATTATCGCTGCAATATTGAGTGACAGTAGTTCTGGCTGTAAACTCTTTTCCGCAAAACTGACAAATCCGTTGTACCTTGATATTTGTGCTCATTTTGTATTCAATTGTATAAAAGTGTTTAAAAGTGTCAAGTTAATTCCCCAATTATTGGTTCGAGGTACAAATATTCACCGAAATTTTAATTGAGGTACAACAAAGGTACAAAAATATACAGAACGGATCACTAACGGTACGCAAAAGATATTAACAAAAATAATTAAAAAAGCCCATATTTACTGGGCTTTACGTTACTTATACAGTTTTGGTTATGTGTTCGTTTTGTGCTGGTTACTTTCCGATGCAGAACCTGCTGAAAATCGCACCCAATATCTCATCCGTGGTCACCTCGCCGGTTATCTCCCCCAGGTGATAAAGCGCGCTGCGCAAGTCTGTGGTCATCAGGTCGGGGGAGAGACCGCCACTAAGGCCGTCGCGCACGCAGACCACGGCATCGAGCGCACACTTCAGCGCTTCGTAATGACGGCTGTTCGACACCAGGGTGTGATCCGAAACCCGTGTGTTCTCCACGACTTTCACCAGGTGGGCGGCTATCTCGTGGATGTTCTCGCGGCGCTTGCCCGAGACAAAAATGGTGTCAAACTCCACAAATTCCCTGAATCCCCTGGGCAATACCTTTAACTTATCCATCTTGTTGCCGATCAGGATCATGGTGCGTGCATTGCCGGCCGTGAAATCCCTGAATTCGGCAATGGCGTTGCTCACATCGGTAAAGGATTGCTGGGTCGCGTCGAAAACATACAGGATGATGCTGGCTTCGCTGATCTTCTCCCACGTACGCTCAATGCCAATGGTTTCGATCTGGTCCTCGGCGGCGCGAAGGCCGGCGGTGTCGATAAACCTGAAGCTGTACCCGCCGATGACAATGGTATCCTCGATGGCATCGCGCGTGGTGCCCGGGATCTCGGAAACGATGGCTTTTTCCTCATTGAGCAGTACATTGAGCAGGGTTGACTTGCCTACGTTGGGCTTGCCGATGATGGCCACCGGGATGCCAGTCTTGATCACGTTACCCAGGCTGAACGACGCTATCAGCGCCGACAACTCGAAGATGATGGTGGCAAGCAGCTCCTTAAAGTCGCTGCGGTCGGCAAAGATCATATGCTCCTCGCTGAAGTCGAGTTCCAGTTCTATCAGCGCGGTGAAATCGATGAGCGACCGGCGCAGGGCATGGATCTTCCGCGAGAAACCTCCCCGCATCTGCTGAATGGCAAGGTCGTGCGACGAGGCGGAATGGGAGGCGATCAGGTCGGCGACTGCTTCGGCCTGCGAAAGGTCGAATTTGCGGTTCATAAAGGCCCTCAGGGTGAATTCGCCGGGAGCGGCCATACGCAGTCCGCAGGAAAACAGCAGCTCGAGCACCTTTTGCTGGATATAGACCGAGCCATGGCACGAAATTTCGATGACATCCTCGCCGTTATAGGAGTGGGGCGACCTGAAAAGACTGATCAGCACCTCGTCCAGTATCCCGGCCTCGTTGCCAAGGGTACCCAGGTGTATGGTATGGGATTTGGCCGTGCCGACATCGAGTCCCTTTTCGGCCGGCCTGAAGATCTGCCCGATCACCCTGAACGAATCGGGTCCCGAAAGCCTGATCACAGCAATGGCGCCCATTCCCGGGGCGGTTGACAGGGCACAGATAGTGTCGGAGGCGGAGGTTATTCTCATAAATACGATTCTCAGTGATCTACAAAGTTTAGGAATTATCAGGGTTTAAACAAAATTATCACGAAAAAGTTTTCTTTTTTTTAAATCGGAGTATCTTTGGGTCGGGAAATTGCGGATCGTGTCACTGAACGCATGGATCATAACCGGCAAGGGTTGACTGATACCATTTTTGATTGAATTCGCAATGGATTTTCCGGACGGACAGGAGATTTAGTGTAAATTTTTAATTGTTGTTTCATGAGTATTCTGGTTGACAAAAATTCAAAGGTAATTGTCCAGGGCATCACGGGCCATGAGGGTTCGTTCCATGCCGGGCAGATGATCGAATATGGGACCAATATCGTCGGTGGGGTGACCCCCGGCAAGGGTGGACAGATGCATCTTGACCGGCCCGTCTTCAATACGGTTTCTGATGCCGTTAAAGCAACAGGGGCTGATGTTTCCATCATTTTTGTACCGCCCCCCCTGGCGGCCGATGCAATCCTTGAAGCAGCTGATTCGGGAATCGAGCTGATCGTTTGTATCACCGAAGGCATTCCCGTCAAGGACATGATCACCGTTAAAGAATACCTGCGCTGTCACGGCGTAAGGATGATCGGTCCCAATTGTCCCGGGATTATCACCCCGCCCAGCACCAAGATCGGCATCATGCCGGGATTTATCCACACGCCGGGTACCATCGGGATCGTCTCCCGTTCGGGGACCTTGTCGTACGAAGCCGTTGACCAGATCACCAAGGCCGGCCTTGGCCAGACCACCATGATCGGCGTGGGCGGCGACCCCATCCCGGGAACCACGATTGCCGAGGCGGTTCAGATGTTTATGGCCGACTCCGCCACGGAAGGGATCATCATGATCGGCGAGATCGGGGGGAATATGGAAACCGATGCCGGTTACTGGATCCAGCAGCACGGTACCAAGCCCGTTGTCAGCTTCATTGCAGGTGCTACCGCCCCCAAAGGCCGCACCATGGGCCATGCCGGCGCTATCGTCGGCGGTGTTTCCGATACGGCAGAAGCTAAAAAGGAGATCCTCAGGCAATGCGGCATTCACGTGGTCGATTCGCCCGCCGACCTGGGAGCCGCCATGGTGGAGGAGCTGAATAAACTTAAGAAATAGGTTAATTCTTTTTCACATACTCATAGGCCCCGGGGTCGGGTTGCGCATCTCGGCTGACACCGAGGATATCATAGGGAATACCCAACAGCGCGCCCTGGTTTATGGCAGGGGAGAGGCTGTCGATGCGGTAATCCTGTTTCGCCACATTCACAAAACGCGGGTCCTTGTTGAAAATACAATTGATAAACCTGGATGCGTGTCCGGTCAGGTGCGACTTCATCAAATCATGATCAAAGGTACAGTTAAAGGGAACGGCGGCCACCGAATCAAGGGTGATCTCATCGTCGTTTGAACCATAAATGATCGCGTTGCCAAAATATCCCTTCGTCAGCGGGTTGGTTTTTTGATTTCCCAGTGTATCATAGGTATAATTGGAAAGATAAACCGAGGCAACCCGCCTGACCGTTGAATACCAGTTGTTGGAGATGGTCATCTGCCTGAAATCATAGGTGCCGCCGTTGTCAACGTACACGCACGATCCGCCGCAATCGCCAAAAACGCAATTCACGGAGGTTACAGAGGAGGCATAGGCGTAGAGACCCGCCGTTGTCATATTCCGGATGATCGAATTGCTGAGGGTCAGCAGGGGCAATCCCTGGCTGCCGAGCGAGTCGGCCGAGAGGCCAAAGACACCGTTTTTAATAATGGCATAATTCACATCATGATCCCTGCTGCCGGCGTCGAGGTAAATACCTTCCCACTGGCCGGGCAGATCCTTGTAGAACTCATCCATACGGTCGCCCTGGAACCTGACAGGATGTTCAAGCGTCGCGGGGATCTTCAAGGTTGATCCTGCCGTAATCTCCATCCAGGAGCCTTTGTGAAAATAGATCCGCGTGCCAGGCATGATGGTCAGGGTGGCTGCGCCCGCCTTGCTTCCCCCGACGATCAGTGAGCCGTAGATCACGTGGGCCTTCAGACTGTCCCAGGTGGCGCTGCTTTTCAGGATCTCATTCCTGTGGAAAATGGCATTCCGGCCCCAGGCTACCAGTTTCACCTGCTGGCGGCTGCCATTGGTGACAAACTGGATGGAATCGCTTACAACAAAGGGAATGTCGAGGTTGCTGGGGTCGATGGTAACCCTGACAAAAATAAAGAGGCTGTCGCCACCGGGAATTTCCACGTTGGTGGCGGGTGTGACGGTGGATCCGCTGACATTCAGCCGGTAACAGGAGTTTTGCCCGCCAGCAATGGTAATGGAGGAGATACTTACCTTGTTTTTATTGAGATTGTGAACAATAAGCCGCTGGGTGACCGACCCGATGGACGGAAAGACCGTATCGAAAAAAACAGTGTCGGTCGAAAAGGTAAGTTTCAACCCCGGACTGGTATCAACTTTATCATTTTTCCGGCAGGCAAACTGGACCAGTACCAGAAAACAAAATGCCGAGAAGGAAAACAGAATTCTGGAAAATCGCATGATAACAGTGGTTTAACGCGTCAAAATTACGGAAAATTTAAGTTTTATTTAGACTAACGATGAAAACAGGGAATATTGTAACTTTGCAAATTGAATTTTATGACCTATATTTGGAAATTCAGGACACGCTGAAAAGTAACTTGTTGATCGTTCCCGTGAAGGAGACTTGTGGCGGTATGGTTGAAAAAAGAGCCTGTCTCGTGGCATTTTCAATCGCTGTGGTTCGAAAAACAGGCTGGGATCAGGGTATCATGACAGGCTAATCATGGCGCCAATATTCTGTCGGCTTTCCGGGACTTTAAAAGTTGCCGCACATGGCCCGAAGAAACAAATAGTATCATATCAAAATCAACTGCAATGAGTTACATCAATTTTGATAAGAATCAGCTGGTAAATCTGGAATACTCGTTAAACCGTGAGGTTTTGCGATCAAACAGGGCAGGATCCTACGCCAATTCAACCATTATCAACTGCAATACGCGCAAGTACCATGGCATGCTGGTGACTTCGCAGCCCGGCATTGACAATGAAAACCATGTACTGCTCTCGTCGCTGGATGAAACGGTGATCCAGATGGAATCGGATTTCAACCTGGGAATTCATAAATACCCGGGAGGAATTTACAAACCAAAAGGACATAAATATATCAGGGATTTTGTGACAGAGCCCTATCCGAAGATGACCTACCGGGTGGGAGGGGTGATCCTTACCAAGGAGATGGTGTTTACCACCCGTGAAGACAGGATGATCATCAAATACACCCTTGTGGAAGCTCACTCACCCACGAAGCTGAGGCTGACCCCGTTCCTTGCCTTCCGGAACATCCATGCCCTGAGCCGGGCGAACATCCTCGCCGATAAAAAATATGAAAAGGTACAGCAGGGGATCAAAGTAAGGATGTACCAGGGCTATACCGACCTGTTCATGCAAATTTCAAAGCCCAATGAATATACTCATGTTCCCGACTGGTATTACAATATAGAATACCAGGAGGAGATGGAGCGCGGTTTTGAGTACCAGGAGGATCTGTATGTTCCCGGATTTTTTGAATTTGAGATCAAGCCTGGTGAAAGCGTATTTTTTGCCGCGGGTACCAGGGAGCTGAACACCGTCTCCATGAAGCGCACCTTTGACGCGGAGCTGGAGAAAAGGATAAGCCGGAATAATTTCACCAATTGCCTTACCAATGCGGCACAGCAGTTTGTGGTAAAAAAAGGAAAGGGTACGGAGATCATCGCCGGGTTTCCCTGGTTTGGACGTTCAGGTCGCAGCACTTTTATCTCGCTGCCCGGGCTGACGCTGGTGAACGGCGACTTTTCAACCTTCAGGGCCATCATCGACACCATGATCTCCGAGATGAAGGTGCCACTGTTTCCCAATTTCGGTTGCGGCAGCAGGACCACCTATAATTCATCTGACGCTTCCTTATGGTTTTTCTGGGCATTACAACAGTATGCCCTGTTTTCAGGCGAGAAGAAAGAGATCTGGCCGGCTTACGGCAAAAAGATGAAGCTGATCCTCGAGGGTTACCGCAACGGAACCGACTTTAACATTCATATGGATACCGATGGGTTGATCTATGCCGGCCTTCCCGGGACAGCTCTTACCTGGATGGATGCCATTGCCCATGGAAAGCCTGTAACACCCCGTATCGGAAAAACGGTCGAGGTGAATGCCTTATGGTATAATGCCATCAAGTTCAGCCTTGAAATGGCCAGGCTTGACGGGGATGAAGAATTTTGCAGGGAGTGGGAAGAAATTTCATGCCTGATCCCCGGTTCGTTTTTCGAAACCTTCTGGAGTCCTGAAAAACGTTACCTGGCCGATTTTGTGGATGGTTCGTACAAGGACTGGACCGTAAGGCCCAACATGGTCATCGCAACCTCGCTGCCTTATTGCCCGGTGCGCGAGGATATCCGCAAGGATGTGCTGAGCAGGGTAAGGCAGGAATTGCTGACCCCCCGGGGATTACGTACCTTAACGCCGAAGAGCCCTGTTTACAAGGGCTCCTATTTCGGCGATCCCGACACGCGCGACATGGCCTATCACCAGGGAACTGTTACCCCCTGGCTGTTGGGGCATTTTGTGGAAGGATACCTCAGAATTCACGGGAAAAGCGGGATATCAATGATCAAATCGCTATACGAAGGATTTGAACCGGTGATGACGGAACATGGCATCGGCACGATCTCTGAACTTTACGACGGCGATCCCCCCCATACCGGCCGCGGCGCCATCTCGATGGCCTGGTCGGTAGCCGAATTGCTCCGTATCGACTATTTGATCAGGAAGCAAGAGGAAGTATAGACTGCATTGTCTCATATCCCCGGACAACCTCCGGGGGGTGTGCCGGGTGGTCTTCATAATAAATTTAAAACGAATGCGCGTACTAATGTTTGGTTGGGAATTCCCCCCGCATATTACCGGCGGTTTGGGTACTGCCTGTTTCGGGCTGACAAAAGGCCTTGTGAAACATGGCGTTGAGGTAATATTCGTGGTACCCAAAGCCTTTGGCGATGAAACCAAGGAGGGGTTCCGGCTGGTCAATGCCAGCGAGGTAGTCCTCGACTTCAGTAAAACTGAAACCCGGGAACACTGGGATAAGATCCAGTTTATGGAGATCGGGTCGAACCTTGTGCCTTACCTTGACCCTGAAGAGTTTGAAAAGGTAGTCACCGCCGATCAGCTAAGCTCCTCCGAAGAGCAGCATTCGGTATTTTCAAAGCAATACACCTTTTCGGGAAAATACGGGCCGAATCTGATGGAGGAGGTGTCGCGCTACGCGCTGGTAGCTTCTTCCATCGCTGCCAGCAATACCTTCGACGTCATTCATGCCCACGACTGGCTGACCTATCCTGCCGGGATCACCGCCAAGAAGATCACCGGGAAGCCGCTGGTGGTGCATGTGCATGCCACCGAGTTTGACCGTTCGGGCGAAAACGTGAACCAGCCTGTGTATGATATCGAGCGGCAGGGGATGACCGAGGCCGACCTTGTGATCACCGTCAGTAACCTCACCCGCCAGATCGTCATTGAAAAGTATGGTATTCCTGCCGAAAAGGTAATCACCGTGCATAACGCCGTGGAACCTGTTGACAGGCCCGACCTCGAGGGTGTTACCAAGCATGTTAAGGAAAAGGTGGTGACCTTCCTCGGGAGGGTAACCTACCAGAAGGGGCCCGATTATTTTGTCGAAGCGGCCTACAAGGTACTGAAGCGCGACTCGAATGTACGATTTGTCATGGCTGGTTCAGGCGACCTGCTCAACCGCATGATCCGCCGGGTTGCCCAGCTGAAGATTGCCACCAAGTTCCATTTTACGGGTTTCCTGGCTGGTCCGGAGGTAGACACCATGTTTGCCATGAGCGATGTTTACGTGATGCCATCCGTATCGGAGCCCTTTGGGATCTCTCCCCTGGAGGCCATGCGATCGAATGTGCCGGTGGTTATCTCGAAACAGTCGGGCGTGGCCGAAGTGCTGCAACATGCGCTGAAGGTCGATTTCTGGGACATCGACGCCCTTGCCGATGCCATCTACGGGATTCTTCACTATGAAGGTCTTAGCAAGATGTTTATCCGCTACGGGAAGTCGGAGGTTGACAACCTGATCTGGGAAAATGCCGCCATTAATGTAATTGAAGTTTATAATCAAGCTGTTTTATAATTGATCATATGAGATCCATCTGCCTCTATTTCCAGGTACATCAGCCGTTCAGGCTGCGAACCTACCGGTTTTTCAACATCGGACAAGATCATCACTATTATGATGATTACCAGAACCGCCATATCATCCGCAGGGTTTCTGAAAAGTGCTATCTGCCGGCCAACAACCTGATGCTCGAACTCATCAGGGAGTATGGCAGTGCCTTCAAGGTAAGCTATTCCATTTCGGGGACCGCCCTTGAACAGCTGCAGGCTCATGTACCGGAGGTTATCGACAGTTTCAGGCAACTTGCCGATACCGGCCAGGTTGAATTTATCGCCGAAACCTATGCCCATTCTCTTGCCTCGCTTACCAACAGGGATGAGTTTGTAAACCAGGTGGAGATGCATGCCGCCAAAATCGAGGAACTGTTCGGCAAACGTCCGACGACCTTCCGGAATACGGAGTTGATCTATTCCGACAAGATCGGTGAAATGGTGGCTGACATGGGATTTCACACCATGCTCACCGAAGGCGCCAAGCATATCCTGGGATGGAAAAGTCCCAACTTCATCTATTGCAACAGGAACAACCCCAAACTGAAGGTGTTGTTGCGAAACTTCAGGCTGAGCGACGACCTTACCTTCCGGTTCTCCAACCAGGACTGGTCGGAATGGCCCCTGACAACCGAAAAATTTGTGAACTGGATTGAAAAGGTCGATAAGAACGAAGAGGTGGTTAACCTGTTTCTCGACTATGAGACCATTGGAGAACACCAGTGGAAAGAGACCGGAATCTTTGATTTCTTCAAGTTCCTTCCCGGTACGGTATTCTCCAAATCAAATTTCAAGTTCAGCACTCCTGAAGAGTTGTACAATGAATTGCAGCCGGTGGCGGCAATCTCGGTGCTTCATCCCATTTCATGGGCCGACGAGGAGCGCGACCTCACAGCATGGCTGGGCAATGAACTGCAGGACGAGGCCTTTGCCAAACTGTATTCCTATGCACCGAAGATCAGGAATTGTAAAAACAAACAGATACTGAAAGACTGGCTCTACCTGCAAACCAGCAACCATTTCTACTACATGTGCACCAAATGGTTCTCTGCCGGCGAAGTCCATAAATTTTTCAATCCCTACGGCTCTCCCTATGAAGCCTTTATCAATTATATGAATGTTCTTTCCGACTTCATGATCAGGGTTGATGAGGATGCAGAGGCTGCACTGACAGCCGATGAGGAGGCCGAAGTGCCGGCAGAAAAAACGACAGCCCCCAGGGCAGCCAAAATCAAAAGCGCCGCCAAGACCCCGGCAAAAGTGGCTGATCCGAAGGAAAAAGTTGTGAAGACAACTAAAAAGGAGGCCGATGTTAAGGCAAAAGTTGTGAAGACAACCAAAAAAGAGTCCAAACCTAAAGCAACTGCAGTAAAGGCAAAAACCTCCGGAGGTAAAAAAGGTTAACGCGAGGCAGCGGCCAAAATGCCATGAGTCATAAAATCAATACATAAAAGACAATAAAATATTATTCAGAAAACCAACATATTGATGATAAAGGATAAACTGCTTGTAACGCCCGACTACCTGTTTGAAACCAGTTGGGAGGTATGCAACAAAATCAGTGGAATTCATACAGCCATATCAACCAAAGCAAAAACGCTCGCAGAAGAATTCAAAGACAACTATATTCTCATTGGACCGGATGTATGGAAGGAGACCCACCAGAACCCGGAATTCACCGAGGACAAATTTTTATACAAGTCATGGCGGGAGGTTGCCGAAGCCGAAGGGTTACGGATAAAAATCGGCCGCTGGAAGATCCCCGGCAGCCCGGTGGTCGTGCTGGTTGACTTTACCTCCTTTTTTTCGGAGAAGGACAAGATCTTCGCCCATTTCTGGGAACATTACAAGCTGGATTCCCTCTCGGGTGACTGGGATTATATCGAGCCAGCCTTTTTCGGCTATGCAGCCGGCCTGATCATCGAGAGCTTTTATAACTGCAACCTGTCGCATCACGATAAGATCGTGGCCCAGTTCCACGAATGGAAGACAGGTACGGGAATCCTCTACCTGAAGGAGATGGTACCCCAGATCGGGACAATCTTTACCACCCACGGCACCGTGGTTGGCAGGAGCATCGCCAATGCAGGATTACCGTTGTACACCAACCTGCTTAACTATAATGCCGAAGCCATCGCCAAACAGTTTGGCGTGATGGCCAAATATTCGCTGGAGAAACTTTCGGCCCATGAGGCCGACTGTTTTACCACCCTCAGTGAGATCACCAACGACGAGTGCCGCCATTTCCTTGAAAAGGAGGTGGACCTGATCACGCCGAATGGTTTCGATGATACCTGGGTACCCGCCAATGAGGTCTTTCCTGAAAAACGGACGGCAGCACGTGAAAAATTACTGGATGTTGCCGGGGCCCTTACAGGGCAGGTTCTCCCGAAAGACAGCGTACTGATCCTGAACAGCAGCCGTTTTGAGATCAGAAACAAAGGCATCGAGCTGTTTATTGATGCCCTCGGGATCCTGAACAAGCAGCCAAAACTTGACCAGACACTGGTAGCCTGCATTGCCGTGTCATCGGGACTCAACGGTCCCCGCAAGGAGCTTGCCGACCGCATGGCCTCCGGTGTGTCGCGGCAGCCGCGACAGGAAGATTATGCAACCCATGTGCTTGCCGATCCCGATAACGACCAGATCCTCCGGAAGATAAAATCCGTAGGATTGCTGAACCGCCCCGGAGACAAGGTCAAGGTGGTCTATATCCCTACTTACCTGAATGGCACCGACGGGATCTTTAACCTGAAATATTATGATCTCCTGATTGGCTTTGACGGGACGGTGTACCCATCGTATTACGAACCCTGGGGCTATTCATCCCTTGAAAGCCTCTCGTTTCATATTCCCACCATCACCACTTCACTCACAGGCTTCGGCCAATGGATAAAGGCCCTGTTCCCCACAGTGAAAGATTGTACATCGGTCATCGAACGCAATGATGACAATGACCAGGATGTGGTGGAAAACATCGTGAGAAACATCCTGAACTGTATCTCGAAATCTGAAAAGGAGATCATCAAGATCAGGATCAAGGCCTATGAGATTTCAAGGTCGGTACTGTGGAAAAACCTGATAGGAAATTACCGTGAGGCCTATTCCGAGGCTATTGGTGAAACGGTGACCCGGGCAGAGCAGTATGCCGGCAAGCAGCCACAATTGCTGGCTGCACTACCGAAGAGCAGTAGCGAAGCAAGGCCCGACTGGCGGAAGGTGTTGATACAGCAGCGTGTTCCCGAAAACCTGGCCAGCCTTGAACGACTGGCAAAGAACCTCTGGTGGTCGTGGAACTACGAGGGTTCCGAGCTTTTTGAAATGATCAACAAGGCACGCTGGTACGAGTTGAAGTTCAACCCCATTGCACTGATTGAATCTTTATCCTACAAGGAATTGCAGGACCTCAGCGCCAATGAGATGTTCATCACCAAACTCGACAAGGTTACGGCCGACTTTAACCTTTATATGTCGAAGGCAGCTGACAAGCCCCACGACATGGTGGCCTATTTCAGCATGGAATACGGGCTGCACGACACGGTCAAGATTTTTTCAGGAGGCCTGGGAATGCTTGCCGGGGATTATCTCAAGGAGGCCAGTGATTCGAACTACAACATTGTTGGCGTAGGCCTGCTTTACCGGTATGGTTATTTTACACAGAGTCTCTCCATCTTCGGCGACCAGATCGCCATCTATACCCCGCAGAAGTTCACCCACATGCCGCTGATTCCTGTCAGGGATGAGCAGGGCAACTGGATCAAGACCTCCATCGCCCTTCCGGGACGCACCATGTACGCCAAGGTATGGCGATGCGATGTGGGCCGTGTTCCCCTCTACCTGATGGATACCGATATTGAAGAGAACGAAGAAGCTGATCGCAGCATTACCTACCAGCTTTATGGCGGTGATCTTGAAAACAGGCTGCGCCAGGAACTTCTGTTAGGCATTGGCGGCATCCGTATGCTCGATGCGCTGGCGATCAATCCCGACGTTTTCCACAGCAATGAGGGTCATTCTGCCTTTATCGGGCTCGAGCGGTTGCGCAAACTGATCCAGAATGAAAAACTTACCTTCCAGCAGGCGATGGAGATGGTGCGCTGTTCCACGCTGTTCACCACCCACACACCCGTACCGGCCGGTCATGACACCTTCCCTGAAGATCTTCTTCGCCGGTACCTGTCGCACTACCCCGACCATCTGAACCAGAAATGGGAACAGTTCATGAACCTTGGGCGAATGGCCGATAACGACACCAATGAGAAGTTCTCCATGAGCGTGCTGGCGGCTAAACTTTCGCAGGAGATCAACGGCGTTAGCAAGATCCACGGCAGGGTAACCCGAGAGATGTTCGTAAAACTTTACCAGGGCTATTATCCCGAGGAGCTGCACATCGGTTATGTAACCAACGGCGTCCACCTGCCAACCTGGACTGCCAAATCGTGGCAACAGCTCTACAGCAAGACCTTCGGTGAAGAATATTTCCAGGATCAGTCAAATCCTGCCTATTGGAAGAATATCCATAAGGTGGATGACCTGACGATATGGAATACCAAGCTGAAACAGAAAAACCAGATGACAGAATACCTGTTGCAGCATCTGTATGACGACATGACCCGCCGTCATGAAAACCCGAAGCTGATCTTCAAGATCCGCGAACTGGCCAACCCGAAGGCCCTTACCATCGGCTTTGCCAGGCGTTTCGCGACCTACAAGAGGGCCCACCTGCTGTTCAGCAACCTCGACAGGCTTTCGCGTATCGTCAACAACAAGGAAAGGCCTGTGCAGTTCATGTTTGCCGGGAAAGCCCATCCCAACGATAAAGCCGGGCAGGATCTGATCAAGCGGATCTTTGAGATTTCCCATATCCCTGAATTTGTAGGCAAGATCTTCTTTTTTGAGAACTACGACATGGAGGTGGCCAAGTATCTTATCAAAGGCGTGGATATCTGGCTGAATACCCCGACGCGGCCGCTGGAGGCCTCGGGTACAAGCGGGGAGAAGGCCGTGATGAACGGCGTTGTCAACTTCAGCGTACTCGACGGATGGTGGGCCGAAGGTTATCGTCCCAACGCGGGATGGATGCTGAAGGAGGAGTCGACCTATGATAACCACCAGTTCCAGGATGAACTGGATGCCGAAACCATCTATTCCATCCTCGAAGAGGAGATCATCCCGATATACTATGATGTCAATGAACAGAATGTTCCGGTGAAATGGGTCTCCTATATCAAAAACACCATCTCCGAGATCGCACCTCATTTTACCATGAAACGGCAGCTTGATGATTATATCCGACAGTATTACAGTCCGCTGTTTAAACGGTCGCGACTGATGGCTGCTAAAAATTACGAGATGGCGCGGCATATTGCCAACTGGAAACGTAAAGTAAGCAGGGGATGGGAGAGCATCGAGGTGCGCAGCGTGAATATTCCCGACTCCAGCCAGAAACCCTTATCACTTGGAGAATCGTTCAAGGCCGAAATCACCCTCGACCTCAACGAACTCTCGGGAACCGATATCGGGATCGAGGTACTTTTTGGAAAGAAGATCAACGATGAGGTAAAGGAGCCTATCTTTATCGAGGCGATGACCATGGCAAGCGCAGAAAACAACATGGTGACCTTTGCGTGCGATATCCCCTTCAAACAGGCCGGCGTTTATGATTATGCCTTCAGACTGTTTCCGAAAAGTCCATTATTACCTCATCGTCAGGATTTTAACCTTGTTAAATGGATTTAATCCACCTATTTATGTTATTCCTATCTTTGCAAAAATTTTAACACACCCCTATGAAGTTACTTGAAGGAAAAACAGCACTGATCACCGGAGCAAACCGGGGCATTGGTAAATCAATTGCCTTGAAATTTGCCGAACATGGCGCTAATGTTGCCTTTTCAGATATCCAATACAATGACGACTCCAAGCTGCTGGAGCAGGAACTGGCCGCCTTCGGCGTAAAAGCCAAGGGGTATGCCTCTGATGCAAGCTCCTTTACCGACAGTGAATTGCTCATCAGCCAGATTCTTGAGGATTTTCAAACCATCGACATTCTGGTTAACAATGCGGGGATCACCCGCGACAACCTGCTGCTGCGGATGACCGAGGTGGACTGGGACCGGGTGATCAATGTGAACCTGAAATCGGTATTCAACCTGACCAAAGCCATCCAGCGGGTGATGATCAAGCAACGTTATGGCTCGATCGTCAACATGAGCTCGGTGGTTGGGGTTGAGGGGAACAGCGGTCAATCCAACTATGCAGCATCAAAAGCCGGGATTATCGGCTTTACCAAATCGATCGCCCAGGAGCTTGGTTCCCGCAATATCCGCTGTAACGCCATCGCCCCGGGGTATATTGAAACCGAGATGACAGCCAAACTTCCCCAGGAGGCCCGCGACAAATGGATACAGGATATCCCGATGCGCCGGGCCGGTACTCCCGATGATGTTGCAAATCTTGCTTTATTCCTTGCTTCAGACCTGAGTTCATACATCAACGGACAGGCAATTCCTGTCTGCGGTGGATTACACACTTAATGATTACTGAATACCCTTCCGGTTTAATTCCACTTTGTCTCCTGCTCGGGGCCCTCTATGCATGGGCGCTCTATTACCCCGGCGTGAAAAGGGGCATGGGGAAACCGCTCAACTGGGGGATGGCGGCGCTGCGGTTTTTCTCCGTGTCGCTCATCGCCTTCCTGCTGTTGTCGCCCATGATCAAAAGGACGGAAAAACGGCTTGAAAAACCTGTGATCGTTATTGGCGTCGATAATTCCCGGTCGATGGTTCTGGGCAATGATTCAGCCTGGTGCAGGAGGGTATTTCCCGGCCAGTTGAAACAGCTGGTTGCCGCCCTTCAGCAAAAATGCGAGGTAAGGGTCTATTCATTTGACGATAAGCTGGCCAATGGATTCAGCGGAACCTACCAGGGGGCCAAGACCGACATCTCCGTGTTTTTCAGGGAGGTCAATACCCGCTATACCAACCGGAATGCGGCAGCCGTGATCGTGGCTACCGATGGTATCTATAATGAAGGTACCGATCCCTTCTACGCTGCCCAGAAGATCCCCTTCCCGGTCTATACCCTGGCCATGGGCGATACCATCCTGAAAAAAGATATCTCCATCCTGAAGGTACTGGTCAACAAAACGGCATACCGGGGCGATAAGTTTCCTGTTGAAGTTCTGGTTGCAATGAATAAGTATAACGGACTGAAAACTAAGCTAAATCTTTTGCAGGGTAATCGCATCATTGAATCCAGGGAACTCAGGGCTACCGGCGACCGATCCCTGCAGCGGGCCACCTTTTTACTCGAAGCAAAGGAGGCCGGTATGATCCGTTATTCGCTTCATCTCGATAAACTTGAAGGGAAGGGAAGTCCATCCAACAACCATACGGACTTCCTGGTAGAGGTACTCGAAGCAAGGCAGAAAATCGCGCTGATTTCGGCTGCGCCACACCCCGACATCATGGCGATCGAAAAGGCGCTGGAGGGATCTTCACATTTTGAGGTGGAGACGATCATCAGTGAAACCATGCCCCGCTCCTTTGAGAAATATGACCTTGTCATTCTGAACCAGTTGCCCTCCATCACCAATGTTTCCGATTTTGCAGGCTTGCTGCAGTCGAAGGTCCCGCTGCTTTTCATCGTGGGTTCCCAAACCGACCTGAATGCCCTTAACCGGCTCCAGGCCGGGCTTATCGTCAACTCCCCTAGAAATACCTTCTCGGAATCACAGCCATCATTTAACCACGACTTTTCACTCTTTACCGTTGATCTGAAGGACCAGGCCGTTTTCAGGGAATTTCCCCCGCTGCAATGCCCGTTCGGAGCCTACCAGGTCAGTCCGCTGGCAGAGGTTTTATACTACCAGAAAATCGGGAATGTGGCGACCAAAACTCCCATGGTCTTTTATACCCATGCCCTTGACCGTAAGGTGGGCATTATTGCCGGTGAAAATATCTGGAGATGGAGAATCTCCAACTATATCCAGCAATCAAACCATGAAAGTTTCGACCTGTGGATCGATAAAACCGCCCAGTACCTCTCCACAAAAGATGATAAGAGCTTCTTCAGGATCCACGTTAAAAACAAGAGCTATGAAAACGAGCCTGTTGAATTCGAGGCTGAGCTGTATAACGGCTCCTACGAACTAATCAACCAGCCCGATGTCAGCATGACCCTGACCGACCATGAAAATAAAAGCTATCCCTTTGTTTTCAGCAAGACGCAGAAGGGGTATTTTCTGAATGCAGGTATTTTCCCGGCAGGCGAATACAATTACAAGGCTATGGTCAAGGCCGGGCAAAACGCCTATGAGAAAACCGGGAAGCTGTTCATCGAAAAGGTCAATATTGAAAGTTCAAACCTTGTTGCCGACCATAACCTGCTGTTCAGGATTGCCTCAGCCCATGACGGGGAGATGGTGATGCCTGCTGATATGGGAAAACTGGCCGGAAAGATCCTGGCAAGAAACGATATCCGTTCCGTAGCAGTTTACCAGAACCGCATGTCAGACCTGATCGGCAATCCCTGGCTTTTTGCCCTGATTATCCTGCTGCTTACCGCCGAATGGGTCATCCGGAAACGGGAAGGTTTGTAGATTATTACAGATCCCTTTTCAACAGGCTCTGGTAGACGATCCCGATCATCGCCACCGCGTACAGCAGAGGAATACAGCAAGCCCCGATACTTACCGAATCCTGAAGATTCAGCCCCATCACCTGTTTTAGCACCGGTATCGCCGGGTATTCGGTTACCCGGATGATCGAATTTACCGGCAGGTAGGTGGATATATCGTTTTTAAAGACAAAGGGGGCCTTCAGCAGGTGGTAGAGGATCGGTTCGGCGATGAAAACATAGAGTGTGAAGATGGCAATGGAGAGGCCTGTATTACGCAGAATAAAGCCAAAAAAGAGGGCCACAACCTGGAAACAAAACATGGTGACAAAAAAGCCGGCGATGAAGGAAGATTTCTGAAGCACCAGTTGCAGGGTGATCCCCGAAGTATGGGACAATCCGATGATCAGCGTGCTCAGGGTGAGAAACAGGGTCATGACGACCGATATTACCAGGATCAGCAGTAGTTTGGAGGCCAGGAACTCAGCCTTGCTCATCCCGGTGATCATATTCTGCCGGATGGTCTTGAAGGTGTATTCGTTGGTCACCAGGATCAGGATGATGATCCCGGGGAAGATCAACACATACCGGATGGTGGCGAAGAAGGCGATATTCTGCCATACCCAGGGGAAAAAATAGATGTTGACATGCGGAAACGGGATGGGAGAGTGCCTGTTCATGTTGTCAACCATGTTGTTGATCATAAACTCAGCCATCAGCAATCCTGCGCCAAGAAAGAGGAAGTAGAGTCCGAAGAGGACCCAGAAGATCTTGTAGGTCAGGATCTTTTTAAATTCGATTTTTAAGAGCTTTATCATGCGTTGTCGCGTAAAAGTTCAAGGAAATGTTGTTCAAGCGTGCGTTTGCGTTCCGATAAATGGGTGAGGATTATCCCTTTTCCGAAGAAATACTGGTTCAGGATTTCAGGGTCGACAGGGTCGCTGAAACAGGCAAGGATCTTTTCTCCCTCCAGGGTCATCGAATGATAGGAGGGATAGGCTTTCACTGCGAGGGCAAGCGCCTCCCTGTCCCGGGCCGATAGTTCCATGGAGTCGGAGATGGCCAGCACTTCACTGACCCTGCCATCGAACAGTTTTCGTCCTTTGCTTAATACCGCGACATGGCTGCAGATTTTCTGAACCTCGTCGAGCAGATGGGAGGCGATGATGATGGTGGTTCCCTGGCCTGCAATGAGCAGGATCAGTTCACGGATGTGAGCGATCCCCTGCGGGTCGAGCCCGTTGGTTGGCTCATCCAGGATCAGCACATCGGGGTTGCCCAGAAGTGCCGAGGCAACGGCCAGTCGTTGTTTCATCCCGTATGAAAAGGTTTTAAACCGCGAATTTCTCCGCTCATAAAGGCCGGTAAGCTGCAGTACGCGGTCAATGTCGGCATAGCCGATCCCCTTGATGTCGGCAACGATTTTCAGGTTGACAACCGGGCTCAGGTAGGGAAAGAAATTGGGGCTTTCGATCACGCTGCCGATCCGTTTGCGGCCCGCGGTGGATGGCGGTTTGCCAAACCACTGATAACTGCCGCTGTTGGCTTTGATCAGGTCGAGGATCATGCTCAGGGTTGTGGTTTTTCCACTCCCGTTGGGACCCAGGATCCCAAAAACCTGGCCTTTTTTCACATCCAGCGAAAGGCTGCTGACAGCCTGGATCTTGCCGTATCGCTTCGAGATGTTGGTGATGGATAGTACAGTTTCCAAATGATGAACCTATAAGGTGAGAAATAATGAAGGTAAGACGAGGGCTTGACGGATTTGTTACAACCCTGGTCAGGCTACTTTAACCTCCACCTGGATAGGAGAGTTTAGTTTTAGCCATGAAGACATCATAAAGGCACAATGAAAGATTATTCCAACGATTCTGCCAGTATGAATGCGGTTGTCAGTGATAAAGTAGGAAAATGGCAGGTCGTTTGTTGATTTCAGGTTTAGCCTTTTTCCAGGCGCCGATGGTTTTTGTGAGGATGAATTCGTTTGCCCCCGTAACGTCGCATGCAATGCAAAGGCGGGTATTTTCCTGGCAGGTGCTGACCAGTGACTCGACCATCTGGAGGTTGCGGTAAGGGGTTTCGATGAAGATCTGGGTCTGGTCCTTTTTGCGGATGGTGCGTTCGATTTCCCTGATTTTTTTCACCCTCAGTACTTTATCCGACGGGAGATAACCCAGGAAGGAAAAATGCTGGCCATTGAAACCGGAGGCCATCAGCGCCAGCAGGATGGAGGAGGGGCCTGTCAGGGGAACCACGCTGATTCCCGCTTCGTGGGAGGCAGCTACGATCAGGTTTCCCGGGTCGGCCACACAGGGAACACCCGCCTCCGACAACAGTCCGATATCCCGGCCATCTGCAGCGGCAGCAAGAAACTGGTGAAGGTCGGCCAGGTCGGAATGTTCATTGAAAACCAGGAAGGTCAGTTCATCAACAGGGCAGGTAATGCCGGCTTTTATCAGGAAACGCCTGGCGGTTCGAAGCTCTTCAACGATAAAACATCTTAGCCGCCTGATGACGGCCAGGGTCCCTTCGGGAATGACCATTTCAACCGGCCCCTCTGCCAGCGGAGTCGGTATCAGGTATAGTTTTCCTTTATTCACCATATTCATTTCAGATATTAAAAGCGCAGATGTACCGTCAGGCTTTTTGTGACCCGTTTCCGACGGGCAGTTCCTGCTTTATCCAGGGCAATGCATCGAGGTCGACATTTCCTCCTGAGAGGATGATCCCGATTTTTTTGCCTGAGATCTGGACCTTTCCTTCCATTATCGCAGCGAAAGGTACAGCTGAGGAGGGTTCTACAATAATTTTCAGCCGTTCCCATAAAAATCGCATGGCCTTTATGATGCTCTCTTCGCGCACTGTCACGATGTCGTGTACATGGCTGAGAATGATCGGAAAGGTGATCGATCCCAGCGAAGTGCGTAAGCCATCGGCAATGGTATCGGGATTCACCGAGGGGATAAGCCGCTGGTTGGTAAACGATTGCCAGGCATCGTCGGCCTGTTCCGGCTCAGCCGCGATAACCCGGGTTGCCGGGCTGAAATAGTGTGCTGACAGGCTAGTGCCGCTCAGCAACCCGCCTCCGCCTACGGGGGCCATCACGATATCGAGCTCCTTTTCCTCCTCAAAGAGTTCCAGTGCCGCGGTTGCCTGCCCGGCAATGATACGTTCATTGTTATAAGGATGAATCTCGGTGGCTCCTGTTTCAACCAGAATCCCCGCCAGGGTAGTTTCCCGCGAGGCAAGGTTGGGCTCGCAAAGGGTGATCACGCCGCCGTATCCCTTCACGGCAGCAATTTTTATCTTCGACGAATCGGAAGGCATGACGATGTAGGCCCTGGTATTCACCAGCGACGCGGCCCATGCCAGCGCCTGGGCATGGTTCCCTGAGGAGTGTGTTGCGACACCCCGGTGCAGCAGGTTTTTATCAAGTGACAGCACGGCGTTGGTCGCCCCGCGGGCCTTGAAGGCTCCTACCTTCTGGAAGTTCTCACATTTGAAAAAAACCTTTGCATCGAAGATTCGGTCGATGGTGTGAGAAGTTATGACGGGTGTTCTGTTAATATAGGGACTGATCCTGCGGGAGGCCCGGAGAATCGTTTCGGCATCAGGCTGGATCGCGGTTCCGGGGATCATGACCGGGTTTTATCGGTTAATAATTTTTTTGCCACCATTTCACATGCCTGGTCGAGCAGCAGGAAGACCTCCTCAAAGGCCTCCTGGTCGTGGTACCAGGGATCCATCACCCCCAGGTTTTGCCCGGGGGAAATCACATTCAGCATATAATCAACCCTGGCCCGGTCGGCTGCATTGCGGGCAAGTTTCATGACATTGTTGAAATGACCGGTATCCATCACATAAATCAGGTCGAAATCGTCAAAATCGCGGGTGGTAAAGAGCCTGGCACGGTGACCGGAAATATCCAGCCCGTGCCGGGAAGCAGTAACCTGGGCCCTGCGGTCGGGACGATCGCCAATGTGGAAGGATTCAAAACCACAGGAGTCAACCTTTCCGGGGATATGCTTGGCGGTAAGTTTATCCTTCATAATGCCCTCAGCGAGCGGTGAACGACATATATTACCGGTACAAACAAACAGGATGTTTACCAAGGTGGGATGGGGGTTACAATTTTATCCGTTTGTCGAGTTCCTCAACAAACTGGCGGAACTGCTTGTCAGTTTCAACAAGGTTGTTGACCGTACGGCAGGCATGGAGAACCGTTGCGTGGTCCTTGTTCCCGCAGTGCAGGCCGATACTGGCAAGCGACGATTTGGTATGTTTCTTCGAAAAATACATGGAGAGCTGGCGGGCCTGTACGATTTCGCGTTTCCTTGTTTTGGAATGGATCATCTCCACGGGGATGTTGAAGTAGTCGCACACCACCTTCTGGATGTAATCGATCGAGATTTCGCGTGAAGTGTTCTTGACAAACTTGTCGATCATCTGCTTGGCAAGGTCCAGGGTGATGGTTTTCTTGTTCAGTGACGACTGTGCCAGCAGGGAGATCAGCGCACCTTCCAGTTCGCGGACATTGGTGTTGATATTATAGGCAAGATATTCAACAACTTCAGCAGGAATCTGGATGCCATCGTTGTAGAGTTTTTTATGCAGGATGGCGATGCGTGTTTCAAGGTCGGGTACCTGAAGGTCGGCCGACAAGCCCCATTTGAACCTGGAAAGGAGCCTTGGTTCGATGCCCTTCATCTCCACCGGCGGTTTGTCGGAGGTCAGGATGATCTGGTTGCTCTTCTGGTGCAGGTGGTTGAAGATGTGAAAGAACACATCCTGCGTCTTCTCCTTCCCGGCCAGGTTATGGATATCGTCTATGATCAGCACATCGATCATCTGGTAGAAATGGATGAAATCGTTGGCATTGTTGTTCTTGACTGAATCGATAAACTGGTTGGTAAACTGGTCGGTAGTGACATACAGGACCGTTTTTTCCGGAAAATTATTTTTCACCTGCAGGCCGATCGCATGGGAGAGATGGGTCTTGCCCAGACCGGTGTGGCTATATACCAGCAGGGGGTTAAAAGCAGTTTTTCCGGGATTGCTGGCAACGGCGAACCCGGCTGAACGGGCAAGCCTGTTACAATCGCCTTCTATAAAATTATCAAAAGAATAACTCTCAATCAATTGAGAATTAACTTTAATCTTCTTCAGCCCGGGGATGATAAACGGGTTGGGAATCTCTTTTGATGATCCTCTGTTCAGATCGAGCGGCATCGAAACCGGTTGATTTAAGGTTGCTTTTTTTTCGCCGGTAGGGACTTTGATGGTATAAGGCCCGGGATCACTGTCGCTGTTATCAACAATGATACTGTATTCCAACCGGCCATCATTTCCCAATTCCTTTTTAATCGTCTTTTTTAGAAGGCCAATATAGTGTTCCTCCAGCCATTCATAAAAAAACTGGCTGGGAACCTGAATCGTTAAAACCTGGTCTTTCAGTTTGATCGCCCTAATCGGGTGAAACCAGGTCTTAAAACTTTGGTAGTTAATGTTATCTTTTATGACTTTCAGGCAACTTTCCCAAACTTCATCTGCGCTTTTTTCCATCAATTAAATACCTCGGGGTGTTATTGCTTTATATTATTTACCGGCTTGCTTTCCAATCTAACCGATTTTGTCCGCAAGCCAAAATCATCGTTGGTTGGTTCTGATTATTTAATTAACAAAATTTGGAAAAAAAAGTTAAAAAAAAAAATATTTAAGCCTTGATTTATTAAAATTTTGTTTCCCGAAAACCGCTAAAACCTAATGTTTAAATATACCTAAAACCCTCTATTAAACATTACATCAATTAATTGTAGCCTATAAGAAAACGGGGGCAAACGGGTATTTGGAATGATTATAAATTACATCCTCATTAGCCTTCAATTAGTTAGCAAAATCAGCTGTTTTGGTAATTTTTAACCGGACTGGATAGAGCAGGAAAACTGGCAGTAACAGCGTTAGAATGATATAATTTCCACTTTGTTCAGCCGGGTCAGGCGGGTTCGCACCTTGTCAAGGTTGCTCCTTCTGACCTGGAAATCAATTTCACAATTGATGGCAGAGGATTGGCTTACAATTTTGACTCCTTCCTCTTTAAGAATCCGCATGATTTCATTCATCATCGGGTATTCAAAGATAATCTTTAAATGAACGCGGATGATCTTTTCAATGATTTCTGCCTGGTCGAGCGCCTCACGGGCAGCGACGCGGTATGCATGAATGAGTCCGGGGATCCCCAGTTTGGTACCCCCGAAATATCGTACGACCACCACCAGCACATCCGACAGGCCTGTTGAGAGGATTTGCCCGTAAATGGGTTTTCCTGCCGACCCCGATGGTTCGCCATCATCATTCATCCGGTAAGCCTGATTTTCCAGTCCCAGCCGGTATGCATAACAATGGTGGTTGGCATCGTGGTAACTTTTTCTCAGCTCTTCGAGACTAGCCTTAACCTCCTCTTCCGACGATACCGGGAGAGCGACGGCAATGAATTTGCTCGCCTTTTCCCTGTATATCCCGCGTGATTCGCCCGAAACGGAGAGAAATGAATCAGTTGAAAGTTCCATCGCCGCTAAATTACTTTTATTTTTAACTTCGAAGGATGGAAAATGGCGACTTTTTAGTAAAAAGCCTTATTTCGGCGTTCGATGCCCGGTTATCCGGATTGTACAGCAGGGAGGAGATCAGGCTGCTTATATATATGGTGTTCGAAGAGTACCTGGAATGGTCCAGGACGAAAGTTCACATCTCCTATAACGAGCAAATTCCCGAATCATTGATGCCATTGTTTATCAAGGTACTGCAGGAACTAAGCGAAGGAAAACCCATTCAGTATATCCTTGGAAAGGCCTGGTTTAACGGCAGCTGGTTCAAAGTTGACAACCGGGTGTTGATCCCACGCCCCGAAACGGCTGAATTGTGTGAACTGGTCGCAGCAAGTGTTGCCGGTCACCACCATGAAGGAATTTCAGTTCTGGATATTGGCACCGGTTCGGGTTGTATTGCAATCGACCTGAAGAAACGGCTTCCCCGGGCAGTGGTGACCGGTCTTGATTTTTCGGAGGCGGCACTGGAGGTTGCAGGCGGGAATGCACGGGAAAACCGGTGCGAAATAACGCTGGTCAAAGCTGATATTCTTTCTGAAAAGGAGCAGGCCGGTCTCGGGATGTTTAACCTGATTGTCAGCAATCCTCCCTATGTCACCGAAAGTGAAAAAGATCAAATGGGCCGGCATGTCAAGGATTTCGAGCCATCCCATGCACTGTTTGTTCCGGACCATGAGCCGTTGCAGTTTTATCTTGCAATAGCTGCCTTCTCCAGGGCACATCTGGACGGGCCAGGGTTACTTTTTTTTGAGATCAATGAGCGTTTCGGCATGGAAATCAGGGACCATCTTCTTGGCATTGGCTTTGCCGGAGTCGAAATATTACAGGATATTCACGGGAAAGACAGGTTTATAAAGGCTGTTTCAGAATCCCCTTCAACTCCGCACAGGTAAGGAAAATATCGGTGCTACCGAAAGAGTAGGGGGCAATCTCATACTGGTTGTAACAAAACCCGATTCCGTTTTCGTCGAGATAAAAATTGGCGGTTGGTTTTATTTCATCGGTAAAGTATCCTGCATCAACCAGTTTTCGCGATTCCTCCAGGTTATTCATCTTATGCAGCTTGCGGGTCAGGAGGCGGGTCAGCTCCTCTTCATAGCCCGGCTTAAACAGGTCGGTTGCTGACAGTATTTTCCCACTCTTCATATCCACCGTAGAATAACTTTCAGTTTCATTTCCGTGTGCCCCGCCGGTAAAGGAATAGGAGGTGATGCCAAAGGTTACCCGGTGGTTCCCGTTATACACGATCCGGGTATATTTCATCAACTCCCATTCAAAGCTGGCGCCGGGCATCTCCAGGTAGAGTGCTTTGTTGCTGGTTACATATTCTCTGAAATAGTCCTGCCTGATACCGGCGAGAACTGTTTCAGGTTTGCCGGCAACCGTATGCCTGCCAGTGAATTTCTGGAGGATAAACCGGCGCAGTGAATCATCGGCCGGGGCTGTGGCTACAGGCAACAACAGGGACAGTTTGACCACTGCCCTGGGGGATCCTGCATTATCCGTCAGCTTAAGGTTGTCCTCTTCATAGTTCACGTTAAACCGTGACATTCCCACGGGATAATTTTCTTCCAGCCGGAAAGGCAGCCCTTTTCCACTTCCTGATTTGTTTAAAATGATGCCGGTTATATGCTGATCATCGGTAAAATGACCTTTAATCACCGGTCCGTGTTCGCCGGGATACTCCTTTAAGCGGAAATTTCCGTTACTGTTCATCGTCCCGCAAAGAAGCCTTGCATGTGGCGAGGCCGGCCGGCTATCCTGCTCCGCCGTACCGGCGATGGTATAGTTTCCATATAAACTGTCGTTCAGCCTGATGAGATTTACCGTGAGCCTGATATCCTTGTGGATGGCGCCCTCGTAATGCCTGAAAAACTGCTTAACCGGGTGTGTCTGCGTTTTTCCCGGGGCTGCTGTGACCAGGATGATCCAGAAAGCTACAATATATTTATTCATACGTGTACTCGTAACAGGTTGGTTAGCGGTTTCCGAAAAGGGTGGTCCCGATGCGGACCATGGTGCTGCCCTCTTCAACGGCAATGGGGTAATCCTCCGACATTCCCATGGATAATTCCCTGAAATTCATATCCAGGGAGAAAAACTGATCTTTGAGAAGGTTGAACCAGGTGTGCAGGGTTTTGAATTCGCTTCTGATCAGGGCAGTATCGCTGGTAAAGCTGCTCATGCCCATCACCCCGGTGATCCTGATATTTTTCAGTTCCTGTATTGTTCCATCTCCCAGCAAACTTTTTGCCTCTTCAAAGGAAAGTCCGAATTTTGTCTCTTCCGTAGCAATATACAGCTGCAGCAGGCAGCCGATGACCCTGTTGTTTTTAAGCGCCTCGCGGTTAACCTCCTGTAAGAGGCTGAGGCTGTCGATGCTGTGGATTAGACTGATAAAAGGGGCGATGTACCTGACCTTGTTTGACTGCAGATGGCCGATAAAATGCCATTCGATGTCGACCGGAAGCTGGGCATGCTTTGTAACCAGTTCCTGGGCCTTGTTTTCGCCAAATACCCGTTGTCCGGCCGCATAGGCCTCCATGATCGCTGAAACCGGTTTGGTTTTGGAAACAGCAACAATTCTTACATGCTCAGGGATTGATAGTTGCAGCCTCAGCAGGCTTTCAGTAATGGTCACAAGGAACTTTGTTAGGAAACGGCAAAAATACAAATTTGAGCGTACGTGAGATAACCTTACCTTTGCATTTTAAATAATATATGAGAAAAATAGTCCTCTCGTTGTTACGCCAGCTGGCGTTCTGGATACTTTTTTTTAATTTGTCGCGGCTGGTTTTCCTGCTCTATTACCTGAAAATCATCTTTGTTGAAAAGATCATGCTGACAGAGTTTCTCGGGGTTTTCTGGTATTCCCTGAAACTCGACCTGGCTACTACCTGTTATATCCTTGTTTTTCCCTTCATGCTGCTGACCATCCAGTCAATCTGGAGTCCGCGATGGTTAAACTGGATCAACAGGATTTATACCTCGGTACTGGTCGTAGCCTATTCGCTGACTGCTGCAGGGGAGATGGGGATCTATGCCGAATGGAAAACCAAACTCACCTACAAGGTGGTCAAATATTTCAACCACCCCGGTGAAATTTTCAACTCGGCCGAAACCGGTACCTTTTACCTGCTGATCGTGCTTTTCGTGGTGCTTTGTGCTATCGGGATTTATAGTTACCTGAAGGTCTTTTACCTGCACATCGAACATGTGAAAAGAAATTACCTTTTCTCCCTGCTGTTTTTCCTTCTGACGCCCGGTTTGTTGATTGCCGGCCTCAGGGGCGGGATCCAGGCGATCCCCATCAACCAGAGCCAGTCGTATTATTCCGATCACAACATCCTGAATATTGCCTCCGTTAATAATGCATTCAACCTCTATATCAGTGTATTCGAAAACCTGAAAAACTTCGACCACAACCCCTATCTTTTCATGGATGCCAAGTCGGCCGAGGCTTATATGAAAAAGATCTACCATACCCCGAATGATTCAACGACCCGTATCCTGAAAACCAAAAGGCCGAACATTGTTCTGCTCATCCTCGAGAGCTGGTCGGCCGACCTTATTGAGGACCTTGGCGGTGAACCGGGCATCACCCCCGAATTCAGGAAACTGGAGAAAAACGGGATCCTTTTTGACCAGGTCTATGCCTCGGGCTCCCGGTCGGAGCAGGGGATGGCCTCGATCTTCGGCGGGTTTCCCGCACACCCGGTCAGTTCCATCACGGTACAGCCCGACAAATTCGTCAAGTTGCCCAGTATCGTCAAGGATCTGATAAAAACCGGCTACAGTACTGCCTTTTATTTCGGCGGGCAGCTGATTTACGGCAATATCAAGAGTTACATAATCTTCAATGGTTTCAACAAGATTATGGAGGGGGCCGACTTTCCCGGCACCATGCCGCAGGGCAAGCTGGGGATACATGACGGATACACGCTTGGATATATGGAGCGGGATATCGGCAGGATGAAACAGCCCTTTTTCGCGGCGCTTTTCACCCTGAGCACACATTCCCCCTGGGATCAGCCCTTTGGCAAGCCGCTGAACTGGGGCGATAATGAACACCAGTATATCAACGCCGCCTATTATACCGACCACTGCCTGGGCGACTATTTTGAAAAAGCGAGGAAAGAACCCTGGTTTAACAATACCCTGTTTATCATCGTGGCCGACCATAGTCACAATTCTTACCGCAACTGGCATCCCTATTCGCGGGAGTACCATAAGATCCCCATGCTGTTTTATGGAAATGTTATCAGGGATGAATACCAGGGAACCGTATGGCACAAACTGGGCAACCAGCAGGACATTGCCGCCACCCTGTTCGGGCAGCTCGACCTTCCTTCCGAGAAATTCGTGTTTAGTAAAAACCTCTTCAACCCGGATGTCCCCGAATTCGCCTATTACACAACCGAGGATGGCCTGGGCTGGATCAGGCCCAATGCCTATTTTACCTATGAGGTAAAGCCCAATTTTTATTACTGGTGGACCGATGGCAAGGTGCCTGATTCAGTCAGGCAGGAGGGTAAGGCCTACCTGCAGACCGTCTTTTCGATGTATATGAACAATTAGGATTACCGGGTGCAGACATCGTGCGATAACAGTCCACCGGACGGAGGGTAAAAAAAAGGACGACCTTTCGGGACGTCCTTTTTTTACGTTAAATTTCACTTTCTGTTATTCGAGGGAATGAACCACCAGACCCGAGCGGAGTTTGGGTTCAAACCAGGTAGTTTTAGGGGGCATGATATTGCCTGAATCGGCGATATCGATCAGTTGTTTCATCGACACGGGATAGAGGGCAAAGGCCGCCACCATCTCTTTGCTGTCGACCCGCTTCTGCAATTCTCCCAGTCCGCGGATACCGCCAACGAAATCGATGCGTGTAGAGGTACGCAGATCTTTGATATCCAGTATCTCATCCAGCACCAGCCTGGAAAGGATGGTGACATCGAGTACGCCGATCGGATCCAGATCATTGAAGGTACCCGGTTTTGCCGTCATGGAGTACCAGCATCCCGGCAGGTAAAGTCCGAAAGTATGCAACGACGCGGGTTTGAAAATTTCAGCTCCCTTTTTTTCAATGGTAAAGACGACCTCGAGTTTTTTGAGAAATTCGGCCTCCGTCATGCCATTGAGATCCTTCACCACCCGGTTGTAATCGATGATGGTAAGCTGGTTGTCGGGAAAATGGACCGCGAGGAAAAAGTTGTATTCTTCCTGACCCGTGAAGGCGGGGTTCATCAGTTTTTTCTCATTGCCCACCAGGGCGGCGGCAGCCGTGCGGTGATGTCCGTCGGCAACGTAGGTGAAAGGCACCCTGGTAAAGAGGGCAACGATGGCGGCAATAACTGCCTGGTCGCGGATGACCCAGAAATGGTGTCCTACGCCATCATCTGCCGTGAAATCATATTCAGGTACATGTTCCTTAACGAATCCGGCTACGATGTCATCGATGGCCGGGACGGCAGGGTAGGTAAAGAAAACAGGTTCCATGTTCGCGTTGGTCACGCGTACATGTTTCATCCTGTCCTCCTCCTTATCCTTGCGGGTCAGTTCATGTTTTTTGATGATGCCGTTCATGTAATCTTCTACCCCTGCACAGCCTACAATGCCATACTGGGTTTTGCCATTCATGGTCTGGGCATAGATATATAGCAGTTCGTGATCATCGGCGGCCAGCCAGCCCTGTTCCCTGAAAAGGTCAAAATTTTCCTTTGCCTTATCATAAACAACCCCGGAATGAATATCCACGGAAGGTGGAAGGTCGATCTCGGGTTTGATGATATGCAGGAGAGAATAGGGGTTTCCCGCGGCCTCGATGCGGGCTTCGTCGGAATTTAGTACGTCATAAGGCCTGGAGGCCAGCTCTTTTACGATATTTCGGGGAGGCCTCAATCCTTTGAAAGGTTTCAGTATTGCCATAGTTTTAGATAGTTTTATAATAGTAGATTCAGAAGATTTACAAGCAGGTAATGCAGCGTCAGCCGATGAAGGTAAAAGTTATTCCATACTATCGTCGTCGTCGAGTTCGCCGGGTTTAACACTTCGCTGAAGGGAACCGATCAGGGCGCCGATCATCTTGGTCATTTCCATCAGATAATTCTTGGATTCGTCATAAGCGCTATCCGTGATGAACGACCGGCTTTTGGCAACCGTGGATAATACAACACACTCCCTCACGGAACTCTTTGCCATTTTAAGATAATATACAAACTGGCTCTTATTTCTCGAGGAGCCTTCCGCAATATTTAAAGCAATACCGTTGGCAGAGGTAAGAAACCGGTCAAAAAACGACTTCATAAAGGGATCGTCTTTTGTGTTTTTCGCCATCAAATACACCCAATCGACGTATTCAAGAGCCTTGTGGTAAATTCTCAGGTCTTCAAATCTGAAAAAGGTAGTGGGTCTTTCGTGTTCGTTTTCCATGGTTTAGCTCAGTTTTAATGTTACGTGTGGAAAAAGGATCCTTGTTCGAATGATATCAGCAAAAAAGTAAACCCGGGGTTTATTTGTTTACCTGGAATGTTTTATCTCCGTTTTTCAGAAAATTGACGATTTGTCGGGCTGCGGCAATCCCTGCATTAACATTGGCCTCTTCGGTCTGGGCTCCCATTTTCTTGGGGGTACAGAAGAACTTTGCCTTGAAGGAGGCTTCAATTTCGGCTTTATTGGTTGGTTCAACATCGCTGAGATAGGCAAAATCCTTACGTTCCTGGAACATCTTAAGCAGGTCGGCTTCGTGGATGACCTCGGCGCGGGCAGTGTTTACAAGGCATGCGGGCGAAGGCATCCTGGACAATAACTGGAAGTTGACAGACTGTCTGGTCTGGCTGTTGGCCGGGATATGGAGGGAGATATAGTGACAGGCACCATAAAGTTCTTCAACCGAACTAACCCATTTAACACCATCTTTTTCGATGTCCTGTTTTGAAACAAAGGGGTCGAAGGCATAGACTTCCATGCCAAAACCTTTGGCAATGCGGGCAACATTCTTTCCTACGAATCCATAGGCATGGATTCCCAGTTTTTTGCCCATAAGTTCACTGCCCGATTTCCCGTTGAAAAAATTCCGGGCATAAAATACCATCATGCCCATTGCCAGTTCGGCAACGGCATTTGAATTCTGACCAGGGGTATTCATGGCGACTACACCTTTGGCTGTTGCAGCCTGTAGGTCGATGTTGTCATAACCGGCGCCTGCACGGACGACGATCTTTAATTTGTTGCCGGCATCGATTACCGACTTATCTGCTTTATCACTGCGGATGATCACAGCATCCACCTCGGCAACGGCACGGATGAAATCATCCTGGCTTGTATAACCTTCGAGAAGAACCAGTTCGAAACCAGCCTCTTCCACAACTTTCCTGATTCCCTTTACTGCCACCGCAGCAAAAGGTTTATCGGTGGCAACCAATACTTTTGTCATATCTGAATATTTTAAGAAGGGTCATGGAACCGGATAGCAGGCTATCACGGTTCCATGGCCATCTGATTTTCCTTATGCGTTATTTTTTTCAAATTCATGCATTGCATCAACCAGCGCCTGAACACTTTCAATCGGCAGGGCGTTGTATGTGGAAGCCCTGAATCCTCCGACCGAGCGGTGACCCTTGATACCCAGCATTCCCTTGGTCTTGGAAAATTCCATAAAGGCGTCTTCCTTATCCTTGTATTGTTCTTTCATAACAAAACAGATGTTCATGAGCGATCTGCTCTCTTTGGAAACAGTACCGACAAACATCTTGCTGTTGTCGATGGCATCATACAGCAAGCCGGCCTTCCTGATATTCATATCCTGGATCGCCTTTACGCCGCCCATGCTCTTGATCCAGCGAAGGGTTTCAAGACAGGTGAAAATGGAAAATACGGGAGGAGTATTATAAAGGGATGGCTCCTTCAGGTGGGTGGCATAGTTGAGCATCGTGGGGATCTTACGCTCAACTTTGGTCAGCAATTCCTGTTTGATGATCACGAAGGTAACCCCTGCAGGTCCCAGGTTTTTCTGGGCACCGCCATAAATCATGGAATATTTGGAAACATCTACCGGCCGACTGAGAATGTCGGAAGACATATCGGCGATCAGGGGGATTGCACAATCGATATCCTGATGAATTTCAGAACCATAGATCGTGTTATTTGTAGTAATATGGAAATAGTCTGCATCAGCCGGAACTGTAAAATCACTGGGAACATAGGTGAAATTTTTGTCGGCCGAGGAGGCAACAACATTCACCTCACCAAAAAATTTGGCCTCTTTGATGGCTTTCTGGGCCCAGACGCCTGTTTCAAGATAGGCAGCCTTTTTGTTGAGGAAATTGTAGGGGATCATGCAAAACTGGAGGCTTGCGCCACCTCCGAGGAACAGAACTTCGTATCCTTCGGGAATATTCAAAAGCTCTTTGAATAATGACATCGCTTCATCAAGAATTGCCTGAAAATCCTTACTGCGGTGTGAAATTTCCAGCAGGGACAAACCGATACCATTTAGGTCCAGAACAGCTTTTGCTGAATTTTCGATGGCAATGCGAGGCAGAATAGAGGGACCAGCGTTAAAATTGTGCTTTTTCATAATGTAATTATTTGATTTATAAATTGATGTAAAATGTATTGGCGTTGCATGAATCAGCAAACAAAGTAAATGTTTTTTATTGTGAATTCAAATATATAAAAAAAACATAAGAATTATAAATAAGAAGCTGTTTTAATTTACAAAACCGGATCATCATTTAGAGGTTGTCCATTATTTAGTTGAAATTTGATTGGCTAAGGTTCTTCGTTTTACTTCTTTTATGAGCGCATTTTTCATCACATCCAGTTTAACAAAGTTATCAACTTTACGCATTTTGTGTT
>Ga0118677_10002299_pt1 | contig 38641 bp, 30 predicted proteins | sample AliMusrvi5mmetaG_FD_86154 | JGI IMG/M metagenome (GOLD analysis project Ga0118677, IMG submission 86154) | reverse complement strand
ATACTGGTCCATCCCTCGCCGGTGCCTGCCTTTACCGGCTGTTTCGATATTCTCACAACCCCCATTGCAAAGAAATTCACCCTGCGCGGCGGCACACCATGGCTGACGGGCCAGGGGGTCTATTCGGGAAACAGGGTCAGCTTCAATGCCGGGTCGGGCATGTACGAATTTGATCCGAATGGCGCCAACGCCGGGGCCTACCCTGTCACCTACACCTATACCAATACCTTCGGATGCACGGTCTCCTCCGCACCGGTCTCCATCACCGTGGTGAACTCAGCCTTCACCTGTAACGGGGACCTCACCGACGTGCGGGACGGGAAAAAGTACAAGACCTCGCTGATCGGCACCAAATGCTGGATGAGGGATAACCTGGCCTACGGCACCGTGCTGGACGCCGCTGTGCCCCAGACCGACAACTGCATCCCCGAGAAATACTGCCTTACAGCTGACGCCAACTGCACAGCCTATGGCGGCCTTTACCAGTGGGACGAACTGATGGCCTATGCCTCAACCTCCGCTGGACAGGGCATCTGTCCCCCGTCGTGGCACATACCCACAGAAGCCGAATGGCAGGCGATGATCGATGCCATCGCGGCTTCTGCCCCCCCTGTCGACGGTTATGCAGGGAGTTTCCTCAAGGATGCAGTCATGAATCCCGGCTTCCATGCCCTCACCAGTGGATTCTATTACCTGAACAATACCTGGGGCTTTACTTCCGGGATACTCAACGGAACCATGTTCTGGACATCCACCCCCAACGGCACCGGGCGCGGTGTGGCAAGAGGAGTCAACACCATTAACCCGAGCATTTCAAAATACCCGGGGAGCAGGGGGAACGCGTTTTCGGTGAGATGTGTAAAGGATTAAATGGTGAACGTTTCAAAAACTCAAAAGAGGTGGGGCCTCATCCTGTTATTGCTTGCCGTCATTGCCATAGTGGCTTTATATCCGTTGCCGCCACAGGCTCCCATCCGGTATTACGACAGGCAAAGCGGCTTGTTGAAAACGGAAAAAGTGGCTGGCGAAAAGTGGCTGGTGTGGCTGTATAACAACCCGGTTGGCGAAGCAACATTATGGGCGCTGGCCAAAAGAAAGGTGGTTTCGTCGGTTTATGGCAACAGCATGGACCGACGTTCATCGGCCAGAAAAATACAACCCTTTGTTGAAGAATTCGGTATCGACCTGCGTACCGCCCAAAAACAGGAGTTCACTTCGTTCAACGATTTCTTTACACGGAAACTAAAGGATAACGCCCGGCCGGTGGATACCAGTTCAATCATTGCCGTATCGCCTGCCGATGGAAAAATACTGGCCTGGGCCAACATTAGCAGCAGCGATTTTATCATCAAAGGATACCGCTTCGATGTTGCTTCGTTTCTGAATCATGCCCGCCTTGCTCAAAAATACCTTGATGGCACCCTGGTGATCATCCGGCTTGCCCCTTTCGATTACCACCGTTTCCATTTTCCCATGAGCGGAAGTGTGTCGCCCGTCACCCGGATCGACGGTGATTATTACTCGGTCAACCCCCTTGCCTTGCGCAAAATGGCTGAAATATTCTGCCTGAACAAACGGGAATTTACCATCATTTCAAACCCCTTGTTTGGCGATGTGGTGATGGCTGAAGTAGGCGCTACCATGGCGGGAAGCATCATACAGACTTACACCGGGAATTCTGCAAAAAAAGGGGAAGAGAAAGGGTATTTCAAATTCGGGGGTTCCACGGTGGTGCTGCTGTTTGAAAAAGCCAAAATCCGCGTTGATGAAGATTTACTGATCAATACGTTAAAGGGGTATGAAACCGCGGTCAGGGAGGGAGAAAGGATTGGGATATCGGTCATTAATCCAGGCCTATAGATCGTGGGTTTCGTTCATGCGTGCTGATCAGAAAAATGGTCTGGCTATTCCGATGGAGGCCGGTCAATTGGCACGTTCTCTCAAACTTGTTCCCCTGCGGTAAAAAACAAAATAATCGCCGCATATTTGCGGTAAATAATTCGTATATTTACCGCATAATAGTTTTAGGTAATGGCAAAATACATATATGAGGAGGTAAACTGGACAGATTTTTCGTGGCAGGACAAAGCCATAAATGTCGTATTTGGCGAGGTACGGCTTATGCAAGGCAAAATAATAGGGTTAATGAATGCTTTGGGCTTTTCTGCGAAAGAAGAAGCCACGCTTACAACCTTAACTTCTGACATAGTAAAATCCTCAGAAATAGAAGGCGAATTGCTCAATTATGATCAGGTACGTTCGTCCATTGCAAGGCGATTAGGTATCAATACCGCGGGACTTGTATCGAGCAGCCGTCACATCGAAGGCGTGGTAGAAATGATGCTGGATGCTACCCAACGCTACTCCCTACCTTTAACCGAAAAACGTTTGTTTGGCTGGCACGCGGCACTTTTCCCCACGGGGTACAGCGGACCGTACGAAATAGAAGCGGGACGATACCGCACAGGCGAAATGCAAGTTGTTTCGGGCGCAATGGGCAAAGAAAAAGTGCATTACAAAGCCGTAAAACCCGAATTGGTAAAAACGGAAATGGACAGGTATTTGGATTGGTTCAACAACGAAAACCGCCTTGACCCTGTTATAAAAGCTGCCATAGCACACTTTTGGTTTATCATCATTCACCCCTTTGACGACGGAAACGGCAGAATTGGAAGAGCCCTGACAGATATGCTGCTTGCCCGGGCCGAAGGCAGTGGAGAACGCTTTTACAGTATGTCGGGCCAAATATTAGCCGAACGAAAACGCTATTATGAGGTATTGCAAAAAGTGCAACATAGTTCAGGCGACATTACCGGATGGCTCGACTGGTTTTTGCATTGCCTCAAAAATGCGATGCTCGCAACCGAAAACACCACACAAAAAATATTGCGCAAAGCTGAATTTTGGAAAATACACGAACATACCCCCATCAACGAACGCCAACGCATCATACTCAACAAAATCCTTGACGGTTTTGAAGGGAAACTGCAAACCTCGAAATGGGCTAAAATTGCCAAAACCTCTACCGACACCGCCTTACGGGACATAAAAGACTTGGTAGAAAAAGGTATTTTGCTTCAAACTGACGAAGGAGGACGAAGCGCTAGCTACGAATTGGTAGAAAAAAAGACTAAAAAGGATGAGTGAATTTGATCTTTTATCGACGGGGGAGTTGGGGGGATGTTCGGCGAAGTTGTCGCCGATACAGTTGGGGGAGATATTGGCGAAGTTGCCCAAGGTGGAGCATCCTAACCTGATGGTTGGCATCGAAACGCATGATGATGCCGGGGTTTATAAACTGAATGACGAGACGGCATTGATTTATACCACGGATTTTTTCCCTCCGATGTGCAGCGATGGCTATGAGTTCGGACAGATCGCGGCAGCGAATGCGTTGAGTGATGTTTATGCCATGGGCGGAACTCCTTTGTTGGTATTGAATCTGATGATGTTTCCGGCTTCCAGGATTCCGCTCGAAGTCTTTAGCGCTATCCTGAAGGGGGGACATGATAAAGTGGTTGAGGCTGGAGCACTGGTGCTTGGCGGTCATACGATCGAAGATTATCCGCCTAAATTCGGACTTGCAGTTGTTGGGACCGTTCATCCGGATAGACTTATTACCAACTCAGGAGTTAAGGCCGGAGATCTGTTGATCCTGACTAAGCCGTTGGGATCAGGGATCATTTTGGCCGGACAGCGAAGCAAGTTGTCTGAGGAATCGACCGTACGTAAAGCCCTGGAATATATGAAGTTGCTCAATAAGAGTGGTGGTGAGGTGATGCAGCAATTCAACCTCAAAGGGGCCACAGATATAACCGGATTCGGATTGCTGGGCCATGCCATGCGGATGGCGGATGCCAGCGGGGTGACCCTCAGAATTGACTCTCAAAAGTTGCCGCATTTTCCCAAGGCTCTTGCATTGCTTGAAGAGGGATGTATTCCAGGAGCTGCTTTCAGGAATTTGGAATTTGTCAAGGAACATACCGTTTTTGGCTCCTCACTTTCTTATGAGTGGAAAATGCTTTGTTGCGATGCGCAGACCTCGGGTGGGTTGCTGATGGCGGTGCCGGGGGAAAAGGCGTCGGAAATACTGGAGCAATTGAAAACAAAGGCGGGACTGGTTGAGTCGGCGATTATTGGGGAGGCGGTTCCGAGGAGTAGAAGGAGTATTTATTTGGATTAGCTGAAGTTGAATGGTCCAGATTGCAAATCCGGACCAAGGCCACTTCGGCAAGGATCCGCGCTTGCGTGCTAAATTTCATGCGAGAAAGCGTCTGGTCGAGAATCTGCATCATGGCCAGGATCGTCTGTAGCCCGAACCGTCGCCCGGCTTCGATCACGTCGCCGCTATTGGCCGTCGAGGCATAGAGAAACGTATCGGCCGGGCAGCCGACCGCGGCGACCATGCAATCGCGGAAGTACCCGAAAAGCTGCTCGATCAACAGGGCCACATCGACGCCTTCCTGGGCCGCTACGTTGAGTTCGCTCAATGTGGCCCCAGCGTTCCGCTCGACCAGGTTCTTCACCATGGCCGCCAGCCGCTGATCGCCCGCGGTTCCGAGCATGCCATGCACGTCAGCCACGGTGATCCGCTCCGAGGCGAAGGACAACAGTTGCTCCAGGAGCGACTGGCTATCTCGCATCGATCCTGCGGCACGGCGGGCGAGAACCTCCAGGGCCTCATCCTCGGCCTCGACCCCTTCTTCCTTGACGATCTGCCGCAGCCGATCAAAAATCGATCGCGTCGCAATGCCCGCGAAATCAAACCGCTGACATCGCGACAGGATCGTGATCGGGATCTTTCGCGTCTCCGTTGTGCAGAATATGAACTTCACATGCCCGGGCGGCTCTTCCAGCGTCTTCAGCAAGCCGTTGAAGGCTTGGGTGGAGAGCATGTGGACTTCATCAATGATGTAGATTTTGAATCGCGATCTGCTGGGACACACGCCGGCGTTTTTGCGCAGTTCGCGAATTTCGTCGATGCCATTATTACTTGCCCCGTCGATTTCCAAGACATCGACATCATCGCCCGCGCTAATTCTTTGACAGCTATCACATTGATTGCATGGTTCGGCCGTGGGACCATTCACGCAGTTGAGGGCCTTGGCAAAGATGCGGGCCGTCGAGGTCTTGCCGGTTCCGCGAGCACCGGTAAAAAGATACGCATGGCCGACGCGATGCGTGGTGATGGCATTCGAGAGAGCCTGGGAGACATGCTCCTGCCCGATCAATTCGCCGAACCCCTGCGGCCGATACCGCCGCGCAACGACTTCATACGACGGCACAGGCTCAGGATGAGAATCGGAATTTGGCATGGGCAATCCGTCGCGGCCGAGTAGGGTGGGCCGAGTGAAACGAGTCCCACCATTTTCCGATGATGCACGGTGGTGCTCGCCTGCGGTTCGACACCACCCAACCTAAACGCCGGCCCCCGATGAGAAGCCCACCGCACCTGGAACAAACTGCTTATGGCTGCTTCGTTTCCGACCTGACCAGGTTTACAGGGCCCCATTACGGGGGCTTCTCATCGGAGACCGGCGCGAAACGTACCATCATTGTTACGTTTGGCACGCAATTGTCAAGCAGGGCGTTATCCAATCGCCATCCACACCGTCTTTAGTTCGGTGTACTGATGATGAGCAAAGATCGACTTGTCGCGGCCGAAGAACCCCGACTGCTTGAAGCCGCCGAAGGGCGTCGTCGCGTCACCCTCAGAGAAGCAGTTGACCGACACCGTGCCGGCACGGATCGCGCGTGCCACGCGATGCGCCGTGGCCAAGTTCTGCGTGTAGACCGAGGCCGTCAGGCCATAATCCGTGTCGTTGGCCAGCGCCACGGCCTCGTCGACCGAGTCGCAGGTCAACACCGAGAGCACCGGGCCGAAAATCTCCTCCCTCGCGATTCGCATCTTGGGAGTCACGCCATCGAAGATCGTGGCCTCAACAAAGAACCCACCCGTCTCGCGGAGCGTTCGTTTCCCACCCAGCAGCAGGGACGCCCCCTCCTGTTTGCCGATCTCAACATATTCGAGCACTTTGTTCATGTGGCTCTCTTCGATCATCGGGCCAATCTTCGTGGCCGGATCCAGAGGATCACCGACAGTCCACGGGCCGCTGGCTTCGAGCATGTGGGCCAGCAGTTGGTCCTTCACCTTTCGATGGACGATCAGTCGCGAGCCAGAACTACAGTTCTCGCCCATGTTCCAGAAAACGCAATTGAGTACTCCTGCGGCGATGGAAGCCAAGTCGCCGGCATCGTCCAGAACCACCTGCGGGTTCTTGCCGCCGAGTTCCAGGACGACCCGCTTGAGGTTCGATTGGGCCGAGTACTCCAACAACTGGCGTCCGACCTCGGTCGAGCCGGTGAAGGCCACGGCGTCGACGTCTCCATGTTTGCACAGTGCGGCGCCGATCGTCGAACCGTTACCGGGTACGACGTTGAGAACGCCCTCCGGAATCCCCGCTTCCGCAGCCAACTCGGCCAGCCGCAATACACTGAGCGAGGTCTGGCGCGCCGGCTTGACCACGACGCTATTGCCCGTCGCAAGGATGGGACCCAGCTTCCATGCCGCCATTTGGATTGGGAAGTTCCAGGGCAGGATCGCGGCGATGACCCCGAGTGGTTCGCGGACGATCATGGCAACATTGCTCGGACCCGTGGGCGCTACACGCTCGTATTCCTTATCGATCGCTTCGGCGTGCCAGCGAAAACAGTGGACCGTATCAGGCAGGTCGATATTCATGCAGTCGTTGATCGGCTTGCCGGCGTCCAGGCAGTCCAAGAGGGCGAGTTCCGGGAGGTTCTGCTCAAGCAGATCCGCGAATTTCAGCAACGTATGCTTCCGCTCGGCCGGGGAGCGTCCGGCCCACGCTCCGGAGTTGAATGCCCTGCGTGCAGCCTTGACCGCCGCGTCAACGTCGGTCGCATCGCACGAGGCGATCTGGGCTAGCGCCTTGCCCGTGGCCGGGTTGACCGAAGCATAAGTCTTGCCGGACGCAGCACTGAGGAACTGGCCGTCGATGAAGGCTTGGGTACGAAATTGCAGGCTACCGGCGGCTGCCGCGACGGATGAATGTTCGAGCAAGAACGAGACGGCCATGGTTTTTCCTCAAAAGAAGTGAAAGGTCAGGAATTGCACTCATTTTAAGGTGTCGCTATCCAATGTCAAGTATTCTAGGGAATGAGCTTCTTCAACTCGGCCTCGATCTCCGCGGTCTGGATAGTTCGATTCACGACCTTCCCTTGGGCATCAACGAGGATCATCGTCGGCACCGTGATGATGCCCAGGGCATTGGCGGGCCGGCTGTCCTGACCACCTTCCTCATGGATTTGCGGCCAAGGCAAGGGGTTTTCGGCCAGATAGGCATTCAGCGTCTTGGCATTGGCATCAACGCTGACGCCAATCACGACGAACGAGCCGCGATATTTCGTCACAAGTTGCTTGAGCGCCTGCATGTCGTTCTTCGCCGACTCGGACCAAGTTGCCCAGTACTGGATGAGTACCACCTTGCCGCGGTAGGCAGCCAGATCGATTGTTTCACCGCCGAGGCTCTTGCCGCTAAGATTTAGCAGCGTGCCGACGGAATCGATGCGGCGGGCGGCACCGGCTGCCTTCCTCGCCTGCGGCAAATCGGCGAACTCGCGGCCGATCCGCTCGTACCACTTCTTTGCGTCGTCATCCTGCCCGGCATACTCCCGTGCAATCCCCAATTGGAGCATGGCCTCGACCGCGTCGGGACTCGTCGGGTATTCGGAAATAAATTGTTCGAGCTTCTTCGGCCAGTCAGCCTGAATCTTTGCCACATCGGCCTTGGGGGCAGATATCGCCTGAACGTAACCGGCCGTCATGAGGCGAAACTTGATGTAGGCTGCCAGGTTCTTATCCGTATCTCTTTGGGCACTTTCCCAGAGGGCCTGCAAACGCTTTTCGCCGTCGGACAATTTGCCGGACTGCACACCCGCTCCGAGCGTATCGGCCAACTGCCGCGACCAGATAATGCGTTCTTCGGACGTTTTGGCGCGGTCGATGAGCTTCTGGATGATCTCTACCCGCCGCGGATCGCCAGGTTCCATGCCTTCCATTTCGGCAATGATCTTTTGCGATTCCTCGTTGGGGCCGACCGCGGCAGCACCCGAGCGAGCGGCATGGGCCGCCTGGAAAAAGAAACCCATCGCAGCCACCTCCGGCTGACCTTCGCCGCCGATGACCGGCGGATCGATCGTCTTCCAGGTATCGCCAACACGGATCAAGGTGCCGATTTGAACTTGCGTATGCTTGTCGCCGCTTTGCACGATGGCCACGACGTTCTCGTAGACCTCGATATCGCGCGTTGAATCGTCGCTGCCTGCCGGCACGACCCCGGGACGACTGCCGCTGAACTGCACCCATTTCGACTCGGGTGTGATGGTTTTCTGTCGATCGGCCAACGTGCGAAAATCGATACCCGCCTTGGCGACCTTGCCGGCCACGGCTTCGCTCTTGGCCTTGCCCAGACCAAGCGACTGGAGTTCCTCCGGCGCCAGCAATACGCGCGAGAAACGATCGTTGTCGCGATTGGCCACCGCGGCAACGATTTCGGCAGTGACTTCTTCCGCCGAGATTGCTTTCCAGGTCGTAAGCTTGCCGTTGCCGACCGTATCGATACCCCAGCGGGTGCCAGCCGTATTGAGCCAGCGGAACTCGTCCTTTTTGCCCGTCGGCTTGGTGGCAATATCGCGGTAGACTTCGATGCCGTCCTTGTAGAAACTCCATTGATCGACCACATTATCGCCGTTGGTGTCGAGGAATTTCCGGAGGAGAGTGCCTTCCTGGCTCTCGACAATCCAGCCGACGTGACCATCGATTTTTTTGGCAGAAACCTTGCAACGCGGCACGTCCGCGGGCTTTGGCTGATCGTAATCGACCCCGTCCTGGCTAGGAGCCACTTGTAGAACCTGTGCAGCCGTGGCACTGGCGGCAAAAATCGGCGTGGAAAAACAGAGCACCGCGGCAACACCAACAAAACAGCCGGCGGCAACTGAGAACTCACGATTCATGATCTCGATCCTTTTCTATTCGTCCAGCGGAATTCACTCCGCTGCCTTGTTTACGTCTGCTCCCGTTTGGACTTCCTGTTCTCCCCGTCAACTAACCGATAATTCCTGCATAGTCGGATTTCTTGGCCAGGAGGTCAAGAGCGGATGGGCGCGAGTTTCAGCAGTTCAACCGCTTTACATGCCTGAAAATGCTACAATTGCACAAATTACACCTATACTGCCTAACGCTCTTTCATCTCATATTCCCGGCTTTATCCTGGATTATTCTCGGAACATAAGATGTGGGGGGTTTGACAGTCTCGGGCCGTAATATACAATGCCATCCATGGTATGTTTGACTCGATTGGTTCGACTAGGTTAACGGTATACCCCCAGGGGAATGTTTTTGCATTGATGGGTTTTCTTTGGGTCGGGCGCATAGCTCAGTTGGTTAGAGCGCTGCCCTGATAAGGCAGAGGTCCCAAGTTCGAATCTTGGTGCGCCCATTTATTTTCATAAACCCTTCTGATATAATACTTTAGATTACCTGGCGAAGGTCGTCAGTGCAGCTTGCAAGTCGAAGGAAGGCGCATATTGTAGCCCCATTCCTGCTTCATTTTCTTTACTTCCTCCTTCGCTATGTCTCCTGCCTGGCACGACAGCCCGTTTCTCAAGGCCGCACGGCGTGAAACCGTGGGGCACATTCCCGTGTGGCTCATGCGGCAAGCTGGGCGCTACCTGCCCGAGTACCGCGAGTTGCGCTCAAAAGTCAGTTTTCTCGATCTGTGCAAAGATCCTGCCCTCTGTGCGGAGGTGATGATCAAGACGGTCGAACGGCTGGGCGTCGATGCGGCAATCGTGTTTTCCGACCTGCTGCTGATTCTCGAGCCAATGGGCCTGGGGCTGGATTTCCCCAGTGGCGAGGGCCCCGTGCTGGGTAACCCGATTCGCACGGCGGCCGATGTCGATCGCTTGCAGGAACTGGAAAACATGGACCGGCTGCAGTTTGTCGTCGAGGCCGTGCGGCAGACGCGCGCCGGGCTGGCGGCCGAGGTGCCGCTGATCGGTTTCGGCGGTGCGCCGTTCACCCTGGCCGCCTATGCGGTCGAAGGCGGATCGAGCCGCGACTATCGAGCCACCAAGACTCTGATGTACAGCGACGCCGCCGCGTGGGACGCGATGATGGGCCGTATCGCACGCAGCGTGGCCCTGTACCTCAATGCCCAGATCGATGCCGGTGCCCAGGCCGTTCAGCTCTTCGATAGCTGGGTCGGCTGTCTGGGGGTGGACGACTACCGCCGCTACGTCCTGCCTTACAGCCGCGCGGTGATCCAAGGCATCCGTCCGGGCGTGCCGGTGATCCATTTTGCCACGGGCAATCCGGCCTTGATGCCACTACTGAGCGAAGCGGGTGGCGACGTGATCGGCGTCGATTGGCGGCTGCGGTTGGACGATGCCTGCCGCATGATCCATCCCGATCGGGCCGTACAAGGGAATCTCGATCCCGTCGTGCTCTTTGCCCCCCTGGAGGAAGTCCGTCGCCGAACGCGCGAGATGCTTGCCCAGACCGCTTCTCGCCCAGGCTATATCGCCAATCTCGGCCATGGCGTGCTGCCGCATACGCCGGTCGATAACGTCCTGGCCATGATCGATACGGTTCACGATTGGCAATCCGAGAGAGCGTAGGCAGCGAGGGAGCTGATGGACGCCGTCTATTCCACGTTCCGAGCCGTGCTAACCAGCAACGTCATGGTTCTGGCCGTCGGCGGCGCCCTGGGAACCAACGCCCGTTACTGGCTCGCGCTCTGGCTCAACGAGGCCTCGTGGCGGACCCACGGAACCTGGCTGAGCAGCTTTCCGCTAGGCACCTTCATCATCAACGTCACCGGCTCGTTCATACTCGGTTTGGTGGGAACGGTTTTTCTGGAGCGATTGGACCATCGCGAGTGGTTCTTGCTCTTGGGAACCGGCTTCTGCGGCGGCTACACCACGTTTTCGACCTTTGAATGGGAAACCCTGCAATTGCTGCGCGACGGCAGTTGGATGATGGCGGCCGTGAATGTCGTCGGCAGCGTCGCCGTCGGGTTCATTGGGGTCGTGCTAGGTGCGGTGCTGGGTAACCTGATCTTCCCCAGGCAATAGGAGCAGGCCAATGAAAACGGAATCAATGGCTCGTCTGCTGACCATCTACATCAACAGCGCGGACCACTTTCACGGCACGCCGCTTTTCGCCGCCATCGTGCATCTCTGTCACGAGCGCGGCATGGCCGGGGCCACGGTCTTTCGGGCCATGGAGGGGTACGGCAGCAGCGGCCATATCCACACCACGCGCCTTCTGGAACTGGGCGAGAACCTGCCCGTGCGGATCGAAATCATCGACGCGCCGGAGCGGATCGAAGCGATTCTCCCCATTCTCGACGGCATGATTGCGCAAGGCCTGGTGACTCTCTCGGAAGTGAAGGTACGGCAGTTCAAATAATCTGGCTGAGGTTCACTCCTCCCCTTACCGTCCTCGCGGCGGCGACTCAGCCTTCTCCCCAGCCGGGCTGGAATCCCAATGCGATTCAATGTCACGGGAGTCCCTGAAGTCCACCCGCCCCACATCCAGGTCGGGTAACGGTGGGTACTGGAAAACGACCTGATGGCTGCCGGCAGGCAAATCGGGGATGGTACATGGCGTGGTGTAGGGCGTCCCATCCGGCTTCAAGAGCGGAACGCCATCAAGTTGGATGGTCGCCTCGAACGGTTCGGTAACGAAGTTGACCCGCACTCGCTCAACGCGGTTTGTCCATCGGTACACGATCGTCAACACCATCGCGATTAACAAGCACGCGACGCAAGCACCGATCCAGCCGCGGCGGCGAAACGACCACTTGGCTTTGGTCGGTTGGGCGCGATTCAATTCGCCGAGCATTTCTCGTGCATTTTGATATCGTGCATCGGGAGCGGTTTGGCAAGCCCTCAAGACCAAGCGATTGAGCCGCTGTAAGATAGGATCATCGGCAAACTTCTCGGCCTGGTCTCCGAGACTCGGAAAACACGTTGTCGGCAAGCCGGTAATCATCTCATAAACGGTCAATCCGGCCGCATAGACGTCCGCGCGTGCGTCCATGCGACCATCAGGTGGCATGTAGCTTTCCGTCCCCACTCGGGACATCTGCCGATCGGCCTCCGTCAATAAGCCAAAATCGGCAAGTCGAAGCTCGCCTCCGACGAAGAGGCAGTTTGCCGGCTTCACGTCACGATGGACCATCCCGGCATCGTGAAGCGCGGCCAGTCCCGCCAATAGTTCGCCAATGCGCCGCTGGCATTCTTCGGGTGGCAATGGCCCAGCCTGAAGGCGGCTTTGCAGCGTGGCGGGGCGATAGCTCGGGTCGGCCGATCCCGGTGTGCCCATCAAATCGTCTGCCAAATCCATGACGAAGAAGATATGGCCAGGACATTCGCCAACGTGGTGAATGTGTACCAGGTTCGGATGCTGACGATGGAGATTCGCCTCCAAGCGAATGATGGACGTGACCTCACGCCCCGCCAGGTCAATGATCCCAGGTCGGGCTGTGGCAATGATCTTTACCGCGCGGAACCGGCCGGTGGCGCGATTGGCTGCCAGCCACACCTCGCCAAATCCACCCTTGCCGATCGGTCGGATGAGGTCAAATCCTGGCACCTCGGGAGATACCCGCCCATCGCTGGTCGAAAATAGACTTGTCGCGTCGCTCACTGTTCTGAACATCCTCGCCGTGATCGCATGGTCTGCTCAAGTCGAGTAATCATCAATCGCTCCACATCGCTCTTCGGACGCATTGTCAATGTTTCCTTGACACGCTGGTGAAGTTGCCCGTGGTTGCGGTAAGGCGCGCCGAGAACTTGCAGCCGCTCGAATACGCGTTTCCGTGCAAGGTAGACCGCATTACGGCTGAGGCCGGTAATTTTGGCGGTTTGGTCACCCGAAAGGCCACGAATCGCGACCAACTCGAATGCTTGGTAGGTATCGGGGGTCACTGCCCGACGAACAACATCCAGGAGCACGGCCAGCATCGCCTGCTCGTATGCGGCATCCCATACTTCATCGGGGCTGCCATCTTTGACTTCTGGCTCCGGGAGATTGGATTCGCCGCCTCGTCCCCGAATCCGTTGAGCGGGTTGGCGGCGATACTTGGCAACCAGATTGCGAACCACGGTCCCCAGCCAATCCCGAAATCGCCCCCGTGATGGGTCATAAGAGAAAGTATCCCGGTATCGGAAAACTTCCACCATAACTTCTTGCACGACCTCCTCGGCGGTGTGGTCCGAGCAGTTGCGATTCTTTGCAAAAGCAAAGATCAGCCGCCAGTAGCGGTCGGAAAACTCTTGCCACGCGAGTGGGTCCGTCCCCTGGCGAAGCCGTTCCAGCAGGGTTACGTTCGTTTTGTTGTCCATGATTCATGCAGCCGAAAACGCCGTAAAGCTTTCTGCTATAGTTATTTACGACGCCATTCCAAGATTTGCCAAGAATTCGGAACAGATCGGGCGACCACGGCGCAAATATAAGGTATCGCGAGGGTTGCTCCTCACGCCACCCTTAACAGACTACACTGTATCCAGTTTTACCGGGAAGGGAAACCATCATGCCTACGATTGCATTGGTCTTGCTGGGCTGCCTCGCCTTGGGAGGCGAACTACCGGCATCGCCACCGACCCGGCTCTACGTGCGTACCGCTCCGCCCGGAGCAAAAGTCACGCTGGAAGGAAAATTGTTGGGCAAGTCTGACGCGATCTTCTCCGTTCTGCCCGGCACCCAGGCGGTCTTGGTCGAATTGGACGGCTACCTGCCAGAAGAGCGGCGAGTAGAGATTCGGGCCGAGGAGGTTACGCGTGTGGAGTTGCAGTTGAAGAGGCGGCCGGAAACCATCGGCCAGACTGGCGCACCCACCTTGCCTGATGCCAGCAAAGTTGATGCAGAGAAGGAAGAAGATGCTGCATCGAAGGCGGCAAACGCATACCTGGCCGATAGCAAACTGCCCGCGTCGGTTCGCGATACGATGCTCACCGTCCTTCGCCAACACCCAACTGAGACGCGCTGGTCGGGACGGGACGGGACGACCATGTTCGCCATTGCCGCAAAACGATTGCCCACCGGAACGATCCGGCAACAAGCCGTACCGTCCATGCTGAATCTGACCGGCATGTTGGCGTTTCAGGAATTGCTCAAGGCGAAATGCCTTCTGGATCGCTACGCAGCCGTTGGTTTGACCGACGCGACCACCTTACAGCAGGCTGTCGTGGAATCGGCCGGCACGTTGCGGGTCGAGGGGAAAGCCAGTACCATCCTTCAAGGCGCAGCCGTCCGGGGAGGCTACGCCGTAGGCTATGTGACGGCGGAAGAGAATACACTGCTCGCGAGGCTGCTTCAGGAAACCGAACTGGAAAAGGTCCGTTCCGCATATCGTGACGCGATGCACCGGCAAGCCCGTGAGTTAATGCAACGCTCCAATTGGACCGAAGCCCTTCTGCTCTGGCAGCATCTCCACAAACGCAAGTTGGTTTCCCAGCAACTTTACCTCGACGCCGCATCGTGTTTTCAGCACGTCAACCAAGTTCCGGATATGCTCCGGGTTTTGACCGAGGCCATCGACACGTTTGGCAAGAATGCCACGCCGGAGTTCTTGGAAAATGCCGGAGATATGGCACTGGCCGTCGAAACCGAGCAGGCGCAGACCTTGGCGGAGAAGGCGTATCGCATGGCATCAGAACAACTGAAAGAAACGATATCATCGGGCCGCAAGCAGACCGCCACGGCCAACCAGGAATAGTGAAAAGTTATCGAACAAGAATTACCCCCTCTTTTGAAAAGGAATTGAAGATGTTTGTTTCCAGAATCGTCAGATTTGTGGCACTTGTGTGCGTGGGATGCATGACGCCTGCGATGGCGTCTGCCCAGGTTCCGACGGCGGATGATTTTCTGCCCGTCGTACAAGGCGGGCCAAGCGATGTAAAGCAACCGCAGCAGGTCGCGGTCAAAGGCAAAGTTGTGAGCGCGGCAACCGCCCAGGATGCCGTCAACGCGGCCGTTGGCGAGAACGTCAAGGGTCTGAAAAATGGCGATACGCCCGAAGTGGGCGCGAAAATGGTCACCTATCCGAGCGGCCTGGGCTTCGTCGCCACCGGGATAGCAACCTATCGAACCGTTGAGAATCCGACGTTGACGCGGATTGCCAAACGGAAAGCCTACGTCATCGCCTTCACCAAGGCCAAGAAGAACCTTGCCGAGATTCTTGGGGGACTCGACAGCCAGGGCAAGGAGACTGTCCGAGAGTCGCTCGTGAACATCAATCTTCCCAAGGAGGAAATGACCAATATATCGACCGAGAGCCAGGAATCGCTGAAGCAGGCCGTGGACATGATGCTGCGCGGTTTCGTCATCTACGAAGTCAAGGATGATACCAGCCAGAATACCGTCTTCGTTACGATTGTTACCACGCCCAAGACTCGCGGCAAGCTGGCCCGTCCGGCCCCCAACGCCATTGAGGCTGCCACTCTCCGCGACGGCTTAAACCAGGTGATCGCCGAAGTCCGTTCTGGATTGGTACCGCCGGTCGGCGGAAGGATCATTATGATGCGTTCCACCGGCGAGACGGCCTTCGTCGGCTTCGGCAGCGCGGTAGTCCGCACCAGTGGCAATCAGGCAGTACAAGCCAAACTCAATCTCGATGCCCAGAAGATTGCGGGGATGCGATCCAAGGACGCGCTCTGCGGGCTAATCATTGGTGACAAGGCGTCGTGGGAGGGGAGTGTCAAGGAATCGTTGAAGGATCAAGTCCAAGAGTTCGAGTCCGCCAGCAAAGACGACCCGCTGGCCAAAGAGTCGCCGGCCGCAGTTAAAAAGCTCGCCGCGGCCCGTGAGACGCTCGTTTCCCGGTTGGAAAGCACCGACCTCTACCAGAGCGCGAGAAAAAGGATATTGCCGCCAGGTGTCAACAGCAAGACATGGTTCGACGAAGACCACGCATGGGCCTACGGGATGTCGGTCTATGCCCCCAGCCTTTCCAACGCTGCCGCGGGGTCCGCGAAAGAAATGCAAGACAGCCAGATTCTTCAGCCGGTGGGTGGCGACAACAAGCCAGCGGTCCAAGAATCGGGTGGATTCACCGACGAGAAGGGAACCGAAGTGAAACGACCCGGTAAGGTTGTCAAACCGGGGCCAACAGGTAAAATTGAACCGGAAGAAAATCCGCAGATCGGTGACCAGCGTTGTTGGTTGGAATGCCTGACTTTTTGAAGGAAACGATCGTGCCTGCAAGATTCAGCACAATAACGGTCTTTTTTCTTGGATTACCGCTGCTCGCCCTAACTCTCAGGCCAGCCGAGGCGCAAGAGACCGCTGTCAAAACGCCGGACCAGCCGCAGTCTCGCACTTGGACCGATCGTAGCGGCCGACACATTGAGGCAGTCTTGGTCGAAATCAAGGATGGTAAGGCAACCCTCAAAAAGGCAAACGGCACGACAGCCAAGGTGTCGCTTGAGTCCTTGAGCGACGACGACCAGCAATACGTGAAGTTGTCCGTCGAGAATCCGATTGTCGAGAAGAAAGTCCCCCCCCTTGCCGAACCCAAGACATCGCCCGTCAAGAAGCCGTCGGCATGGAAGATATTTACCAACAGGAAGACAGGCAAAGTCTTCAAAGGCAAGATCCTCGATCGCAAAGAAATGCAGGGAGCGTCGTTCTGGTTGGTGGAAGACGAGAATGGTGAGAAGGCTTGGATTCGAACAGCGTGGTTCATCATCAGCAAAGCATCGGACGGTGGCCCCGGCCCGGATGCCGAGAGCACGCCGGTCGGTGAGGGTGCTTTGGCCAAGAACCACCGCGCCGAAGGTGATAAGCCGCCGCAACCCAAGGAGGTCACTGTCACCGGAGTTGGGGTTGACGCGGATAAGGCACTCCAGAACGCCTTCAGCCAGGCAATCGAACAAACCGTTGGACTCATGGTCGATGCGGAAACGGTCGTCAAGAACGACCAGATTATCCGCGACGAGATTCTGACCTACAGTCAAGGCTGCATGGAGAAGTACGATATCGTAAAGCAGTGGCAGGAGGACGGCTCGCACCACGTCACGATTCTCGCGACCGTTAAACGAGGCCAATTGGCCCAAAGATTAAGGGGAGCGAATATCGCATTGAACGAGGTTGGTTGCGATCTCGTATCGCGCCAGATCGAATTTGAGTTGAAGAACGAGGAGCAGGCCGCGAGAATGTTTGAAAAGGTAATCGCCGATTTCGATATGACGAAATTGACCAAAGTTGAGGTCGTGAACGAAACGGTGACCAGACAGGGAAAGGACTCAAGGGTGAGTCTGCATATCAAGCTCTCCCCTGACATTGACCAATGGAAGACGTGGTCCGTGGCGCCTCGCGCCATCCTGAATAGATCCAAGGCGATGCGCCCAGTGATGCAAGTGGACAACACCGCTTACGGCAATAATCTCGTAAACAACCTGTCCTGGAGCCCCGATGGCAAACGCATTGTCTTTGAAGAGACGGCCAGGAGGGGCCATGACAACGAGAATCAGCAGCATGTTTGGATCGTCGATGTCAGCGAGTCGGTGTTCTACCCATCATCCTACGTGGCACCTGACTTGCCTGCTTGGACGGTTCCCCAGTTTGACGCTGCGCCACAGCCAGGCACGTTTATGGACACGGAAGAGGAAGCACCAGAATCAGGAGCCAAGAAGCCATCGCCTGCGGACAAGAATGCCAATCAAGGGTCTCTTGCCGGCAACTGGCAAGTGTCTGGCGGCGCGAAATTTAGGATTGTCGATAACGGTAAGGCACTTACAGTCAGTCTGATTGAAAGCGATGTACTCCGCGAGTTCGCTGGCATGCTAACTCGTCGTAACGCTGAGCCAAATTCAAAGTCATTCGTAGGAACCTTGCAGGCCGTGTTTACAGCCGATGCTCCCAGGCGACACTCGATTTCCGTTACCGCGACACTCGACGAATCTGGACAGTTGCATCTCCGGTGTAGTGATTGGCCGGCGGGGATCGTTCGTGGAAAGGTCATCACGCGAACACTGAATGAAACCTGGACGCGCCAGCAATAGGAAATCGGGGCATTTACTTGACTCAATCCCCCACTACAGAAGAGATAAGTCTTGCCTTGCAACTTCCGCTTACTGTCGTGGTCAAGTGCGAGCTCAAAAATCGTGAGTTGCATTTCGATGTCCCAGATGGCTCCCGACTGATCGACGGCCTTGATGTCGAGAATCGATAGTTTCAGGGCTTGGGCTTCGGGTGATGCATCCGATGGAACTGATGGACCTGAGCTATCGCGTGGAGAAGCTGGAGTGGAGAAGCTGGAGTTGAATGCCGGGCCTGAAAAGGGTAACATAAGATGAACGCAAGTTAATAACCTCATTTTGCATTGCAGTATATCATGTCGATCGTTGCCCCACCCGATCCTGAGACTCGCGTTGTTCTGTCGAACATCTCTTGGGCGACCTTCGAGGCCCTGTTAGCCGAAACCGATCAGCGCAATACTCGCTTCACCTACGATCGAGGGATTTTGGAAATCATGTCGCCTTCCGTGGAACATGAATGGTATCACAGGTTGCTGGGCCGGCTGGTCGAAGCCTTCACGATGGAGCGGAACATTCCCATTCGCAGTACCGCAGCGACGACGCTGAAATCCCAATTGAAGGATCGCAGCCTGGAAGCAGACGAATCCTACTACCTTGCCAACGAGTTGCTCGTCCGCGGCCGCATTGACTTGGATTTGGCACACGATCCGCCGCCCGATCTTGCTATCGAGGTGGAGATTTCTCGAAGTGCCGTGGACAAACTGGCGATTTACGCCGATTTGGGCGTGTCGGAAGTTTGGTTCTACAACGGAGAATCATTGCGGATGTACACGCTTCAACCCGATGGAACCTACGAAAGGAAGCCCCGTAGCTTCCTATTGCCGCAACTCACGAAAGACATTATTGAAGGCTTCCTTGCTCGGCGGCACGAGAGCGACGAAACAACCTGGATTCGCTCGTTTCACGATTGGGTGCGAATGGCTCCGGAATAACTTTCAGGGCTGCGCACTGTAGGGAAGATGGGCCGACGTTAAGCGTTAGTGGATAATGCACCAAAGTTTAGTGGAGGAAATTAATGGATGATGGATCAAAGCTTATCGCCAAACGTCGGCCTGACCCCGCTCCGTCCTAGCGGTTTTTGCGAATTCGCAGGCGGCTGCCAACATGCTGGAGCCCCGCCTGTGCCATTTGCTTTCTCTCGGGACCGGACAACTGAAAGGTCGTGGCACCGCTGGAAACCCAGACGATGTCATTCTCGAAGGCAGCCAACTTCTTCCCACCAGCCTTGAGCCAGCCACGCAGCCAAAGTGCCTTCTTGATGACGACCTTCACCTGGGAGTCGCTGGCGGTGTGAAGTTCCGTCCAATAGATCACCTCGGCCTTTCGATTGTCGTGCTGGTATGCGATTCCAAAATCCCACCTGTTGGCGGCCGGCTCAATTTTTTGAAGTGCCGTATCCACGTCAATACTGCCAGTGAGCTTGCGAGTGTTTTCCGCCACGATGTGCGGTTTATCTTCCGTCCTCAGTGCTTGCAGTCCGACTTGAAACCTACCCGACAGGTGGGGAGTGTCCTCGACCGCCTTTTTGAAAGTCATGCTTACGTTCACTGGTTGGAGTTGGATATTGCACGGGCTACCGCCTGATTGGCGCGTCCGCTGAATTCTGACAGCCCGCCCCAGCCGGATTCACCTGTGCCCTCAGCGTCAGGGTCAAGTGCGGAAATGTCCTTGGCGAAACCTGTACCGCGGTCGAAATAATAGACCTTCTGTGTCTTCGTCATTACTACCTCCGCCAGTTTCAACATCGGCGGTGTCTTGGGCGCGGCAAAAACATCGAGCAACGACTCCGGGCGGGCTTTGTTTTCGCGCAAGTGTTTCAGTGCCCAAAGTGCATCGAGCACCTGCGAGGAGTGAGTGGAAAGGCACACACGATAACCGCGGGTTAGTAGCTCAAAAACCAACAGGAGCACCACGGAGATGGCTCTTGGATGCAGCCCCATCTCCAGTTCCTCCAGCACCACCCACTCGATCCCGCCCCGCCGCGAGATTTTGGTGGGCGGCATCAGCCAGTAAAACCCAAGCAATAACGGCACGAATTCACGTTGGCCGGCGGACCAAACCATATACGGAAGGTTGTCCCCTTCCTGGCCGGTGCCGAGCACGAGTCGCTGTTGGGAACGCACCTTGTCCACCTTGAGGGCGAATTCAGAAAACACGTCGCGTTTGAGGAGATCCCGGAACTCCTTCTTCAATCTGCGTTCCTGGGGAAAAAGGCTTTCCCCCCTGAATTCCTGTTCGACTAAGCCCCGAAGCTTCTCGCTAAACTCGCGGACGGCAAACGGGTCGCCGGGAGAGTAATCGGTGAAAGGACGCGGCCAGCCATCGCGCAATGCCAGCACCCTTTGGGCTGGGATGAAAAAAAGTTTTTCCTCCTTGGCCTTTCGTTTCCGTCTGGCGATCTGGGGCAAATCTACCTGCTTCTCATTCCAGTGAATGCGGCTGCGCTCGCCGTGCCAGATGGCGTGCATTCCTTCACCGAAATAAGCATCTAGCAAGTAAGGCAGATTGCCTTCCCAATCCAGCCCGTAGCGACTCATCTCCGATTGCACCTGTCCAGCATCCACCATGAGCTTGAGCAACTGCAGAGCGATACTCTTGCCCGTGGCCTGCGGACCAACAAGGATGGTCAGGTCACCAAATTCCAGGTTGGCTGATTGAATTTGGCCTAAGCTTTCTATCTTCAATGTGGGCATATGTCTTGCCTTTGTTTCTCTTGGGTCGTCCCTCACACCACCCATCGCTCGCGCGTAGTCTTGTGCTGGACCTCGACTTGCGGGCGAGTCTCGCCGGCAATCAAACGAAATTCAAGCGGCAACATTCCGCTCAAAAGCACATCGGGCCGCTCAAGCGTCGATTCGTTCATTCTACGGCAGCACCGGCAGTTCGGCCAAGGCGGCCTCGATATTCTCCTGCGGATAGGCGTAATCCTCCAGGTGGCCGGAGAAGAACCTCTCGTAAGAGTTCATGTCGCACAGGCCGTGACCGCTGAGGTTGAAGAGGATGCACTTCTCCTGGCCGGTATCCTTGCAGCGCAATGCCTCGACGATCGCGCCGCGAATGGCGTGCGCGCTTTCCGGGGCGGGGATGATGCCTTCTGTCGCGGCGAAAAGCTGCGCCGCCTCGAAACACTCGACCTGGTGAAAGGCGGCAGCCTCGATCAGCCCAAGCTCCTTCGCCAAGCTGACCATGGGGGCCATGCCGTGATAGCGCAGCCCACCGGCGTGGATGCCCGGCGGCATGAAACTGTGTCCCAGCGTGTACATTTTCATTAGCGGGGTAAGTTTGCTGGTGTCGCCGTAGTCGTAGCGATATTGGCCGCGGCTCATCGTGGGGCAGGAATGTGGCTCGCAGGCGACAAAACGGATGTCGCGGCCTGCTATCTTGTGGCGAAGGAAAGGAAACGCCAGACCGGCGAAATTACTGCCGCCGCCCACGCATCCCAGCACGATGTCCGGGTAGTCCTCGGCTAGTAGCATCTGCTTTTCCGCCTCCAGGCCGATGACCGTCTGATGCAACAGCACATGGTTCAGCACGCTGCCGAGCGTATAACGGACGCCTTCCTGCGTGACGGCCGCTTCAACCGCCTCGCTGATGGCGATACCCAAGCTGCCGGGGCAGTCGGGATCCTTTTCCAGAATCGCCCGGCCGCATTCGGTTTCGATCGAAGGGCTGGCAGTGACATCGCCACCCCAGATATGCATCATCATCCGCCGATAGGGCTTCTGATGGTAGCTCACCTTGACCATGAAGATCTTGCACTTCAGATCGAACATCTTGCAGGCAAACGACAACGCGGCACCCCATTGGCCCGCCCCGGTCTCCGTTGTCAGACGCTGAATACCTTCGATCTTGTTGTAGTAGACCTGGGCAACTGACGTGTTGGTCTTGTGACTACCGGGAGGACTGTGGCTCTCGTCTTTGAAATAAATTCTGGCCGGGGTTCCCAATGCCTGCTCCAGCCCACGGGCACGCACCAGAGGCGTCGGCCGCCAGATTGCGTAGATTTTACGAATTTCCTCGGGGATGACAATCCATCGCTCGGGACTCATCTCCTGTTGGAGTAGTCCCCGTGCGAAAACGCGCTCGAGTTTGGCGGGATCCATCGGCCGGTTTGTTGCAGGATCCAACGGTGGGGGTGGCAGTTGCGGTAGATCGGCCAAGAGGTTGTACCATGCGGCGGGAATGTCGTTTTCGCCCAAAACAATGCGTTTGCTGCTCATGAATTATCCTTCCCAGGCAAGTAGATCCAGAATCTAACCAAAAATTGTCGCAAAAACCCAGGCAAACGGAGAAAATAGCCGACTGAACCTGTTTTTGAAACAAGTTCCTAGCATAATCCGAGACACCGAATTTGTCGAGCACCTTGACCGAGGGCTTTCTTTCATGCTAAAAAAGTAGGTACGGCCCCTCCGCGGCTGGCATAGGCGAATCGGCAATCAGGCAAAGCGTCATGGCGTTAGTTACCTTACGGGTTTTGGATGGTGCCGATCGCGGGCGAACTTTTGATGACATTCCCACGCCGCTGACCGTCGGCCGGGAGGAAGGCAATCCCATCCAGCTCGACGACGAGCGGATCAGCCGCTTCCACCTGAAGATCCAAGAGGACGAGGGCAAGCTGGTCCTTGCCGACCTAGAGAGCACCAACGGCACCAAGGTCAACGGCGAGGGTGTACATCTCTGTCTCATCCGGCCGGGCGACGTGATTGCCCTGGGCCGCACGGTGATAGTTGTCGGGTCGCGCGAAGAAATTGCCCGGCGACTGGCCAAGTTGCGTGGAGCGGACATGTCGGGGGCCGTGGAATTGGAAAGCGAGGAACTTTCCGAGCAGCATAGTGCAATGGCCCTGGATCTTGAACTGGCCATCGATCAGGAGCATGAGCTAAATACCCTGCTTCATGCAGTCGCTCCCCCCGAGTTGCCCAGTTCGCTGCATCCCGGCCAGGCAGCCGAGTTGGCCGAGTTGCTGAACTATTTCCACCTCCGGTTGCGGGGTCTGATCCAGACCATCAAAAAGGAGAAAGGCGATCGCGTCACGCTCGATCAACGGCAGTGGCAGAACCTCCTCGACTTGCAGGCCCGGCTCGGCGGCTATCTTCGCCAGATCGGCGAGCCGCAGGAATAAGCGGCCCAAGCTACCACCCAAGTCATCAGGCCCGAGTCATCGGGGGTTTCGCGGGTAGCGTAGCGCCTTTAGAATAGGATGCTTGATGAAACCAGCCTTCAGCGCAATCGCCACCACATCCTTATGACCACAATCACTCCCATGATGAAGCAGTACGAGGAGGCGAAACGGGCATGCCCCGGCGCCTTGCTGCTGTTTCGCATGGGCGACTTTTACGAGATGTTTAATGAGGATGCCAAGACCGCCGCCCGCGTGCTCAACCTGGCCCTCACCTCGCGCGACAAAGGCGAGAATGGCACGCCCATGGCCGGTTTTCCCTTTCACCAGTTGGAAAGCTACCTGGGCAAGCTGATTGCCGCCGGATTCCGGGCAGCGGTCTGCGAGCAGGTTGAAGACCCCAGGCTGGCCAAGGGACTCGTCAAACGCGAAGTCACGCGGGTCGTGACTGCCGGCACGATCACCGACGACGCCCTGCTCGATCCTCGCGAGAGCAACTATCTGGCCGCTGTCTCGCCGGGTGATCCGGTCGGTTTGGCCTGGGTGGAGATTTCGACGGGCCGCTTCGTGGCAGCCCATTTTCCCGCCGTCCAACTCGCCGATCAACTCGCGCGGATCGCACCTGCCGAATGCCTGCTGGCCGAAGACGCCCCACCGCTGCCAAGACATCTCAATGAAAAGATGCCCGTCACGCGGCGGCCCGGTTGGGCCTTCTCGCTGGAAACGGCGAGGCAGAATCTGCTCAAGCACTTCCGCACCAACAACCTGGAAGGATTTGGCTTCAGCAACGAACCGGGCGATGACCAAGCCCTGGCTGCCGCGGGTGCCGTGATCGATTATCTTAATGAGACGCAAAAAACCTCGCTGGAGCACGTCGATCATTTGACGTCCTATCGCAGTTCCACGGCCCTGGAGATCGACGAAGCAAGCCGCCGCAGTCTGGAGATCACCCGAACCATCCGCGAAGGCCGCCGCGAAGGCTCACTGCTGGCCGTGCTAGATCGCACCGTGACCGCAATGGGCGCGCGGCTCCTGGCCGATTGGCTGGCCAACCCGCTGATTGACGTGCCGTCAATCCGGGCCAGGCAAGAGGCCGTCGCCGAGCTTCTGTACGATTCGGCACTGGCCGATTATCTGCATGAAACTCTACGGAAGGTCTACGACGTGCAGCGGCTCCTAGCCCGCGCGACGACCGGCCGTGCAAGCCCACGCGACTTGAGTTTCCTCGGCCGCACGCTCCGCTCCTTGCCCGGATTGAAGGCCAAGCTGACAGCACGCAAGAGCGTGCTCCTCAATCAACTCGAAGCCGAGATCGATCTCTGTCCCGATCTGCGCAGCCGACTCGATGCGGGCTTGGCTGACGACTGTCCGCTGTCGAGCCGCGACGGCGGCTTCATTCGCGAAGGCTACCATGAGCCGCTGGACGCGCTCCGCGAACTGGCCCACGGCGGCAAGCAGTGGATCGCCCGCTACCAGGCCGAAGAGAGCCGGCGGACCGGCATTTCGACGCTCAAGGTCGGCTTCAACAAGGTCTTCGGCTACTATATCGAAATCACCAACACGCATCGCGAGAAGATTCCCGAGGAGTACATCCGCAAGCAGACCGTGAAGAACGCAGAGCGTTACATCACACCCGAGTTGAAGGACTATGAAGAGAAGGTTCTCACGGCGGACGAGAAGTCGAAGGAGCTGGAGCTGGAGCTTTTCCTGGCACTCCGCGACGCCGTGGCCGAGGCCCGGCGGCGGATGCAGGCCACGGCCGACGTACTGGCCCAACTCGATGTGCTGGTCTCGTTGGCCGAACTGGCCCGACAACGGAACTACTGCCGGCCGGAGGTCGTTGAGGAGTCGGAGTTGAAGATCATCGACGGGCGGCACCCGGTCCTGGACGCGATCGAGTCGGAAGGGACATTCGTGCCTAACGACGTCGCGGCCGGCCCTTCCGATGGCACGATCCTCTTGATCACCGGTCCGAACATGGCGGGCAAGAGCACGTACATTCGCCAGGTAGCGTTGATCTCGCTGCTAGCCCAGATCGGCAGTTTCGTGCCTGCCCGCGAGGCGCGGATCGGCGTGGCGGACCGCATTTTTGCCCGCGTCGGCGCCAGTGACGAGCTGGCCCGGGGGCAAAGCACGTTCATGGTCGAGATGACCGAGACGGCGCGGATCTTGAACACGGCCACATCGCGGAGCCTGGTGATCTTGGACGAGATCGGACGCGGCACGAGTACTTACGACGGCCTCTCACTGGCCTGGAGCGTGGTGGAATTTTTGCACGAGCACATCGGCTGCCGCACGCTCTTTGCAACGCACTATCACGAGTTGACTGACCTGGAAAAATCGCTTCCGGGTGTGAAAAACTTCAACGTGGCCGTGCGCGAGTGGCAGGATGAAGTGATCTTCCTGCACAAGATCATTCCCGGCGCGGCTGACAAGAGCTACGGCATCCACGTCGCCCGGCTGGCCGGTGTGCCGCGCGAGGTAGTCCAGCGGAGCAAGGAGATTCTGGCCCAGTTGGAAGAAGAGCACTTGGACGCCGAGGGCCGCGCCAAGATCGCTCGACCGCGGCCGGCGGAGAAAAAATCGCATATTCAGCTCACGCTCTTTGGTTCCGTCGATCATCCGCTGATCGACGAGTTGCGGAAGCTCGATTTGAACAACGTCACGCCGCTGGCGGCCATGCAGCTTTTGCAACGCTGGCAGGACGATCTGGCCTAGTGCCCTGTACCATCGCGGCGACCAAACCGGCCATCGTGTACTCGGTGGCTTCGGCGGCGGGTGGATAGCCTAGCTCGCGCAAGGTTTGCGAAGTGACGGGACTGATGCTGGCCAGGCGGGCCTTGCGCAGTTGCTCGCCAAAGAGAGCGACGATCGCTCGTGCGATGGCCGAACTGGTGACCGTGACCCAATCGATCTGCTCGGCTGCCAGAGCGGCAGCCACTTGCGGTTCGGCCGTCACCACGTCATTGGTGGAGTAGACCACGACCTGCTCCACGATGCCGCCGGCAGCGCTCAATTGCTCCGGCAGCACCTGTCGGCCGCGACTGGCACGAGCCAGCAGAAAACGCTTTCCGGCAGCATGTGGAGCCAGGGCATCGGCCAGCGATTCGGCGCGATACTCTTGCGGCACGATGTCGACCGCGAGGCCGTAGCGAACCAACTCGGCCGCAGTGCCCGGCCCAATGGCCGCGAGCTTCACGCTAGCAAGCTGTTCGAGACTGCCGCCACGAAGCAAAAGCCGATCGAGCAACCGCTTCACGCCGTTGCTGCTGCTGAAGACCAGCCAGTCATAATCTTCAACATGCTCCAAGGCCGCATCAACCGGCGACCAGTCGGACGGATCAGAAACCGTGATGCCCGGCTGTTCCAAGACTGCGGCACCCAGGGCCGTGAGCAGTTCTCGCAGTTCTTGGGCCTGTTCACCGGGACGGGTAACGAGAACGAAGCGGCCGGACAAGGGGCCGGGAGTAGGGGGAGGAATTTGAGATTTGAGATTTGAGATTTGAGATTTGAGATTTGAGGATCCTGCCCCACCGGTGGCTGCTTGGTCCCGTTTATTCATTATTCCCTACTCCCCAATCCCTGCTCCCTGCTCCTAACTCCGGCCTTGATCGTAAAGCGGCGAACTGCTGTCACTGCGCCCACATTTCTCCCCATAGACGGGGTGGGTGGAGCAGGATTGGTGCGTTACGCGAACAGGTTCTAAACAGCGGTAAGTGTTCTCGATGGTTCGACTTCGCGCGCAACCCACCATTTCCGGGGTGGTTCGCTTCACGCACCCTACGGGTTGCTGTCACTGGTAGCACTTCGCTCCTAACTCCTAACTCCTAACTCCTAACTCCTAACTCCCTAATCCCCTTCACAATCCCATTCCCAGAAATCCACCCTGGGCGTCACTCTCGGCACGGAGTTTATCGAGCCGCTCGATGGTCCGTTTCAGGTCACCGGCTTGGATGTAGCGGTCGAACTCGACGCGAACGGCGTGGCCCACCGTTTCCTTGAGCCAAACGACGGCGTCGGCGGTCAGCCAGTCGCAGACCTCGCCGGCCAACTCGATCTCCAATTCGCAATCGAGCGTTTTCAGGTCGTCGCTGTCGGTGAGCAGCGTGCCTTCAAAACGAAAGCCGACCAGGCCAATCTTTTCGTCATTGGTCAGATGGAAGACGCACTGGGCGTCGTACAGATAGTAGGTATTGAACTGCCCATGCTTTGTGACTGCGCGGCGGACCCGCTTGGCAAATTCCACGGCCTCGGGTGGCGCATCGTCCAGCGGCACGTCAAAACGCGGCACCGAGCGGAGCGGCAGACAATCAAACGAGATATTCACGGAATTGCTCATGCAGGACATTTTACAACCACCCGCCAAGATGTCAATTCGGTTGTAGGTCAGGCTTTCCAGCCTGACGGTGAACCCTACAAAGTCAGGCTGGAAAGCCTGACCTACTTGATATCGCGGCGGGCGGTCGATATTTATAGTCAGGTTCGCTTGAGTTTCAAGACGTTTTGAGATAAACTTGACCGTTTAGCGCAAATTGCGTTCCCTTGAGATAATACGCCCCTTGCGGACGAAAACGTCTATGACCATGAACTCCAACAGCCCCGTTCTCGCGGCCGGCAAAGGTGCCTGCCTATCCTCCAGCACGCAATCACCCGTATGTGGGGCAGACATTGTCGTCCAGTCGCTGGTGAACCACGGGGTGGACACGATTTTTGCCTATCCCGGCGGTGCGAGCATCCCCCTGCACCAGGCGTTCACGCGGTTCCGCGATAAGCTTCGCGTCATTTTGCCGCGGCATGAGCAGGGTGGCGGGTTTGCCGCGCAAGGTTACGCGCGGAGCACGGGCAAGATCGGCGTCTGCGTGGCCACTAGCGGTCCCGGCGCTACGAACCTGGTGACGACGATCGCCGACGCCAAGCTCGACAGTATCCCCATGCTGGCCATCACCGGCCAGGTGAGCACCAGCGTCATTGGCACCGACGCCTTCCAGGAAACTCCAATCGTCGAAGTTTGCCGCAGCGTGACCAAACACCATTACCTGGTGACTCATGTCCAGGACATTGCACGGGTGATGCGCGAGGCGTTTCACATTGCGACCACCGGGCGGCCTGGTCCCGTGCTGATCGACCTGCCGAAGAACATCCAGATTGCCCAGACCGTGCCCGACTACCAGGCGCCGATGAACCTGCCCGGTTACCATGTCGAGCAGTATCGGGCTACGCCGGCTCAGATTGCCGAGTTGGCTGCCTTGATCTGCCGCGCGAAGCGGCCGGTGATATATGCGGGTGGTGGAATCATCGCCTCCGGGGCGAGCACGGAACTGACCGCCTTCGCGCGCAAGACGGGCATCCCCGTGGCGACCACGATCATGGGCCTCGGTGCTTTTCCGGGCGACGATCCGTTATCGCTGAGCTTCCTCGGCATGCATGGCACCGTGTATGCCAACTACGCCGTCGATAACTGCGACCTGCTCTTGGCCTTCGGAGTGCGATTCGACGACCGCGTGACCGGCAATGTCTCGGAATTCGCCAGCCGTTCGACGATCGTGCATATCGACGTCGATCCATCGGAGATCAACAAGATCAAGAAGGTCCAGTTGCCGATCTGTAGCGACCTGAAGTACGCCCTGGCCGAGTTGAACAAGATCGTCCAGCCGCCCGCCGACCTCAGCGAGTGGCATCGCAAGATCGACGTCTGGAAGAAGGAAGATCCACTGGACTATGACCACGATTTCGACGGCATCCTGCCGCAGCATGCCCTGGATTTGATGTGGCAGTTGACCAAGGACCGCGACACGGTTATATGCACCGGCGTGGGCCAGCACCAGATGTGGGCGGCCCAGTATTACAAGTTCCGCCAGCCGCGCCGCTGGCTTTCCAGCGCCGGACTGGGCACCATGGGTTTCGGCCTTCCCGCCGCCATGGGCGCTAAGGCTGCCCATCCCAACGCTTTGGTCATCGACATCGACGGCGACGGCAGCCTGCTGATGAACATCCAGGAAATGGCCACTTGCTACACGGAGAAGTTGCCGGTCAAGGTGCTCCTCTTGAACAACATGCACCTGGGCATGGTCGTGCAGTGGGAAGATCGCTTCCACGCTTCAAACCGCGCCAACACCTATCTCGGACCCATCGACCATCCCGAGGCGTTTGGCCTCGGTGACGGCATCACGCCCGAAGAGCGTTATCCCGACTTCGCCACCGTTGCCAAAGGTTTCCAGTGGGAAGCTCGGCATGTGTCGAAGAAGAAAGATCTCCACGACGCCCTGCTGGAAATGATCGATGCTCCCGGCCCCTATCTCTTGGACGTGCAGGTACCCTATCAGGAGCATGTGATGCCGATGATCCCGTCGGGGATGACCGTGAGGGAATTGATCAAAAAGTGAGAAGGGCAGGGAAAGGAGAATGGTGAGAAGAGTGAGAAGGGTGTGAAGGGAAATGGCGGGAGCCTCACCCTTTCACACCCTTCACACGGCCTTGATCGTAACGTGGCGAACTGCGGTCACTGCTAGCACTTTGCCACCTTACGATCAAGGCCCTTCACACCCTTCTCCCTCCCTTCCCTCTCAGTCCGCCGCAAAGATGCCGGTGGCATACCATACGCCGTTGCCGCCGAGTTTCATGTCGTAGCCGAAGGCTCGGTTGCGGGCCTGGACCGCACTCCAGTGGCCGGAGGACAACCGCCAGCAGCGAACGCACTCGATGGCCGATTCGACCAGATTCTGCCCTGGCCAACTCTCGGCACAAACCTCCCGCGGCGAACCGCCGAGCATGGCGGCTATCCGCGGAAATCGACCGCCCCAGCCGTGATGTCCCTGAAGACAGATGTGGGCCTGATATTGCGAGTGACTCTCGGTCTCCACGAGCAAGCGTTCATTCGGACGGCCCAGAGCGCTAGCTGGCTTCTCGGGATGAATCCGTACGGCATAGATCAGGGTCCGCTGCGTCAACGTGCCGGAGGGCAAATCGAGAATCACCTTCATCTCCGCCGAGCCATAAAACATGCTCCCCGTCAAAGGGAAGACACTGACGATGTAGCCGTGCAGATTGGTGTCGGCATGGGCGAAATCGACGATCGCCACGCCCGGCCGACCCAGCATTTCGCTTAGCGTCGGATGCTGTAGCAGAACGACATCCTTGCCCTCCAACGTGACCTTGGCATCCAGCGGCAAGCGGAGGCAAACCAACTCCTGTAACTTCTGCCGCACTTCCGGGTTACTCAAGGTCTCTCGCTGGAATCGTTGCGATTGCGGATCGTCGGAGTTGTGGAAGAAGATCAAGAGCATCTTCCGCTGCTGGTTGGCAACGTCCATCGCATGTAGGTAGTCGGTTTCCCAGGAAACTTCGACGGACTGCAAACCTTTCTCGCCCCCCTGGACCAGAGAGCAACCAAGAATCCAAACTACCCCAACAAGGAGGGGGATACGCGCACCGTTCATTTATTTTGGCAACCTCTTGAAATTCGGATTGTGAACCTATGGTTTACCTGCTAAGCTAGGAAAAAGCAACTACCCTTGCTGATTTTTTGGGATAAAAAGAAAAAATAGACCAGAGAAGATGGGAGGGTAAGTCGATCCAATGTATGTACGGAAACCACCCCACCTGAAGGAGCTATGCAATGTCGAGTCTGAAATTGAGTAAGTTTGGTGTGGTAGCCATTCTTGCTACCCTGGGATCTCAAAACCTCGTTTGGGGACAACCACAGAACACTCCTCCCGTGGCTGTTAGCCCGGCAGGCGCCACCCACCAGTTCCGTCCGCTGGTTGAGGCCGACGTCCAGGAGATGCTGACCCAGGCCAAAGCTGCGGTAGCTGCTCTCGATGAGCGTTTTGCCACTGCTGGCGCTTCGGCTGAAGGGTGGAAACAGTATCTCTCCTGGGACAAGTTCAAGAGCGAATTGCAAAAGGCCAAGCCAGAAAAGGCCCTGGTTGGCGATGTATATAACAAACTAGCTGCCGGCTATGAAGGGCTGGAGTTAAAGTGGTTTGCCAATTTGCGGACTGCGCTGGGAAATTACCTCCCCGTGGCCGACTCGGTGGGCAATCCCGACCTGGAGGCGGCGTTCAAGAGCCAAATCGATGAGCTTACGCAACAGATCAAGTCCTTGAGTCCCCACCCGACGACCGACGATACCCAGAAGATTGCCGACCATCTCCTTTGGCTGGAAACCGCCCGGCAAGCACCGGAACTGGTCCGCGAGATTCGTCAGCGGTTCTCCACGCCAAACTTCCACGTCCAACTTGGCGGTGAGTTACTCGGCATGGGCGTCGGTGGGCCGATCGATAACGTGGCGCCGATCGACGACGTGATCTTGGGAACCACGATACATGGCACGGGCCATACCGTGGGCCAGACCAAGGCCACGTTGACACCCAATCCCACCTTCGCTACCTTCGACGCCGTGCTGGAAGCGATGAATTCCAGCACCAACGTCGGTCGCAACGGGCCGGTCTGCATCTATTCCACTGGCCAGACGAGCTTGAATGCCAACAAGCGGTTGTGGATCGACGAAGCGGGCTTGCACGCCCATCCAGCCCAAGCCGCCGCCCAAAACCATACGACGATCAACAACATCGTATCGATCAAGGGCCGCAAGTTCGTGGAGAAGATTGCCTGGCGCAAGGCCGGCAAGCAGTTGAGCCAGGCTGAGGCCATCGCCGGCCAACATGCCGCTTCCCGGCTCGGCGCTCGGGTCGACGCCGAAGCCGACCCTACGATCCAGAAAGCCAACGAGCAATTTGCGGTAAAGGGGCGAAAGCCGCTGGACGAGCGCCGCGCATTTCCCCGCACATTGAGCTTTGATACGCTCGCCTCTGCCTTGGAAATTCACGGCACGGAGGCCCTGGAATCGCAATTGGCTGCACTCTCGGCCCCGCCGGAGTTGACCCGACCGGCCGATGTTTCCCTCCGCATCCACGAGTCGATGATCAACAACATCGCTGAAACCGCCCTCACCGGAATGCGGCTGAACGATGATATGGTGCAGCGGGTTCTGTTGGAACTCTTGGGACGCCTCCCCGAACAGCTCAAGCCCGAACAGAATCAGGAGCCGTTTACGATCGTCTTTCCCCCGGAAAGAATTCCGCGGGTGCCGCCGGTGACGGTCTCATTCGCCGATGACGGATATGCGATCACGCTCCGCGGCCAAGAGTATTTCACGGGCGACCAGCGGAGGCCAGGAATGAACATCACGGCCACCTACAAGTTCGTGAAAACCCCGGAAGGCTACCAAACGGTTCGCCAGGGCGATCTGCAAATCTACGGATTCGGCCAAGTGCCAGGTGCCAAGCGATCGTTGCGGCAGCAGGGCATCTACACCGTGCTACAGACGAAGTTCGGTAAGATTTTTGGGCCGGAAAGCAAGCTCCAGGGCTTCAAATTCAAGAGTGGCAAATTGGCCGCGGCCGGACAACTCGTACCCCAGGAAATCATCGCAAAGGACGGATGGCTCGCCGTCGGCTATTCGCGCACGAAATCCGAGAGCGCGGTCACTGCCGCGAACGATTAGGCCAATCCACTGCCTTTGAACATTTTCGGCTCTCCGCCGGTTTTGTGGATAATTGTGGTGCGGGCGTCCCGCCTGACCAAGATGTTGTGGTTGCCAGGCAGGCGAGACGCCCGCACCACAAACACCGTTCGGCGAGGGTCTCCTGACCCCGCCGAAAAGCCCCGACCGCAGGTCTCCTGAAGCCTAGGAGACCTTCGGTCGGGCGCGCGGCTCGGTCGGGAGACCGGTCACAACAGGGTTGGGAGACCAGTCACAACAGGTGAAATGGTGTGGCTCGCTGCGCTCGGCCCACCGATTACTTTTCCGCAACAGAAACTACTTTGGAGTTGGCGGCCTCAAGTGATCGAACAGTTCATCGAGTGGGTGAGTGAAAACGGGCAGTGGGCCTATCTGGCGATCTTCCTGGTGGTGTCGATGGAGTCGGCCGCTTTCCTCGGCTTTCTCATGCCGGGCGAGACCCTGGTTTTCCTGGGTGGCTTTTTGGCGTGGCGTGGCGTCCTGGATCTGAAACTGCTTATTCCCTTGGTGGCCGTGGCGGCGATCCTTGGCGATAGCATCGGCTATGAATTGGGCCGGCTCTTGCAGAAATCGTGGTTCTTGCGCTATGGCCGTTGGCTGGGACTGCGAGAAGAGCACTGGAAACGGATCGAAGACTTCTTTCACCGGCACGGCGGCAAAACGATCTTTCTCGCCCGCTTCTCGGCCTTCTTCCGCATCCTCGTTCCATTCTTCGCGGGTGCCGTGCGGCTGCGCTACTTCCACTTTCTGCTCTTCAATGTTCTGGGCGGAGTGGTTTGGGCGACCGGTTCGGTCCTCCTCGGCTATCTGGCGGGCGAGAGTTGGCGTGCGATCGAGCCTTGGATTGGCCGCACCGCGTCGATCGCGGCCATCCTCATCGTTGGGGTTATCGTGGCGATTAGGTTCCTGCGGAGAATGAAGTAGTAAACGACTTCAATGACTTCTTCATGATTCTTTCCCTTCAGCATGGCAAGAAGCAAGCCGATCAGAATCCATAAACGAGTATTGCTCAGTTCCTGCGACTGGACGTGCATCCAAGCGGAAGTTCGTCGCCTGCTCGGCCGCGACGACGTGCTGCCGGGCATGGCACACTGCCGGGCATGGCACCCCCTTGTCTTAACAATATGCACTAGCTAGACTCAGAGCTTCAGAAAATCAATTTTCCTGTTCTTTTTTCCTGTCCTTATGCAGTCGAGGGCGAATACTGGAATCTGTATTCTGGCCTTTTTTGGCCTGCCCTTCGCCGCGTTCAGCTCCGGGATCATCCTGGCGGCTGTCCACCCGGTTGTGATAGCTCTGATCATGCAGAGGCCCCTGGCGCTGGCGGAAATTATCAGTAGCTTGGCCAAAGCGGGCTTTGCAAGCCTCCTGGGCATTGTCGGCTTCGGCATGTTGATCGGCGGCGTTACGGGATACAGAAGAGCGCGGGCCCTATCCGCCTTAGCCGCTGCGCATCCGCAAATCCCTTGGGCGTGGAGGCCCGACTGGGCGGCAGGCCGCATCCGGTCGCCGATCGGCGTAAACCTTGTTGAAGCAACCATCGCCGTCGTCGTGGGAATGGGTCTTGTCATTGCTCCTTGGGTGATTTGGAGTGGCAGACCGTTTTTGCCTCCGCTGCTATGTTTTTCCGCAATCGGCCTGCTGGTTTTCGCTCTCGGGGCGTATCAGATTGACTACCGGCGCCAGTTCGGCCGCTCCGAGTTTCAGATGGCGAGAGTGCCCGGCGTCATCGGCGGCCAACTCACCGGCGCGATCCAGATTACCGCCAGGGTTAGCCCCCCGGACGGCTTCACGATTCTTCTTGAATGCAAGCGGCAAATCGTCATCCGCGACGGGCGGAGAAGGAGAACATTCTTGGAAAAAACCTTGTGGTCATCAGAACGGACCGTGATGGGTGGATTGCTGGAAGACCAACCGGAGCTGACCTTCATCCCGGTCGAATTCAGGATTCCCGATAATCTCCCGTGCAGCGACCGCGAGATAATATCGTGGAGCAAACGCGAGATAATGTGGCGGCTGACGGTGAAAGCAACGATGCCAGGCACTTTCAACTACACGGCGAACTTCACCGTTCCGGTATTCACAATCGCTCACGCCGGTGCGAACCTGGCAATCGACGGCGCGAGCACAGAAGCCGACCGACTTCTCGAGCGGCAAATGCGCGAAACCGGCATTTTCAAGACTGCGATACCTGGCGGCGAAGGCGTGCGTTTCTCGTTTCCTATTGTACGGAAGCTCAACGTCGCCGTATTGCTCACCATATTGTGTCCCGTCGTCGGGGCCTCGCTCGTTGCGTCTGGCACCGCGGCGCACCCCGAACGAATCTTGACCGTTTTGCCAGTCGTTTTCGGCACGATTTTCGCTATCCTTGCCGCCATTGTAACCTATCTCGGCTACACGCGCGTCATCGTTGATCTATCGCCCCAGGAAGTGGCGATCCGCGGCGGGCGCCTCCTGCCGGGCAGAACATTGCGAATCAGGACGTTCGACATCGAGTCGTTTGAAACCAGGCAGCGGATATCGTTGGGCTCGTGCGAGAGCTTCAATCTTTACGTTGTGCGGACTGACGGAACGCAAATTGTGATCGCCAAGCGATTGCCCGGTTTTCGCCTCGCAGGGTCTGTCGCGCGACAAATGGAACAGGCACTGTTGAGACGGAGCGCCAGAGGATGACGAACATGACAAGTGCCGAAAGGCCGAACTGCAATCCAAGCTCGATGTGTACCGCCGCCGCGACCTGGCTACAGCGCCGCGACTGGGCCAAAGGAGATTGTTGCTTCCAACAAAGCCGCCGTAATGGGGATTCTAGGGAGGGCAACGTACGGAATCGTGGGGTTGATCCCGTTTTTGTTGATCGGGAGCATCTTTCCGTTGCCAATCCAGGTTCAGCAGTCATTCCAAGTATTCCTCCGCGCTGTTCTTTTTTTGCTCCTACTGTTCCTTGCCTTGATTCTGCTTCTTCTGGGTTTCTGGACTTTGATCCGCCGGATAAGGTTTGGCGCTTCGGTGTTCCAGATGGATGCGGTTCCCGTGGGCATCGGCGGATCGTTGGCTGGCCTCGTGCGGATCACCCGCCGTATCTTTCCCCAAGGGAATCGTGGCGACGCCATCGCGGGCATGTTCATAGCCGTTGCCACGCTCCCGCTCCCCGCGTAGCTGCGACCAGCAAAGCAGGCTCACCGTGAAGAATAGCCTATTTATGAGAGTGCTTCTCAGTCTCATTCTCACCTTGGCGATTGGCTGCTTCTTGTTCCGTCTCGTGGCGGCCTTGGCGAAGTTTGACTTCGCCGTCGCAAGCGTGGCCCTGCTGGCTTGCGTGCTTTTCGGAGGAGTGCTCTGGTTAGTGCTATTTCCTCGGTCTACCGAGCGTCTGCCCGCGCTCAATCCGTCCGATCTGCCCTCCGTATCCCAGAATTCGTTGGTTTGTCGGAAAGCAGGGGTCTTCGGGGGAGAATCTCGGATCATTATTGATTTCGACGCGGACACGATCCACTTTGAGCATTGCTTCACGGCGAATGAATTCCTCGCCCGGCAAAAGGAACACTGGAGCTGTCCGCTGGACGACGTTGTGGAGGTAGAACGCGACGTTATCAAGGGTGTACCGTATCTCTCGATTGTGACCACGACCGGCAAGGCGTTCTACGGGTCGGCCGGCACGAACTTTGAAGAGCTTTCACGATGCTTGCAGGGAAGGGTTCGGCCCGGTGCTCGAGCCGCAGCCGAGGGGGTGCTCCACCCGCTCATGCACCCCATCTGTCTTGCCGGAGGAGTGGCGGGCATGATTGCCGGATTTCTCCTGATGCCGCAAAACGCACCCGTGCTGCTGTGGTACGTCGCTTTCTTCGTGGGAACCGCCGGTGGCGCCTGTGGCGCATATGGTCTGTGCGATTTCATGGAGCGCGTTGTTCGCATCCCGGTGGTTGTGCCCCTCGGTTGCGCAGTCGTCGGCTTCGCGGCAGGCATCCCCTTCGTACTCGTTGTGATGGGGCCGCTCAACTTGCCCATCCATGGATTCCCCTATACCTTATTTCCTTGCGCCTTTGGACTGATCGGCCTTGCCCTCGGAATCGCGTCGCAACGCCGCAAATCGTCAGCGCGGCACGGCGAGGTCGGATCACGTGACCGGAAAGAGGGAAATTCCCGTGAACGCACCGACCTTGATGGAATAAACCGAAGGTAAACCGATGGGATTGCGATAACCAACCGCGCCAAGAAATCGTGGGGAAGCGCTACGGTAGTTCGCGCGGTCCCGGCGAACGAGGATAGAACACCATGGCAAGCAAGACAACGCCGAACTTCGATCCGAGTGCGACATGCTCTGTCGTGTCGCCCTGGCTGGAGCGCGATGATTGGGCAGATGGCCGTGTTGTTGATTCGCAGAAAGCCACGGCCAAGATGGATGCCGTAATCTGTATTGCAATTGCCATGGTCGGAATGGCCCCACTGGGCATGGTGGCGATGGCGGCCCTGGGTCCCATGGGACTGAAGGTTGATTTTCTCGTGATCCCGGTGATAGAAATGTCGGTCGTCAGCCTAGTCGTTGTGGCAATTGGCATGCGATATGTGGCACGCTGGAGGAGGTTCAGTGGTTCCATGTTTCAAATGGCTTCCGTACCCGGCGAAATCGGTGCGACCCTGGCGGGAGTCGCGCGGGCTGCCTGGAAAGTCGATCTCTCCGGCGGAGTCGTCGCGGAGCTAACTTGTTTCCACCAAGTCATCATCGGGGTGGGAAAAACGCGACGGACTCATAAGAGAAAACTCTGGGGAGCCCGGCAGACAATCAGCGTCGATCTGGCTCAGGGCGATCCGTGCCAAACCGCCATTCCGGTGCAGTTCGACATTCCGAGGAACTGCGAGCCGACGGATACATCCGACCGTCGCAACAGCATTATTTGGCAGTTGCGAATCTCGACAACCGGGCGACATCCGAGCTACACGTCTTTGTTCGACCTGCCGGTATTCAGAATGGAAGAAAAGGCCGGCGCCGTCGCAGCAGACCCCATCGTGCTCGCGGCACCTCGTCGAAAGTGTTCCGTGGGGCTGGGCGATTAGCTAACCGTGGCGTGGATCGCTTCGAGTTCCCCAACTTGGTGCCGCTATGGTTGAAAGCCATCAGTATTGTTGTCTTACAATTGTGGCCATGTGGAAAAGGAGACTGAGCCGATGAACTGTCCCAAGTGTGGCGTCCCGATTGGTTTCTTGCGCCGGATCTCATCGTCGCTTTGCATGACCTGTTCCGAAGTCGAACTACAGGAGAGGGAACGCGAACGGCGCTCTTTCTGACCTTGCGTTGTCCCGTCGCGTCTTCCTAACAGCTCACGCGTCCAGATGAAACAGTGACAGCATTATCAAACCATCTTCGATGAACCTGCGAACTTCTAGCGGCTTGATCCGCACCATCGAACCATAGTAGATAAGAGTATCTCCGCAGGCTTCCATGTGGAGCCGCTTGCTCTTAGCCACGGGAAGGGGACAGACCGGCACTTTCTATTTTAACCTGTAGTGGTTGGCAATACCATGAGGCACTGCATATTGTGCTTGTTTTCAGCCTGTCCGACTTCTGTCGGCGGTGCCCACGAAGACGTTCGGTTGCGCAGTTGCTCCTGTAGATTGTTGGTCAGCGGTTCAAGCTAGGCAAGGTATAATGCTCGTAGTTCGCGTGCCTAAATGGACTTGCGTGATTCCCGGAGCTTCGAGAAAACGCGTTACTGTAACTGTAGGGTGGGCCGAGTGAAACGAGTCCCCATAGGCACGAACTTAAGGAATTTGGTATCCTCGTTCAATAGGGGATCTCGGAATCCCAACGGGATTCTGTCCCCTAGCCCAGGGTTGACGCGCAGCGGCTACCCTGGGAAGAGGAATAAGCGAGG
>Ga0118677_10002298_pt1 | contig 38669 bp, 35 predicted proteins | sample AliMusrvi5mmetaG_FD_86154 | JGI IMG/M metagenome (GOLD analysis project Ga0118677, IMG submission 86154) | reverse complement strand
GGGGAGTGGGGAGTAAAAAGGTGAGTGGGATGTAAAAACCTAGAACAAAAAGCCTGTCGACAACACCTGCTCACTCATCCAAATCGTCTGATCGGCCGTGCCCTGATACACCGGCACACTGCGCAAGGATCCATAGGCCACTTTTTGCGTCAGCTCCAGGTAGATAGACTTGTACACCGTATAGCGCACGCCAATTTCCACACCGGCCGTCCAGCCGTTGATTTGCCACCAGTCGTTGCTGGAAAAACAGCAAATATTTTGGTTCTTGGGGCCGACCTGGTCTGCATTGCCGTCAATGACATTGTCTGCGTGGGGCAATAAAATCCCGGCGCCGACACGGCTGATCAGTTGCAAATCGCCCGGCTTTTGCACCGGACCTGCCAGATGGTTCAACCATACTGCATTGACCATTAGGTGGTTGAGGCCGTTGTGCAGCGCGTAAGTGAAATTCTGCGGCGTCAGAGTCAAGTTCTGGTTGTAAGGCTGATTCGCCTTGGTGCCCGTCACCGACACCGTTTGGCCGTAGTCGGTGTTGTATTTGCTGTGGTCTAGGGAAAATTCGATGGCAAAGGTTTTCTCCGGATTCATGAACTTGCCAACCCGCACATTCTCTTGCGGGTTGGTGAAATCCAGTCCAAAGAAGGATTGGACCGTGTCGCTAGGACTGGAGGGGAAATCGCTGGCCGCAGCCTGATGCACCGTGAAGTCATTGCCCAAACCCGGCTGGGACACATGAATATCGGAGGGAGCGTACTGTTGGCGGCTATAGCCCCAGGAAAAATACCAGTTGTTTTCTTCCTTCACAGCGCGATCAAAACTCGTCTTGGTGGCGTCCTGCGCCGCGAAAGTTCCAGGATTCGCAGCATGCGCATCGGTCATGCCTTGGGCCAGAACCGCAGTACAGGGCGCCAGGGAACAGAGCACGGCGAAGACGAGGTGCTGGGACAGTTTTGTTTTCATGGGGAGGTTTTCATGTCAATGGAATGATGGGCACGTGGCAACCTAGCCCACCGCCCTAGCCCGTCATTTTATCGCCCGCCCATGGCCCGGGGACTGACCTCGATCAACGACCGCGCCGAACGCGCAAAAGCTCGTCCAATATCAAACAGGCCGCGCCCAGGGTGATGGCACTGTCAGCCAGGTTGAAAGCCGGAAAATGGTAGCCGTGGCTGTGGAAGTCCAGAAAATCCACCACGTAGCCGTACAGCAGGCGGTCAATCACATTGCCGACTGCGCCACCCAGCACGCAGGCCATGGCAAAGCAGAACAAACGCTGACCGGCGTGCGATTTCAGCATCCACAGAATCACTCCGGTGGCCAGTACACCCAGGCCGGTGAAGAACCAGCGCTGCCAACCGGATGCGTCCGCCAGAAAGGAAAATGCCGCGCCGGTGTTGTGCGCCCGCACCATGTTGAAGAAGCTGGTGACATAGCTGCTGTCGCCCAGGTGGTAATAGCCCACCACCAGCACCTTGGTGAACTGGTCGATCAGCACAATGATGAAGGCCAGACCCAGCCACATCAGCAGGCCGGATCTTCCGGATTTTTGCAGCCCAATTCCGCCAGACCTTTTGGGAGCGCGGGCCATCAGGCGAATGTCCTCGTTTCACCGGCAGCGTAGAGATTGCTGACGCAGCGACCGCACAGCGTGGGATGTTCGGCCACGCTACCCACATCCAGACAGTAATGCCAGCAGCGCTCGCACTTGGTGGCCTCGGAGGCCTTCACTGCAATTGACTGCTCATCGGCTACGACCAAGCTTATCGCAGAGGTGATGAAGACGTACTTCAGGTCCGCGCCCAAGCTGGACAGCAGGGCAAAGTCGGACGCATTCACCGCCAGCGTCACCTCGGCTTGCAGCGAGGCACCGACCTGACCGGCAGCGCGCAGGACTTCGATGTCCTTGTTGACGGCCTCACGCAGTTCCCGGATACGGCCCCATTTGGCCAGCAACACCTCGTCTGCGGGTGGAAGTTGTAAATAGGTTTCCAGAAAGATGCTCCGGTCAGCGGTGACCTTGCCGGCTGTACCCAGCACGCTCCAGGCTTCTTCGGCGGTGAAGCTCAAGAAGGGCGCCATCCAGCGCAGCATGGTTTGGGTGATCTGCCATAGGGCGGTCTGGGCCGAGCGGCGGGCCAGTGACTTCGCAGCGGTGGTGTATAGCCGGTCCTTCAGGATATCCAGGTAGAAGGCGCCCAGGTCTTCGCTGCAATAAATCTGCAGCTTGGAGACGACGGGGTGGAATTCATACACGTTGTAATGCGCGAGGATGTCCTCTTGCAAAGCGATCAGGCGGCTGAGCGCGTAGCGGTCGATCTCCAGCAGCTCAGCCGCGGGCACGGTGTCGGTGGCCGGGTCAAAGTCGCTGACATTGGCCATCAGGAACTTCAAGGTGTTGCGCACGCGGCGATAGGTGTCCACCACACGGGCCAGGATCTTCTCGTCGATGTTCAGGTCGCCGGAATAGTCGGTCGAGGCCACCCACAGGCGTACGATCTCGGCGCCCAATTTGTCGCTGACAGTTTGTGGCTCGACCGTGTTGCCCAGTGACTTGCTCATCTTGCGGCCCTGGCCGTCGGTGGCAAAGCCGTGCGTCAACAGGCCCTTGTAGGGCGCGCGGCCATACAGGGCGCAGCCCAGCAAGAGCGAGCTGTGGAACCAGCCGCGGTGCTGGTCATGGCCTTCCAGGTACAGATCGGCCTCGGGGCCTTCGGCGTGAAAGGGCGGGCGTCCGTAGGCATCCTTGTGGCTACCGCGCAGCACATGCTGGAAGGTGGAGCCGCTATCAAACCAGACCTCCAGAATGTCGGTGCTCTTGGTGTAGTGGGGAGCGTCAGAGGCGCCCAGGATTTCTTCGGTCGTCACGCGGCTCCAGGCCTCGATGCCGCCTTGCTCGACTATTGTCGCCGCCTGGTCCAGAATTTCCATGGTGCGCGGGTGCAGCTCGCCCGAATCCTTGTGCAGAAAGAAGGGCACCGGCACGCCCCAACTGCGCTGTCTGGATATGCACCAGTCGGGCCGGTTGGCGATCATGTCGCGCAACCGGGTCTTGCCGTTCTCTGGATAGAAGCGGGTCTGTTCGATGGCATCCAGCGCCAACTGGCGCAATGTCTTGGGCGCCTTGTCGCTGGTGAATACACCCTCGCCCTCGTCCATGCGGATAAACCACTGGGCAGCGGCGCGGTAGATCACCGGCGTCTTGTGGCGCCAGCAATGTGGGTAGCTGTGGGTGATGGGGCTGGTGGCCAATAAACGGTCGCTCTGGGCCAGCACTTCGAGGATGCGGGCGCAGGCCTTCCAGATGTGCATGCCGCCAAACAGCGGCAGCTCGGCGGCATAGGCGCCGTTGCCCTGCACCGGGTTCAGGATGTCGTCATAGGCCATGCCGTGGGCGACGCAGCTGTTGAAGTCATCTACGCCATAGGCGGGGGCCGAATGGACGATGCCGGTGCCGTCGCTGTCGCTGACATAGTCGGCAAGGTACAGGGGCGAGAGGCGCTTGTAGCTGTATTCGCCTTCGTCTTCGCCCAGGTCGTACAAGGGATGGCGGAACACCAGGCCGCGCAGGGATTCGCCCTTGGCCGTGGCGATCACTGTGCCTTCGAGCTGGTAGCGCTCCAGCGCCTTTTCCACCAACTTGGCAGCCAGCAACAGCACGCCGCGCGGGGTGTCCACCAGGGCGTAGTCCAGTTCTGGGTGTGCGTTGAGCGCCTGATTGGCGGGAATCGTCCAGGCGGTGGTAGTCCAGATCACGGCGAAGGCTTTTTTGCTGCCACTGGTCACAGACTCGGGCAGGGCGGAGAGGCCAAAGGCCGCTGCCAGCGCTGCCGTGTCGTTGGCTTCAAAGGCCACATCCAGCGTGTCGCTCTTCTTGTCGGCGTATTCGATCTCAAACTCGGCCAGAGACGAGCCGCAGTCAAAACACCAGTACACGGGTTTGAGGCCGCGATAGACAAAGCCGCGCTCGATGACACGCTTGAAGGCGCGGATTTCGCCCGCCTCATTGGCCGGGTCCATGGTGCGGTACGGGCGCTCCCAGTCGCCTAAGACGCCCAGACGCTTGAAGTCCTCGCGCTGCTGGTTGATCTGTTCGGTGGCGAAGGCGCGGCTCTTGGCCTGCATGTCGTCCCTGGACAGTTTGCGGCCATGCAGTTTTTCGATGGCGTTCTCGATCGGCAGGCCGTGGCAGTCCCAGCCGGGGATGTATTGGGCGTCAAAGCCGGCCAGCTGCTTGGACTTGACGATCATGTCTTTGAGCACCTTGTTCAGTGCGTGGCCGATATGCAGCTTGCCGTTGGCATAGGGCGGGCCATCGTGCAGCACAAACAGCGGCGCACCTTCTCTTGCATCGCGCAACTTCTTGTAGATGCCCTGGTCACTCCAGGCCTTGGCCCAGGCGGGCTCGCGCTTGGGCAGATCGCCGCGCATGGGGAAGGCGGTATCTGGCAGGTTCAGGGTGCTGCGGTAATCAACTTTTTCGGACATGGCGAATTCTCAGGTAGGGGCGCTTAAGCTGGGGTGGGGCAGGGCGCGTCGCTCTGCCACCGGGCTGGTTCAGAAGACGCGGGGCCAGGTGCGTCCGGGTGGCCCGGTCAAATTCGGCGGGCAAGCCAGGCACGTGCGTCATCGCAGTCACGGCGTATGCCTTGGGTCAAGGCGTCCAGACCATCATATTTGAGCTCGTCGTGCAGTTTGTTTAAGAGTTCCACCCGGATGATTTTACCGTAGGCACCCTCAGGCCCCAGCGTGTCGGGCCAGTCCAGGCAATGGGTTTCCAGCAGCACGCGTCCGCCATTGACGTCGCTTGGGTCTAGCGAGGGCCGCACGCCCAGGTTGGCGACGCCACGCAGTGGGGCTTCGGCGAGGCCATGCACCAGCACCACAAAGATGCCGCTGGCTGCAGGCTTCCAGTGCGCAAAGCGCAGGTTCAATGTTTTGAAGCCAAGCGTGCGGCCGAGCTTGCGGCCATGCACCACATGGCCGGAGATGCAATAGGGCCGGCCCAGCAGGCGTGCGGCGTCCTGCATGCGGCCCTCGCCCAGGGCCTGGCGTACGGCCGAACTTGAGACGCGTATGCCGTGGTAGCCGCCGCCGGGCCGCCCCAAGGCGGCTACGGCCCCCTCGGGGGGCAGCGAGGACAAGGAGTGCCGAGCGTGGGGGTAGGCAATTTCGTAGCTATTCATACGCGCCACATCGAAGCCGCTGCTTTCGCCCAGGCTGTCGAGCAGGGCGTAGTCGCCGGCGCGCTGGGCGCCAAAGCGGAAGTCGTCCCCCACCAGTACATAGCGCGTGCCCAGGCCCTTGACCAGCACGTCCTGAATGAAGGCCTCGGGCGACAGACCTGCCAGGCGGGCATCAAAGGGCAATACCACGGTCTGATCCACGCCGCATGTGGACAGGTCTTCCAGTTTGTCGCGCAAGGTGCCCACACGCGCCGGGGCCAGGTCGGGCTTCTGGTGCAGGGCGGCAAAGAAGTCGCGCGGATGCGGCTCAAAGGTCAGCACGCAACTGGGCACGCCGCGCTGTGCAGCCTCGCCGCGCAACAGCGCGAGCATGGCTTGGTGGCCGCGGTGTACGCCGTCAAAGTTGCCAATCGTCAGGGCACAGGACGCTGCCACGCCGGGGTGTTGGAAGCCGCGAAAAACCTTCATGGATGGGGTACTTTTTGATACCAGGCGTTTGCGCCCGGGCTGTGAAGCAAGTTGTCATGGAAACCTTGTATATTGTCACCGAGCGCAGGCCCAAATTCGTTTTTGGAATGGCGCATCAGACATTTGCAGTCCGTGTTGGTGGTGTCAAACCGTTGATGGAGGTCTTGAGTGAAAGTCTTGAAGTTGTCGGCCCAGGGGCTGCCCCAGTCCTGGATTTCGCTGGAACAGGCGGTGATCCACTACGCCTCGGACCAGGTGCGCTGGGAGTCGGGCGGCGAGGTGGCGGTGTTCCATGGCGGGCACAACGCGCGCACCGGGCTGCAATCCATCATCCGCGTCAACAGCATCATTGGCACGCGTGGTGTGCCCAACATCAACCCTTTCAACTTGCGCCCCGGCCTGACCAATGGCAAGCTGTTTGTGCGCGACCGCAATGTCTGCGCCTATTGCGGTGGCCATTTCCATGAAAGCGACCTGACGCGCGAGCACATTATTCCCTTTGCTCAGCACGGCATAGACACCTGGATGAATGTGGTCACGGCTTGTCGCCCCTGCAACCACCGCAAGAGCAGCCGCACACCCGAACAGGCGAATATGCCGCTGCTCTACACACCTTACATACCCAGCCTGTGGGAAGACTTCATTTTGCGCAACCGCCGCATTCTGGCTGATCAGATGGAATTTCTCATGGCCCATGTGCCAAGCTCATCCAGACTGCTGGAATAGACTTTTTGGCGGTCGGGCCTGCACAGGGCCTTGACGATCCGACATCAGGGAGTGCTCTTTTTTAATGGAGTGCATTGCCCATGTTTTTTTCTCTGAATTTTCCTTGCCAGCGCCGTACGCTGCTTTCTTTTGCTGCCGCTGGGCTGCCTGGCATAACCCCGGCCGCAGCGCTCGCAGTGGATGCTCCAAGTCCGGGCGTGATGCTGGCCAAGCCCTGGCAAGCGTCACTCAACCCGGCCGATTATCTGGTGAGCGAAAAGCTGGATGGCGTGCGGGCGCTCTGGGATGGCGACCGCCTGCGCTTTCGCAGTGGGCGGCCGATAGCAGCGCCCGCTTGGATGCTGGCGGGGCTGCCTGGCGTGGCATTGGACGGGGAGCTGTGGCTGGGTCGGCAGCGCTTTGATGCGCTGTCTGGCATCGTGCGCAAGCAGTCGCCGCTGGATTCCGAGTGGCGGTCTGTGCGCTACATGGTGTTCGATCTGCCGCAGAATCCCGGAACTTTTGCCGGGCGCGCGGCGCAAGTTCGCGAGCTGCTGGAGGCTGCGTACCAGCCCTGGCTGCAGACGGTGGCGCAAATGACGGTGTCGGATGCGGCGGCCTTGCAAGCCCGTTTAAACGAGGTGGTGGCGGCCGGTGGCGAGGGACTGGTGCTGCACCGAGCCGACTCCTTGTGGGCGCCCGGGCGCAGCGATGCACTGCGCAAGCTCAAGGCCGTGCCGGACGAAGAGGCTAGGGTGCTGGCGCAGATTCCTGGCAAGGGCAAGTACCTCGGGCGCATGGGTGCCCTGCTGCTGGAAATGCCGGATGGCCAACGCTTCGCACTGGGCACCGGCTTTAGCGACGCGCTGCGCAGCAACCCACCCGCAGTGGGCGCCATCGTCAGCTACCGCTACCGGGATCGCACCCTGTCTGGCCTGCCCCGGTTCGCCAGCTTTTTGCGACTTAGAGACTTGGAATAGCGCATAGGTGGGCCGTGACAAAATCGGCGCTACATGAAAAACATTGTCATTCTGATCTCCGGCGGCGGCTCCAATATGGCTGCCTTGGTGCGCGCGGCCGAGTGTGAGCAGTGGGGCACGCGCTATGGTGCCAAGATCGCGGTGGTCCTGAGCAACAAGGCCGAAGCCAAGGGGCTGGAATTTGCCCGCAGCCAGGGCATAGCCACTGCGGTGCTGGACCACAAGGCCTATGCCAGCCGCGAGGCCTTTGATGCGGCGCTGGCCGATGCGATCGGCGCGTATGACAGGCCAGGGCAGCCTGCGCTGGTGCTGTTGGCCGGGTTTATGCGCATACTCACGCCCGCCTTTGTGGAGCGCTTTGCTGGACGGTTGATCAATATCCATCCATCCCTGCTGCCGGCCTTCACTGGCCTGCACACGCACCAAAGGGCAATCGAGGCCGGTTGCAAGTTTGCCGGTGCCACGGTGCACCGGGTTACGACCGAACTGGATCATGGCTCCATCCTGGAGCAGGCGGTGGTGCCGGTGCTCCCCAACGACTCGCCAGCCGCGCTGGCCGCCCGGGTGCTGACGCAAGAACATCTGATCTACCGGCGCGCCGTTGTGCGGCTACTGCAGGGCAACTGAGCATGGGAACTCAAGGGGCTGTTTCGTCGGCCAGCTTGGCGAAGCGCGGTTGGTGCAGGCCCTTGAACTCAATCTGTTCCAAAAACATGGCGGCAGGGCGCACCCACAGGCCACGTTCACCGTAGAGGGCGCGGTACAAGGTCAGCGGTTCGCAGCTTTCGCTGTGGCGCACCGTGTCCAGTACCTCGTACAAATTGCCCTTGTAATGTCGGTACAAACCGGGTGGGGTAGTTATCAGTGGTGGGAGATTTTCTGCTGTCATGGGACAATACTCGGTTATGCACCCAAAAGCCCTATTGGATGCCTGCGCCGAACTGGTCAGGCTGACTCTTAAATTCGATCATCCGGCGGACGCTATTGTGGCCCGCTTTTTCCGCGACAACCGCGGTCTGGGGCCACGCGAGCGTGCCACCATGGCCGAAACCGTATACACCGTGCTGCGCAAGAAGCAGCTGTTTGACCACCTAGCACCCTCGGGCAGCGGGCCCAAGGAGCGCCGTCTGGCGATTCTGGGTTTTTATGGCCCCGGCGATTTTTTGCGCAGTGCGCTCACCGATCAGGAAACCCGCTGGATTGACGATTGTGAGAAGGTGGATCCGGCCGATTTGATGGAGCGCCACCGCCACAACCTGCCCGAATGGCTGGTGCAGCCGCTCAAAGACCAATTGGGTGACGGTTTCTGGCCGCTGGTGGAAAGCTTGAACAAGGGCGCCGGACTGGACCTGCGCGTCAATGATTTCAAGGCCAAACGCGCCGACATTCAAAAAGAGCTTGCCAAGGCAGGCATCAAGGCCCTGCCCACGCCGTATTCCCCCTGGGGGTTGCGCATTTCCGGTCGTCCCGCATTGAACAAGATGGAAGCCTTTACCCGGGGCGACTTCGAGGTGCAGGACGAAGGCTCGCAGCTGTTAGCCATGCTGGTGGATGCCAAGCGCAGCGAGATGGTGGTGGACTTTTGCGCCGGTGCCGGTGGCAAGACGCTGGCCTTGGGCGCCGCCATGCGCAGCACCGGGCGCCTGTATGCCTTTGACACCTCGGCCCACCGCCTGGATTCCTTCAAGCCACGCCAGGCCCGCAGCGGCCTGTCGAATGTACATCCGGCGGCCATTTCCCATGAGAGGGACGAGCGAGTCAAACGCCTGTCCGGCAAGATCGACCGTGTGCTGGTGGATGCCCCTTGCAGTGGCCTGGGTACGCTGCGGCGCAACCCCGATCTGAAATGGCGCCAGACCCTGCAGACGGTGGAAGAAATGGCGGTCAAGCAGGCTTCCATTTTGCAAAGCGCCTCGCGCCTGCTCAAATCCGGCGGTCGTTTGGTGTATGCAACCTGCAGCGTGCTGCCGCAGGAAAACGAAGCCATCGCCGAAGCCTTTAGTCTTGCCAATCCCGATTTCGCACCCATGTCGGTGGGAGCGGTGCTCGCCGGGCTGAAAGTGACTGACGCCGCGTCCCTGTGTAGCGGCGGCGAAGACGGGCAACTCTATCTGCGCCTGTGGCCGCATCTGCACCACACCGATGGCTTCTTTGGCGCTGTCTGGCAAAAGAAGTAGGGCAGGGAAAACGCGGCTTGCCAGGGCCGCCCTGATACCTAGAATGGTTCGGTGCATCGTTGGATGAGGCACGGGTCCCAAGCACATTACTTTTATATAAATTGGTCAATGTATGTTCTTAACTGAAAGTGCTGTGTTGAATGCAGCAATCGAATGGCTGGCGCATGGTGCTCTGGCTTGGAAGTGGTGGCAGATTGTGCTGGCTGCCCTGGGAATGACCCATGTCACCATGATCAGCGTCACCGTGTTTTTGCATAGGCATCAGGCACACAGGGCACTGGATCTGCATCTGATTGCATCGCATTTTTTCCGTTTCTGGCTGTGGCTGAGCACCGGCCAGGTGACCAAGGAATGGGCCTCCATCCACCGCAAGCACCACGCCAAGTGCGAGCAAGCGGATGACCCGCACAGTCCGCATGTGTACGGTATCAAGACCGTGCTGCTGCAAGGCGCCGAGCTGTACCGGGCCGAGTCCAAGAACCTGGAAACCATGGCCCGCTATGGCCACGGCACGCCCAAGGACTGGATCGAACGCAATCTCTACACGCGCTTCTCCTGGCAGGGCGTGGGCCTGATGTTGATCATCGACCTGACGCTGTTTGGTGCTGCCGGTCTGGCGGTCTGGGCGCTGCAAATGGCCTGGACACCGATCATGGCGGCCGGCATCATCAATGGCGCCGGCCACTACTGGGGTTACCGCAACTTTGAGGCGCCTGACGCCAGCACCAATATCAGCCCCTGGGGCATCCTGATTGCCGGTGAAGAGTTGCATAACAACCACCACACCTATCCGACCTCGGCCAAGCTGTCGGTCAAACCCTATGAGTTCGACATTGGCTGGATGTATATCAGCCTGATGCAGATGGCCGGGTTGGCCAAGGTCAAGAAGACGCCGCCCAAGGCTGCCTATGGCGATATCCGTCCGGTGGCCGATGAAAAAACGCTGGAAGCGCTGATTGCCAACCGCTACGAAATTATGGCCAGCTATGCAAAGGGTGTGCGCCAGGCGGCACGCGGTGAGTTTGAAGCCATGAAGTCGCGCAGTGCCGACGCCGCTGTTTTCCAGTCGGCCAAGCGCTGGATGCACCGGGACCAGGAGAAGGTGCCCGCTGCGCTGGTTCCTATTTTGGCCAAGGCGCTGGCCGCGTCGCCGGTGCTGGACAAGATGGTGACAATGCGTGAGGAGTTGCGTCAGATGTGGCTCAACACCCATGTGTCACGCGACCAGTTGGCGCTCGATTTGCAGGCCTGGTGCCACCGGGCCGAAGCCAGCGGTATCGCTGCGCTGTGTGAGTTTTCCCTGCGATTGCGGGCCGCCAGGGTTTAGGCAGCGATTTGCACTCCAGGGTTGGAGTGCGGCGCGAGTCTACAGTCTGTGAAGCATGCCGCGCCCCATGGGACACGGCTGCATCCCATGGCTAAGAGCCGCTACTCTTTCCCCATTGCCCGAATGATGGCCAGCACATCGCTTGGTTCAGCGCGTTCCCGATAGTCAGCTTCCACATGGGCAAATCGAATCAAACCGCTTGTGTCGATCACAAAGGTCGCCGGCACCGGCAGCGTCCATTGGCCATTGCCGTTGAGTCAGGCAGGTTGTTCCCCACGGAGCTGTACAGGTCCACCAGTTCGGGAGGCAAGGTAAAGGCAATGCCGAAGCCATGGGCCGCTGCAAGGTCAGAATCGCTCAGCACCTGGAATGCCAATGCATTTTTTTCTGTCGTGCTCAGTGAGTTGTCCGGGGTCTGCGGAGAGATCGCCACCAAGGTAGCGCCCAGACTTTTCAACTCGGCCAGCTGGGCTTGCCATGCGCGCAACTCCAAATTGCAATAGGGGCACCAAGCGCCGCGATAGAAGATCGCCACCACTGGCCCTTGTTCCAGCAGGTGGTTCAAGCTGACCTGCTCGCCCTTTGCGTCCAGCAGGCTGAAGCTGGGCGCGCGGTCGCCCACCTTCAATGCGTTCGATTCAATGCCGCTGCTCTTGAGCTGGGCTGTAGCAGCTTCCATCATCGCTACGCGTTGCGCCGGCGCCCGACCGATAAAGCCGGCCTTGTAGCTTGCCAGTTGTAAAGCCAGGGATTCTTGGTTTTGCATGGAGATCTCCGTGTAAATCAAATCAAGCCAAAGCGGGAGCGGCGGGAAAGTCAACCGGGATCTTGGTGGTCGAGTGCAGGTAATTGCTAACCGTCTTGTCGCCAATCACGACGATGGCATCGACCAGGTTTTCCTTGGTCCAGCCAGCGGCAAAGAAGGCCTCGACCAAGGCCTGGTCCACATGGCCCCGGCTCTGCACGATGCCCTTGGTCAGGCGGGCCAGTGCATCGAACTTGGTATCGAAGCTCGCTTGACCGTGGCGGATTTCCAGGACCTGTTCATCCGTGAAACCATTCATCTTGCCCAGCATGGTGTGTGCTGCCAGGCAATACTGGCATTCGTTGACCTGGCTGACGACCAGGTTCACGACTTCGCGCGCCTTGCCTGAGACACTGCTCTTGGCGTTTTGAAAAGCCATGTAAGTGGCCAGGGCCGTATCCGAATGGGCGAAGGTGGCGTACAGATTGGGAACCATGCCCAAGCCCGACTTGAGCTGGTCGAAGATGGCCTGATTGGTCGGGTTGACTTCGGCACGGGTGGGAACATTGATGGTGGTCATGAGAATCTCCAATGGGTGTTTAAAAAAGGACGTGTAAATCGGAAGGGGCGCTTACTGAGCGGTGTAGCCGCCATCGACAGCAATGCACTGGCCAGTGAGGTAGGCGGCTTTGGCGGACGCGATGAAAACAATCGTCTCGGCAATCTCTTCCACCGTGGCAGCCCGCTTGGCTGGAATACTTGCAAGAAATCCGGCTTTGGCGATTTCATCGCGACCGACAAATCGGTCGAGCATGTCGGTGGCCACTGGGCCGGGAGCCACTGCATTGACGCGCACACCTAAGGCCGCACCTTCCAGGGCGGCGCTCTTGGTCAGCCCCTCCACAGCAAACTTGCTGGCGGAGTAAACCGAGCCGCCCGCAATGCCGACCTGGCCCGCAATCGACGACAGGTTCACGATAGAGCCATGGCCCTGGGCCAGCATGGCGCGCATTTCATGCTTCAACGACAGCAGCGTGCCCAGCACATTGGTCGAAAACGTGGCGTGGAAGTTGTCGGCGGTTTGCTCCGTGATGGGGCCCAACACACCTTCCGTGCCCGCGTTGTTCACGGCGATGTCGATTTTCCCGAACAAGCTGACGGCTTTTGCGACAAGGTTGCTGACTTCGGCTTCGTCGGCCACATCGGCTTTGACGAATTCGGCCTTGGCGCCTAGCGTGCGCAACTCTGTCGCTAAGGCGATGCCGGCGTCTTCGCGGCGGCCGCTGACCACCACATTGGCGCCGAGTTTGGCAAATGCGAAAGCGGTGGCTCGGCCAATGCCGGTCAATGCGCCGGTGATAAGAACGGTGGGTTGGTTCATGTTCATTCCTGGGTTGGTTGTTTGATGGATGGACTGTGACTGATTCCCTTTGTTTGGTATAGACTGCTTTTCGCGCTATCAATTAGTAGTTAATGGAATATATGGAGGTGTCATGGACAAGCTTTCGGCAATGCGGACCTTTGTACGGGTGGTCGAATCCGGCAGCTTCACGGCCGTCGCTGCCGAGTTGAGATCCACCCAAAGTGCCATCAGCAAACAGGTGGCGGCTCTGGAAAGGGAGTTGGGAGCCAAGTTGTTGGTCCGGACCACGCGCTCACTGGCGCTGTCCGAAGAAGGCGCACGCTACTTCGAGCAGGCGCGCCGGCTGGTGGCCGAAATCGCGGAGGCCGAGTCGGACTTGCGCCAGGGTGAGGCCCAACTGAGCGGCTGGATGCGTGTGGCGGCCTCGGTGGGCTTTGGGCGCTTGAAGCTGATGCCGCTGGTGAAGACCTTTATGGCGGAGCACCCGGACGTGAAGATCGACCTGCGCCTGCACGATGGTTTTGTTGACCTGGTTGAGCAGGGCATAGACGTGTCCGTGCGCATCGGCGACCTGCCGGACAGCGGTCTGATTGCAAGGCGCGTTGGCACATCGCAGCGCATGTTGATGGCACACAGAGACTACCTGAAAAGACTTCCACCGGGCACAAGCTTGCCCCTGCAGCCGGAAGATTTGTCGCAACACAACTGCATCGTTTACACCGAGACGTCCAACCGAAACCAGTGGACTTTCAGGGCCGGCGCAGCGGCCTCTGATGAACCAGGAACGGCCAGAACCATATGTGTCGAAGGCCGCCTGCAGACCAACAGCAGTGAGGTGATCCGCGCCGCTGTGAACAGCGCAATGGGCATAGGCTATTCGCCGACCTGGCTGTTCGAGCAGGAACTGGCGAGCGGCGAGGTCGTGCGCCTGATGCCTGGATGGGAATCTCCTGCATCTCCCATCCACCTGGTGAGTCCACCGGAGCGCAAGCATTCTGCCAAGGTCAAGGCGTTTGTAGAACATGTGGCGAATGCATTCATGCCATGATGGGTCGCTGAAACCAAGGATGTCCATGACTCGATCGAACACCGCAAGCAGCTTGCTTGCTCCATTGGACACCGACTTGCCGCCAGCCACAGTGTTGCTGCTGCAACAGGTGCGAGCTTGCACGCTGTGCGCACCCTACCTGCCCCTGGGCGTGCGCCCGGTGGTGCAAGTGCATCAGGCGGCGCGTATTCTGGTGGTCGGTCAGGCGCCGGGCATCCGGGTTCACCAAAGTGGCATTCCCTTTGACGATGCCAGTGGTGAGCGCTTGCGGGAGTGGATGGGCATCACCCGCGAGGTGTTTTATGAACCCACGCGGATGGCGATTGTTCCCATGGGCTTTTGCTACCCCGGCACCGGCAAATCCGGCGACCTGCCACCCCGCCCCGAATGCGCGCCGCGCTGGCGGCAGCAGGTGCTGGAGCATTTGCCCCACATCGCGCTCACGCTGGTGATCGGCCAGTATGCGCAGGCCTGGCATTTGCCCAAGTCAGGCAAAAACAGTGTGACCGGCACGGTGGAACGCTGGCAGGAATTTGCACCCGCCGTGATTCCGCTGCCCCACCCCAGCCCGCGCAACAACATCTGGCTTAAACGCAACCCGTGGTTCACTGAAACCTTGCTGCCGGAACTCAAAGTGCTGGTGGCAAAGGCGCTGGCCTAAGCTGGCATGAGTTGGCATAAGCCCCTCGGGGAGCGTGGGGACTAGACGACTTTACGCACAATCATGCTGCAGACCTGGTCGTGCATGTCGCGCAGGTCCTGCGGTGCTCTGGAGAAGTTCATCTTTTGATCCATGCGCACCTTGGCGGCTGTCAGCGACGCAGCCGTCGGTTTTTCGAAATCGGCAGCACCCATGACACTGCGCATGGAGGCGCGGGCCTGGCGCTCGGTCTCTTCATCGCTGAGCTTTTCACCCATCAGCAGGGCACCGCGCTTGAGCGTCTCGCCGTGGATGGTGACAAAGCAACCCAGCATGGCCTCGCGCGCTTCCATAGGCGTGACGCTGACGGCGGATTTGGCTTTGCTCAACTGGTCTTTGACTTGCATACATTTCTCCAAAAAGTGTGAGGGCGGGCGGCAGGCCGCCCGAAGTGAGAAACTAATGTCGCGCTTTGGGTGATACTTGCGGGCACTGAAAGTACCGCTTTCACCACCATTCGTATCGAAAGCACGCCATGGACCGACTCTCCCCCCTGTTCGCCCGCTTTTCGCTCAGTGCCGATGTGTTCTACAGCGGCGCGCTTTGCGGCGTAGTGGATTTTCCGAATGACAGGGGAATCGGCATGCTGCATGTGCTGCGCAGGGGCTCTTTGCGCGTCATCCATGCCAACGGGGAGCGCGTGGAAGTTGTTGCACCGACCCTGCTCTTTTACCGTCAGGCCAGTGTGCACCGCTTTGAAGTCGACGATCCCGCTGGATGTGACTTGGTCTGTGCTCACATTGAATTTGGCTCTGGCATGGGGCTGCAGATTTTGCGCGGTTTGCCGCAGCTGTTGCTGGTGCCCATGGGTGACATTGCCGGCGTGCAGCCGACCCTGGAACTGCTGTTTGCCGAGGCCTTTGCCGCACGCGCGGGCCGCAGTGCGGCCATTGACCGGTTGGTTGAATACTTCACCATTTTGCTGTTGCGCCATACGGTGGAGACCCGCCTGGTCAAGCAAGGCGTGCTGGCAGGTCTTGCCGATGAACGGCTGGCCAAGTCCATGATGGCCATGCATGCAGAGCCCGAAGCGGCCTGGACTTTGGAATCACTGGCGGGCGTTGCCGCCATGTCGCGCTCGCGCTTTGCCAGCCATTTTCTGGATGTCGTGGGTGCTACCGCCATGGACTACCTCACCGACTGGCGCATCAGCCTTGCACAAGGGTTGCTCAAGCGCGGCAGACCGCTCAAGGCAGTTGCACCCGCCGTGGGTTACAGCAACGAGACTGCCTTTGCCCGCGCATTTGCGCGCCGCACCGGAGTGTCACCCAGTATGTGGGTTGCAAGAGACGTAAAAAAGCCCGCCTAAGCGGGCTTTCCTGTGAAACAAGCAGAAGAACTACTTCAGCTTCATTTCCTTGTAGTCCACATGCTTGCGAGCAACTGGATCAAATTTCTTGATCAACATCTTCTCGGGCATGGTTTTCTTGTTCTTGCTGGTGGTGTAGAAGTGACCAGTTCCAGCTGTAGATTCAAGCTTGATTTTTTCGCGTCCGCCTTTGGTTGCCATGGTGCTACTCCTTAAGCTTGGCCACGTGCGCGCAGATCTGCGAGCACAACATCGATACCGTTTTTGTCGATCAAACGCAGACCAGCGTTCGAAATCCGCAAACGGATCCAACGGTTTTCTGTTTCGACCCAGAAACGGCGGTATTGCAGGTTCGGCAGGAACCGGCGCTTGGTTTTGTTGTTGGCGTGGGAAACATTGTTTCCGACCATCGGGCCTTTACCCGTTACTTCGCATACGCGTGCCATGAGGACACTCCGATCTATACGGCTATTACTGACGATCAAAGCAGCTTGCTGATGCAAATCTGCCCGATCTCGCTCTAGCCTCACCTCGCCAAGAAAAAGGGTGGCGGTAACCCTGATGCTGTTTCCAGCAAAGCCTGAGATTATAGCCTGAAGGTAGAGCGGGCCTTTTACTGCCCGCGCCGGGTCTTACTCTTGCTCTAAAAAACGCTGTGCGTCCAGGGCGGCCATGCAACCCGTGCCGGCGCTGGTGATGGCCTGGCGGTAGACGTGGTCGGCCACATCGCCGGCGGCAAACACGCCGGGCACGCTGGTCATGGTGGCAAAGCCGTTGAGGCCGCTCTTGGTCACCAGATAGCCGCCGTTCATCTCCAACTGGCCGTTGAAGATTTCGGAGTTGGGCGCGTGGCCGATGGCAATAAAGCAGCCCTTGAGCGTCAGGTCTTCCGTCGAACCGTCCACTGTGCTCTTGAGGCGGATGCCGGTCACGCCGGAGGCATCTCCCAGCACCTCGTCCAGGGTCACAAAGGTCTTGAGCTCGATCTTGCCGGCGGCAACCTTGTCCATCAGCTTGTCGATCAGGATGGCCTCGGCCTTGAACTTGTCACGGCGGTGTACCAGGTAGACCTTTTGGGCGATGTTCGACAGGTACAGCGCCTCTTCGACGGCGGTATTGCCGCCGCCGACCACGCAGCAGACTTCTTCACGGTAGAAAAAGCCGTCGCAGGTGGCGCAGCCGGAAACGCCGCGGCCCATGAAGGCGGTCTCCGACGGCAGGCCCAGGTACTTGGCGGAGGCGCCAGTGGCCAGAATCAGGCTGTCACAGGTGTAGGTGTCGGTATCGCCCTTGAGCGTGAACGGGCGGCGGCTCAGATCCACCGCGTTGATGTGGTCGAACACAATCTCGGTCTTGAAGCGCTCGGCGTGCTCCAGAAAACGCTGCATCAGTTCCGGGCCCTGCACGCCGTTGACGTCGGCCGGCCAGTTGTCTACTTCGGTGGTGGTCATGAGCTGGCCGCCTTGGGCGATGCCGGTCACCAACATGGGGCTGAGGTTGGCGCGGGCGGCGTAGATGGCGGCGGTGTAGCCGGCCGGGCCGGAGCCCAGAATCAGGACCTTGGCGTGTTTGGATGCGGACATAATTGCTTTCAGAGAAGGGGAGCCGGGGCCTGGCGAATGGCGCCTACCCATGGGTCGGATTGTAATAAGTCATGCAATCGCCGCCCCTTGATCCGGTTATTGTGCTGGCCGCCCGCTCGCTGTGTCGGCTTCGCCACCAGCTGGTGCGCGGCTGGCGACGTGCTTGGGTTAAGCTAGTAGGCACTGGTTTTCCATATGACTTATTCGCTTCACACGCTCCAATCCTCTGCGCCACGTCCGCCTGCCGCGCCCACCGGCCTGGCCCGCTTTGCCAATGAAATGGCTCTGGTGGCGGGTTTTGTGCTGATCGCTCTGTGGTTGATCGCTATGTTGAGCTATTCGCCGCAGGACGCCGCCTGGTCCACCTCCGGCACCGGCATCGCCGTGTTGAACCGTGCTGGTCGCCTGGGCGCCTGGATCGCGGACATGAGTTATTTTTTGTTTGGCTTTTCGGTCTGGTGGTGTCTGGCTGTGGCGGTGCGCCAGTGGCTTGCGTCCCTGGCCCTGCGCCTGCGTGGGGATGGTTTTCATGGTGATGCGCCGCATGGCCTGGCTCCCTGGCATGACCAGGCATGGGCCTTCTGGCTGGGGCTGAGTCTGCTGCTTTACGCCAGCAGCACCCTGGAGTGGGGACGTCTATATCGTTTTGAGACCTTGCTGCCGGGACACAGCGGAGGTGTGCTGGGTGAGTCCTTGGGCCCCTGGAGCATGCGCTGGTTGGGCTTTGCCGGTTCGGGCCTGGTGGCGATTGTGCTGGGCCTGGTGGGCTGCGCGCTGGTGTTCAGATTCTCGTGGCTGCAGGTGGCCGAGCGCCTGGGTGCCTGGGCTTACTCTTTTATGGAGCAGCAGCGCGAAAGGCGTGAGCTGGCCCAGGACATGGAGATTGGCCAACAGGCCATGCGCGAGCGCGAAGAAGTGGTGTTCGATGAGCGCGACGAGGTCATTCAACACCATGCGCCTCCTGTGGTCATTGTTGAGCAGCAGGTGCAGAAGGAGGCGGTGCAAAGCACGCGCGTGGCCAAGGAGCGCCAGAAGCCCTTGTTCACCGAGATGCCCGACAGCAAGCTGCCCCAGGTGGCCCTGCTGGATGCGGCCCTGCTGCGCCAGGAGACGGTTTCGCCCGACACGCTGGAGATGACCAGCCGCATGATCGAGAAGCGGCTGAAAGACTTTGGCGTGGAGGCCCGTGTGGTGCTGGCCCAGCCGGGGCCGGTGATTACGCGCTACGAAATCGAGCCCGCCACCGGCGTCAAGGGTGCACAAATTGTGGGCCTGGCCAAGGACCTGGCGCGCTCACTCAGTTTGGTGTCTATCCGCGTGGTGGAGACCATTCCCGGCAAGAATTACATGGCGTTGGAACTGCCCAATGCCAAGCGCCAGAGCATCCGCCTGGCCGAGATTCTGGGCTCACAGGTCTACAACGAAGCCAAGTCGATGCTCACCATGGGCTTGGGCAAAGACATCATCGGCAACCCCGTGGTGGCCGACCTGGCCAAGATGCCGCATGTGCTGGTGGCCGGCACCACCGGTTCCGGCAAATCGGTGGGCATCAACGCCATGATTTTGAGCCTGCTCTACAAGGCCGAGGCGCGCGATGTACGCATGTTGATGATAGACCCCAAGATGCTGGAAATGTCGATTTACGAGGGCATTCCGCACCTGCTGTGCCCGGTGGTGACCGATATGAAGCAGGCGGCCAATGGCTTGAACTGGTGCGTGATGGAGATGGAGCGCCGCTACAAATTGCTGAGCAAAATGGGCGTGCGCAATCTGGCCGGTTACAACACCAAAATGGACGAAGCGAAGGCGCGCGGTGAGCTGATCGGCAACCCCTTCAGCCTGACGCCCGAGAGCCCGGAACCGTTGGACCGTCTGCCGCACATCGTGGTGGTGATCGACGAGTTGGCCGACCTGATGATGGTGGTGGGAAAGAAGATTGAGGAACTGATTGCACGCCTGGCGCAAAAGGCGCGTGCCGCAGGTATTCATCTGATCCTGGCCACCCAGCGGCCCAGCGTGGACGTGATCACCGGCCTGATCAAGGCCAATATCCCGACGCGCATTGCCTTCCAAGTGTCCAGCAAGATCGACAGCCGCACCATTCTGGACCAAATGGGCGCCGAGGCCCTGCTGGGTATGGGTGACATGCTCTACATGCCAAGCGGCACCGGTCTGCCGATCCGCGTGCATGGCGCCTTTGTCAGCGACGAAGAGGTGCACCGTGTGGTGGACTACCTCAAGGAGCAGGGCGAGCCCAACTATATTGAAGGTATTCTCGAGGGCGGCACCGTGGACGGCGATGATGGAAACGGCGGAGGGGCCGGCGACACCTCGGGCGAAAAAGACCCGATGTACGACCAGGCCGTGGAAGTCGTTTTAAAGAACCGCAAGGCCAGTATTTCGCTGGTGCAACGTCATCTGAAGATTGGCTACAACCGCGCCGCCCGTTTGGTGGAAGACATGGAGAATGCCGGTCTGGTCAGCTCCATGAGCAGCAGCGGTCAGCGCGACATTTTGGTGCCAGCGCGCAACGAGTAATTATGCTTATCAAAAAAATCGCATTGTGTTCCCTGTTCCTCTATACGGCGCTTGGCTCGGCAGCCAGCGCCTCAGGGCTGGACAGCCTGGAGGCCTTTGTGAAAACCGCCAAGACCGGCCGGGCCGAATTCACCCAGGTGGTGACGGCACCTGCCAAGCAAGGGCAGGCTTCGCGCAGCAAGAGCTCCAGCGGCACGTTTGAGTTTTCGCGGCCCAACCGTTTCAAGTTTGTCTACAAAAAACCGTTTGAGCAAACCATAGTCGCCGATGGCCAGACCCTGTGGCTATATGACGTGGACCTGAACCAGGTCACAGCGCGCAAGCAATCGGCGGTGCTGGCCTCCAGTCCGGCGGCGTTGATCGCATCCGCTGCCGATATCAAGGCACTGCAAGCCGACTTCAGCTTGAGCGCTGCTCCCGACCAGGATGGATTGGAATGGGCGCTGGCTGTACCTAAGGCCAAGGAAGGCATGTTGCAGGCGGTGCGCGTGGGCTTCCAGGGTGGCGAGCTCTCGATACTGGAGATTGTGGACAGTTTTGGCCAGCGCTCTGTGATGTCCTTTAACGGCATGCGCATCAACACACCGCTGGAGCCTGGCGCCTTTCAGTTCAAGCCTCCGGCCGGCGCGGACCTGATTCAGCAATAACGCCGCTGCATGGCCCAGGCCCCGCGCAAACACACGTCCACCCAGCAACCCCTGGCCGAACGCCTGCGCCCCAAGACCTTGGGCGAGGTGATAGGCCAGCAGCATTTGTTGGGTGAAGGCATGGCCTTGCGCCTGGCATTCGAGTCGGGCCAGCCGCATAGCTGCATACTCTGGGGACCACCGGGCACCGGCAAGACCACCATTGCGCGCCTGATGGCCGATGCGTTCGACGCACAGTTCATCACCATCAGCGCGGTGCTGGGCGGCGTGAAAGATATTCGCGAGGCGGTTGAGCAGGCACAAATCGCGCGCGATGGCTTGGAGCAGCGCCACACGATTGTGTTTGTGGACGAGTGCCACCGCTTCAACAAAAGTCAGCAGGACGCGTTTTTGCCGCATGTGGAAAGTGGGCTGTTTACCTTTATCGGAGCCACCACCGAGAACCCGTCGTTTGAGGTGAACTCGGCCTTGTTGTCGCGTGCCGCGGTCTATGTGCTGCAGCCCTTGCGTGCCGAAGACCTGCAGCAGATCGTGGACCGCGCCCTTTCACAGAGCGCCATTCCACCGGTAGAGGTGGCGGCGGTGGAGCGCCTGATTGCCTACGCCGATGGCGACGCCAGGCGCCTGCTCAATACGCTCGAAACCTTGGCGATTGCCGCCATGCAGGAGAAGACCGAAACCATCTCCGACGCCTGGCTGCTCAAGGTGCTGGGCGAGCGCATGCGCCGCTACGACAAGGGCGGCGAGCAGTTTTACGACAGCATCTCGGCCTTGCATAAAAGCGTGCGCGGCTCCGACCCGGACGCCTCGCTGTACTGGTTTGTGCGGATGTTGGATGGCGGTGCCGATCCGCGTTACATGGCCAGACGGCTGATCCGCATGGCCAGCGAAGACATTGGTCTGGCCGACCCGCGCGCCCTGCGACTGGCCCTGGACGCCGCCGATGTCTATGAACGCCTGGGCACGCCCGAGGGCGAGCTGGCGTTGGCCGAATGCGTCATTTATCTGGCCGTGGCGCCCAAGTCCAACGCCGTCTACAAGGCCTACAACGCGGTCCGTGCCCTGATTAAAAAGGACGGCACCAGGCCGGTGCCGATGCACTTGCGCAATGCGCCCACCAAGCTGATGAAAGAGCTGGATTACGGCAAAGGCTATCGCTATGCCCATGACGAGGAGGGTGGCTTCGCGGCAGGTGAACAATACCTGCCCGATGGCCTGGAAGACCTGCGTCTATACCAGCCGGTGGAGCGGGGTTTGGAAATCCGCATCGCCGAGAAAATGCGCACTTTGCAGGCGCTGAACCAAAAGAAATAGTAGAACAACTAATGTTTCATGATTCGCGTCAACGCGAGGGTAAACCCCCGTCGAGGCCTCTCGGAATCCGCCACCCCTGTCGTTACAATCCCACCCACTCAAGCGCCATGCAACCCTAAGTGGCGAGTTTCTTGCTTAAGAAAAACAGGTAGAGCCCACAAGGCCGAGCCGCTTGTCAACAACTTGCGAACACAGCTTGTTGCCTCAGGCGCCGGCCATCAATCGGAGATAAGTTTTATGGATATTTTGTTGCAGCAGATCATCAATGGTCTGGTGTTGGGTAGCATGTATGCGCTGATTGCGCTGGGCTACACCATGGTCTACGGCATCATCAACCTGATCAATTTTGCTCATGGCGAAGTGATGATGGTTGGGGCTTTGACCAGTTGGACCATCATTGGTTGGATGCAGTCGGCCATGCCCGGCACGCCCGGCCCGGTGATCCTCTTCATTGCCCTGATCATTGCCTGCGTGGTGGCCGCCTCGCTGAATTTTGTGATCGAAAAAGTGGCTTACCGACCACTGCGCAACAGTCCCAAGCTGGCGCCCCTGATCACCGCCATCGGCATGTCCATCCTGCTGCAGACGCTGGCCATGATCATCTGGAAGCCCAATTACAAGTCCTACCCCACGCTCTTGCCCAGCACGCCGTTTGAAATCGGTGGTGCGGTGATCACACCCACCCAGGTGATGATTCTGGGCGTGACGGCTGCCTCGCTGGCGCTGCTGATGTGGGTGGTCAACTACACAAAATTGGGCCGCGCCATGCGTGCCACGGCCGAGAACCCCCGCGTCGCCGGCCTGATGGGCGTGAAGCCCGATATGGTGATTTCCGCTACCTTCATCATTGGTGCCATTCTGGCCGCCATTGCCGGCGTGATGTACGCCTCCAATTACGGCACGGCCCAACACGCCATGGGCTTTTTGCCCGGCCTGAAGGCCTTTACTGCAGCCGTGTTCGGTGGCATTGGCAACCTGGCTGGTGCCGTGGTCGGTGCCATCCTGCTGGGTCTGATTGAATCGATCGGTGCCGGTTACATCGGCGACCTGACCGGCGGTGTGCTGGGCAGCAATTACTCCGATATTTTTGCCTTCATCGTGCTCATCGTGGTGCTGACCCTGCGTCCCTCGGGCCTGTTGGGCGAACGCGTGGCTGACCGCGCCTGAGGAAATATCACTATGTCACAACAAAAGAAAATCATTGCCGTCGTCGCCGCTGGCATTGCCCTGCTGGTGCTGCCCCTGCTGTTGCAAACCGTCGGCAATGCCTGGGTGCGTATTGCTGACGTGGCCCTGCTCTATGTGCTGCTTTCGCTGGGCCTGAACATCGTGGTCGGCTATGCCGGTCTGCTGGACCTGGGCTACGTGGCCTTTTTCGCCATCGGTGCCTATATGTATGGCCTCTTGTCATCGCCCCAGTTGACCGAGTCCTTTCCGGCCATCGCCGCCATGTTTCCGGACGGCTTGCACGCACCGCTGTGGGTGATCATCCCGGCCGGCGCTGGCATGGCCGGACTGTTTGGCGTGCTGCTGGGTGCGCCCACGCTGCGCCTGCGCGGTGACTACCTGGCCATCGTGACGCTGGGCTTTGGTGAAATCATCCGCGTGTTTCTGAACAATCTGGACGCGCCCATCAACATCACTAACGGACCCAAGGGCATCAGTTCGATTGATTCCCTGCATTTCTTTGGTCTGGACCTGGGTCACAAGAACACGTTCCTGGGCTTGGAGTTCCAGTCCGTGTCGCTGTATTACTACCTGTTCCTGGCCTTGGTGCTGATCAGCATCGTGATCTGCCACCGTTTGGAACTGTCGCGTGTGGGCCGTGCCTGGATGGCGATTCGCGAAGACGAAATTGCCGCCAAGGCCATGGGCATCAACACCCGCAACATGAAGCTGCTGGCGTTCGGCATGGGCGCTACCTTTGGCGGAGTTTCGGGCGTGATGTTTGGCGCATTCCAGGGCTTTATCTCGCCCGAGTCCTTCACCCTGATGGAATCGGTGATGCTGGTGGCCATGGTGGTGCTGGGCGGTGTCGGCCATTTGCCAGGCGTGATCTTGGGTGCGGTGCTGCTGTCGGCCCTGCCCGAGGTGCTGCGCTTTGTCGCCGGGCCCTTGCAGTCCCTCACCGGCGGACGGCTCGACGCCTCCATCCTGCGCCAACTGCTGATTGCCCTGGCCATGATCACCATCATGCTGATGCGTCCGCGCGGCCTCTGGCCCTCGCCCGAGCACGGAAAATCCTTGCAGTCTGCCAAATCCTAAGCAGTGGAAACCAACATGACAGATACCGTATTGAACGTCTCCGGCGTTTCCAAGCGCTTCGGCGGCCTGCAAGCCTTGAGCGATGTGGGCATCCAAATCAAGCGTGGCCAGGTCTATGGCCTGATCGGGCCGAACGGCGCCGGCAAGACCACCTTCTTCAATGTGCTGACCGGCCTCTATACGCCCGACAGCGGCAGTTTCGAGCTGGCTGGCAGGCCCTACCAGCCCACCGCCGTGCACCTGGTGGCCAAGGCCGGCATTGCACGCACCTTTCAGAACATCCGTTTATTTTCCGAAATGACAGCGCTGGAAAACGTGATGGTGGGCCGCCACATCCGCACCCATTCCGGCCTGTTTGGCGCCATGCTGCGCACCAAGAGCTTCAAAAAGGAAGAGGCCGAGATAGCCCAGCGCGCCCAGGAGCTGCTGGACTATGTGGGCATTGGCAAGTTCACCGACTACAAGGCGCGCACCCTGAGTTACGGCGATCAGCGCCGCCTGGAGATTGCCCGTGCCCTGGCCACCGACCCGCAGCTGATTGCGCTGGACGAACCGGCTGCCGGCATGAACGCCACCGAAAAGGTGATGCTGCGTGCGTTGATTGACCGCATCCGCAAGGACAACCGCACCATTTTGCTGATCGAGCACGATGTGAAACTGGTGATGGGACTGTGTGACCGCGTCACCGTGCTGGACTACGGCAAGCAGATTGCAGAGGGCACACCGGCCGATGTGCAGAAGAATGAAAAAGTGATTGAGGCCTATCTGGGCACGAGCGGGCACTAAGGGCACTAAGGACAGACATGACAACAAAAGTTTTACTCAAGGTCACTGGCCTGCAAGTTGCCTATGGCGGCATCCAGGCCGTCAAGGGTGTGGATTTCGAGGTGCGCGAGGGCGAGCTGGTGTCCCTGATCGGCTCCAACGGTGCTGGCAAGACCACTACCATGAAGGCCATCACCGGGACGCTGCCGATCAAGGCCGGCGACATCGAATACCTGGGCAAGAGCATCAAGGGCCAGGGCCCCTGGGATCTGGTCAAGCAGGGCTTGGCCATGGTGCCCGAAGGCCGCGGCGTCTTCACCCGCATGACCATCCTCGAAAACCTGCAGATGGGCGCCTACATCCGCGACGACAAGCCCGAGATCCTGGCCGACATCGACAAGGTGTTTGGCATTTTTCCGCGCCTGAAAGAACGCCGTGATCAGCTGGCCGGCACCATGTCGGGTGGCGAGCAGCAGATGCTGGCCATGGGCCGCGCGCTGATGAGCCGCCCCAAGGTGCTGTTGCTTGACGAGCCCTCCATGGGTCTGTCGCCGATCATGGTGGACAAGATCTTCGAGGTGGTCAAAGACGTCTACGCCCAGGGTGTGACCGTGCTGCTGGTGGAGCAAAACGCCAGCCGCGCGCTGGGCATTGCGAACCGCGGCTATGTGATGGAGTCGGGCATTGTGACCATGAGTGGGGATGCCAAGGAAATGCTGAACGACCCGAAGGTGCGCGCCGCCTATCTTGGCGAGTAGTTCCATTCCTGTCCTTTCCCTGCTGTTTGTCACCCTGGTCTGGGGTGCCACGTTTCCGGTGCTCAAGATTGCCACTGCGCAGCTCAGCGGCGTGGAAGTCTCGGCCCTGCGTTTCATGTTGGCGGCGCTGTGCATGCTGCCCTGGGCCTTGCGCGCACCACGCCGCGCCTGGATCGACGGCGCGGTGCTGGGCGCCCTGGTGCTGTTTTCCTATGTGGCCCAGGCCTATGGCCTGCAATTCATCTCCAGCAATCGCAGCGCCTTTCTCACCAGCCTGAATGTGCTGATGGTGCCGCTGATTGGCATGCTGTTGGGCAACATGCTGTCGTGGCGGGTGGTGGTGGCCGCCGCTCTGGCCTGCTTTGGCATCGGCCTGATGTCTTGGGATGGCGGCGCCAACCTGGCTGCCGATGCGGCCACCGTAGCTTCCGCTACAGCCTATGCGCTCTACGTCATTCTGCTGTCGGCGCGCGCTGCTCGCCACGAGGCGCGCAGTCTGGCGGCCACGCAAATTGTCTGGATGGCCTTGCTGGGTGCTCTGTGGATGCTGGCCGATGCTCAGGGAACCGACAGGCTGCAGACTCTGGGCAGCCGCCTGAATGCCGAGATTCTCTGGGGTCTGGCCTATCTGGGCATTGTGGCCACGGCCGGGATGCTGTTCTTGCAGGCGCGGGCACAGGCCCATGTGTCGGCCGACAAGGCTGCGTTGATCTACGCCATGGAGCCGGTGTTTGCCGCGCTGTTCGCCTGGGTCTGGTTGTCGGAAGGTCTGAGCCCGCGGTCGGCCCTGGGTGCTGGCGTGGTGGTGTTTGCCGTGGTGTTTAGCGAGTGGCAGCCTGCTAAGCGGTGAGCGGCAGAGCGGAGGGTCACTGCTGGACTCCGGCCGCCATGGCACTCCGCTTCGTCCGTGTCCCCCGCCCACTGCGTGGGCTCCTCCTTTACCTACCGAATCGGAGCGCCACGCCGTCCTACGTCGGCTAGCGTGCTTGCTTGCCTAGAGTTTTATGCCTTCGCCTTGTCGGCTTCGCTGGTGAATGAATCGGCAAAAAAGTTGTCTTCCGACAGGCCGGCCAAAAAGCAAAAATCGCGCTTGGCCGATTCCACCACGATGGGTGCGCCGCAGGCATAGACTTGATAAGCCGACAGGTCCGGCAGGTCATCCAGCACGGCCTGGTGCACAAAGCCGGAGCGACCCGTCCAGGTATCTTCGGGCAGGGCGTTGGACACCACCGGCACGTAGCTGAGCCAGCTATGCGTTGCGGCAAAGTCGCGCACCCAGGTATCCATGTACAGGTCCGACGGCCTGCGCCCGCCCCAGTACAGGGTGGTGGCGCGGGTAATGCCTTTTTGCGCCATGTTTTCCAGCAGCGCCTTGATAGGCGCAAAGCCGGTGCCGGAAGCCAGCATCACCATGGGGGCGTCTGAATCCTCGCGCAGAAAGAAGGAGCCAAACGGGCCTTCGATGCGCAAAATATCTTTTTCCTTCATGGAACCAAACACCACATCGGTGAACTTGCCACCCGGCATGTGGCGAATATGCAGCTCCATTTGCACGCCTTCGGCTGGCGCGTTGGCCATGGAGTAGCTGCGCCTGGCGCCATCGCGCAACAAAAATTCAATGTACTGGCCGGGGTGGTACTGGAAGCGGTCGTTGGCTGGCAGCTGCAGCTTCATGATGACCACGTCATCGGACATTTTCTCCAGGCTGGCGACGCGCACCGGCATTTTCTTGATCGGCAGGGCACCGGCCTCGGTCACCTGGCGCGACTCCAGCAGCAGATCGGTTTGCGGCACGGCACAGCAGGTGAGGATCATGCCGGCTGCGGCTTCCTCCTGGCTGAGCGCCTTTTCCTGGTGCGCACCATGCACGACGGTGCCGGTGAGCAGCTTGCATTTGCAACTGCCGCAGGCGCCGTCCTTGCAGCCATAGGGCAGGCCTATGCCCTGGCGTATGCCGGCAGGCAGCACCGCCTCATCGTGTTCTACCGTGAATGTGCGGCCGCTGGGTTGCACGGTGACCGTGAACGGGCTTGCTGTCGTCGTCATTTTTTGGGTATCCTGTGAGCTGTATTTTTTTAGCAGCCCGAATTGTGCCTTCAAACCAAAGTCCCCTGGGCGCCTTGCCCGGGCGTTTCAGACGCCAGCGTCTCCTGATCGTGGGCTGCGGTGATATCGGCACGCGGCTTGCCCGCGCCCTGAGTGGCCGGGTGCGGGTGTTGGCCCTGACCTCATCGGCATCGCGCCTGCCCGAGCTGCGCAGCCAGGGCGTGCTGCCCTTGTTGGGTAATCTGGATCGTGCCAGCAGCCTGTCGCGATTGGCCGGTCTGGCGCAACGCGTGCTCTATCTGGCGCCGCCGCCCAGCGAAGGCTGGGGCGATCCACGCCTGCGATCCTTGTTGCGCGCGCTGCGCAGGCGCACGGCGCCGCTGCAGCTGGTGTATGGCTCGACCAGCGGTGTCTATGGCGACTGCGCCGGGGCCTGGGTCGATGAAACGCGCTGCGTCAACGCCAGCACGCCGCGTGCCATGCGCCGCGTCGACGCGGAAAGCACGCTGCGTTTTTATGGCCGCTCTGCCGGTGTCAGCGCGCAGATTCTGCGGATTCCCGGCATTTATGCGCCAGACCGCGAGGGCGGCACACCGCGTGAGCGCCTGCTCAAGGGCACGCCGGTGCTGCGGCCAGAAGACGATGTGTTTACCAACCATATCCATTCCGATGACCTGGCGCGTGCCTGTCAGCTGGCCCTGTGGAAGGGCAGGCCGCAGCGCATCTACAACGTCAGCGATGACACGCAGTTGAAAATGGGCGACTATTTTGATCTGGCGGCCGACCTGTACCAGCTACCCAGGCCGCCCCGCGTGGCACGCGACAGCGCTCAGCAACAGTTGCCGGTGATGCTCTTGAGCTTTATGAGCGAATCGCGTCGTCTGGTAAACAAGCGCCTGAAGCAGGAGCTGGGTTTGGCGCTGCGCTACCCCACCGTGCTGGACGGTTTGGGGTAAAGCAGCAGCAGGGCTTTCCACACCAGCCAGCTACTGAGCAAGGTGATCGGGAAGGCCCACAGGACGTCGCTAAGCCAATGCGCCACGTCGGCCATGCGGGCAAAGCCAATCACCAGGCCCGACAGCACACCCCCTGCGGCCCAGCGGCGCTGCCGCCTGCGGTGTACCAGGCCCAGCGAGATGAGGAACACGCCGCAGGACACATGGCCGCTGACAAAGGAGCAGTTGTTGTCGCACTGGTCGGTGATCACGGCGGCACGGCTGAATTTTTGCGTGCCACCAAAGTTTTCCACCTGGTAGGGGCGGGCGCGCTGCCAGTTCTCCTTGAAGCCCCAGTTCACCACCATGCCCGGCCCGACGATGCCGGCCACCACGACAAACGCCAGCGGCAATCGCCAGGCCTGCCAGCTCGCCTGCGTTTGGGCTGCCAGCCAGCCGCACAGTGCGATGACAAGACAGATCCGAAACACCGCAGGAATCCAGGCATTGATCCACTCCACCCACCACCAGTGGCCCGCTTGCGCCGGCGCGTGGGGTCCGGCAAAAAGGGCCGCCGCGCCTAGATCCAGCGCGGTCCACAGCGTGGGAACCAGTGCGGCGAGCAGGGACAGGCCAGCAATCCAAGCAAACAGCCTGGGCGTATTGCGATCTGGTGTTTGGGTGGGAGCGGATGTCATGGGGGCTGCTAGCAAATCAGAGTGTGGGTCTATGCTAACCTGCTGCATCACCTTAACGACTCAGCTCCCCTTGCTACCACCCTGGCTTGCCCACTATCGGCGTGAAAACCTGTCCAACGACGTCGTGGCAGGTGCCATTGTGGCCATTCTGGTGATTCCTCAAAGTCTGGCCTACGCGCTGCTGGCGGGCCTGCCGCCCCAAGCCGGGCTGTACGCCAGCATCCTGCCCGTGATGGTCTACGCCTGGCTGGGCAGCAGTTCGCTGCAGGCGGTGGGGCCGGTTGCGATTACGGCTCTCATGACCTATTCGGTGCTGAGTCCCCTGGCCGCGCCTGGCAGTGCGCAATACATTGACTTGGCGGCCGGGCTGGCCCTGTGTTCGGGCCTGATGACCATGGCCTTTGGCGGCTTGCGCCTGGGCTTTTTGTCACAGCTTTTGAGCCGCCCGGTGGTCAGCGGCTTTATTTCAGGCTCGGCGGTGCTCATCATCATCAGCCAACTCAAACTGCTATTGGGCGTGCCGGCCGGTGGCGCCAACAGTTGGCAGGAATTGCAGGCGGTGTGGGCGCACTTGGACCAGGCCCAGCCCGCCACCCTGTCGCTGTCTTCAGCGGCCCTGCTTTGCCTGCTGCTGTCGCGCTACGGTTTGGTGCGCCTTGCCACGGCTTGGGGTATGACAAGAAAAAAGGCCGAGGTCTGGGCGCGCGTCATGCCCCTGGTCGTGCTGGGCTTGGCCAGTGGGGCGGTGGTGGCGCTGGATCTGGACCGCTTGCAGCAGGTGGCGGTGGTCGGCCTGGTGCAGGAAGGTCTTGGCAGTATCCATTTCTTTGTTCCCGGTCTGGATGCACTGCGCATTTTGCTGACCCCGGCACTCATCATGGCATTTATCGGCACGGTGCAAAACATCACCATGGGCCAGGCGCTGGCGGCCCGGCAGCGCGAGCGGCTGGAGCCCAACCGCGAACTGCGGGGCCTGGGCGCGGCTAACGTGGTGTCGGCTTTCTATAGCGGCATGCCGGTGGGCGGCGGTCTGTCGCGTTCGGCCATCAATTTGGCAGCCGGTGCCCGCACGCCCATGGCCAGCATGGCCTCGGCCCTCAGCATGCTGCTGATCGTGCTGGCCGGTACCCACTGGTTTGCGCGCCTGCCACTGGCGGCGCTGGCGGCCAGCATCGTAGTGGCAGCCATCAGCATGATTGACGTGAAGGCCTTTCGCCAGGCCTGGGCCTATGACAGGGCCGACGCGCTGGCCCTGCTGGGCACCGCCGCGGGCGTGCTGTTGCTGGGTTTGGAGCTTGGTATTGCCACCGGTATTTTGCTGTCGTTGGTGACGCTGTTGCTGCGCGCCAGCACACCGCATATCGCCGTGGTCGGCCGCATTGCAGGTAGCGAACATTTCCGCAACGTCGAGCGCCATGGCGTCGAGACCATTCCTGGCGTGCTGTTCCTGCGCATCGATGAAAGCCTGTTTTTTGGCAACTTGCATGCGATTGAGGCAAGGCTGGGCTCCGAGCTGATCAAGGATGGCAGGGTGCAGGACCTGGTGCTCATCATGAGCGCGGTGAACCGCGTCGATACCACCGCCATGGAGGTGTTGACCGACCTGAATCGTGACCTGCAGGCACGTGGGATTCGCCTGCATCTGGCCGAGGTCAAGGGCCCGGTGCAGGACCGGCTGCTGCATTCGCCGCTGTGGCAGACCCTTTCTGGCAAGGTCCATCTATCGGTCAACAGCGCCTTTGAGGTACTGGCTTGCGAGCGCATGGTGGGCAACGGGCTCTACGTCATTTAGTCGTTCCTCCGGACTTGGGCGCTGCACCGCCATGCTCAGGGAGCGCAGCCTGTATTACGTCAAAGCTTTGTAAGCCTTGCAGAGCGTAATAACGTCATTTCTCGCTCAGAATACAAAACCATGAACACACAAGCTCAATACCTTGAAAAGCTCGGCACTGCCGCGCAAGCTGCTGCCCTGATCCAATCCGGCGATAAGGTTTTCATGGGGGAGTTCGCCCAGAACGTGGAGGCTGTGGATGCCGCCTTGGCGCTACGCAGCCAGGAACTGCGGGACGTGATTTTGGTCACCACCACGCGTGCGCGACCCTTGAAATGCGTGGAGGCGGATCCCAAGGGCGATGCCTTTCTGTGGAATGACTGGCACTTTTCCGGACTGGGCCGCAAGTACGGTGAACTGGGCCTGGCCGGCTACATCCCCCTTTGCTACCACCAGGGACCCCAAAATGTAGAGCTGTACGAGGAGCCGGATGTGGCCGTGGTGCAGGTCACGCCCATGGATAGAAACGGTTTTTTCAATTTTTCCACCAGCTGCTCCATGACCCCGGCCTACTGCCGCAAGGCCAAAAAGGTCGTGGTGGAAGTGAACACCCAGACGCCGCGCTGCCTGGGCGGTCTGGATGAAACCATCCATATCTCCAAGGTGGCTATGGTGGTGGAGGGCCCCAACAGCCCGCTGCTGCAACTGCCCGGATCTGTGGGCAGCGAGGCCGACCGCATGATCGCTGCCCATGTGATGGCGCTGCTGGAAGACGGCTCCACCATCCAGCTCGGCATTGGCGCGCTGCCCAATATTGTGGGCGCAATGATTGCCCAAAGCGATCTGAAAGACCTGGGCGTACATACCGAGATGCTGGCCGACTCCTATGTCGACATGTACGAGGCCGGGCGCATCACCGGCGCGCGCAAGTCCATAGACCGCTACAAGATGGTCTACACCTTCGCCATGGGCACCCAGAAGTTGTATGACTTTCTGGACAATAACCCGGTGGCCGCGATTTTTCCGGCGTCCTACACCAACGACCCGGCCGTGATCGGGCGCAACCCCAAGGTGGTGGCCATCAACAACGCCATCGAGATCGACCTGTTCACCCAGGTGGCCAGTGAATCGGCCGGACCACGCCAAATTTCGGGCACAGGCGGCCAGCTTGACTTCATCATGGGAGCCTACAAATCCGAAGGCGGCAAGGGCCTGATTTGCATTAACTCGACCTACAAAAAGAAGGACGGCACGGTTGGCTCGCGCATCGTGCCCACGCTCTCACCCGGCACCATCGTGACCTGCCCGCGCTCGGTGGTGCACTACATCGTGACCGAATTCGGCGTGGCCCAGATGAAGGCCAAATCGGCTTGGCAGCGTGCCGAGGCCTTGATCAATATCGCGCATCCGGACTTCCGCGAACAGCTGGTCAAGGACGCCGAGGCCTTTGGTATCTGGCGCCGTTCCAACAAGATCCTTTAAGCCACCACTCGATACAATTCCGCCTTTTGGCGTGTCAAGCTGCGGCCTGCAAGGTACGCATGGGCACGCTTGTGCGAGGCTTTGGACGCCACGCTAGTGACGCATCAGCAGGAATGGTTGGACATAGTGGACGCAAAACAAGGGAAGTATTCATGGCCACACTTGTCCCAATGAGTGGCAACTGGTTTGACCTGGCTTCGCTGGTGCGCCATACCGATGGAGCGACCTATACCCGTGGGCTGGAACTGTACCGGACCCAAAAAGTGTTGGACCTGAGCATTGAGGATGTGAACGGCATTTGGCTGCTCGAGGGCATGGTGCAGGGCACCCAGCGCAAACCCTATTCGGTGACGATGGACCTGACTTTGGATGGTCAAGGCCGAATTACGGAATGGGACGCCGATTGCAGTTGTCCGGTGGGTTACCAGTGCAAACATGGCGTCGCGCTGCTGATCAAGGCGGCCTACAAGGGTCAACAGATTCTGGGCCTTGCCGCGCCCGCACTCCGAACTGCACCGTTGACCGATGCACAGCAGGAGGCCAGGGAAAAGGCCGAACGTGAGCGCCGGCAGGAGTTGGCACGCATGGAATCGGAGCGGCAATTGCTGGAATGGCTGGCCGCGCTGGAGCGCGGCGGTATGCGCCCGGCCGACCCTGCCACCCACCGCGGCCTGCAGTATGGTGCGCCGCGTGTGGTGCGAGCCGAAGAGATTCTGTACCTGCTGAGCATCCCCAAGTCTCAGAATGCCACACCCATTTTGCAATTCGAAGCCACCGCGTCCTACCTCAAGGCCAATGGCGACTGGGCCAAACCTAAGGCCTTGCAGGCGCCCATTGGCAAGGGCGAACCCCTGTTTGATGGCGCCAGCGAAGCCGATCAGGATGTGTTGCAACTGATGCGCGCCATGCAGCCGGTTGCGCGCACCTATTACGGCTACAACGACCGCTCCAAGTACATCGTCCAGGGGCGCTATGGCGTGGCGCTATTGGAGCAAGCCGCCGCCACCGGGCGGCTTTTTGCCTCGGACTCCAAGGGCATGCCGCAGGCGCAACTGCGCTGGGGGGCGGTGCGCGACGTGGACTGGGTTTGGCAGGAAGTGGTCCATGTCAAGACCGGGCTGACCGGATGGGCCTTGCGCGCCACCTTGGCCGGTAGCGAGGCCGAGCTGTGTACCAACGAACCCATGCTGTATTTGGATGTGGTGGGCGGTGAATGTGGTCTGGCCGAGACCAAAGGCTTGAGCCTGGGGCAGGTTCAGGTGCTGCTGGACGCGCCCCCTCTGCAGGCGCATGCACTGGAAAAATACCAGGTGGCCTTGGCCGAGCGGCTGGGCGTGGTGCCTCTGCCTCCCATGTTGAGTCCGATTGCCGTGTTGGCCGGACTGCCGCTCAAGGCCTGCCTGCATCTGAGCCTGACACCGGTGGCCAGTGTGGCCGAGCAAGGCTTGGTCAAGGCCGAATTGCGCTTTGACTATGGTGGCCACAAAGGCTGGTGGAGCGGCCAGGGCTTGCGGGTGTCTATCCCTGCCAAGGACGCGGCCGACGCTTGCATGCTCGAGCGTGACCCGCCAGCCGAACTGGACTATGTGACGCAATTGGCGCAATGGGGTCTGCGCGGCGATGGGCGCGGGAACTTTGGTATTGCAGGTATGGCCTCGCAGCAGCTCTGGCTGCAATGGGCCGATACCGACTACGCCGAACTGCGCGCCGCTGGTTTTGCTGTCACGCTTGGCGCAGCCCTGCAAAACTGGATCAGCAGAGCCGACACTCTGGATGTGAGCTTGACCCCTCAAGACCAGGACGATGCGGACCCCGATGGTGCCACCTCGCCGTGGTTTGATTTGTCGCTGGGCATGGAAATCAACGGCCAGCGCCACAATATCTTGTCCTGGTTGCCGGAGCTGATTGCCGCTGCGGCCAACAGTCCGCGCGACCCCGAAACCGGCCAACCCGACATTCCCGCCTTCCTCTTTTTGAGCCAGCCAGGCGGCGGCTTTATCCGCTTGCCGACCCAGGCGCTCAGGCCCTGGATGGCGGCGCTGCTCGATCTGGTGAATCACAATTTTTCAGGGGAAACCCTGCGCCTGTCCAGGCTGGACGCCATGCGTACCACGGCGGCACTGGGGGAGGGCGCCGTTTGGGAGGGCGCGCAGGCTCTGCGCGAGATGGTGCAGCAGCTCTCGGGCCGCGCAGAAATGCCGGAGGTGGCTGTGCCTGTCGGCTTGCAGGCCACGCTGCGCCCCTATCAGCAGCAGGGATTGAATTGGCTGCAATTTTTGCGCTCCCATGGCCTGGCCGGCATTTTGGCGGACGATATGGGGCTTGGCAAAACCCTGCAGACCCTGGCCCACATCCAGGTCGAAAAAGATGCGGGTCGATTGACGCGACCGGCGCTTATCATTGCTCCGGTCAGCCTGATGGGAAACTGGCGCAACGAGGCGGCACGCTTTTGCCCCGAATTGCGCACCATGGTCATCCACGGCAAGGACCGCCATGAGGTGGTATCCGACATGGCAAGCCACGACATCGTGATCGCCCCCTATTCGCTGTTGCAGCGCGACCGTGAGCTGTGGCTGGAGGCCGCCTGGCATCTGGTGGTGCTCGACGAGGCGCAAAACATCAAGAACGCCAGCACCCATGCCGCGCAGGTTGTGGCGCAGTTAAATACCCGGCATCGCCTGTGCCTGTCGGGCACACCCATGGAAAACCATCTGGGCGAAATCTGGAGTCTGTTTTACTTTTTGATGCCCGGTTTCCTGGGCAGCCAAAAGCGCTTCCAGGAGCTGTTTCGCACACCCATCGAAAAGCTGGGTGACTCCGAGCGCATGGCCCAGTTGCGCGCCCGCATCACCCCTTTCATGCTGCGCCGGACCAAGGCCCTTGTGGCGGGAGAATTGCCGCCCAAGGTGGAGACCGTGGTGCGCGTCGAGCTCGAAGGCAAACAGGCCGATCTGTATGAGACGATCCGGCTGGGAATGGAAAAAACGGTGCGCGATGCGCTCGAATCCAAAGGCCTGGCCAAGTCGCAGATCACGATTCTGGATGCCTTGCTCAAACTGCGCCAGGTTTGCTGCGACCCGAAGCTGTTGAAGCTTCCTGCGGCCCAAAAGATCAAGGGCTCGGCCAAGCTGGAGCAATTGATGGAGATGCTGCCTGAGATGGTGGCCGAGGGTCGGCGCATCCTGCTGTTTTCGCAGTTCACGACCATGTTGACGTTGATCGAGGCCGAACTCCAAAAGCACAAGCTGCAATGGGTTAAGCTGTCCGGCCAGAGCCAAAACCGCGAAGCCCTGATCCAGCAATTCACCGACAAAACCGTGCCCATCTTCCTGATCAGCTTGAAGGCGGGCGGCGTCGGGCTGAACCTGCCACAGGCCGACACCGTGATTCACTACGACCCGTGGTGGAATCCGGCGGTAGAAAACCAGGCTACCGACCGCGCCCACCGCATCGGCCAAACCGAGACCGTCTTTGTGTACAAACTGGTGGCGCAGGGCACCATTGAAGAGCGCATATTGGCCCTTCAGGAGCGCAAGGCCGTGCTGGCGGATAGCATGTATAGCGGAGCGATAGGGCGCAAGCAGCCGCTGTTTACCGAAAGCGATCTGGCGGAACTGCTGCGACCCTTGGATAGCTAAGCAGTCGACTTGCCAATTTTTGCGGCGCGGGTCACTGTGCGCTTTGGCAAAACTTTGCAGACTATCAAAGGGAGTTCCTGCGGTGAAAAAATTAAATGTGGTGTTGATGATTGGCAGCGCACCGGATGCGCTGAGGGCCAGGACCTGGGACCTGTGCGCCTTCACCAGTTGCGTGGTCATCAACAATGCCTGGCAAATTACCGAGGCTTGGGACTACCTGGTGTACCCCGAGGATTTTCCGGCCGAGCGCATGCCACAGGCGGCCCTTCTAGCCCAACAGAAGTGCATCACGGCAGCTGAATTCGTGCCCGAGCAGAATCGCTTTGGTGGTTTTGTCTATGCCGGGGGCACGATGTCCTACACCGCCGGTTATTGGGCGTTGGGCGCTTTGCAACCCGACGTCATTGCCTACCTGGGCTGCGACATGGTGTACCCCAAAGTGGACGGGCAAGGCAGCCACTTTTATGGTCAGGGTCAGGCCGACCCGCTGCGGCCCGACATCACCTTGCAATCCTTGGAGGCCAAGTCGGTGCGATTTATGGCGCTTGCCCAGTCGCAGCAATGTGCCGTTGTGAATCTGTCAGAGCTGTCCGAATCCAGATTGCTGTTTCCGCGCGTGCCCTTTGAGCGCTTTGCATTGACATCCGATCAGCCAGATTTCTTGGCCGCGCAGGCCGGATCCCTCAAGACCAAGGCGGTCGCTGAAGCGCTGCAGGCCGAAGCGGACCTTGGATACATGGTGGCGTCAGGCCGCTACTGGGAAGTTGCAGATCAGTTAGACAAAGACAAGCTGGCTGCGATCGACTCGCTATGGCTGACCGCTTGGGCGCCAAAGCAGCTGTGATGCCGGGTGTCCTGGCCTGCCGCTCGCTGCGTCAGCCAACAAAAAACCCGCCGTCCCAGAGGGAGAGCGGGTTCATGAGACTTTCTTGTACCGTCTGAAAGATCAGATGGTGCCCGGGGCCGGAATCGAACCGGCACGCCTTGCGGCGGGGCATTTTGAGTCCCGAGACGATTCTAAGCCTGGCGTGGCTTGCAGACCGATTACTTCCGCATTAATTCGTCACTTTATTGGTCGCTTCTCGCTCTTAGCGTAGGACGATGCGGAAGTGGTTATTGTGATCGACGGTATCAAAATATGTACGGCAAAGTGCCGTAAACCGTATGCATTGGATCATCCATGACAATCTCCTCCAGCTTGATTTGAAGCTCGATGCGGAGGACAAGGATTTGCTTTCCCGTGCTCAAGCCTCATGGCCACGACCATGGCCGGCTTTGTTCGCGTTGCAGCCAAAGAGAAGGTGCAATCCTTGTTGGAGCAGTAGTCGCGCATCACGCTACCTTTTAACTTCTGGGTTGTGGTGTGAGCGAGATTTAGCGAACCGCTTTGAGTTCGGTGGCTTTCGTGCGGTAGTGCTTCGCGGTGAGCGATTTGCTGCTGTGCTGGAGCAGCTTGGAGGCTTCGTCCATGTCGTCTGCCAAGTCGGCGGCGCGCTTGCGCGTGTCGCGCAGGTACATTGCCTTGATATCGACTGCCAAGGCGGGGTGGGCGGCGGCGGCCTTTATCCGGGCTGCGTTGTAGCGGGTACGCAGCATCGATTCAGACACTTTTTTCCCGGTATTGGTGGTGAGTAGCATGACGCTGTCGGCGTTACCCCTGCGCTTAAGCAGGGCGGTGAGTACGGGTGATTTGTCCACCACGAAGTAGCCCCACTTGCCGGTCTTGATCGAACGAAAGCGAAGGCGACCCTCAACCGGCATGAGCACGGTGCGGGCGTCGGTGAGTCGCATTCCGGTAGTAGTCGCTATGTCCATACAGTCGCGCAGTACCTGATGTTACGTGTGACGCTGTTTAGGGAACGCCGGACCTGAACGTCCCAGTTTTATTTAGTACCTCTTCGGGAACGCCGCCGAAAACATTCCGGGACGTCGCCCAAAAGAAATAGGCCAGTACTCCGTTGTATTGTGTGAAGTAACTACCCAAAACACAACAACCGAGACCAGCCTATGAACAGGATTTTAGGAGTCATCACGACCCTTGGGCAACACTTTGCTGAAGTGGCCAATGGCGGCGAAGCTTATCGCCCACTGAATTGCCCGCATTGCCAAGCTGGCGGGCTTTGGCGTCATGGCTTCTATCGCCGTAAGGCTGATCATGAAGCTGGCGGCGATGTGCCCCGCGAACTCGTGCCCATTGCGCGTTTCCTGTGCAACCCATGCGGCG
>Ga0118677_10002297_pt1 | contig 38690 bp, 31 predicted proteins | sample AliMusrvi5mmetaG_FD_86154 | JGI IMG/M metagenome (GOLD analysis project Ga0118677, IMG submission 86154) | reverse complement strand
GCGGAGAACGGCTCTGTTGAAATCCCATCTTGTCTGCCTGCTGCACGCGGGGCATCCGGCTTTTCGGCGAAGGTGCTACATACCTCCTTTAATATGCCAAAGGCAATCTGGTTCGGCTCCCGCAAATCCGCCGAATACATGTTTAATAAGATAATTGTGAAAAACCACTTGACGGATTCGCATCAGTTCGTGTTTAATGACGGTGACTGCAACAATAGGTTTCGTAGTTTTTGATGCAAAGAGCGAGGGGAATACACCATGAAAAAGACGAGTTTGCTACTCACGATGTTTATCTCGTTGATAGGTGTTGCGCGGGCAGAAACGATTACACAGTATTTAAATACTGGGGTTGTTGTCGCGGGTATCGGCACCGAGTCAGACTTGACGGTGAATAAATTTGATAGCAGTCTCGGTACCCTAACGAAGGTGACGATGACGGTTACTTTGGCGACATGGGGAGGTTATTCCGAGGTCTTAAACATTTCTTCGCCTACAGCCCCTATCGACGCAACTTTAACGCAGGGCGTGAGTTCGTATCTAACAGGAGGCATGCTGGTCGGGAATTTGGCTAACAATAGCGCCTTGGATGCGATTATAACGTGGTCAGGTACTCTTAGTGCGAATGGGGATAGTCACCGTATAACGGGTGCGGATGTCTCGACCCCCACGACGGCCGGACCTTTGTCGGGCGAAAAAACATCTAGTTTAGACAGCTATATAACGTCTTCCGGTGAGACATACGTGATCAAATTTTTCAGCAGCAACAACAACGTTGCTACGGGTGAAGGTGGCGTTCAGGGTACCTATCAGTCGGCGAGTTCAACAGGATATTTGACTGTTGTTTACGAGTACTCGGTTCCCGAGCCTACCAGTCTGGCGTTGTTTGCATTCGGCTGTGTCGCATTGGGCTTGCGCCGTCGTAACCGGTTCATCAAAAAGGCATAATCTATTGCGTGGATGACGTAGTCCAACTGATGTTTAGAAGGCCACTGACGTAAAGCAGTGGCCTTTTTTATTCGGTGACGGAAGACGGGCGGGCGAGGTGGTCATGACTGTACATCACTCGGTTCTTCGGTTATCGAAGCGGCTGTGGCTCTTCCTTCCGCTTCCCGGGATTATCGCGCTGACAACCCATCTGTTGTCTCTGTCGCAATGCGCGTATCCCGGCTATTCGACGGCTCTCGCTGCGGCTGCTGCAGGATTGATCCCGCCGTCGAACGCATCGCATCCGCTTTTCGCGTTGGCAGCACGCGGCATAGCCTCGCTGGATGTATTTTCATTGCTCATTCGCTTGAATCTGTTCTCCGCGTTCTGCGGCGCGATCTGCGCGATGTTACTCTATCATCTGGTTTCGCGCACGATTTTGTTTTCAGCCTGTGAAGATGCCGGAGGGGGCGGGCGGAATCAACTGGTGGACGACGATTCGGACGAAAGCGAGATGATTCCAGAGCTGCCGCCGGAAGTGGATCTCTATAATCAGCGAGTTCTGCGGATTGCCCTCGCAGGCGGGTTGGCTGCTGCGTTCCTTTTTACGTTCATGGCGCCGACTTGGTCCGCTGCAACCCGGTTGGACGCTGGACTATTTGATTTGTTGCTGGCACTCGTCTCCCTCAGTCTGTTTCCAATGGTCACGACCCCTTTTCATCTTCCAAGGCTAGCGATGTCCGTCTTTTTGTTTGTGCTCGGATTATTCGACTCAGCGGTTTTCCTTTTGCTTTTGCCTTGCTACGCATTTTTCACATTCAACATCTTCTGGTTCTCTCTTCAGCGACGAGCGATGTTTTTTTTGGTCATTGTGGCCGGAGTGGCAGGAACCGCATTCTCGATCTTTGCGTTCTGTCAGAACACAGATGCCTCATCTGCAGCCACACTCCTGAATGTCCTGGTTTCTTACGCACGCGGATTGCCATTCAGCCATTATCGAGAGCTGCGATCATTCTTCCCGAATTCGGGCTGGGCGCTAGTGCTCGTGCAAACAGGGTTGCCGGCCGTGATCCTTTTGTTCGGACAGCAACTCCTGTTCAAAGAGAAGAGGCTCAACACGGTGATGGCCGCACTTTTGGTGACTGTGGCTGTCGCGCCGGGGTTATTGAATCTGTCCATTTCGCCTTTTCACTTTTTTCAACTGACTAATCATCTTCCGGTTTTTGGGTATGCGATCATCGCCGTTGCCTCTGCTAGCGTCATCTCCGCCTGTCTGATACTGATTCGGCCAGATGATATCTCAGAGAACAGCGACGTCCCGGGTGACTTGGATTCCACACCGCAGGGGTGCATCCGATGGGTGCGCGGTCTCGCGGCAGGTATTCTTGCCTTTTTCTTGGTTCTGGTGCTGGCAACTCCCTTTCTCAGTTTCCGCGATGTTGATGCGCGGCGCGGCGCGTTCGCCGATCAGTTCGCACGAGAGATGTTGGACGCGATGAAAGATCGCACCTGTCTGATTTCAAACGGTCTTTTGGACAACCAGCTTCTGATTCAGGCCTTCCTAATGAAGAGGCCGCTGACGCTCATCTCACTACGTTTCCCGGCGTTTCCGAGGGATGTTGATCGAATCAGGCAGTTTATTGCTGCCAGTCCGATTTTCGAAGGTCAGAACCGCCAGCGCCTTCAAAATGCGCTTTCTATTGGAACCGACAGGTTTGTGTTGGAGTGGTTCAATACGGATAAGAACGCCGGACGTCGCGCCATGGTGTTCGCTACTCCGGATGTCTGGCTAGCGTGCGGATATCGTGCTGTTCCGGAAGGGCTGGCCTTCGGTGGAATTCGGGCCGATCAGGCCGTAGATAGTGAAGGACTTGTTGAGCAGAACAGAGCGTTTGTCGCCCGTGTTGCTCCTCTCTTTGTCAGATATGACAAAGAGTTCGGGCATGTCGCCTTCCTCCGCGAGTTGCTCCGGAGAAAAGTCGGTTTCGCAGCTAATGAATTGGGCGTCTTGTTGGAGGATCTGAACGATTTCAAGGCCGCTGATCAGTCCTATGCACGTGCCATGGAAGTCGACCCCATAAATATCAGCGCGGCAATTAATGAATATGCGCTGGCGTCGACGCGAGGCTTACATCCAGAGGCGCTCGATGCGATGAAGAAAAAGATCAAAACTGTTTTAGAGAACATGCGAGGAAGCAAGACACAAAAGCTCACAGCGATTCTTCAGAACTTCGGGAGTGTCCGTCAACAGGCGTTCTATCAGCAACAGACGGCGATGTGGTCCGCGCTGGGGGCGAGCGCGCTTGCGAACAACAAAATCAGCAAAGCATTAACCCTTTCTAAGCAAACGGGGGTGTCTGCTTTGGTTGAAAATGCCGGTGTTTATCTTCACATGGGCGACACTGCAAAAGCAGAGGCCTGTTATCTCTCCGCTTTGGCGGAGGATGCTTCGAACGCAGATGCTTTGTCCGGCATGTGCACACTGATGGTCAGCAAAAACAATGTTCAAGCGGCTGAGATGTGGGTTCAGAAAGCCCTAAATGCGGGTATTGAAAAGGAGCGGCTGGGCTATCAGATCGTCATGCTTGCGCTCCTAAAGAAAGACATGGAACACGCGTGTGAACTGCTAAAGGAAGCGACTCGAAAATATCCGACAGATTTGCGGTATTGGACCTTGCTGGCCGATGTCTTGCTGGAGAGGGGCGATACACAAGTTGTCGAATTCCAAGTTCTGCCTGATATGCAGAAAGCCTTGCAAAATCCCGCCCATTTCTTGGTTTATGCTATTCGAGGTTGTCTTTTGAAAAAGAAGGGCCCCAAGTTCTATAAAGAGGCTCGCTTAGCTCTTCTGAACGCCCTGTCTCTCAATGCCGCGCTGCCGGAAATCTGGAGCGCTGTATTCGAATTGGATACAGCACTAAACAACCCTGCTTTCACTGAAACGGATGCGCGGAACTTGCTCAATGTGGACCCGGATCATGCGCTTGCAAATTATTTGTTAGGTTCCTTGTTGCTGGTGCGCGGAGCGCTGCCGGAGTCTGAAGATTTTCTGCGCAGGAGCATCGAGAAAAAACCGACCGCAGAGGCTTGCAACGACCTAGCCGAGAATCTTCGGCTCCAAAAGAAACTGGCAGAGGCTGAAGCGTTTGCCCGTCAGGCGTTGGAGCTGGACCACGGCCTTCTGCCGGCGAAGGACACCTTGGCCTGTATTCTGTTGGATGCCGGAAAATACGGCGAATCTTCGCGACTGGCTGCTCAAGCCGTCGAAGCCCGGCCCAACTATCCGACTTATCAGTTGACCCTGCTTCGAGCCCAAGTCAAGATGGGGGATAAAGATGGGGTGAGCCAACGGCTAAGATTTCTTGCTGAATCCAATATTGGCATTCCCGATTCCCTCCAGAAAGAAATTGAAAAGATGAAGTGAGCGGCGTTCCGTTCTCTTGTCGAGTTGACGCGGCGGTGCCGTTGCGCCACAATACCTAGTATCGAATGGCGCGTGATGACCTGTCACACCAGGGAGATGTACTCAATGAGGCGCAAAAAAACAGGATGGATCGCGTTGGGAACGGTCGTTTGCGTTTTGGCCGGCGCGGGAATCGAGCATGCGCGGCTGTGTCTGACGCGGGGTCCTGAAGAGTCGCCTGTAGTTGCGGAGACAGGCTCGAGACAGCTCAAGGATACGTCTCGTCCTCGAACGATCGTGAAAAAGGATGAGGCTGCTGCAACCGCCGCAGAGGCGTTGCGGCTGCGTGTCGCAGAACTGGAAAAGGCCTTGGTTGTAAGTAAGGCCGGAATTGACAGGCTCAAGCAGGTGAAACAGGCCGAAGGCGGCCCCTCGGGACGGCCGAGTCGGCTGGCCTTTATCGCTCGCATGGACCCGTTGAAGAAGGAGCGCCCCGAGCAGTATGCTGAGATGGAAAAGCGGCGGGAAGAGTTCCGCCAGCGCAGGGCGCAACAAGAGCTGGACCGCGCCGATTTTCTGTCGTCGATCAACACTCAGACCATGAGGGATGCGCAGCGTGAAAACCAGGCGAAGCTGTTGGAGACGATTGCGAAGATCGACGCGCTGAGGGCGCAGCGGGAGCAGTCCGGGTGTGAGCCCGGTTCGGAGGCCGATGCCGCATTCGCGTCAGGCGGTGGGAGAAGCGATGGCTCAACTCAGCGTGCTTTACGACCAGGAGCGTTCGTATCTGTTGGAGCAAGCCGTGAAGGCGGCTGGGTGCCAAGGGGATGAGGCCGCGAAGTTCGTTGACTACATCCGAGAGGCCACCCAGAGCGCCACGATGCAAGGCGGGCCGGGTGGTCCGGGGGGCGGCGGGCCGCCGCCTGGAGGTTTGTGACGGGATGGGGATGCGTATCGGTCATGGGTGACGGGAGGCTGGGTTATGGTGGTGTGCAGAGGAATGGCGGAGCGATATCGGACGTTGCGGCAGTGTGCGCGGGGCGTGGGCTTGGTCGCATTGGTTTTCAGCTTGACCATAGCCGCCTTGTTGGCGGCCGACAGCCGTCGCGCGGGGCAGGCTGAGACTGTGCGCTCGGAGGTACTCGCGCAGTCGCTGGCTAAGGGGCGCGCCGCGCCGCAAGATGCGCAGGCCGTGGCCTTGGCGCGGGAGCTTGACTTGCTCGCCCGGCACGCCTATTTCAACAGCCTGACCTTCCGGCAGGGGGGGATGGCCCTGCTCGTCGTGGGTTTGCTGATCACGGCCGGATGCTTCGCTTTGGCGTGGCGGATGACACTGAAGATCCCTGACCCGCGCAGCGTCGCCGAGAGTGATCCCGCTCGTTCCGACCGGCTGGCGGTGAACGCCGTTCTTGGTGCGGGGGCCGTTCTGCTGGCAGGCGCTACCTTTTTGGAGATGAGGCACGCCCGGCGCGTGCCGGCTGTTTCCGACAGGGAACTGCGGGCGCGGTTGACGAATCCGGATGTGAGGCCGGGAGAGGCGCACGTCTGCCCCTGCCGCAAAGGCACGCAGCAGAACGCGATGGAGGAGCAGTGGCCGTTTCTGCGCGGGCCGACATTGTCGGGACGCGCCTCCTCGACGAATGCGCCTCTCACGTGGAATGGCGAGACCGGACAGAACATCAAATGGAAGGTGGCGCTGAAGCATGGAGGGGCGAGTTCGCCGGTGGTGTGGGGCAAACGGGTGTTCCTGACGTCTGGCGACGCATCGGCTAGGAGCGTGATGGCTCACGACGCGGAGACGGGTGCGCTGCTGTGGTGCAAGGACATTCCTGACGGCTCGAAATCCGGCGAGCCTCTCCCTGAGGCGGGAGAAGACGCGGGACTTGCGGCATCCACACCCGCGTGCGACGAGGCGCGCGTATATGCCGTCTTTGCGACAGGCGATGTGGTGGCGCTGGATCACGAGGGGAATATCGTGTGGCAGGTTTTTCTGGGTCGGCCTAAGAACACCTATGGGCATGCCTCCTCTTTGGTGTACTGCGGGGACATGCTGCTGGTGCAGTGGGATCAGGAGGAACACGCCCGCGTTTTGGCACTCGAGAAAAGTACGGGAAAAACGCTGTGGGAGACGCCGCGCGAAGTGAGCATGTCGTGGAGTACGCCGGTCGTCATGACGTGGTGCGACAAGAAGCTGTTGCTGATTCACGCCAGCCAGCAAACGTGGGGATTGGAGCTGGCAACCGGCAAGAAGCTGTGGCAGGTGGAGGGCGTGACCGGCGAGGTTGCGCCGTCTCTAACGTGGGAAGGCGACATTTGGTTAGCAGCCAACTGTTACTCGAAAATGGTGGCTTTCAAGCTGCCGCCCCAAGGCGACCCCAAGAAGCTTTGGGAGTGGGAGGACGGCAACTTGCCCGACGTGGCGAGTCCGGTGATCGCCGATGGGCTCGCGTATTTGGTCACCGATGCGGGCGAGGTGATGTGCCATGATCTGGCGGATGGCAAGCAGGTCTGGCACAAAGAGTTTAAGGACGGCTTTTACTCCTCGCCGATCATCGTCGGCAGCAGACTGTATGTGGTGGATCGCGCCAAAGGTGTGTTCCGCGTATTCGCGGCGGGGCGAGACGGAAAAGAGCTGGCGACCAATCCAATGGGGGATGCGGTCAACGCCACCTCCGCATATGTGGGCAATCGCATCTATGTGCGCAGTCGCAAGAGTCTGTGGTGCGTGGAGTGATGCCGCGCATGCCCGGGCGGGCTCAGGTGGTGTAACCCAGGCGTTCCGCCCGTTTATTTCGCAGGCCCTTTTACTTTTGAATGGCCGAGACGCCTTTGCTGCGAAAGGGCTGGACGATTACGCTCGAGCTGCTCCGAACTTGACGTAGACCGGTCGGCACATGCCGTAGGGCCCGTGGGCGGGGGAGAGCTTGCCGGTGGCACGGTCGAAGGCGTAGGACATCAGCTCGTTTGAGTTCTCGTGGCCAGCGAGAAGGAACTTCTCGCCGGGCATGAACTCGAAATCGCGCGGAGATTTGCCCGCCAGCTTCGAAATGGCCAGACGCTCCATCTTGCCGGTCGCAGTGTCGACCGCGAAGGTGGCGATGCTGTCGTGGCCGCGGTTGGAGGTGAAGAGCAGATTTCCGTCGGCTGAGATCTTGATTGCTGAGGCTTTGCTGAAGTCGTGGAAGTCGGACGGCAGCGTGTCGAGCGTCTGCACATGGATGAACGCTTCGCCGGTGTAGAAGAACGACGAGACGGTGTTGTTGAGTTCGTGCAGCAAGAAGGCGAGCCGCTTATGTGGGTGGAACGCAACGTGACGCGGCCCCGCGCCGCCCACACTGGCCACGGTGAGTTTCTCGACCTCTTTCAAGCCGGCGCGGCGATCGACGAAATCGTAGACCTTGACGCGATCGATGCCAAGGTCGACGATGCAGAGATACTTGCCGTCGGGCGTGACTTCGGCGCAGTGGGCGTGGGCTTTCTCCTGGCGCCCCTTGTCCGGTCCGCTGCCGGTGTGTTTCACCGTGACGGGTGGCGTGTCGGCGAAGCTGCCGTCGGCATTGAGGTCAAAGACGCCGGCGACCGCGTTGGTGTACTCCGCGAACACGATCGCTTTCTCGGCTGGGTCGAGCGCGATATAGCAGGGAGGAGTGACGCCGATCGGCTTGTGGTTGATGGGCAGGAGCGTATCGCCCTTGATCGCGTAGGCTGCGACGGCCCCGTTCTGTGCGGGTGTGCCATACTCTGGCATGCCTTGGGCAGCATAGAGGATCGGCCTGGTCTTCGAGAGGGAGAGATAAATCGGGCTTTCGATGCCGCTCACGAGACCGACGGGACGGAACGTGCCTGAATCGGCGTCGCTCTCGAAAATGTGGATGCCCTCTTTCTTCGCGTCGGTGTAGGTTCCGACATAGGTCATATACTTCATGGTGTGCGTCCCCTCAGGTTCCGAATGATGTTTAGAGTACAGTAAAAACACGGGACGGGCAAGACGGGTTTGGCAGGAGCGCAGGTTGAAGCCTGTTATGGATGGTGGTAAGATGTGGATATGAAAAGTGGAAGGGGGCAGGAATGAGAAGGCTTGTCGCATTGGCCGTCTGTTGGGTTGCGTGGGGCCCTGTGCATGCGTTCAAAGTGTATGTGTTCACCGATATGGAGGGGTGTAGCGGGGTCACGTGCAGTGAGCAGGTCGCCGGAGCGCGCGCCGACGAGGGCAAGCATCTGATGGTCGAGGACATCAACGCCTGCGTCGCGGGTTGTTTCGCTGCCGGGGCAACGGAGGTCGTGGTGCGGGACGGGCATTCGGGCGGTACGAATGTGGATCCAGCCTTGGTCGATCCGCGCGCTAAGCTGATTCAAGGTCCGACGCCCGGTGTGCGCTTCAAGGATTTCCAAGGGGCCGAGGCGCTGGTCCTGCTCGGGTATCACGCGATGGCGCTGACTCCGGGAGGGGTGCTTGCGCACACCTATTCGTCGGCGACGATCCAAGGGATGTGGCTGAATGGGCGTGAGGTGGGGGAGATCGGCGTGGATGCCGCGATCGCGGCGGAGTGCAAGGTGCCCGTCGTCATGGTGTCGGGGGACGTGCAGGCAGTCGCTGAGGCGAGAGCATGGCTTCCTGGTGTGGTCGTGTGCGAGGTGAAAAAGGGGACCGGCCCGCAGAGCGCGGAGCTGGTTCCGCTGGCGGCGGCTCATGCCTTGATCACAAAGAGAAGCGAGGAGGCTGTGCGGCGGCGCCACGAGGTGTCCTGTCTTACGGTCACCTATCCGGCGACGCTGCGCTGGGACTATTTGCCCAAGGACTCGCTGCGCACACACAATCCGGCTTTCAAGCCGGTGGCGAACCCGAGACGGGTCGAGAAGACGGGCGCATCCATCGAGAAACTGCTGTTGGGGATTGAATGAAAACGAGCGAAAGCAAGCTGCGCGAGCGGATCGCCTGTCATCCGGAAGTGACGCCGTTTCGGCGCAAGGTATACGAGGCGCTGCTGGAGGTGCCGCTGGGCTGCGTGACGACCTACGGCTCGCTGGCTCAGCGTGTCGGGTGCGGGTCGGCGCAGGCTGTGGGCGGCGCACTGCGGGCAAACCCGTTCGCGCCCGATGTGCCATGTCATCGGGTGGTGGCGGCGGACCTGGCGGTTGGCGGCTTTTGCGGGTGTCGCGAGGGTGATCCCATTCTGCGCAAAATCGCGTTGCTGAAGTCGGAAGGGGTGCCTGTGGACCGTGCGGGCAAGCTGTCGGACAGACGGTTCGTGTGGACGTGGAAAGATGGGGTGAAATGAAGCGAGGTGATTTCGCTTTGAGCAAGGGCTCGAGTCTGATCGTGTCTTTGCTGGTCGGGCTCGCTACGGCGCAGGAGCCCCTGACGGTTCGTGTGTTGCCACAAACGGTCGTCACCAACGGTTGTCCGCTGCGGCTGGGTTTTCAGGTGGGGATGCTTGAAGGCCCGGAGAATCCGCTCCGTGCGGAGTGTTTCTCTGAGGAAGCCGTGGACACCGGCATGCAGACGCCGATGCCGCTGTCTGGCGGAAGCGTGACCGCAAGGGCTGTGAATGACTTGAACACGGGGCACCGTCTGTATGTGGTCGCCAACGGAGGGAAATGTTCTGGCGGGGTTACGGTGGCCACATCGCCTCTGCGTAAAGGCGTGGGCTATGCGGTGCGCGTGAGCTGTCGGCGCGTGAAAGGCAGCGGCACGTTGCGGTTTGCTTTCGCACCGGTCGGTGCTCCCTCTGGCAACGAGACGAAGGAGCGGGTTTCGGTCAAAGGCGACGTGGCGGCGGACAAGGTGTTCGCCGTGACGCCTCTTCAGGACGGCATCTTCCAGTGCGCGTTCCGGATCGAGCCGGGGAGCGAGATGGAGTTCCGCACATTTTCGATGATCCCTGCCGATGCGGAGTCGGGTTGGAACCGCGAGGCGCTGGAGGCGTTGCGGAACATCGCCCCAGACTCGTTACGTTGGCCGGTGGTCGACGGATTGAGATTTTACAACTGGTATGACGGGGTGGGGCCGCGCGAGTTTCGCCATGCCGTTGTACCCGGTGTGTGTGTGAGCGCCGGGCATGATTTCGGCACCGGCGAATTCGTCGTGCTCTGCCAGCTGACAGGCGCGAAGCCGCTGGTGAGTGTGCCGCTGTTCCTGCCGGGTTGCGCGGATGTGCGGGTGCCGGATCTGGCGGCCGGAGTGCGACTGGCAGCCGACTGGGTGGCTTATTGCAATGCGACGAACGATCATCCTCTGGCTGCGCTGAGAGCTCGGCACGGACACGAGGCGCCGCTGGGGGTCAAATGTTGGGAGTTAGCTGTGCCAGAGAGCTGCGCGGCTTCGGCTGAGGCACTGGCGGAGACGTGTCGGGCCTATGCGGTGGGGATGAAGGCAGAAGACCCTTCAATCTGTGTGGGCGTTTCGGCGGGCACACTGGACAGGGTGGGGACCGTCTTGCGCCGTGCGGGCGATGTGGTGGATTTTGTTTCTTGCGGGGCGAACGGGGCGGGCGGTTTTATTCGTTCTTATCGCCGCGGGCATGGGGTGCGTGTCGCTGTAGCTGACACGGGGTTGCGCCCTTTGCCTGACCAGTACGTGGCGCAAGTATTGCAGCGGTTGGGGCGCAGTGACGCGGCGGAGCGCTCCTATTACGCCGAGTGGTATGAAGCGCTGGGTGTGGCCTGTGCGGCACTGGAGCGGTTGCGTGATGGTTCGGACGGCGTGACGTGTGCGGCGTTCGAGCCCGGGCAGCTGTTGCACCGGGTGCCTTACGCAAGGAACATGTTGACGGAAGAGGGGTTGTTGCTGGCATTGATCAATCGGTTCCCCGCACGGACCCCGCTGGCCTCGGAGGGGGTTTCGACAGAGGCGGAGGCGTCGTTCAAAGTGCTGGCTGCGTGGAGCGAAGACCCCAAGACGCTGGTGGTGTTTGTCTACAACTCGGAGCCGGAAGCGCGCGTGGTACGCTTGGATTTGACGGCACTGAAAAGGCGTTTCTCATTTTGGATGTCCGATCAGTTGGCGGCGGACATCGTTCGGCCACGCACAGTTCCGACAATGCCCGTTTCACACAGACAAAAAGCCGGCGCGGCGCTGACGCAGATGGTGCTCTGCGAGTCTCCGCCGGCCTCTTTCACGCGGATCGTCGTGAAGGAGTAGCGGCAATGCTCGGGTTCGGTGTTCAGAGTGCCGGACTGTGGGTCTAGCCAGTCGCGTCAGGTGCCACGGCCGAAGGGGAAACGGTTGAGCTCTCAAGCAAACGGGAAGGCCTGTCTGTCGAACTGGCCGCCTGACACCGTCAAGTAGTAGAGGCGGTGATTTGGTCGGCACGCTGCGCGATGTTATCGAGGTGGCGCACGATATTCTCAAGGGCCGCGATCACCTCGACGTAGACCATCCCGCGCTCGGGCTTGCAGTCGCCCTTCTTGAGGCGGTCCACGTGGCCTTGAATCGACTGACGGGTCATGGTCTTCAGATCCTGCATCACGATCGAAGCCGCCTTTGCCCCGCCCGCTCCGCCGCGCAGACTCTCGAGGGTGATCTCTGCGAGGGTGATGGACTTGTCTATGATCTCTTTCAACTCGTGCAGCGCTCCGTCTGTGAACTTGGCGACGTGAGCGGGTTGCGCGACCGCGCGACGCGCAATCAGGTAGGCGAGATCGCAAATGCGTTCGGCGTCGTTCACGCAGTGCATGAGCACGGGAATGGCCTGGGCCTGAGACTCGGTGAGCTCCTTGCGAGTGAGCTGCACGAGGTAGTCCATGATTTCGCCCTGCATGCGGTCCACATCATCTTCGATCATCTTGATGTCTGCGACGGGGATCGGCTTGCCATTCTTGTAGCCGCGCAGCGCGTCGAGCGAGGCTTTCCAGGCCTTTTCGGTCATGTCGGCCAGTGCGGCCATGGCGCAGATGAGGGCGAGGGGCGGCGTGTTCAGAAGGTGCGGTTCAAGGCGCGTGATGCCGGCCTGTGTTTTCTTGGCGGGGACGATATGTTCGCAGATCCAGGCGAGCTGCGGGATGAAGGCGGTCAGGATGAAGACGTTCGTGACGTTGAAGAAGGAGTGCGCCATGGCGATGTGACGGCCGAGGTTCTCTCCTTTGAAGGCGTCGCCAGCCGTGGCGAAGTCCACGAAGTAGAGGAAACAGGGCGCATGGTTGAAGGGGACGTAGAAAAGCACCACCATGATGACGGTGCCGAGCACGTTGAACATCGAGTGCGCGGCGGCCGTCTGCTGCGCAGTGCGGTTGGCGTTGAGTGCGGCGAGGATGGCCGTGATGGTGGTTCCGATGTTGTCGCCCAGCACGATCGGGAAAGCCGTCCAGAAGTTCAGCAGGCCGCAGTTGGCCAGGGCGATGGCGAGGCCGATGGTGGCCGCGCTGCTCTGGACGACCATCGTTGTGAGCGTGCCGATGCCGATCGCGCCGAGCACCGCGCCGAGCGGCATGTTCCCGCCCGGCTGCGGCGCGCAGTCGAACGTCTGGAAGAATTTGACGAAGCTGGGGAAGGCGCCCGCGCTCTTCAGCTCCGAGGACATGAGTGTCATGCCGAAGAAAAGCAGCCCGAAGCCGAGGATGGTTCGGAAAAGGCCCTGCCAGACAGCTTTGCGGGCGATGAGGATGCCGATGACGCCGATGACGATGGCGGGAAGCGCGACCCCGTCCAGCTTGAAAGAGATGATCTGTCCGGTGACGGTCGTGCCGATGTTCGCTCCAAAGACCACGCCGATGGCTTGGCGCAGCGTGAGCAGTCCGGCGTTGACAAAACCAACGGTCATAACCGTGGTCGCGCTCGAGGATTGAACCAGCGCGGTCACGACTGTTCCCGCAACGATGGCTGTCACGCGGTTCTGCGTGATATAGGACAGGGCGGACTTCATCTTGTTGCCCGCGATTTGCTGCAAGCCTTCGCTCAGGAGGGTCATGCCGTAAATGAAGAGGGCGACACCGCAGAGGACGCTGATCAGAACACCGTAGGTGCTCATCGCCATCGCCTCAATGGAAAATGACCGAGTGAAGAGCCCGGTCTTGGGATTAGCCACCTCTGCGCGGATCTCATAGATGCCGGTGGCCGTGGCATCGGTCTTGAGCCCAACTTCGGCGACGCCATTCGTGTCGGTCATGACGATCGACTTGGTGACTCTTCCCTTCGTGCCAGGTTGCTGGGCCAGCGTGAAATAGACCGTTTCGTTCGGGATTGGCGCTCCGTCTGGCCCCGTCAGCGTGATGCGGACGGGTTTGGGTAGCGCATCGCCGGCGGACACCTCCTGCCGGACATTTTCAGCCGTGACGCCCGACACAAAGCGCACGCGTTTGCGCACGGCAGGCGTATCTTCGCAGAAAATTTCGAGGTACTGGTCGCCGAACGCTTTGCCGAGTGTCACATCGCACGTGAAATCGCCGCCTTGGTCAGTGACCCCATGGTCCGGCACCGCTTGGATACCGCTCGCAGGGTCGATGGGCACAATGCGCAACTTTTCGCCCGCTACGGGATACTGCTCACCTGTGCTGCCGCACAGGCCGGACACAGCCTGGCTCAGCACTTCCACTCGGATGCTTTTTGCCTGCGTGGCCCCTGGCGGGCCAAGTTGGGTCTCTGGGGTGAGAAGAACGATCTTGTCTGGCTCAAGTGCCTTCGGAGCTTTATTGCAGCCCGAAAGAAGAGGAAGTGAGACAAGGAGGGCGAAAAAAGTGCGAATGCAAAGGTTGGCATTCGTCATGGGAGAATCCTTTGTCACGGGAACCCTTACCAATATATCCGAATTGTAAGAAGGATGCGAGGACGAAACCCATTCTCCGCCTCTAAGATTAACCGAGTCCTAACCCAAGAACAATCGCATCCTCACGGTAGTGGTGTTTACTGATGCCCATGAAAGGACGGTGCAGAATGATCCGTGAACAAAGAGGTGAACAGTCCTTCGCAAGGCAGGCCCCATACACCAAGGGCACCCCGACGCTGGGGCAGGAACTGCTCAGCGTGCTGCGCTTCGTTTTCGATCAGCCGGAGCAGCGGCTGAGGGCGACCGACTTTGTCTGGTCGTATCAAGAACTGGCGGATGACACTCCGGATTGAGCGCCTGCGCCAGTTAATGGGCGGGTGCCTTTATGGACGTCCGAGCGCGGCCTCGATACGCTGCGCGAGGCGGCGCGAGAAATCGTCAAGCTTGTCGCGTGTCCACGTGGTGACGAGGTACTGCCGCGTCTCAAGAAAGATTTTCTTGTCGCGCGCCTCGCTTTCTTCGCAGGTCCAGAAGACCGGTTTGCCCAAGCCGGTGGCTAGGCCCGCCTCGAAGTACGCGAGCGGGTTCTGGCCGGTGAGGTCGGCCACCACGCAGTCGGCGTGGCGGAGATCGACAACGATCTCGTCATTGATTTTGTTGCCGTGCTCTTTGCTGTCGACGCGCACAGCGGTGAAGCCGGCGGCTTGCGCGCCGGCAGAGAGGCCCTGCGTCCAGAGGGTGTCGGCGTCTTTGTCGAGGCTCAGGGTTACGACGGCGATCGGACGGGTCTTGGTTGCCGTGGCGGCATCGAGCGCGGCCCAACCTGCGGGTGTGAGTCGGTAGGTGAGCCCCGCACTCTGCTGCGGGCCTTTGCGCGGCGCGGCGCTGTCTTCCTCGATGAGGTTCTTTTCAGCGAGATAACGCAGGCAGAAGAGCAGTTCATTTTTGTTTGCGCAGAAACCGACCGCGAGTTCGCTGGGCGAAAGGGTTATGCATTCCGCGAGCGATTTCGAGCGGCGGCGCAGGTATTTGAGCAGGTAATCGCCTTTGGTGGCGAGGTCGGTGTCGCGCGGCAGCACCAGCTTGGCGACCTTATCGAGTTCGGTCCACGACTTGAAGAGATCGACGGTGATCAGCAGTTTTTCGCCGAGGATGTCCCACGTGTTGCGGCAGAGGCCGGAGAGCAAATGTTGGGGCGGAAACGCGGGCGGGCTGTTCATGAGCTGCGTTTCGGCGAGCGTCTGGACTTGGAAACGTCCGCAGCGCGGACAGTGGATTTCGGCAGTGCTCGTGCCCGCAGCGGCGCGTGTGATATTAGGCGTGCGACAAATGGGACAGGGAGTGCGATTGTCCATGGAACCTCCTAAAAAAGCGAATTAGATTTTCTATTTGTCAGTATATCACAAAAACGCACACTGGATAGCGTGATTCTGCGTGATCGGCGAATGCGTTTCGTTGCCGGGTGTGGTCGATGCCAGACCGAAGCCTAGCTGGCCAGGGCCGAACACGCCCGTTCCGTTGACCGGCATGATGCCCATGACCGAGGGAAGTGTTCCGTCCAGGGGGAAGTAGTGGGAGCGAGCGGGAATGTCCGCGAACAGAGAGCAGGCGAGGCCACATGCGGTGATGATAAAGCTGTTTCATGACAGGCTCCTTCAATCAAAAAAATAACGCAAAACAATCAGGCAACAACCACAATGTTATATTTCTCAATTACGCTAGCATATCGCGCGGTAAGTGACAGCCCGGTTTTTTGCGCTTGCGCGAGTTGGGTGAAAAGGCTAATAAAGGGATATGTTACCCAAGTACAGATGGGATGAGGCCGGGGTCAACGAGACGGCGGTGCGGTCATTGGCAGAAGCCCTGGGGCTGTCGGGCCCTGTGGCACGGGTGCTCGTCGCGCGCGGTGTGTCGACACCCGAAGAGGCGGCCGTGTTTCTGGGCCCCGACCTGAAAACGCACTTGGCGGGCCCCTTCGAGTTTCCCGGTGTGCGGGCGGCTGCGGAGCGGCTCTGGGCGGCGGTGCGCGCGAGCCGCGAGATCGTGGTGTTCGGCGACTTCGATGCAGACGGCGTGGCTGCTGCGGCTGTGTTGGTGACGGCGCTGCGGAAGATCGGCGGCACAGCCGAGGTGTTCCTGCCGGCACGCGACACAGAAGGCTACGGCCTGACCTTTGCGGCGCTCAACCGGTGTCTGGCCGAGCGGGTCCAACTGCCGGGCATGCTGGTGACGGTGGACTGCGGGATCGGGGCTGTGGCCGAGGTTGCTCATTTGAGGGGGCTGGGGATCGAGGTCATCGTCACAGACCACCACGAGCCCGGCGCGGAACTTCCGTCGGCCGAGGTGATCGTGAACCCGCTTCTGGGCGCCTCCCCGGGCGCGGAGCACCTGTGCGGGGCGGGCGTGGCGTTCAAGGTGGCGCACGCGCTGGCGGAACTGGGCAAAGCCAACGGGTGGTATCAGGGCAAGCCGTTCGGAGGAGAGTTGCTGACGGCAGTAGGGTTGGCGACGGTGACCGATGTCGTGCCGCTGACGGGCGAGAACCGGGTGTTCGTGGCGAGCGCGTTGAAGCATTGGGCGCGGTGCGCCGGCGAGGGGCTGCGGGCGCTGTTGTTGCGGGCCTCGCCACAGGCTGTTGACGTGTTGGACGCCGCCACATTCGGATTCGTGCTGGGACCACGGATCAACGCAGCCGGGCGCATGGGGTCCGCGATGGTCGCCTACGAGTTGCTCACCACTCAGAACCGTGACCGGGCAACGGAGTTGGCAGCGCGGCTCGAGGCCCTGAACGGAGAGAGGAGGGGTGTCGAGTCTCGGATTATCGCGGCTGCGCGGCGTCAGTGCGGGCTGGATGCCGAGGGCGTTTTCGGAGAGGCAGCCGTGGTTGTGGGGAACGAGGGGCTGCATGCGGGCGAAGGCGGATGGCATCCGGGCGTGATCGGCATTGTGGCCGCGCGGCTGAGCGACGAGACGGGACGGCCAGCGGCCGTGGTCGCGTTCGACGAAGAAGGTGTGGGCAGAGGTTCTGTGCGTGCGTGCGACGGTTACCATGCACTGGAGGCTTTGGCTGCTGCGGGAGAGGCGCTCGAAGGGTTCGGCGGGCACGCCCGAGCGGCCGGTTTCCGTCTGAGGCCGGGACGGTATGACGCATTCAAGCGGCTTTTCTGCGAGGCGTGCGCGGGCCAGTCGGCGGGAGCGGTGCGGAGGTTGAAGGTGGACGGATGGCTGGAGCCGAGGCACCTTTCTTTGGCGCTCTATCGCGAGCAACAGCGGCTAGCGCCTTTCGGCATGGGCAACCCTGCTCCGCGCTGGGGTGTGCGCGGCGCAGTCGTGGAACGCGTGCAGCCGATCGGGACGTCTGGGGAGCATCTCCAGCTCGCTTTCACGCTGGGGTCAGGCGAGACGGTGAGGGGGGTGTGGTTCCGCAACGGCGGCTTGGTCGAGGCTTTGCGCGCATCAGGCCGCCGTTTCGACGTGGTGTTCGAGTTAACGCAGAACGACTTCGGGGGCGATTCGTCGGCCGAGCTGCGGGTCGTGGACATGGCTCCGGCCGGATGATCCTACAGAGGCGACGAGGATGCCAACGTTCCGGTCGCGTCAAAATGCAATTGCGCTTTCTCTGCGTTTGGAATAAACTACGCCGCATTTTTCACGCAACAAGAAGGTGCGCAAATGAAGCAGTACAAGGTTGGTCTGGTCGGCATCGGCGCGGTGGGAACGGAGATGGTCAAGGTTCTCCGGCAGCGGAATTTTCCCGCCAGCGAAATCCGGATTCTCGCTACGCGCGAGCGCGATGAGGAAATCGCGGGCGAGACGTTTCATGTGCTCGAGGCCAAACCCGAGGCGTTCGATGGTTTGGACATTGTGTTGTTTGCGGGGACGGAAGGGTCCAAAGGCGCGTCCAAGCTCTTCGGCTGGGAGGCCGTCAAGCGCGGGTGCGTTGTGATCGACAATGGCGACGACTACCGGATGGACGACCGCGTGCCGCTGGTGATCCCCGAGATCAATCCCGAGGCGCTCGATAAGCATCAGGGCTTCATCGCCAATCCGAACTGCAGCACAATCATCACGCTGATGGGCATCGCGCCCCTGCACAAACGCGTTCCGCTCAAGCATCTGACGGCGGTGACCTTTCAGTCCGTGAGCGGCACCGGCCGCGCAGCGATCGAAGAGCTTGATCAGCAGTTGCGTGCCTACGCCACGGGGGGCGAGATGAGTGTCAAAGCGTACCCCCATCAGATCGCTCTCAACGTGTTGCCGCAGATCGGCAGCGCCAAGAAGGAGATGCCGGGCTTCACGACCGAAGAGGCTAAGATGACCTTCGAGTCACGCAAAATTCTCGGATGCCCCGATCTGAGGATCGCTTCCACCTGTGTGCGTGTTCCCGTCTTCTTTGCCCATTCGGTGGCGGTGCACGCGGAGTTCAGCTCGCCTATGACGCCCGAGACCGCGCGCGAAATCCTGTCCAAGACCGAGGGCGTGAAGGTCATCGACGATCTGGCTGTCAGCCAATATCCGATGCCGCTCTTCACTGGCGGCGGTGACATTGTCAACGTCGGACGCATCCGCGTGGATCCGAGCGTCGAGAACGGTCTGGCGCTCTGGTGCTGCGGCGACAACATCCGCAAGGGTGCGGCACAGAACGCGGTGCAGATCGCCGAAGTCATGATCGCTCGCAAGTTGATCTGATCCGCCAAGCGAAGCCATGTCCTGACAGGCGGCCTCACCCGGCAGCGGGCGGGGCCGCCTGTTTTTTGCGTGCGAAGGGGCCAGGTTTCGGCGCCGCTGCGCAGACGTCCCGTGCTTCTGGACAGGGCCTGTGGAGTGTGATATTTTCGTAATACGTTTGTGCAGGAGCTTACTGTGTCATTTCTGAAAAATACGTGTGTCGAAATCAAGCAGCTCTACTTGCGGCTGATCCGCATGCCAGGGCCTTTGCGCCGCGCACAGAAATTCCGTGACAAAGGCATGCAGATCGGAGAGGGAACCTATATTTTCTCGAATGTCGAGATCGGCGGAAATGGCCGCGACCCGATCAGGATCGGTAAGCACTGCGTCCTGACGGGCTGCGTGATTCTTGGGCATGACGCGTCTGTGAGTTGGATGATGGGGATTAAGGAGTCCGCCGTCAAACCGGTCGTCATCGAAGACAACTGCTTCATCGGGTTCCATGCCATCGTGCTGATGGGCGTGACGGTGGGCAAAGGGTCGATCGTCGGGGCCGGAGCGGTTGTGACCAAAGACGTGCCGCCGGGATCGGTTGTGGCTGGAAATCCCGCTCGCGTGATTACCACCGTTGAGCAGCTGATTGAAAAACGGAAAGAGGGCTTGGCCGCATCATCCGTCACGGGGATATCATGAAAGTCGCAGTGCTTCGGTTCAGCGCTTTGGGCGACCTCGCTTCGCTTCGCCCCTATCTGCTGGCTCTCTCGGAGAGACCGGTGCTGATCACGACGCCGATGGGTGTTGCTTTATACGAGGATGATGTCGACCGGTTCCTGGTGCTGAAAAGCAAGACATGGCAGAACCATCTGAGCCTCATCCGGGAGGTTCGGCGCGAACGTTTCGACCTGTTAATCGACATGCAGCAGAATGACCGGTCTCGGCTGGTTCGGACGCTGTCCGGGGCCAGAAAGGTGATTGCGCGCCGGCCGGAGGATCTCTCTTCGCTTGGGGTGATCTGGCAGCAGATGTTGGCTCCGTCCGGACTGCTCCGGGCGCCCGACATGTCCTTTGCCGCGAAGCCGAGGAACTATGTCGTCCTGAACATGGGCTCGAGTCAGAAATGGCTCTCCAAGCGACTGCCTGACGCCAAGTGGGTCGAAATCGCCTCATTCCTTCATGGCCGTTTCGGGTTGCCTTTCCTGCTTACGGGCGATGCGTCCGAACGAGCGTATGTCGAACGTCTGGCCACGCTCTTGCCGGGGAGAACCGAAAACAAAGCGGGACAGACCGACCTCAACGAACTGAAGCGGCTCCTACAGGGCGCGTTCCTGACGGTTTCCACGGACTCTGCGGCCATGCACCTTTCGGCCTCTATGAAGACGCCGACCATCGGGATCTTCGGTGCCACCAACTGGCAGAAGTCCGGCCCCGTCGGCCCTTGGACGAGGGCGGTGTACGACCACACGTACTATCCCGGCGGCGTCCCTCCTTCGCTCAGTCAGACCGAGCGCCGCGCCTACTACGAGCACGTCGATGTTTCAGAGGCGGTTGAGTCGCTGATGCCGTACTTGAGCTTAGCTGTTTGAGCCTTCTCGCGATAGCCGCGCCGTCTCCTTGCCTGTGGCTTGTCTGTATGGACACATAACCTTCGTCGGCTGACGGAAAGGCCTTCATCTTGCCTTGAAGCGGGGTTGATTCATCGGCGTTTCTTCGGTACTATTTGATTTTATCCGGTTAATGTCCGGCCATGCGGAAGGAGGTAACGTGCGAGCGCTCAAGCGATGGTTTCATAACTGGCAGGATTTTCGTTCCGCCCGCCCGCAACTATCCGCTTGCTATCCGCATGTTGCGAGTCATTTCGGCGGGCCGGTGACGTGGCGGCACACGGGCGGTTGCGGACGTGACGTGGTCTGTCTCGTCGCGCGCGACGGTCGGCCGGTCGGCGTTCTGCGCGTCACGTTGCCGGGTGCAAAGCTTTTGATTCCTCCGACAGCCGGTCTGCCCTTCGTTTCTCTTCCGGCCGCGACGAAAATAGAGCGAGAGTGGTTCGCCTACACAGCTGGTTTTGAGCAAGGGTTGACACCTCAGCCGCTCTGGCGCGATGGCTGCTCCATGCTTTGCGCATATGTGGACGCTCAGCCATTGAAGCGGATGGCGGACGAGGGAGAAGCGTCGCCGCTCGCGCTGGCTACGGCCGCGCTGCCGCACATCGCCCGCCTGCATGCGGCAGGGCTCACGCATATGGACATGAGTTTGTCTAACATCCTCTACGACCGTTCCCAGCAGCGCCATTTCTTCGTGGACTTCGAATATGGGCCAGCCGAGGGGCTGACAGTCGAACAGCAGTGCCTGTACGATTATCTGAGGTTGTTGGAGAGCATCTGGAAATTTCTCTCACCTGCGGAGCGCGCCGCTGCGGCAGGCACGTGGGGCCAGGCGTTTCAGGCGTGCGCATCTGTTTCGGTGCGTGCCGCTGAACTCGCGCCTCTTCGTCCTGCGCTCGGGCGTATTCTTGCCGCACCGGAGCTGAGGTCGCTCTTTGACGGACTCGCCAGGTCTTAAATGCTCGGGTTGAATCCGGCGGTTCCCGCCTTCTGCAATGCGAGTCGGATCTTCTCGGTTTGGGCGTAAAGTCCCTGTTCCTCTTCCGTCGAAAAAAATAGATCCAAGTGGCCAATCGCCTCGGCCTCGTTGTCGGTGGAGTGCAACGCGTTGTCTTTGTGGTAGAGACGCCCTTCGCGTATGATCCGATTGCGCAATTCACGCTTGAAGAACTGAGTGCTGTTGAAGACCAGCGGGTGTTCGCGGTCGCGTTCGGCTGGCCTGCGCCACTTGGGGGCGGGATCGAAAACCACTACGGCCACGACGGGCCAGCCGCCCCATCGCCACTTGTTGCCGCGCATGTATTTGGCCTTCGTGAGCCGCGTCTGCCAAGAAATGTCTTTAACTGCAAGCACCGTGTAGTGTTTTGCGATCTCGTCTAGCATGACTTGCCTGAAACCGCGGCGCACGGCTTTCGCTCTCAGCACGAAGAGGTTGAGTTCGCCCGGCTGATCCATGGCCACGAGAAATGAGTAGAAGCGGCTCTTGACGAGGTGTTTGAACTGATTCTGCAAGTTCGAGGCAATGCGGGCTTGATCGATGCCGTACCCCTGCTTCACAAGAAGCCGGTGCATATCGAACAGCGACAGGTCGCAAGGCTGGCCGACGCTTTCCGACAGCGTCTTCATGAACGCATAGCGTTTGTAGCTTCGGAACGCGGTGGGGTCGAGCGCATCGGCCTTGCAGCCCTCGGCCTTCTGGTAGGCCAGATGATAGAGGAGAGAGAAGTAGAGGTCGCGGTCGCTCGGCACATAGAACCGGTCCTGCCAGCGCTCGCGGTTCTGAAGGATCGATTCGGCAAGAGGTTCGGGAAAGTCGCTGCTCCCAAGGAAATCAGCGCCACAGCCGGAGGAAACACTGTAGATGTCGCCCTTAACTCCAACCCACTTGGTCACCCCTTTGCAGTAGCGTGAAATCAGTGGCACCGCACGGTCATCAACAAGGATGTCGATGTCTCCCTTGCCTCCACGCTCAGGGTAATCTCCCATGTTGTGGTATCCCCGCAACACGGCGTAACGGAGCTGGTTTTCATCCAGCCACGCGAAGAAAGCCTGTGGTTCTCTCAGATATACTCTCATCCGTCCGTCTCGTTCGCCCGCCTGTTTTTGCGTTAAGAGAACGCTCTAACCCATTCTCATCAACCGAGAAGAGTTTATGCGACAGCCCGTTTCTTTGACAAGAGCGATTCGAAACTTTATTGAGAGCTCAAAGGGCTTTCAGGCTCTGCTCGAGTTGGCTACGGACAACCGCTGCCGAGAAACAGGTCTCGTATAGCACGCGCGCCGCTTGTCCCCGTTCGGCCAACATCTCGCGCTGCGTCACCCAGGACGCGACGGCTGCCGCCAGCGCTTGCGGGTCGCCCGGCGGCACAAAGGAAACAGCGGAAGAGGCCCGCGTATTGTGCGGATACGCTTCGGAGGTGCGGGTAATCACCGGACGCCCTGACGCCAGCGCTTGGAACACCTTGTTCGGAATCACGCGCCCGGCCTTCTGGGTGGTGCCGAACACGCCCAACAGAATGTCTGCGCAGTGGATGCGTGCGGGTAGTCGCACATATGGAGTGGGGTTCTCGAAAGCCACCTGGGTCAACCCGGCGGCAGCGGTCACGCACGCGGATTTCTCCGGTCCGTCTCCCAACAGGCACCAGCGAACGGACGGACCTTGATAGATGCGCGCCGCCTCGACAATGGTTTCCGCGCCGTGCAACGGAATGAAGCTGCCGAAGAACAGCACCTCGGCCGGCCCCTCGGCCATGCGCTTTGGAGCGGCGTTGAAAAGCGTCTCGTCTGCCCCCACGTAGACCACATGGATCTTATCTTTGGCAACGCCCAGTGTCTGCGCAAAGAACCCGGCGTGGCAGGAGGTGTCCGCGAGCACGGTGTCCGCTTTCGCAAAAAGACGTTGTTCCTGCGCCAAGAGCCGTTGTGCCGCACGACTGCCTTCAGCGAGTTTAAACCGCTCGAACACCTGTTTGTCGTAGGCGCTGATCAGCGGGTCGAAAAGCAGCGGCACTCCTTGGCGGTCACACCAGCGCCGCGCGGCCGCCACGTCGCGCTGGCGGAAACAGGGCACCCACACGGCCTCTGGCCGCGGCAGCCGGCGCAGCGCGGCTTCGAGGTCGCCGAGCGCACAGAAGCGCGGGTGGAAATCCGCGACCGTCCATCCCAGCGCGGCGAGATGGCTGCGCAGTATGCCGTTGCGCGAGTAGCCGGGGTCGAAGCGTCCCCACCAAAGCATCTGTCGTCCGGAAGTTGGCATATTACGGGTTCCTGTTCTTTCCGAACCAGCCGCGCAAGAGACGCTGTCGGTCGGTCGGCGTTGAGGTGGGCGCGTGGCTGTTGATGTCGGAGCCGTGCTCGACGCTCCAACCGTCCCATTCGCGGAAAGCGTGGTAGCTCCAATCCCAGCCATACTCTTCGAAAATGTCGATGCAGTCGCGCAGGTAGTCGCAGGCGCCGGGAGCCCAACGGATGGCGCTGAACTCTCCGACGTAGATCGCAACGTTGTAGGCGAGCTGGAAGTCGCGAACGGGCTGAAGCGTTTTGCGCAGCGTCTCTTTGTCAACTTTCGTTCCGTCGATCAGGCCAGGGTAGCGGAACTCGGGCTCCTTCGAACTTTCGACTTTCTGATGGGTGAACGTGTGGGGTTCATACATGTGGACCTGATAGACCACGCGGGGAATGCCCGCCGGCGCGACAAAACGGAATCCGCCGGGGCTGTCCCAATCGTCAACCTCGAAGAGAATGGGCGTGTCGGGGTCGATGGCGCGAACCGCGCGCGCCGCACGGATCTGGAGACTCCAGTAATCGTCGAGCCCTTCCGGCACGGGCGTATTCTGCGTGGGTTCGTTGACGAGGTCATAGGCCCAGACGCCGGGATTTCCTTTGTAGCGCCGCGCAATTTTTTCCCACATGCGAACGAAAGCGTCGGCGTAGGCCTTCTCGTAGAGCATCGCCAGCGATTGGTCCTCGTAGCGTCCCCCTGCGGGCGTGTGAAGATCAATGACCGCTTTCATGCCGTAGCGCGTGCACGCCGCCAGCACCTGATCCAATTCGGTCAGCCGTCCGTCGAGCCAGCGGTCGTACTCCGCAAGGTCGCGATTCTTGCCGGCCTCACCCCAAGCCCGCGTGATTTGCCAGCGGATGAGGTTCGCACCCCACTCCTGTCCGAGTGTGCGGAGATTCGCCTCATTGAATTCACACTCGACCATTGCGCCCCGCAACCGCGGTTGGGGGTGACCAGTGAAGGCGGGCGGAGGGTTTTTCATGGGTGGAGGGCGCACGCGCGGTTGCTGCCTGTCCAGCTCAATGCGCACGTCGTCGAACGAGATGCGTCCGCAACAGTCTTGGAGGCCCAGCGTCAGTTCCGCCTCGCCGATGTCGTCGGGCAGGGAGAGTTGAAAAGCGAGCGCCTTCCAATCAAAGCTTCCGAATGGCCCAGGGGACAAGGCCTCCCATTGTTCGCCCTTGCTGGGCGTCCGGTAGCCCAGCATGAATTTGATGCCGTTCCAGTTCTCATGGGGCTTCGTCACGTTCTCGGCTTTGGCGCGACAGAAGAAATTGACGCGCTTGCCGCGGTAGGGTGTCAAGTCGAGCTTCATTCGGGCTGCGGCGTCGGGCGATTCCGTGTGGGTGGTTGGAACGGTGACGGTCAACACTGTGCTGTGATGGGGAGTCGACGCCCAAGAGGCGTATTCCGATGTTGTCCATGCCGCGCGCGCGGACGGGCTTTCAAAGTCGGTCTGATAAACGACGGAACCCGGTTGCGTCGCACTGCAGGCATGCCACGAGAGGCCGAGAAAGAAGGCTGAAAGGCGCGCGCGCGTTCTCATGGTTTTGGGCCTCAACAAGACTACTTCGTCGGTTGTGCGGTGAGGTGTTCGTAGGCCTCAAAGTAGCGTTTGCCGAAAAGATGCAGCGCATCCGTGTCAAAGTGCAAGGAGTCGCCGCCGTGGCCCAGTCCTTCGGCGGAGACGATCGCGCACGTGGGAACCACTGCCGCGACCTGTGGCAGCATGGCGTTGAAGGGCGCGCTCACGGGGCGGAAACGGCCGAGTTCGCCGACCATGACCGGCACATTCTCCGCGCCAAGGTCTTTGCGAAACTGGGCGATCATGGCCGCGAAGCGCGTGGGGTAAGCGGCGACTTTCGGCGCTGCGCTGTCGGCTTCACCCTGATGCCACAGGATGCCGGCGAGGTGTCCGTTCTTGAGTGCGATGCGCATGCGTGCCACCGCGTTCGTATAGAGCGCCGAGCCCGGCTTCCACTGATCCAGCGAAGTGCCGCCGAACGCGCAGGGCACGAGGCCGATCTTGGCCGCCGGCTCTTTGGCTGCCACGCAGCGTGCGAACTCGGAGCAGAGCCCCACGCCGGCGACTTTGGGTTTGTCGAAATGCACAGGGTCTTTCGCGGGCACCCACGCGCACGCTTGGTCGAGCATGAAAATCCGAGGGTTCGTCTGCTGATCGGCGGGCGTGATCTTGCCGCGCCCGGCCATATTGGATTGGCCGATGAGCAGAAAGAGCTGAAGATCTGCGGGCGTTTCGGCGAAGGCGTGTGCGACGACAAACAGGAAGGCAGCTAAGGAAAACAGCCGTTTCATGAGGCGACCTCTTCTTTCAGGAGTGTGATGGCTTTGTTGAGGAGAGCGGTGTTCATGCGGTGCACCTCGCGCTTGGCGCCGATGGAGCAGGGCAGAGTGATGCAGAGCTTTCCGCCGAGATGCTCGCGGAACTGTTCGAGCCCAACGAGCACATCCGGTTCGCCGTGTGCGTCCGGACGCTCCAGCAGTGGCGACCACACGGGCAGGCTGCAGTCGGAAAGTCCTCCGATGATCGCATCGCGCTCGGCGCGAGTGAGCAGCCCCTTCAGCATGGCGTAGGTGCTGTCGAGCGCGATGCCGACCGCGACAGCCGAACCGTGGCCAAGGGTGAAATTGGACAAGAGTTCGAGCCTGTGCGCAGCCCAATGGCCGAAGTCGAGCGGTCGCGCGCTGCCGAACTCAAAGGGGTCGCCCGACGATGCGATGTGGCTCAGGTGCAACGCAGCCGTCTTATAGACCACTTTCTCCATCACGGCTTGATCGCGGTCGCGCAGCGCGGTGGCGTGCTTGCAGAGATATTCGAAGAAGGCCTTGTCCTTAATGATGGCCACCTTGAACGCTTCGGCCACGCCGCCGACCCACTCGCGCTGCGGCAGGGTCTTGAGAAATTCGAAATCGTTGATGACCGCATAGGGCGGGGCGAAGGTGCCCGCGAAGTTTTTCGCGCCGCCGTCATTCATGCCGTTCTTGACGCCCACGCCCGCATCGTTCTGGGAGAGCACGGTGGTCGGGACGCGCACGAAGCGCAGGCCGCGGTGGACGAGCGAGGCGGCGAAACCTGCCATGTCGAGCACGCTGCCGCCGCCAATCGCGACGACGTAGCTGTGGCGGTCGAGGTGCTCCGCGCCCGCGTCGGTCATGATCTCGCGCACGCATGCCCAGCCGTTCTTTGCGTTTTCACCGCCCGGCACGAGCAGGGGTTTGCGCACAAGATTCAGCAGCTGGCTGTGCGCGCGGAAGTAGCGTTCGACCTGACGGATCAGGCCAGGCGTAGCGTCCGCAAGGCCCGCATCGACAACCACCAGCACGCGTGCGTGTGTGTGGCTCCTGTTTTTCGCGAGGATGTTCGCGAGCGTGGCGTTTTCCGGCGTGAACACGCGGTGCGTAAAACAGACCGGATAGCGGAACGGAACGGAGAATTTCTGGAGAATCGTTTTCATTGTGCCTTGCAAATCACATGCGACTCGGTTTGAACACAAAGGCACGAAGCCGAGAGGCCTCAAAAAAGTCCTCCTGGGGTCTTCGAGTCTCCGTGTTGATCGTCTTCATTTTGAGGTTAGGTCAGCCACTCGCGCAGAGAGGAGGCGAGGTCAACTAAAGAGTGGGCTTTCAGCGGCAGCGTGGACACAAGCGCGGTTTCACAGTCCGCGCCGACGAGGCCGTGCGTGCCTTTAACTTTCGTGGCGTCAAGGCTGACGCTGAGCGGGGTGTGCCCGAAAAAGAGTTCGCAGGGATCATAGCCCGGCTTGTTGTGGATGTCGATGTGACGGGCGTAATCCGGCGCTTCGCGGGCGTCTCGCCACCATGGATAGGCGAACCACGCGCCGGGCTGGGCGACCAGCAACAGGTCTCCCGCGTGGGGGTGATTCACGCCCAGCGTGGCCTGTTGTGTGCGATCGAGCACCTGCGCTACGCCTTCGAGTGTACGCAATGTTTCTGCGACGCGCGGCAGCGCGGCAGGGTCGAAGCAGGAGACCATGGCGATCTGATGGTCGGCCAGCGCAAAGGCTTGGCTCTGATAGAAATCGGGGTAGTGCATGCCGCGTATATCGCGCACGGCGAAGAGGCCGGCGTCGAACAGGGCGCGGTTCGGAAAGACGGCGCCGCGCGTGACCCCGGTGATCGCGTAGTCGCCGAACGCGACGGCCTCGTAGCCGTTTTCACGTGCGGCGACCAAGAGTTTCTCCAGTTCGTGGCGGACGGTGCTGAGCGCCTTGATGGCCTTCGGGTGGTCTGGGCCGAAGCGCTGAAGATCGTAATCCAGTCCGGGAAGGTAGGCGACGCAGAGATCCGGCGCCTCGGGTGCTGCGAGCCGTCCGGCGACGGCATCGGCGATCCAGTCCGAGCTCTTGGCTGAGGCGAGAGGTCCCCAGTACTGGTGTAGGCGGAAAGGCCTGCCGACGCTCTGCGCAAGCCGCGCATAGAAGTCGTCTGGCTGGCTGTAGCATCCCGTGATCATGCCGCCGCCGTGCGTATGGATCGGCGCAGGCGAGACAAGCTGATCCACTCGTTCGCCGAGGCTCTGCTGAAAGAAAACGAGCGCGACGGTGCCGCCGCGGCTGCGGAGGGCTTCCCAGATGCGCGGGCCTTTGACGAGGGCGGAGGACTGTTCCCAGAACCAAGGCTTGCGGAGCGCGACGTCGAAGAAGCCGTTTGCAACCATGCCGTGCGCGGCGGGGGGCAGGCCTGTACGCAGCGTCGCCTGCGCCGTGCAGGTGAGGGCGGGAAAAACCGGCTGCAGGGCGGTCACTGCAAGACCGTCGATCTCGCGCACGCCGTGACGCGTGGCGAAGTTGTAGCCGAACCCGGCGGTCTGTATGACGAGCAGCTTTTTCATGTCAATAGGTGACGCCTGCCAGGGATGGGCGTGCTACATTTCAGAAAGTGCCCTGCGCATCCTTGCGCAAGGCGGGCTGCCGCTGATCAGCGGTTCTCCTTTTGCCAGAGGAAGCCGGTGAGCGGGGATGAGGCGTCGGCAGTGGCGCGGGGCGCGCGGGGCCCTGCGGCCAGCGCCTCCTCGGCCGCTTCGACGGCTTTGGCGAAGGCCTTGGCCATGCCGACGGGGTCGGCGGCGGCGGCGATCGCGGTGTTGATGAGCACGCAGTCTGCGCCGAGTTCGATTGCGGCTGCCGCGTGTGAAGGCATGCCGAGCCCGGCATCGACCACAACGGGTACGCGGGCGTTGGCCACGATGATTTCGAGCATGTCGCGCGTGCGGATGCCGAGGTTGGAGCCGATGGGCGCGGCCAGAGGCATCACGGCGACGGTTCCCGCCTCCTCCAGGCGCTTCGCGAGCACGGGGTCGGCGTTGATGTAAGGCAGCACCTTGAAGCCCTCCTTCACAAGCACTTCGGCGGCTTTGAGGGTTTCGATGGGGTCTGGCAGCAGGTGGTGCAGGTTGGGTGTGAGTTCGAGCTTGATCCAGTCGAAGCTGCCCGCCGCGCGCGCGAGGCGCGCGATGCGGATCGCCTCTTCGGCGGTGCGCGCGCCGCTGGTGTTGGGGACGATCACGACTTTATCGGGGTCGAGTTTCGAGATGAGCGGATCGCCTTCGGGGTTCTTGTCGAGGTCTACGCGGCGCAGCGCCACGGTTACGAGCTCCGAGCCAGAGGCTTCGATGGCCTGCCGCATGAGGTCGTGCGAGCCGAACTTTCCGGTGCCAATGAAGAGTCGGGAACGAAAGGTGCGTCCTGCGATGATGAGAGGGTTCATAAGAGTGTTCAGGATTCGGGTTTCAGGGTTCAGTAGGGGGAGAACGTGTGTCTGCCCACGCTCCTCTTCGTCAGCCGCCGCCGACGAATTGGATGATTTCGATCTGGTCGTCGTCGGCGACGGGTGTCGTTGCAAAGACGGAAGGGGGGACGATCTGGCCGTTGAGTTCGACGGCTTTTTTTGCGGCTTTTACGCCCAGCGCATCGAGGAGTTCTGCGAGGTTCTTTTCGTTGCTGAGGGGGCGGAGTTTGCCGTTGACTGTAATCGTCATGTGAAGTCCTTACGGTTCGCGCACGGAGTGGCCGGGGCCTGAGCCGAGGGGGCGTCCGAGGGCAGCGAGGCGGCCGCGGACGCAGAGGGCGCAGGCTGCGCCCTCTTCGTCCGCGCACGGTTTGTTGGGATAGAGCTGGTACAGGCGGCGGTACTTGCCCGGTGTGACGTTCGGCATGAAGACGTTGGCCCCGCGCATGAGCACGTAGTTGCGGCCCTCCGGCTCGAGTGCGTCGAAGGCGGTGGTGGCCGGGATGTGGGCCATCGGATTGAGGAGGCGCAGCAGGGCGATCGTTTTGTAGTAGACGCTGCGGTCTTCGAGCAGCGGCTTTTCTGCGAGCGGCGTGTCGGGGTGAGAGAGGAACGGGCCGCAGCCGATCATGTCGAGCTTGAGCCGCGTGGCGAACAGGATGTCGTTGGCGATCATCTCCAGAGTGGTGCCGGGCAGGCCGATCATGAAGCCGCTTCCGACTTGATAGCCGAGATCGCGCAAGTCCTTGAGGCACTGCACGCGGTGCTCGAAGGTCTCGTCCGGGTGGATCGCAGAGAAGAGCGCGTTGGACGTGGTTTCGAAACGGAGCAAATAGCGGTCGCAGCCTTCGGCTTTCAAGAAGGCGAGTTCGTCGCGCGTGCGCACGCCGACCGAGAGGGTGACGGCCAAGCCGGTCTCGCTCTTGATGCGGCGAACGATCTCGCCCAAGACGGCGGCGGTGAAGAAGGCGTCTTCGCCCGACTGCAAGACCACGGTGCCGCAGCCCCATAGCTTGGCGTTCTTGGCCGTATCGACGATCTCGTCTACGGTCATGCGATAACGTGCGACATGGTCGTTGTCGCAACGGATGCCGCAGTACCAGCAGTTGTTCTTGCAGACGTTGGAGAACTCGATGATGCCGCGGAGGTGGACGGTGTCGCCGACGCTCTGGCTACGCACCGCGTCGGCGGAGGCGTAGACCAGGTCGCACGCTTTGCCTTGCGCTTTGAGAAGCGATGCCAGATCGGCTGCGGCCGGCAGGTGGCCTTTCAGCAGGTGGTCGAGTTGTTTTTGAGTGGCAATCATTGCGGAATGATCCTTTGACAGACACTATGATAACGCATTTCCGCTTATACGGAAAGGCCGTTGCCGGAGATAATGGGAGAGACCTTGAGGGCGGCGTGGGGGCTCACGTGTGAAGAGCCCGCTAAGCAAGGTGCCGGCGGCGGGATTATTTCGCTTTCACGTCGAAGCAATACAGGTTCGTGTCGTATCGCACATAGAGCCTGCCGTTGGTGACCACCGGGTGGGACCAACTGTTGCCGGTGCCCGCTACCTGGATGCTGCCCTTGACGCGGGTGCCTTCGGCTTTCGGGTCGAGCAGCGAGAGTTTGCCTCCCGAATCGGATTGCGAGAAGAGCAAGCCGTCCGCCCACGTCACCTGTCCGGCGCCGATGCGCTCCTGCCATTTCGTTGCGCCTGTTTTCAGGTCCGCACACACCAGCGCGCCCTTGCCTTTGCCATATATACAGCCCTGCGCGACGACGTAGTTGCCCGGGTGGCAGGCGAAATCGTGCGTGGTCCATGCCTCCTCGAATTTCCAGGCTCCGCCCGTTTGGCTGACCTTGAGGCAGATGCCGCCTTTGTTATAGCCGACAGCCCAGAAAAGGTAGCCATCCGAGTACGCAGGCGTGGGTGAGTTTGCGACGTTTCCGTCAGCGAAAGGGTTGCGGTAGATCTCCTTGCCGGTTTTCGCGTCCACGACGAACAGCCCGCTCTGAGAGCCGTTGACGAGGACCGTGCTGTTGTTCAGCGTGATCGGCACCAGTGAGCTGTAGCCAGCGGTGGCGGGCTTGTCCGATTTCCAGACCGTGTTGCCGGTCATCTTGTCAAGGGCCACGACCGCGTGCTGGCCGCCCGGCGTGACGATGGCAAGTTTGCCCAGAATGAGCACGCTTTCGGCGTATTGCCAACCGCCGACCTTGCCGTCCATCTCGCGCTTCAGGTCGTGCTTCCACTGGATGTGCCCGTCGGCTGCGCGCTGGCAGGTCATCAGCCCGTCGCCGCCGGTCAGGTAGATGCGGTCGCCGTCGACGGTCGGTGTGGCACGCGCGCCGCCGTACTTGTTGTGGCTAGACTTGGGGCCTTGCGCGGCGCGCCACTTCTCTTTGCCCGTGGCGGCGTCAAGGCAGATCAGCATCTGGTTGTCGCCCTCGTTGCCGGTGGTGTAGACGAGCCCGCTGGCGACCGCTACCGAAGACCAGCCCGGGCCGACAGACTCGGATTTCCAGAGCAGGGCCGGTCCCTCCTGGGGCCATTGCTTCAGCAAGCCCGTGTCTGAGGAACACCCGTCACGGTTAGGACCCAGAAAGCCGGGCCAGTCCGCAGCTTGGCAAGGCGGGGGAGTCGCTGCGGTCAGTAGCAGGGCAGCTGCAGGAAGGCTCAGCACGGCGAGGCGGATTACGTTCATGGTGCGCTCCTTTAAAAGAGAATTAAAGGGAGTGTAACAGCGACAGCATAACCGTGCAATTCCAAAGCGGGGCGGTATGCTTTAGAAGCGCACAAATTAAAAAAGAGCCGGGGGTCGCCCCGGCCCGATTGGGTTAGGTCTTATCTTGTCAGCTATCCTGCCGTGATCGCGATGCGGCGCGGCTTCACCTCTTCGCGTTTCGGCAGCGTCAGGATCAGCAGGCCGTTGCGCTTCGTGGCCTTGATGCCTGCTGCATCGACACGCTCGGGGAGGTCGAAGGCAACGCGGTAGCGCACCTCAGGAATCTCCGTGAGCATCAGGGTGTAATCCTTAAAGCTCTGAACCGTGTTTTCAGCCGTAATAGAGAGCGTCCGATGCTCCAGCGTCAGTTCGGTGTCCGGTTCCATTACCCCTGGCAGTTCGACCGTGAGGGTGAATGCGTCGGCAGTCTCGTTGACACGGGTCACAGGCGTGACCTCCATCCGGTTGACCTTCTGCACCTCTGGCTCGGTTTTCTTCATCAAGCTCATGGTTGTTCTCCTTTCCGTTGCGGTGTCCCGTTCACAGTTTCTCGATGGCGATCTTGCGCTTCTCGGCCGTTCCGTCTTTGCGCGGAATCGATACTGTCAGGACACCGTTCTTGGCTGTTGCCTTGATGTTCTCACTGTCCAATCCGAAGGGCAGATTGAAGCTGCGCTGGAATTCAGTGCGTGATCCGCCGCTTTGTTCCTTTTCGCCCCTGAGCGTCAGGACGTTGGCGTCGACGGACACCTCGAGTTTGTCTGGATCAACGCCGGCGACTTCAGCTTCGACGATGAGTCCCTTCTCGCTCTCCCACACGTTGACGCGCGGGTGCTGTCCGGTGCGGGCGCGCCAAGCATTGTTGAAGAATTCGAGAGGAAAATCGTTCATCAACTCGTCAAACGCTGCCCACGGGTTATTGAGGGTGTTCAAATAGGCTCTCATGATGAGTCTCCTTTCATTTAAACGGGATACATCTGCTCAGGCCCATAGACCTGATTCAGTTTTCAATTTCGCATGCATCATGCCAATAGGTGATTGTAATTCATAATTTTGTTATAACTATCACATAATAAATGACTTGGGAAAAATATGTCCCTGTGAGACATGAAAAATAATGATAAAAAATGACGCAACAATCTTGCCCCTTGTGGGTCAAAATGTCTCTTTCATGGGGGGTGGTCAGGAGGTCCTGTGGCCAATGGTTTCCCCTGCGCCGCGCATGCGGCTGTTTCCCGTATCAGACGCTTCTGTCTGCCGCGTTCGACTCGCTTTGTTTCGCTTGTTTCCGTCCCCCTTTTAGGGTATACTAAATAAATTAACACCAATACGGAAATAGGTATGTCAGACGAGACTCTCAGCGATGAGCAAGACCCCATGCAGGTAGAGGCCCCCGCAGGCAATTATACGGCGGCAAACATCACGGTTCTGGAGGGCATGGAGGCGGTCCGCAAACGCCCGTCCATGTACATCGGCGATACGGGTGAGCGCGGGTACCATCATCTGGTATACGAGATCGTGGACAACTCGATTGACGAGGCGCTGGCCGGTTACTGCACGCACATCGACGTCACCATCAATCCGGACGGGTCGCTGTCGGTTATCGACAACGGCCGCGGCATTCCGGTGGACATGCACCCGACCGAAGGGCGGCCCGCCGTTGAAGTGGTGCTGACCACGCTGCACGCGGGCGGCAAGTTCGACGGCTCGAACTACAAGGTTTCAGGCGGTCTGCACGGCGTGGGCGCTGCCTGCGTGAACGCCCTCAGCGAGTGGATGGAGGTCGAGGTCCGCCGCAACAGTAAGATCTACCGCCAGCGTTATGAAAAAGGGCATCCGGCGACGCAGCTCGAAGTCATCGGCGAGACCCATGGCACCGGCACCAAGGTCACCTTCTATCCAGATCACTCGCTTTTCACCTGTCACGCTTTCAAATGGGACATCCTCGCCAACCGCTTGCGCGAGCTGGCCTTCCTGAACCGTGGCATCTCCATCCGTTTCCGCGACATGGAGCACGAGCAGGAGCGCGACGAGTCGTTCCGTTTCGACGGCGGCCTTGTCGAGTACGTGCAGTTCCTGAATAAGAACAAGACGCCTGTTCACGAGGAGGTCATTTACTTCACGGGCACCCGTGACATGATCGAGTGCGAGATCGCGATGCAGTATACCGAGGCGTACAACGAGATCGAGTACAGTTACTGCAACAACATCAACACCATCGAGGGCGGCACGCATCTTTCCGGTTTCCGCTCGGCTCTTACCCGCACGGTCAACAAGTACATCGTCGACAACGGGCTTCAGAAGAGCAACGAGGATGCGCTCACCGGCGACGACATCCGCGAGGGCATCACCGCCGTAATCTCCGTCAAGGTGCCGCAGCCGCAATTCGAAGGCCAGACCAAGACCAAGCTCGGCAACGGCGAGGTCGAAGGTATCGTCGCGCAGATCGTCAACGACCAGCTCGGCACCTTCTTCGGCGAGAAGCCTTCGGTGGCCCGCAAGGTGGTCGAGAAGGCCGTGCTCGCCTCGCGCGCCCGCATCGCCGCCCGCAAGGCGCGCGACCTGACGCGCCGCAAGGGCGTGCTCGACGGCCTGGCCCTTCCCGGCAAGCTGGCGGACTGCTCTGAGCGCGACCCGGCCAAGTGCGAGATCTACATCGTCGAGGGTGACTCCGCAGGCGGCTCCGCCAAGCAGGGACGCAACCGCGAGACGCAGGCCGTACTGCCGCTGCGAGGCAAGGTGCTGAACGTCGAGAAGGCGCGCATCGACAAGATTCTCAACAACAACGAAATCCGCACGCTCATCACCGCCATCGGCGCGGGTTTTGGCGCGGACGAGTTCGACATCGCCAAGGTCCGCTATCACAAAATCATTATCATGACCGATGCGGACGTGGACGGTGCGCATATCCGCACGCTGCTTCTCACCTTCTTCTACCGGCAGATGCCCAAGCTGCTCGAAAATGGCTACATCTATCTCGCGCAGCCGCCGCTCTACAAGATCACGCGCAAACAGCGCGAAGAGTATATCGAGAGCGATGACCAGCTGACCCGCAAACTGCTGTTCCTCGGTGCGGATGACATGACCGTGCGTGCGGCCGATGGCCGTACGCTCACCGGCCAGGAACTGCGCACGCTGTTGGAACTGCTCGCGGAGATTGAAACCACCGCGAGCTCCATTGCCCGCCGCGGCGTGGATATGCGCACGCTGCTCGGCCTGCGCAAGCCTGAGACCGGCGAATTTCCCCGTTTTGTGACCATCGTTGGCACGGGCGACAACGCCCAGTTTCGCTATGCCTACAACGACAGCGAACTGGCTCGTGCACGCGCTGACGCCGAGGTGACTTTGGGTGCGCCCATCGACCTCGCGGAGACGCAGGTGCAGGGTTACCACCCGACGCAGCAGATGCCCTTCCGTTGGCTGGAGCTCTTCCGCGCCGGCATGCTCAAAAAACAGATCGACTCGCTGGCCGTGGCAGGCTTCACCGCCGCGCAGTACGTGGGCGGCGATGCGCCAGTCGCCCACATCTTGGAGGATGGCGACGAAAACCCCGTGACGGCGCTGCCCTCGCTCTTGAATACGGTGCGCGAGCGCGGACGCAAAGGCCTGTCTATTCAGCGCTACAAAGGCCTCGGCGAAATGAACCCCGACCAGCTCTATGATACGACCATGGATCCGGCGCAGCGCCGCCTCCTGCGTGTCAGGCTGGAGGATGCGGTCCGCACCGACGGCATCTTCACCCTGCTCATGGGCGATGAGGTCGAACCGCGCCGCAAGTTCATCGAGGACAACGCACTCAACGTCCGAAACTTGGACATCTAGGGCGCGGGAAGGAGTGAAGGGCGTCAGGCGCTCAACGCGGAAGGCAGCTCCCTCGAGTGTTAAGCGTTTCGTCTTTGGGGTGTCTGTTCACTCTCTCCGGTGCCGCTGCATTATTCCACCATCATCACCATCCCTGTCCAGCGATACCGGATATAGACCTGCGTGCGGGAGGTGCCTCCGTCATCAACGCTTCGGGTGGATATCGTCGCACGGTAGCCCGCAGGAGTGTTCGTAAGCGTGATCGCCGAGGTGTTCGCCGTTGCGCTTTGCATCAGCAGGAAGAGCGGCAGGTCAAATGCCTTGGACAGGCTGCCCTCGCCGAAAAGCGGGGTCACGCGCAACGTGTCGGCAAGGGCCAGCGGCGTAACGCCTCCAAGCCGCACGCCGAGTGGCAGCGCGGAGGCGTCGCGCGGGATGCGAAGCACGGTGTTCGAGGCGAAGGAAACACTGTTGGAACCCAGTGCCCACGGGGACCGGAGCTCAAGCGCGCCCGCCTCGACCGACGTTCCGCCGAAATAACTGTTGGTGCCTGCTAGTACCAGTGTGCCCGCGCCTCTCTTCACGAGGATGCCCGCGCCGGTGATGGGCGTGCATACGGTCAGTGCATCGTTCGTTTCGACGCGCAGCACTCCGTTGGTTTCCAATGTGATGCCGCGGTTGGCGTCGTCGAGCGTGAGCGACGTCGCGGCAAAGAGCACACCTGTCTGAGACAGCCTGAGTAGGTCGGCGCGAAACGCCGTGGGGTTGCCGCCGAGGTTGCGCTCATCCGTGATGCCCAGCTCAACCGATCTTGCGCCCACCACGGTGATGCCCCCTGTGAAGGCTGTGTTGGTGCCTTTCAATGTGAAAGCGCCACCATAATACAAGGTCGATCCAGAAGCGACGAACCGGAAGCGGAGGTCTCCTGCACCTTGGAACTGGCTGCGGATATCCAGCCGTCTGACCGTGCCGGCTGTGGATTCGATCTCGAAGTTGAAGGGGCTTGAGACGGGGGCGTCAACGGAGGCTGTTCCATCCAAGTAGGCCGTCAGCGCTCCGCCTCCCTGATAGAGTGTCCCGCCTCGGAGGCGGAGGTCGCCGACGGTGCTGCCAGCGTTCTTGATTTTGAACGAACCAGATGTCAGTGTCAGCGAATGGCCGCTGAACGTGGCTGTGGTGGTGCCCGACTCGGGAGACCGCAACTCGGTGCCCGCAACTAGGTAGTCTTTTGCGCTGTCAGGCACATTCCCGTCACTCCAGCGTCCACCGGAAGTGAAAGATGTGGAGCCGGACGGGTCGGTCGCGGTCATTTGGACAACCGTCCGTGTTTGAACAAAACAAAGCGTATTGGTTCCACCCACCAGCCGGATGTCCAGATAGCCTTCGGGCAGTCCGGGGTAAGTCGGCGTAACCGCGAAATTGTTGGTGGTGAAGGCGCCTAGGTTTGGGGCCGTGAGCAGCGGATAGATCTGGCATTCGTTAGTGACCAGCCCCGTCAGCACAACTGGGACCGGGGTGTTCAGTGCGTTGGACAAAGAGCCCGTCACGCGAACGAAGTCGGAGCTTGCGCCTCGTGCGAAATCGAATTTCAGCGCGCCGCCGCTGAAGGTCAGATTGCTGACAGTTAGCAGGCCTGCATCGGTCCCTGTGGCAGGGTTGATCGCGCCGCCCTCCAGCAGAACGTTGCCGACGAATCCCCACCCCTCAAGAGTCCGTGCTCCATTCCTCACAATGATGCGGTTGCTTTCGGGCATGGAGAAGCCGGTGCTGAGGCGAAGGGTGCCGCTTTCGACCACGGTATCGCCTGTGTAGGTCATCGGGTAGTTGAGTTCTACCCGGCCATCGCCTTTCACGACCAGCCCTCCGTTTCCTGTGATCGGACCGGCGAGGGTCAGCACATTGGCGCCCGTGACGCGGACGGCTCCGCCGTTGTCCAGTGTGATTCCACGGTTACCTTGGATCGTCATGGACGATGCGACATAGAGGATGCCGGTCGAGAGTCTGAGCGCATCGGCACGAAAAGCTGGCAGCGCGCCTCCCAAGCCGTTCGTGTGAACGACACGCAACTCGATGTTGGTGCCGATGACGCGCATGCCGCCGGTGAACGCACTGTTGTCGCCGCGCAGTTCGCAGAAGAAACCGCCTGGGGTTTCGCCTTCGGTGCGGTCAAACGAGAGGTCTCCGGCTCCTTGAAAAACGCCGGTGATGCTGGTGACACGGTCGTTGGAGCCGCTGTAGCGGGCCGGGGCTGAAGGGGTGGCATAGACGGTGTTGGTTCCCGCAAGCGTCGAGGTCCCCGGAATGCCGTTGGCGATCCGCCCCGCATAGAGGCGCATGTCGCCGACAGTGGCTATGCCCGTGCCTTTGACGTTGATAAAAGCGTTGCTCAGCGTCAGCGAGCGGCCAACGAACGCATAGTTGGCGGTGCCTTCAGGCGTCCGCAGAACGAGGCCATTGGTGACCCAGTAATCGGCGTCCGCGTGCGGCGCGAGTCCGTCTGACCAGTGCAGGGGTGCGTTGAAAGAACTTGTTCCCCCCACATCCGTCGCCGTCAGTGCGACATCCGCGCCGGCCGCGAAAACGGCCAAACAAAGGGAAGCAGCGAACACAGCCGGACACGGTGACATTTTAAAACGAGCGCCTCTCATTCCAACCTCCGTTTTATGACACACCTCTATAATCGAAAAGAAATATATACCTTCCGGGTCGCTGTGTGCAAAACAGTTTTGGGATAATTCACGCAAGGGGGTATCCATTTGACGCAAGTAGCCACAACCTGTAGTATGCCTAACCATGAAAGACTCCCCCAGTCCGGTCGCAGGAGAGGAA
>Ga0118677_10002295_pt1 | contig 38702 bp, 35 predicted proteins | sample AliMusrvi5mmetaG_FD_86154 | JGI IMG/M metagenome (GOLD analysis project Ga0118677, IMG submission 86154) | reverse complement strand
AGAACTACTTGAAATCAACCGTTGCGGCCATGCAGAGCTTTATGCTTGCCGCCTGGAGCCGGGGCCTTGGCACCTGCTGGATGAACGCGATCTCCATCTGCCAACAGCATATCAAGCGGGAGCTAAAACTTGAGGATGAACTGATACTGGTCGACGGCATTGCCGTGGGCTATTCCGACCCTGATTCGCCGATCAACAACATCCCGCGCGAACGCCTGCCCGTTGAGACAGTGGTGCGGTGGATGGATACATAATTTTGTGGAGACATGCCGGACACGCTCCGCTTTGTCCGGCCTACAAGTACTAATTAAGAAAGGGCAACCAACGTGAAAGACATGCAGCATGATGAAATGATCGACGTTTTAAAAACAACACCCGAGGGCGTTCTGGCCCTGAGCGACGGTGCCGAGCCGTACTGCATCCCGTTCGGCTTTGTGTATGTTAATGATGCGGTCTATCTTTCAATGTTTGTCACGGGCAGAAAATGGGAGCTCCTGCAGAAGAACCCGAAGGTCTGCTTCAATGTGTACTGCTGGAACGACGACCACACCGAGTGGCGTTCTGTGGTGATTGACGGCGACATCGAGCAGGTGCATGACCTTGAATCGATCGAGGCTGTTGTGAAGGCCAATATCGAAAAGATGGGCCTTGACCCCGTGGAGTATCTGCCAAAGCGGATGGAGTATTACAAAAAGAATCTTGATAATCCCAAAGCTCTGAAATCCTTCAGGATCAATACCCGCGGCATGGCCGGCAGGAAAATGCATACGATGCTTGGATCGTAAAATAATGATGCGCGATGCGCAGCCTACATTTTGAAAACATAAAGCTTTGTAAATGAAAACATTCGGCACCATCGTACACATTGACCTCACCACCGAAAAAACCTGGCGCGAGAGCATCACGGAAGAGATGCGGCGGTTGTATGTGGGCGGACGGGGCATAAGCGCTCGGCTTTTGTATGATTTTGTGCCCAAGGGCGCAGACCCGCTGGGGCCGGACAATGTGGTGATATTCGCCGCAGGCGCACTCTCGGGAACTGCTGCGCCGTGTGCTGCGCGGTTTACGGTTACGGGCAAATCGCCGCTCACCGGGCTTTTGGGCGATGCCAATGCCGGCGGTCGCTTTGGCCCGGCCCTGCGGCGGGCAGGGGTTGATCATCTAGTGGTGCATGGCCGCAGCGACAAGCCTGTATATATATTTATTGATGACGGCAAAATTGAAATCCGCGATGCGGCGCATCTCTGGGGCAGGACCACGCGGGTGACGGAAGAGCTGATAACGGCGGAGCTAAACGACCGGCGCGTGCGCATTGCTTCAATCGGTCCGGCAGGAGAGAACCTGGTAAAAATCGCCAGCATCACCCATGAAGACCGCTCTGCCTCGCGCACGGGTTTAGGCGCGGTGATGGGCTCGAAAAACTTAAAGGCCGTGGCTGTTCGCGGTACAGGCACCCTGCCCTTGCATAACGGACCGGGCTTTAAAGAGCTTGCCACAGTTATGCAGAAGCGCATCAAAGAGGCCAAGGTTTATGACGGCTTCCGCAAGTTTGCCGGTATCGGCGGCGTGGCGCCCACCAATAAATTTCATATCATGGCTGTGCGCAACTTCAACCAGGCCGGTGATTTTGAAGGCGTTGAAAATTTTTCCGCCCAGTCCGTGGCCGCCCGTTTTTATGAGGGCTCAACTCCCTGCTTCGGCTGCCCCATCGGCTGCGGCCATACCTACAAGGTGAAAGACGGGCCCTATGCTGGTGAGCACGGCAAAAAAATTGAAGAGGGCGCGTTCACGCCCATGGGGCCCGTGTGCGGCAACTCTGACATCGCCTCCATATTTAAAATGAACAATATGGCAAACGGCCTCGGGATCGACATGATAGAGCTGGGGCAGGCTCTGGCCGTGGTAATGGACTGGTATGAGCACGGCGTGGTCACCGCCCGCGATCTTGACGGCATCGAGCTTACCTGGGGCAATGTGTCAGGCATGATGGCCCTTATGGAAAAAATCGCCCGGCGCGAGGGCGTGGGCAACGTGCTTGCCGAAGGCATCGTGCGCGCGGCCTCGCAGTTTGGGCCTGAGGCGCTAAAATACGTAAGCCACAGCAAGGGCATGGTCATGGCAGGCATTGAGCCGCGGATGATAAAGGGCAGCGCCCTGGGCATGGCAACCTCCACGCGCGGGGCAGACCACCTTCGCTGCGTGGTGCCGCCTGAGTTTGTATGGTTCAAGCCCATGACGCCGGAAAAAGCCCTTGAGCGCTTCGGCACGGCGGATATTCTTGATCCCCTTTCCTACAACAAGGCCGCAGGCGCGGTCTTCTATCAGAACCAGTCCCTTGCGCTTGATCTTTTTGAAGTATGCCTGTTTGCCGTGCGGGGCAGTGAAAAGGACTGCCCCATGGCTGATTTGTGCAAACTTTTCAGCCTGGCTTTCGGTATCGATATGGATGAGCAGCTGATGAATGAGTGCGCAGAGCGGGTATATACCCTTGAGCGCGCTTTTCTCTGCCGCGAAGGAGTAACGAGAAAAGACGACCGGCTTGTGGGCAAATGGGTTGACGAGCCCCTGCCCAGCGGCCCGTATAAGGGAGAAATGATAGCCTCCCAGAAATGGGAAACAATGCTTGATGACTATTACCGCCTGCGGGGCTGGGACACACAAGGAATTCCTGCTCGTGAGCGGTTGTCAGAATTGCAGATAGATGGTATAAAATTAGACTAAACCGCTCAAACAGTTTAAACGGCTCAAACGGCTTGAACGAATAAATCAAAGCGGGCGATGAAGAGAGTGAAAACTAAAATGGACATCAATTTCATGGAAAGGCAGCGCAATGAAAATTTTAAAAATAATCGGCAGCGTCATCGCAGTCATCATAGTAGTGGCCGGCATTTTTATAGCCCTCTTTAAACCGCCCAAATATGAGGATTTCGGCGTGTACAATGATCTAAAAAAGTTTACGCTTGAGAAGTTTGCAACGGCTAAGGCCCGGCCCGTTGAAACCATCACCCTTCAGCTATCGTTTCCCTACTCAAAGATTTTCGGCAGCGACGCGATTGCGCTGCCCATGAAATCCTTTGAAACCGATAAAATCGGGGCCGCGAGCTTGAGCCAGTTTGAAGTGCCGCCGAACTCCGGCTATTTCCGGGATTTTACCTTTAATATCCGGCCCCGGTACGGCGTTAAGGCCCCTATTTTTCATATCGATTTCATGAAGCCTTCCGTCGGCGTGCCGGGCCTGTGCTCCATGGATGTTTTCAATGTTGACCCGGAAAACATCAATTATGAAAAATTCTTCGGCAGCGAGCTTGAGAATGTAAAAAAGGCCCTGGCCATGGTGTCAAAATATCAGCGCACGGTCGAGCAGGGCCGCGGAAAGATCACCAAATATCTTGACCCGTACAAAAGCCCCTACCGGGTGGAATTGCAGGAACCCAAAGGCGATGAGGCTGCCCGCAAAGAGTATTTTCAGACTGCCGGCGAGGCCTATAAAATCATGCTCACGGCGTATCTAAAGGGCCTTGATGCTGTTGCGCCCGAGCCTGCCTATGCTGCGCGGCATGAGCAGAAAGTGAAGGAGATGGTAACGGCCCTCTATAAAAATGATGTGGCGATTAATCTCGGCAAGAAAATTTTCAAGGACCAGTTCAAAAAGTTCTGGATGGACAGCTTCTGGAACGTACAAATCCCCGTGAGCCAATAAAACCGTCTTTCCTTGACTTTTTGGCGCAAACAGGGTACAAGCACCACTTGTGTTTTAACCGAAAAGCAGTTTTGGACTTATTGGGAGGACCTATATGAGCAGCAGACCCGAACTTGAAAAACTGACGGCGATCAAACTGCGCGAGCTGATCGCAGCCGACTACCCTGAAATACAGGGCGCCCATGCCATGAAAAAAGAAGAGCTGGTTGTGTGCATTCTCAAGGCCCGCGGCGAGCCCACGCATGAGACGAAAAAGCATGTGCCTGTTACGGACATAAAAAAGACCATTCGCCAGCTGAAAAGCGCGCAGGTCCAGGCCCAGGAGGCAAAGGACGCCAAGAAAAACACGGAGCTGCGCAAGAAGATAGCCAAGCTAAAGCGCAAAACCCGCATGATTGTCGAGAAGGGGCCCAAGACCCCGAAAAAAGCGAAAAGTAAATAATTTTATTACAAGGCGCCTGCCGTGAAGGATAGAATCAGCCAGGACATAAAAGAGGCCATGAAAGCCAAAGAAGAGGCGCGGCTTTCGACGCTGCGACTCATCCTCACCGAATTCGTGCGCAAGGAAAAGGAAAAGGGCATAGCGCCCACAAATGAGCAGTGCGTGCAGATTCTGCAGACCATGGCCCGCAAGTGCCGGGATGCCGCCGAGCAGTTCACGAGTGGCAACCGGCCCGAGCTTGCTGCAAAAGAGCTCGCGGAAGTAGTGATAATTGAAAGCTATCTCCCGGCGCAGCTTTCAGAGGAGAAGGTTCGCCAGGAGGCGCTTGCCGCCATTGCCGAAACGGGTGCAAAATCCCAAAAAGAAATGGGCAAAGTCATGGGCCTGCTCACGAAAAAACTTGCCGGCCAGGCCGACGGCTCGGTTATCAGCCGCATGGTAAAGGAAGAACTGCAGAAGCTGGGCTCCTGAAATTTTTGCCCGGCGGCGACCCTCATCTGGAGTGCCAATCGCATAACTATCTTCAATAAACAAAAACCCGCATTCTCGAGAGAATGCGGGTTGCACACTTTAAAGCGAGTAGTAATTGACGGGGCACCCGTCCCGGATTAGACTTGTTCAACTTTTCACCCTATAATCGGTCGAAAGCTGTATGAAGGGCAAAATTACAATCGACACCAGCATGTGCAAAAGCTGCCAGCTTTGCATCGGGTTCTGTCCGAAAAAAAATATCGTTCTGTCAAAAGAACTGAACAGCAAGGGCTATTTCCCCGCGCAGATCGATCCCAAAAAGGCCTGCACAGGCTGCGGCATTTGCGCTCTTATGTGCCCGGAGGCCGCCATCGAGGTATACCGTGACGACGAAGACTAAACAGCTCATGTACGGCACTCATGCCGCGGGCGAAGCAGCCATACAGGCCGGCTGCACCTGTTATTTCGGCTATCCCATCACCCCGCAAAACGAGCTGCCGGAGTATATGTCCCGCAGGCTTCCTGAAGTGGGCGGGGTGTTCATTCAGGCGGAAAGCGAGCTTGCCTCCATCAATATGGTGCTGGGGGCAAGTGTTGCCGGCGCGCGCGCCATGACCTCTTCATCGAGCCCCGGCATCAGCCTGAAACAGGAAGGCATCTCATTCATGGCCGGCATGGAGCTGCCGGCGGTGATCGTCAATATCATGCGCGGCGGCCCGGGCCTCGGGAATATCGCCCCGGCCCAGTCAGACTATTTTCAGGCAACCCGCGGCGGAGGCCATGGCGACTACCGCACGCCGGTGCTGGCGCCCGCCTCGGTGCAGGAGCTTGCCGACCTCACTTTTCTCGCCTTTGACATGGCGGACCAGTATCGCAACCCCGTGCTGATTCTTGGTGACGGGATGCTCGGGCAACTCATGGAGCCGGTCATCATCCCCACGCGCAAAAAAAATGAAGACCTGCCGGAAAAAGACTATATCCTCACGGGCGCCAAGGACCGGCCCGCGCGCCTGGTGAAATCGCTCATCCTTGACGTCAAGGAAATGGAGGACCACAACTGGAAGCTTTTCCGCAAATACCAGCGCATCGAGCAGAATGAAACGCGCTGGGAAAGCTATAATATGGAGAATGCGGAAATGGCGGTTATCGCCTACGGCACGGCCGCCCGCATTGCCCGGGGCGCCATCAACCGCCTGCGAAAAGAAGACGCCAATGTGCGCATCGGCCTTATCCGGCCCATAACCCTGTGGCCGTTTCCGGTCAGGGCGCTGCGGGACGCGGTAAAAACCACGAATGATTTTTTTGTTTTTGAGATGAGCACCGGCCAGATGGTCGAGGATGTTCGCCTCGCCCTTGACGGCCGGGGCAAGATACATTTCTACGGCCGGCCCGGCGGCGTCGTTCCCACACCGGCAGAGCTTGCCCGCAGCATGGCGCGCCATTACTATCAGTCCAAGAGGTCACGCAAAAAATGAAAAAAGTATATTCGCGGCCAAAATCGCTTCGCCCTGTGTCCATGCATTACTGCCCGGGCTGCGGCCATAGCATTATTCACCGCCTGATTGCCGAGTTGCTTGATGAAATGAATCTGCAGGACCAGGCCATTTGCGTGCCGCCCGCGGGCTGCGCCGTGCTGGCCTATAATTATATCGATATCGACATGGTCGAGGCGCCCCACGGCCGGGCAACAGCGGTTGCAACGGGGGTGAAGCGCGTGCGTCCCGGCAATCTCGTGTTCTCCTATCAGGGCGATGGCGATCTGGCGGCCATCGGCACTGCCGAGGCCCTTCATGCGGCAAACCGCGGCGAGCATATTACCGTAATTTTCGTCAATAATGCCGTCTACGGCATGACCGGCGGCCAGATGGCCCCCACCTCTCTTATCGGCCAGAAAACAACCACCTCGCCCCATGGCCGCACCGTGGCGGGTGAAGGCCCGCCCATTAGGGTCTGCGAGCTCATGGCGCAGCTTGGCGGCCCGAGCTATCTTGAACGCGTGTCGGTAAGCTCACCCGCGAATGTGCGGAAAACAAAAGCCGCCATAAAAAAAGCTTTTGAATACCAGATAAACAAATGCGGATTTTCGCTGGTGGAAATTCTATCGCCCTGCCCCACGAACTGGAAGATGGATGCAAAGGCATCCTGCACATGGATCGACGAGGTCATGGCCAAGGAATTTCCGCTTGGGGTAGTAAAAGAGGTGGTATGCTGATTAAAACGATTTTTTCGGGATTCGGCGGACAGGGCGTTCTTTCCATGGGACAGACGCTTGCCAAAGCAGCCATGCTTGAAGACAAGTTTGTGACCTATCTGCCCTCCTACGGCGCTGAAGTGCGCGGCGGCACGGCAAACTGCACGGTGACGATTTCGGACGAGGAGATCGCTTCGCCCATCGCCTCGGAGCCCGAGTTTGTCGTGGCCCTCAATCAGCCGTCGTTTTTCCGGTTTCAGAACCTGCTGCCCTCGGGCGGATTTATGCTGTATAACACCACGCTGGTCGACGGGGCCAATGCCCGGGGTGATGTCGAAGCGCTCGGGGTGCCGACAACGGCTATCGCCACGGAGCTCGGGAGCGCCAAGGTCTCCAATATGGTCATGATGGGCGCATTCATCGCCGTGAGCAATCTGCTGTCTTTTGAGCACATGATGAAAAACCTGCCCGATATTCTGGGCGGGGGCAAAGCCCATTTGCTCAAGACCAATAAAGACGCGTTTCAGGCGGGCTATGATTTCGTGAAAAAGGGAGAAAAATAATGCTGAAGCAGATTTCCGTTGTTCTGAAAAACGTACCGGGCCAGCTTTTTGATTTAAGCGAGCTGCTCGGCAAGGAAGGCGTCAATATACGGGCCATCTCGGTAGCAGATACCTCCGAGGTGAGCACGGTGAGAATAGTGGTTGACGAACCGGCAAAAGCGCTTAATATACTCAATGGCAACGCCTTCCAGGTGTATGAAAACGAAGTGCTGGCCGTGGAGACGCCTGATCATCCCGGCGGGCTCACCGCCGTGGTGAAGCCCTTGAAAGAGGCGAAAATAAATGTCCATTATCTGTATCCCTTTCTCGGCCGCGCAAGCGACCAGGCCATTGTGATACTGGGTGTTGACAAAATAAAGGATGCCGAGAAGGTCCTGAAGCGCAACTGGGTGCATACCTTCGGCAAGGAAATCTACAATCTTTAAGAAACGGAAACGCTTGTCATGTCCGATCATTTTTGCGATAAATGCGGTGAATATCTGCCCGAGGGCAGTCTTCAATATTCGGTCCAGATTCAGCTTATCTCTGATTTTGACGGAGTCATGGTCTGCGATACGGCCGATTCGGAACTGGAGAACCAGGAGCTGCTGGAAGAGGCCGAAGAAATAAGCGAGCAGGAACTTGAAGACGAAGTCTATCAGGAGCTCTCATTTGTGCTGTGCAGCCGGTGCCGCAAGCGCTTCGCCCGCGATCCGTTCAACCGCGGCGCCCGCACCTACCGCACCACCAAAAATTTTGAGCGCATCTTTCACTGACCCTCTCCGGAAGACAGGTGCCCATGCCCATAAGTCCTTTTGACTGGATTATTATTGCCGCAGCAGGCTTCTTTGCAATCACAGGTATCATAAAAGGTGGTGTGCGCGAACTGTTTTCTCTTGCCGCGCTGCTGCTGGCCAGCATTGCCACCTTGTGCTACTATCCTCTCGTGTTTCCCTATATTCAGCCCCATATTGCCACAAAGTGGCAGCAGGTTCATATCGCTTGCCTCTGCATATTTCTGGTCGTGTGGAATGCCGTGAACCTTGTCGGGTTGTTTATAGAAACATTATTAAAAAAACAGCCCGATCACCTTGATCATATGTTAGGACTGCTGTTCGGCGGTATCGGCAAAACCTACATGCTCGCTTGCGCACTGGCCATCGGGCTGATGATAGGGTCTGAGCCATTTGGGCATGAAGCTCTCAAAAATTCACGGATAGCTTCCTACACCATTCCCGTTATCGTCCGCGTTGCGCCGTATTTCCCCGATGGCCCCCGAAAAATGCTTGCCGAATCTTACAGCAAAATTTTTATTTCCAATTAACCGCCCCATTTGATATTCTACATAGCTCATAGCGAGTTAGCATCAAGCCTAGCTTGTCATGGCAGCTTTAGTGGCTCCAGCCGTAATGTAAAATAAGCGGTGCAGGCTGCAGCTAGAAATTACCGCATTTCATCTTTTATGTTATGCGCCAATAAAAAAGGGAGGGTATAATTAAAATGACTAAGCGCATTATGATAAAGGCAGGTCTTTGTTTTATTGTTATAGCTTATCTCGCCACAGTTTTGGGTTGTAGTCCACCAAAGTCTCGACTTATTGGAAAATGGTATAAAAACAATGAAGAATATTGTGAGTTTTTCGATGATAATACAGTACTGTTTAAAGGTAAAATCCCCATCTCAGGCAAGTGGAAGGAACTTGATGGCGGCAGGATAAAAATTGATTGTTCGGTTTTGGGAACTACCACAATTTTTTTGGGCAACATAGATGATAGCAAACTCATTCTGAATGTGACAAATACGGAAGTAGCTTTATATAAACAAATCTCTCCTTCGGCAATTCGGAATGTTGATTTTACGAACTTTACTTATGATGCAAATCTATGCAACCAAGAGTATGGGAAGGATGGAATTGGGAGTGCTGTTCAAGTACACAATGGAGAATTTAAGAACAACCAGGTCTATTATGATGTTGTTTCTAATAAAATTATTTATGGAGATTTGACTGGTGATGGCATAGAGGAGGCAGTAGTGGAAAACTGCTGCGGTTATCATGGTGCTAATTTTAGTCTTTCGGAGATTTTTATATTCACTTCTAAGGGTGGCGAGGCAGTGTTACTTGCGAATTTAAATACTAATGACGTGAAGCGTGATTATTTTCGCTATTATCCGAACCCTAATGGCTTTTTTTGGGGAATCACCGAGACGAAAATCGTTGGCGGAACACTTATTGTTCAAGGTAACGCCGATGGTTGTCATGCTACACCAGAATATGTTGTTACATTTCAGTACCGCTGGAATGGCAAACAACTTGTGTTAGACACACAACCACAGAAAAAAGCGTATATTCAATAATAGGATGTGAATGGTTTATATCAGTTTCAGCTAGCGGAGCAATTGATGATTAATGGAGAGACTATAAAAAATCAGGTAATCGGAAAGCATAGTTGGCAGAGCGGCTGATATGACAGGATCCATACCCATGAGTCCTTTTGACTGGGTTCTTATCGCCATTGCGGTTTTTTTTGGCCTCAAAGGCATCATCAAGGGCGCGGTTCGCGAAGTGTTTTCCCTGGCGGCGATGCTTTTCGCCAGCTTTGCCGCCTTCTGTTATTACCAACGGGTTCTTTACTATATTCAGCCCTATATAGAACGCTATATAGCCTCCAAATGGGGCCAGCTGTCCCTGGCCTGCCTCGCTATTTTTCTTGCTGTCTGGATTGCGGTAAATCTTGTCGGCTTTCTTATTGAAAAATTCTTAAAACTTATCTGGCTGGGCTTTCTCGACCATGCCGCGGGGCTTGCGGTGGGGGCGGCCAAGGCCTATCTTATTGCCTGCGTGCTGGTGATCGGGCTGCTCGTGGTACCGCTGGGGCATGAAGTGCTCAAGGGTTCACGGCTTACCATCTATACTATGCCCACTATAGCCAAGGTCCGGCGATATTTTCCCGAAGGCTTGCGGAAAATGATCAATGACGGCTGGGTGGCCAGCAGGACCGCCCTCGCGGCGGAGCGGTCTGCCAAATAGCTTGACCGCTTGCGGGTTCTTTTATAGAATGCACCAGATTCCATGAACCAGCCGCGCAGCCACCCGGGGTGCGGTATTAATTTGTCTGCCCTGTAAACCACCGCCGTTGGCGGTGGGGCAGAAGACAATTTGGCACTATGTGCCTTTTGTCTTCCCCCTTCAGGGGAATCCAAACCACCCGCCATGCGGGCGGTAATTGACTAGAGGACACTGTGGACTGTATAGGATACGGTAATTTAGGCAAAGTCCTTGAGCACAAGGCATATTCCCAGGGGAACCGGGAGGCCATCGTCTACGAGGATGCCGAAGGCAGGGTGACCACCCACAACTTTGCCCAGTTTAATGAACGGGCCAACCGCTACGCGAATCTGTTTACCGGCAAGGGCATAAAAAAGGGCGACAAGGTTGTTGTGCATATGCGCAACTGCCCCGAGTACCTGTTTGCCTGGTTTGGCCTTGCCAAAATCGGCGCGGTCATGGTCCCGACCAATGTGCTTTCAACGGCGCCGGAAATGGAGCATTTCATCAATTATTCCGATGCCGTTGCGGTCGTGACCCAGCCTGATTATCTCGCCCTCATTCGCGAGATGCTTCCCAAATGCGCGGGGCTGCGGGAGCTGTTTCTGGCCCGAACGACGCTGAGCTATCCCAACCGGGAGCTTTTCCCCGACGTGGTGCTGCTTGATGAAGCACTGGGGGAGATGTCGGCCGATCCGCCTGCAGGGGCTGCCGTATCTCCTGATGATGACGCGCTGATTATATTTTCCTCAAGCACCAATGCCCAGTACAGCGCCGTTGAGCTCACCAATGCCAATGCGGTTTTTGCGGGCATCTTCGGCGCGCAGCTCTTTAAAATGACCTGCAATGACCGCGATTTCATGGTTCTGCCCCTGTTTCATGTGAACGGGCTGTTTATTTCCGCCCTGCCCACGATCACGGCCGGGGCTGCTCTCATCATGACCGAGCAATTCAGCGCCTCCCGCTACATGGAGCAGGTGCGCCGCTACGGTGTGACCACGGCAAGCCTTGTGGGGGCAACGGTCCGCATGGTGCTGAATCAGCCGGCCCATGAGCTTGACGGACACAACGTACTGCGGCTTATGAAATTCGCCATACCGGTTTCCGATGAAGAATGGCAGATGTTTGAAACCAGGTTCAATGTGCGCCTCTGCGATCTCTGGGGCCTGACCGAAACCCTTGGCGCGACCACCATTAACCCCATCGACGGCAAATTCAAGCGCAACTGCGTGGGGCTGCCGCGCCTCGGGAATGAGGTGAAAATCGTTGATGACAGCGGGGTTGAGGCGCCGGTCAATACACCGGGCGAAATGGTCGTCAAGGGCATTCCGGGCCGCACGATCATGAAGGGTTATTATAAAGAGCCCGCGGCGACAGCCAATATTATCCGCGACGGGTGGCTCTTTACCGGCGACCGCGGCTATATGGACGAGGAGGGTTATTTTCATTTTCTTGACCGTATCAAAAATGTCATCAAGCGCGCCGGCGAAAACATTGCCGCCCCCGAGGTGGAAAAAGTTATCGCAGCCCATCACAAGGTCAAGGATGTGGTTGTTATCGCAGCCCCTGATCCCATCCGCGACGAGGCCCTGACCGCATTTATCGTCGTCAAGGACGGCCAGACCTGCACGGAGGAGGAAATCTTCTCCTGGTGCTCGCAGCGGCTGGCAAAATTCAAGATCCCGAGCTTTATAAAATTTCGCGGCAGCCTGCCCCGTGACGGCGCGGGAGCCGTGCTAAAGAATATCCTGAAACGTGAAATCACAACGCAGTAGAACGACTAACTTAGCAAAGGAGAAAATCATGTCAAAGTTTCAGCAGATGCCTGTGCCGCCGTATCCCGGTGAACGCGATCCGGGCAAGGAAAGCCTGATAAAAGTAGCGGCCCTCCAGATGGAGCCCCATATCGGCGACAAGGATCACAATATCGCAGAGACCCTGAAAATAATCGACCAGGCGGGCAAAATGGGCGCGAAGCTCATGGTCCTGCCCGAGCTGTGCAACACGGGTTATATCTTCAATTCCCGCGAGGAAGCATTCGCCCTGTCGGAAGAAGTGCCTGAAGGCCCTTCCACTGAAGAGTGGATCAAAAAGGCCAAAGAGTACAACGCCTATATCTGCGCCGGCATCAATGAGCGCGAAGGCAATTGCCTGTATAACAGCGTCGTGGTCGTGGGCCCCGAGGGCTATATCGGCACCTACCGCAAGATGCATCTCTGGAACGAGGAGAAACTGTGGTTTGAGCCCGGCAATCTCGGGTTCCCGGTGTTCGACCTGCCCTTCGGCAAAATCGGCTGCCGCATATGCTACGATGTCTGGTTCCCGGAAACAACCCGCATTCTTGCAGCCCAGGGCGCGGACATAATCTGCGACTCCACCAACTGGGTCGTTGTTGATCCGCTCCAGACCAAGGAAAAACCCACCGCGGCAACATCGGCAGCTCAGATGTCGCTCATGAACTCAGTGTACAGCATCTGCGCGGACCGCGTAGGAGCTGAGCGCGGCTGCACCTATATCGGGAACTCCTGCATCACCGATCCGGGCGGCGGCTTTGTGGCAGGCCCAGCGGACCCCGATAAACCGGAAGTTGTTATGGCCGAGATCAATGTGGTCGGCGCACGCTTCCGCCACTGGTCGGCATTCAACAACCCGCATACCGACCGCCGCCTTGACTGGTATGACGAGCTGCTGGGCTACAGCCCTGATGAAGAGTGGTAAAAATTAAATAAGCTCAAAAAAAAAGCTCTGCGGAATCCGCGGAGCTTTTTTTATTATTTGTTTTATTGGTTTAATTTGTTTCCTGTCATTTCGCTCCCTTGGGGCGGAGAAACCCGTCATCCTAGAGCATGTAACAAAATGCTGTAGCCATATGTTCACCGGGGAGTTTTTGGCTAAGCAGCCCGTGCGGTTCGAGCCACGAGCGTATTTCCCCTCTTGGCCTATCTTGCGAGAACATAGCACGGGCGAATGAACCAAAAACTCCCCGGTGCAAACGGCTACAGAATAAAGGTACATGCTCTAGATCAAAACGGACGTCTTCATTTTCGATTCTGGAGTCAAGGGCCTGTATTTCATCGGGCAGTTCAGGTATACCGTACTTTTTCGTCAGCCCACCTCCACGGCAATATAGGCAGCGATGAGTACAACCGCACTGAGAAGCGCTATGATGAATCCGATCATTACCTGTGTTTTACTCTTTCCGTCAAGCTTATACCATTTACAGCGAAGCCGCGCCGCAGCAATGCCCTACCGGGACTGTTTTCTCAAATCCCACAGGCTGAAATGCCCGTCCGCATAAACCCTTCTGCCCAGTTGCGCAAAGGGGAAACCGCCTTGTGCCGCGGGCCATACCATATGCGTAATACCATATTCATTAATCAGGCTTTGCAGAGCCGGTTGCGAGCCATCATATACAGTCTTGACCTGTTCAATCCGTCCGTGCCATTCAAGAAACTCGCTGTCTTTGGTGGGGTGCGACTTCCAGGTCGCAAACACCGGCACCCCTGCCTCAAGGCGGATGCGGGTCTCTTCCGGCGGGATCAAATACTGATTGCCGGCACTGTGCTGTTTTTCAAGAAAACGCACAAGTTCGTATTCTTTCCGCTGCTCCTTTTTTTTGTACCCAAGCCCCACATGCACAACACCTGCCAGACAGGCGCAGATGCAGGCAATGGTAATCCACCACGAAAGCGTTCCTGACGACGGTAGTATAAAAAACTTTTTTCCCGCGAGCCATTCTGCGGCAGCGGCAAGCAGCACAATCCAGCTCAGAGGCGCCAGCATTGCCGACACCCTCCACGGAGCAGCAACCGCAACGGTGGGGTTAAAATCAACCATAGCCCAAAGCACGGCTGCTGCCACAAGCCCGAGCAGCACGAAAAGCAGCTGCCCGATAAGCTTACTGCGGCCAAGCCAGGCCGCGGCGCCTCCGGTGATAAAGAAAACCATGGTTCTGAACATATGCCAGTGCGAGGGCAGCGCATGCTGAGGAATCCTGTTTTCAGCCATGAGCCGGTGGGCGGTGCTGCGCACAGCCGGATCTCCCGAGGTCAGGACGATAAAATTCCACAGCGCATACGAGCCGACACCTGCGGCAACCAGAATCAGAAAGAGCAGACGCCTGCGCCACGGTATGCCCAGTTGCCGGTTGGCAGGCACGATGACAAGTGCGAAAGCAATGAGGGCCGATGAGATCAGATAGGCAGGATGAAACAAGGGCGCCAAAATCAAACAGACCCCCGCTGCTATCATCCGACCTGAAACATACGCCGCTGTTGCGGCAAGCAGCAGCACGCCGAAACAGCACGGCTGGTAATATTCACCGAGCAGGTACTGGCCGGCAAGGCCGTCGGAGAATATGCTCTGAAAAAAACCTCGCAGCCCGACAGTGTGCATGCACAGCCACAGCAGGGCAAACAGCCGCAGCGCCGGTTGTTCTGCTGCGTTTTTTTTGAAAACGGTTGTAGCGAGATACACACCCAGCAAACCGTATGCCCCGGCAAGCAGAAAAAAAGAGAGGTGCGTTCCGGCATATAGCCCCAGGAGCTGGTATTGCCATTTGAGGAGGTGCGAGAACAGGGGGAACGGGTCGGTGATGCGCGCCATCCAGTCGGCGGCAATATCGCGGTAGCCGGCAAGGGCAAGGCCGGTAATGAATTTTGTGTTCTGATTGCTGCTGAACAGGGCTTCCTGGGAATAGGCAAGACCGAAAATTATCGGATACAGATATGCCCGCCAGACGGCCCGGGCTTTTGTATCAGGTCCAGTTGCCATATTCTTCAACCAATCGAGACAGGGCAATGAGGAGCTACGATTTTGCCGGGAGTTGCTTAAGGCCAGCCGCTGCCACCGCCTCATAGATCAGCCGGAGCGGCACGCCCTTTTGTTGAGCGATGCGGCGGCAATCTTCATATTCCGGCACCGGGCGCATGCCCTCGGCGCTTTCCAGCAGTTTCACCTTAACCCTGCCGAATCGTGTGGCGACATGGGACTCGCGCCGGGCAAGCACCGAGCGCTCGGCCCGGTAGGCGCGCACCCCGGCCGTGGTTGTTTCCGCAAAGAAAACCGCCGTGAGCGGGGCCTGTTCGAGCTCCGTGCAGATGACCGTTATCAGCATCCCGGGACGGTTTTTTTTCATATACGCCGGGGTAAAGGCCACATCGAGTGCGCCAGCGGCAAACAGCCGTTCCATGGCATAACCGGCAAGTTCGGGGCTCATATCATCAATTGTGGCCTCAAGCACCACGACCGTATCCGTGCCGCCAGCGCCGCGGGCATCCCCCAGGATCAGGCGCAGCATATTGGGAATCTCAGAAAGCTCGCGGGAGCCTGCGCCATAGCCGGTTTTGCGGACGGTCATCGGCGGCAGGGGGCCGAAGCTTTCGCACAGGCCGGCAAGAATTGCCGCTCCCGTGGGCGTCACCAGCTCGGCCTGTATGCCGGGATCATATACCGGCACGCCCTTTAACAGCAGCACCGTTGCAGGCGCCGGCACCGGAAGCATGCCATGCCTGCACTGTACAAAGCCGCCGCCAATCGGAACGGCAGAGGCCGCAAAGCGCTCGATCGCCAGATATTCAAATCCGATCATACAGCCGGCGATATCCACAATGGAGTCGATTGCCCCCACCTCATGAAAGTGGACAGCATCGATTTTTTCATTATGAACCCGGGCCTCGGCTTCGGCTATCAGCCGGAACACGGTGATGCTGCGTTCCTTAACGCGGGGATTGAGACGGCTTGCCGCGATGATTTTTTCAATGTCCTTAAACGTGCGGTGATGGTGCTCGTGGCCCCGCACTTTCACCTGCGCCTGCCGTGCCGTGATGCCCGAGCGCTGCACCCTGGGGGCGCGCAGGCCGTAGCCGGCAACTTTCAAACAGCCCAACTCCTCGACGAGATATTTCAGCGGCACCCCCAGATCGATAAGCGCCCCGAGGGTCATATCGCCGCTGATGCCGGCAAAGCAGTCAAAATACAAGATATTCATAGGGCTGATCCTGTGGTTTTGTTTAGAGCATTTTTCAAAATACTGTAGCCATACAGGCACAGGTGAGCTTTTGGTGAAGGCAGCCCGTGCGGTTCGAGCCATTGGTATTCCACCATCGCCGGCTTCTTTTGCGAGAATCATAGCACGGGCTAACGAAGCAAATGCTTGCCTGTGCAAACGGCTACGAAAAAAAGAAAAATGCTCTAGGCCTAGGCTGGATGCAGCGAAACGCTGGATTTTTGGCATGATTATTACATCATACCCGTCTATAGGGTGCGAATTGCTACCAAAAAGAAGCCGACTCCGCTATTGTAAGGGGCCGAAAAACCCGGATTGCCATGCCGGTCCCCGCAATGACGCCCGCCGGGATTTATTAGGGAGCATCAGCTCCGGTCATAAAAAAAGCCCGTGCATTTCGCACAGGCTTTTATATTTTCTAAAAAACTTTTCAGGAAACCAGTTCAGCGCTCCGGGCGACTATGCTCACCCCGTCATTTGACACCATGAAGAAACCGGGGCCGACATTTATTTGATGGTCGATTTTTTCCAGATCGCGGTAGGTCAGTATGCCCGTATCAACCGTCCCGAGCAGCGGAGCATGCTCGGGCATGATCCCAACCGGACCGGCGCCGGACTTAATGACCGCAAATGTTATTTCTTCATCAAGCACCGTCTTGTCCGGCGTGATAAGCTCAAGCCGGTAGCTTCTTTTGTCCTTCATATCAGTCCTTTGCCAGCAGCTTTTTGCCCTTTTCAACTGCTTCGTCGATGGTGCCGACCATGTAGAAGGCCTGCTCGGGCAGCTCGTCATGCTTGCCGGAAATAATTTCCTTGAACCCGCGGATCGTCTCGTTTAGGGGCACATATTTGCCGGGCGTGCCGGAAAAGGCCTCGGCAACGAAAAACGGCTGTGACAGGAAGCGCTGCATTTTGCGGGCGCGCGCTACGATCCGCTTATCATCATCGGAGAGCTCTTCCATGCCGAGAATTGCAATGATGTCCTGCAGCTCCTTGTACTTTTGCAGAATCTGCTGCACCTCGCGAGCAACTCCGTAATGATCTTCTCCAAGCACCAGCGGATCAAGGATGCGCGAGGTTGAGTCAAGCGGGTCGACGGCCGGATAAATGCCGAGTTCCGCCAGGGCGCGCGATAGAACCGTGGTAGCGTCGAGATGGCTGAAGGTCGTAGCAGGGGCAGGGTCCGTCAAGTCATCGGCAGGAACATAGACCGCCTGAATCGAGGTGATCGAGCCCTTATTTGTTGACGTGATGCGCTCCTGCAAATCGCCCATTTCATTGGCAAGCGTGGGCTGGTACCCCACGGCGGAGGGCATGCGCCCGAGAAGCGCCGACACCTCGGCGCCTGCCTGGGTGAAGCGGAAAATGTTGTCGATAAAGAGCAGAACGTCAAGGCCCTTTTCATCGCGGAAGTATTCCGCGGCCGTCAGCGCCGCAAGGGCCACGCGCAGACGCGCTCCCGGGGGCTCGTTCATCTGGCCGAATACCATGGCGGTTTTTTGAATAACGCCCGACTCCTTCATTTCCAGCCACAGATCGTTTCCCTCGCGGGTGCGCTCGCCAACGCCGGCAAATACCGACGTGCCGCCGTATTCGGTTGCGATATTGCGGATAAGTTCCATGATGAGAACTGTCTTACCCACGCCTGCGCCGCCGAACAGGCCGACCTTGCCGCCCTTTGAGTACGGGGCCAGCAGATCGATGACCTTGATGCCCGTCTCAAAAATTTCGATGGATGTTTTCTGCTCTTCCATGGTGGGCGGGGCATGGTGAATCGGCATATACTTATCGGCCGTAAACGGCCCCATTTCATCGATTGCCTCGCCAAGCAGATTAAACACGCGCCCGAGTGTTCCCTCGCCCACGGGCATCATGATCGTTTCGCCTGTATCCACCGCATCCATGCCGCGCACGAGGCCGTCGGTCGACGACATGGAGACCGTGCGCACCGCATTGTCGCCCAGGTGCTGGGCGATTTCAAGGGTCAGATGAATGCCCGCAGCATCATCATCAACCTTGATGGCGTTATAGATCGGGGGAAGATCTTCCGTCGGGAAGCGAATGTCCACGACGGGGCCGATTACCTGTACTATTTTTCCAGTCCTCAAGAATCTATACCTCCATAGAAGTAAATATTTACTGTTTAGCCCTTCAGCGCGTTTACGCCGCCGATAATATCGATAAGATCCCGGGTAATGGTTGCCTGGCGCGCCTTATTGTAGGTAAGCGACAGTGCGCCGATAACTTCATCGGCATTGTCATTGGCATTGCGCATGGCCACCATGCGCGCGGCATATTCGCTGGCAAGGGATTCGACAACGGCCTGATACAGGCGCGTCTCCAGGTAGCTCGGCCCGAGAAGATTGGCCACCGATTCAAAATCGGGCTCCACGAGGAAATCGGTCGACATGCGGAGATATTTTTTCCGCTCTTCCTGCGTAAACGGCGGGATCGGCAGATACTGAACCACGGTGGGTACAAACTGCAATACGTTTTTAAACTTGCTGTACAGCAGGTACACCTTGTCGTAGCGCTCGGAGATGAATGATTCCATCAGAAAGGTGCTGATTGAGCGCAGCTCGGTTGTCAGCGCCTCGCCCCAGGGAACGGCATAATATTTTTCAACCGAGTGCCCCTGGCGGGACAGTGCGTCATGGGCCTTGCGGCCGATGGTGAGCAGCGTGATCTCGTTGCCGGCCTGCTCCTCGATGAAATTCTTTGCCGCATTGATCACGTTCACATTGAACGTGCCGCACAGGCCGCGGTCGGATGACACCACCACGAGCATGACTTTGCTGACCGGGCGCTCCAGAAACAGCGGGTCGGAAAAGTCATAAGCGGAGGTGCACAGGGCGCTCATCATGGTATAGAGCTTGTCCACATAGGGCCGCGAATGCTCGGCCTGCAGGCGCACCCGGCTCAGCTTCACCGCCGCCACCATTTCCATGGCCTTGGTTATCTGCTGGGTGCTCTTGATGCCGCGTATGCGTCTCTGTATTTCGCGTGGTGACTGGGCCATGACTTATTTGAACTCTTTCTTGAACGCTTCGCAGGCTGCCCGCAGTCCTTCGGAAACATCGCTGGTCAGCTCTTTTTTCGTCCGCAGGGTTTCCATAACGCCGGAGCAGCTTGTGCGCAGATACAGCAGAAACTCTTTTTCAAACGCCTTCATGCGCGCAACCGGAATATCGTCAATAAGGCCCTGGCCCGCGGCAAAAATGATAGCGATCTGGTTCTCCGTTGCAAACGGCTCATACTGGCCCTGCTTGAGGATTTCGATCAGGCGCTGGCCGCGGTTGATCTGGGCCTGCGTTGATTTATCAAGCTCGGAACCGAATTTCGTGAAGGCCTCGAGCTCGCGGAACTGCGCAAGGTCAAGGCGCAGGGAGCCGGCGACCTTTTTCATGGCCTTGCTCTGGGCATTGCCGCCCACGCGGGACACCGAGAGGCCTGCGTTAATAGCCGGCCGCACGCCGGCGTAAAACAGCTCGCTCTGCAGGTAGATCTGGCCGTCGGTAATGGAAATAACGTTTGTCGGAATATAGGCTGAAAAGTCGCCGGCCTGGGTTTCAACGATCGGAAGCGCGGTCAGGGACCCGCCGCCGAGCTTATCGGAAAGCTTTGCCGAGCGCTCGAGCAGGCGTGAATGAAGGTTGAAAATATCGCCCGGGAAGGCTTCGCGTCCCGGCGGCCGGCGCAGGAGAAGCGATACCTGGCGATAGGCCACGGCGTGCTTCCACAGATCGTCATAAATAATGAGCGCATGGCGGCCCGTATCGCGGAACTCTTCTCCCATGGCGGTGCCCGAGTAGGGTGCGATGTACTGCAGGGGCGCCGCGTCGCTGGCGCTTGCCGATACGATGATCGTAAATTTCATGGCATCGTATTTTTCAAGCGTTTCCACCACGCGAAGCACCGTTGACTGCTTCTGGCCGATGGCGACATATATACAATAAACCGGATTTCCGGCGTCGAATTCTTTTTTCTGGTTGATGATGGTATCGATGCAGATGGCGGTCTTGCCGGTCTGGCGGTCGCCGATGATGAGCTCGCGCTGGCCGCGGCCGATGGGGATCATGGAGTCGATGGCCTTGATGCCGGTCTGCAGCGGCTCCTTAACCGGCTGGCGGCCGACGACGTTCGGAGCGTTGATTTCAATGGGGCGGAGCTTGTCGGTTGCTATGGGGCCCTTGCCGTCGATGGGCTGCCCGAGGGCATTGACCACGCGCCCGAGCATCGCGTCGCCGACGGGCACCGAGATGATCTGGCCGGTAGAGCGAACGATCTGGCCTTCCTTGATCTTACGGCTTTCACCCAGGAGCACCGCGCCGACGGAATCCTCTTCCAGATTCAGCGCTATGCCGTTCACGCCGCCTTCAAATTCAAGAAGCTCGGATGATTTACATTTCTCGAGGCCGTAAATGCGAGCCACGCAGTCGCCCACGGTCAGCACCGTGCCGACGCTCTCCATTTTCAGCTGTTCCTGATAATCCGTAATTTCCCTGCGGATGACCGATGTGATTTCTTCTGCCCGTAGTTCCAAAGTGTAACTCCTTTTAACGAAGTAGTTATGCTGCCGATTTGATGTTGCCGACTTCTTCCTGCAGGTGCTTGGAGAGGCGGCCCAGGCGGCCAGCGATGCTGCCGTCCAGAATATAGGTGCCGATCATGATTTGCATGCCGCCCAGCAGCGCCGGGTCGACCTTGACCTCGATGATCACCTTTTTAGAGAGCGCCTGCTCGAGCTGCGTTTTCAGCCGCTGGACCTGTTCAGGCGTGGGCTCATATGCCGCCGTGACGCGCGCGCGCATGATGCCGCGCAGGGCGTCCGCCGACTCCCTGAACTGGCCGTACACCGAGGGGAATATGTGCTCGCGCTTTTTCTCGATCACATAATCGGTAAAACCGGTCACAACCTCCGGGGCGCCAGCGCCGACTATTTTTCGCAGCAGCTCTTTTTTATGAGCCCGGGAGATCGTGGGGTGAAAAAGCAGATTGCGCAAATCCTTGTTGTCTTTGAGTGCCTTGTCAATTGCGCCCAGCGCCTGCTCGACCGCATCGAGCGAGCCTTCGGCCTGGGCAGCCTCAATCACGCCCTGCACATATCGCCGTGTCACGCGCAGCTGTGTCACAGGGATACCCCCCCGATTTTATTGATAACGTCATCGGTGAGCTTTTCGGCTTCCCTGGTGTCCACGGCCTTTTCAATGATTTTGCGCGCTATGTCAACCGAGAGGTTCACGACATCGCGGCGGATTTCGGTTATGACCCGCTTTTTCTCCTGTTCGATGTCCGCCAGGCCCCGGTCGCGAATCTGCGCGGCTTCCTGCCGTGTCTTTTCAATCACTTCCTGACCGGCCTTTTCCGCCCGCTGGATTGAGCTCTGCACGATGGCCTCGGCTTCCTTGCGGGCCTCCTGCAGCTGAGCCTCGTACTGCAGCTTCAGAGAGCCGACCTCCTGGCGCGTCTTCTCGTTGGCGTCATAGGCGCCGCGGATTTCGTCCGTGCGGCTCTGAATCAGGTCCATCACCCGGCCGAACAGAAACTTTTTGAGCAGCCAGAACAGGACCATGAAGCCGATGAACTGCGTGAAAAGCACCTTAAAATTTATCTTGAGCGCAGTTATGAGATCTTCCATAGGTATTCTACTAATACTTAAAGGTTACTGCAGTGCCGCCGGGCCCGTGATAGCCGGACCGGCGCAGGTGCGTTTATCAACAGCGAAATTTCTCAGCCGTTGCCGCCGACGATTTTAAACAGCTCGACAGCCTTTTCAATTGAGGGCAGCTTGCCAAGCAGCAGAATGCCGATAACCAGCGCGTAAATCGTGAGCGACTCGATAAGAGCTGCACCGATGATCAAGGTCGTGCGCAGGTTGCCTGCAGCCTCGGGCTGACGGGCGGTGCCTTCAAGGGCGGATGAAACCGCGCGGCCGATGCCGGCGCCGCCGCCCAGAGCGGCAAGACCGATACCCAGACAAATGCCTAAACCGATAAGACCAAAATAAATCATGCTGTAACCTCCTTAAAACGTTTTGGTTTGTTTTTGATTTCTTTCTTGATTAATGATGATCATCGCCCAGCGCGCCGATGGCCTCGCTGAGATAGATCGTTGACAGCAGCGTAAAAATTGTTGCCTGAATCGTCGAGAACAGCAGCGCCATCAGCACCATGACCAGATGAATGGGGACCGGAATAAAGCCGAACAGAAACGGGGTCATGATGACCAAGAGCGCAATCGTGAGGTCCTCGCCGGTCAGGTTGCCGAAAAGACGAACAGACAGGGACACGGGCCGCACGAACTCCCCGATCAGGTGAATCGGCAGCATGAGGGGCGCCATGAACAGCGGGTCGATAAAATGCTTGAAATATCTAATGCCCTTGATCCGGATGCCTTCAAAATTATAGAAAACAAAAACAGGCAGGGCCATGCTCAGCGTTATATTGATGCGGTTGGTGGGGGAATGCAGCGTCGGGATGAGCCCCATGAGATTCATGAAAAGGATATAAAGAAACAGGGTTCCGAGGAAGCCGAAATAGCGCCGGGTATAGGGCCCGAGCATCTCCCCGAGAAAGTTATACAGCCCCTCGACGACTATTTCCGCAAATGCCTGGGACCCCCGGGGAATCTTTTCCATGCGCCGCGTTGACCAGAGAGCAAAACCGACCAGCACTATACCGACAATAACGCACATGATTGAGGGGATCCACTCCTCAAGGGATATGCCGAGAATCGGATCACGGTGCTCCTCGAGAAACTCAGTGGGGTTGTCGCCGCCCAGAAGATGCAGAAAGGAGGGCAGCTCAAGCTCCTGGTGCGCGGGGCCAGGTTCATTTCTCATCTGATAGGACAGGACAAACGAACCGATGATGACAAGCCAAGCCAGGCCGGTGATGATTTTTGACCGCAGAGATCCCTTCATTCAAACATCCTCGAAAGACTGAAAATATTTTACCGTTAATGCTTTTTAAAGAGCCTGTTGAGCGCCGCCGCCAGTATGGCAATTTGCGTTATGCCGATTCCTATAATGAGCGCCGAAGGCTTAATTTCAAAATATTTAAATGCAAACCACAAACCAAGGCCAAGCACAGGAAATTTTAAAACGAACACATGAAGCGCAATGACCACCATAAGGGGATTCGACTTTTCCTTGCGCTTGTCCTTGACGATCGTGCCGACACACCACCAAGCGATTATAAAGAAGCTGATACCGGCAAGAGACCCGACGATAAGACCGTTGGCGGCGCCTGTGTCGCCTTCAACTAAAGCTACGGCAATCAGGGCCAGAGCGATGAGGATAGATAAAAAAAAACTCTTCTTGGGGTATCTAAGACCACTTTTATCTTTCCGTAGAGGCTTTTCAATTATGACTCACATCACCTTTTTGTTCCGGCTCGTTATCAGTTGCAGCCCTGGTTTCCTGTACGAATTTTATAAAGGCGCCCAGCATGAACAGCAGAACCAGAATGATCATGAACCACGGTGAGGTGTCAAGCTTTCTGTCTATATAGCTGCCCAGATAATACCCCGCAAGGATGCAGGCGCCCATCGTGAGGCCGAAGCTCCCGATGTGGGAAACCGACTTTATGACATTAGAAAGATCTTTTTTTGTATCAGGCTTCATACCTAAATTTTCTTAGCATACTAAAGAAAAAGACCCCTTAAGTCAAGAAATATTACATTGTCAAATTGTCACACCCTGACTGTCAAAACAGGGACTTTTCCGCCCGTCGCGGCTAATCAGCTTTTCTCAAAAACTGATCTTTGATTTGTTGCGGCGCTTGCGCAGGCTCTGCAGCCACATGCCGATGATAAATCCGCAAAGTACCGCAGCCGATCCGAAAATGAACCACATAAGTTGCGTATTCTGCATGAGGTCTTCATTTTCCCGTTTCAGCTGGGCGATAACTTCACTGCTTGCCTGCAGCTCCTGCTTGGCTTTATCAATATCGGAGCGCGCTTTTGTGAAATCAGCGCAGCCTGCCTTAAGACTTTCATAGGCTGTCTCGGCGTCCCTTATTTTTACGGCCTGCTGGTCCCGCAGAGCTTCAAGGCCTTTTTTTTCTTCTTTGAGCCTGGTCAACTCATCCTGCAGGGCTTTATTTTTTTCCTTCTGCTTTTCGCTTTCAGCCGGCTGGTCTGCAACCAGATAGCGCGTGTGCAGCCAGCCTTCGGTGCCGCTGGCAAGCTTGACCCGCGCATACTCGCCTTCGGTGGTCAGCACTTCAACCTTGTCGCCGTTATGCACAACCCCGAGATACTGCGAGCCAGCGGCAAGCCCCTTGCCGGAGCGCACTGACGCTTCAACTCTGTCGGTTATATACATTGTTTCTGCATAGGCAAACACCGGCAGTATAATCAAAAAAGCGGTTAACATTATTTTTTTCATTAAAAGCCTCCTGCTTAAATGCGAACGAATCAGAATATACAAAATTTTAGACGTAAGCACAAATTATAAATTACACAAAACTATTTATTCCGGCAGGTTGTCCCCATAACCTCCCGCCTGAAAGACAGGGCCGCGCACATCCCTCCCGGAACTGAGTTCTAAATAATTTACCAATATTTTTTTTTGTGCTACATATTTTCTAGAATCTTAATAAATTAAGTGAATCGCCTGACAGGGAATCACCAGCCATGCCTGTAAAAATAATCTCTCCCCTGAGCACCATAGATGAGATCGAGCCCCTCATACAGGCCGGGGCCGGCGAATTCTATTGCGGGGTCCTTCCTGCCGACTGGCGCGAAAACTATTCGGTTGCGGCGTCGCTGAACCGGCGCCAGGAAGACACGCCGGTCTACAATACTTCGCCCCACTTCACAAGCTTTGACGAGCTGGATCAAAGCGTTGCCGCCGCGCACCGCAGCGGTGTGCCGGTTTTCCTCACCCTGAACGAGCATTACTACAGCCAGGCACAGTACCCGTATCTGATTAAATATATAGAGCGTGCGCTGGCGTCAAACGTGGACGCGATCATTGTAGGAGATATCGGCATTCTTCAGACTATTCTTGACATGAATCAGCGGATAAAAATTCACATAAGCACGGCGGGCACGGCTTTTAATTCATCGGCGGTCCATTTTTACCGGGATCTGGGGGCATCGCGCGTGATTTTGCCCCGCCATCTTTCCCTTGAGGAAATCGGGGAAATAGCGGCAAACACCACGGGCATTGAGCTTGAAACGTTTATCCTGAACTCGCGCTGCGCCAATGTGGACGGGTTCTGCACGTTTCAGCACGGCCTGGCCGAGTTCGTACCCGAGGGTGAGGACCGGCGCGATTATGAAAATGCCTGCATGATGCTCTATAAAATTTCAGCATCGGTGAAGGGCCTCGAAGGTGCGGAAGCCGACCAGGTGCTCAAGGAAAAAATTTCCTGGGAGCGGCAGCATTTCTGGTCTGCCTGCCATATCGATGATCAGCCCTGCGGCGCCTGCTCGCTGTATGAATTTGACGAAATGGGAATTGCGGGAGTAAAAATCGTGGGGCGCGGCAATCTCACGCAGCGCAAGCTCCGGGACGTGGGATTTTTGCGGGAGGCGCTGGACTATCTTTATAAACAGAGGCCCACCAAAAAGCAGTTTCGCACCCTGGTGCAGAATCTTTACAAAAAGCTGTACAACAGCCCCTGTCTTATTTTTAAATGCTATTACCCCTCCGTGCTGCTGGACAAAACCGCGCAGGAGGTTTAACAACCTCTGCCGCTATTAAAGAAGGGAGGACTGCCATGGCGGAAAAACTTCTAAAAAAAATCCACTGGCTGGGGCATGACGGGTTCCGGATCGACGCCGGGAAAATTATTTACATCGATCCCTTTCAAATGAATTCCGCTGTTCCCGCTGATATCATTCTGGTGAGCCATGACCACTTTGACCACTGCTCGCCTGATGACATAAAAAAAATTCAGAAAAAAGAAACCGTCATCGTCACCGACAAAGCTTCCGCGGACAAGCTTACGGGCGACCGCCGCATCATGAAGCCCGGCGACACAGTGGCCGTAGCGGGCATTGAGATTGAAGCGGTGCCCGCCTACAATACAAATAAGCAGTTTCACCCCAGGGCAGACGGCAAGCTCGGCTTTATTCTCACGATTGACGGCGTTCGCCTCTATCATGCCGGCGACACCGACTTCATCCCCGAAATGAAAAATATCAAGGCTGACATCGCCCTGCTGCCGGTTTCGGGCACCTATGTAATGACGGCAGACGAGGCTGTAGCGGCGGCCCTTGCCATAAAGCCCAAAGTAGCCATACCCATGCATTACGGGGCGATTGTCGGCAGCGCTGAAGATGCAAAGACTTTTGCCGACAGGCTCAGGGGGAAAGTTGACGTAAGGATTTTACCGCAAGAAAATAATTGATAATTGATAGGAACTTGCTTTGAGATGGGGCACATATAGGACGAGGGCGATTGTGTGTCAATGTAAATATGGGCGCAAGATATGGGCAGGGGCGTCGGGGCAAAAAATCTGCGGCGCCATTAAACATCTTGCGGCGCGGCGGGCGCCTCTGATATGTGGTGTTAGGTCAATTCTGCAAGGCTGCTTTTATCTGTCCCCTTTTCTCCTCATTCTGTGGTGCCCTTGGGAAAAACCATAACAGTCATGGAATGGCAAAACAAACGAAACAACTGAATAGGATTCTTGGGGTAGATTCCCCGAAACACCCTGAGCGCCAAGAATAGCAATGTATAAAACATACCAACGAATTTATACACGGGAGTTGCGTTAATCTTCAATAATATTTTCAGGACTGGCAAAAACATGTCCGGCAGGACACAAAACAAGGGTCCCAAATAGGCCAGATTGAGTTGCATTCGCTTTTCTTTATCGGTAAAGCAATTAAATGACGACAGCTCACCCCAGAAACACGCGTCCATTTCATCCTCAGGCGACAAAGCGCCAATTTTGATGGCATAGTCCGTCAGTTGCGTGCGCGGGTAGGGGCATAACAATCCAAAGATTGGAACGGTCATCCCTAAGCGCTTCACGAAAAGGAAGGAATTGAAATCGTCTTCAAACTTCGAGCCGGGAATCCCCAGCATAGTATTGCCCCAGGTCGTCATGCCATATTTGCGCGCATAGCCGAAGGATCTAATGGCTAGTTCGTCCGATATCCCTCGCTTTAAAATTTCGTTGCGAAATTTCTCAATTCCCGACTCAACTGCCATGCACATGGAGATGCAACCCGTTTCCGACAGCAGCTTCGCCATATCTTCCGTCAACGTGTTTGAGCGCATAACACAATAAAATGGAAGGCCCACTTCCTCCTTGTATCTCTTCGAGAACTCGAGCATCCAATCGTCAACTTTATAGGCGAAGGTGTCGTCAGCAAATTTCACTAATTTTACGGCCGGATAATTTTTGACGACACTTAAGATTTCCTCCATGACGTGCGAAACCGATCTCCTGCGCACTTCTTTCCCGCACCCCTTGAACAGCTCGCGCCAAGCATGGTGATGGCAGTAAGAACAATTATAAGGACATCCCCTGCCAACCATAAACCCTCTGTTGCCCAATGATGTGTAGAGCGGCATGGCTTCGTATAAAATATCTCTGTCCAAAAAGGGCAAATCGTCGAGATTTTCTATCAGCTCTTTCCTCATGTCCCCCAGGTCGTCGCCAGGCGTTAATATGTTGGGAATATTCTTTATGCCCTCCCCTGCCGCGAACCTCCTGATCAATTCCGGAAACGCGCGATCCCCCTCCCCAACGCACACGGCGTCTAAAGACATTTCGCTCAGGATCTCCGGGAAATAGGTGGAATGCGCCCCTCCCATAACACGCAGGACACGCTTTTTTCCGTCTCTGATCCACTGCTGCACGTGTATATCGGCGCTCTTGAACATTTTACTTTCGCACGACATGGCGCTGTAGGCGATAATATCGGGCGTGAATTCGTCCAATGTTTTCTGCAGGGAGTGAACTCTGAGGGCAATCATCTTCGTCACAACGGATTGCTTCTTGAGGATCGCGGACAATTGCATGACGCCCATCGGCTCACCGAAGAACATGGTCCCGGTCACGAAAAGCACTTTTATAGGATGGCCCGACTGGTCATTTATCATGGTTTAGGTTAGCCAAAAAAAGGTTTTATATTTGCTGATATGAATAAGGCGCCAGGTTTTATAAAAATGTTCGATGGATGATGGTTAAATATAATACTTTGTGCCCCTTGTCAAATAAATCAGCGGCAGTCATGCGCTCCTGGGAAAATGATGCCCTGATTATGTAGCGGGCAGGATTCTCCATGGCTGTGTCGTCATGGGGATAAATCCGGTTGCCGCAAAAGACCGTAAAGCCGGTATGCTTCCAGGTGCCGAGCATGCTGTTATACTTTTATACAAGGCGAAAAATGCACGCGTACCGGTTAAGGTCATTTTAGAACGCCTGTCCGCCCGACTCCGGATTTCAACATCCAAATACCGGCATTGCCCGTTTTTTGACGGACATCGTGCACAATACGACGGCACGGGTGCATGCTGCTGCCGGCGATACTGTTGCGACCAGGCATTTGCCTGTTGCGAATTTTTGAAAATATGCTAGCTTTTGCAGGGCCTGCGGGCCTTATGGCCGCGCAACGGCCCGCACAACCTGGATTGAAGATCCTGCTGCTTGAAAAATTCGATGCTGTTTCCCGCATCCGTCGCGCTTGCTGGCAGCAGTTTGTGATGGCTTAAAACCATGAAAGCGAAAACAGCAGGGCCGAAGCAAGCCGCATTGTTTTTCCCGCAAACGGCTTCGAGGTCGGGTCTGCACAGGTGACAAGATTTAACCAGAATGAACTGTGGCGCGGCCGTTGCGGATTGAACCCAAGAGGGCTTTCAATCATGCATATAAAAAACTTAGTGGGTTGCACCACTCTACAAGCTTGAAGGGAAAATAAAAGTGACGATTCTCGAGCAGGAATACTATGGAGCCTAACTATCTGAAGCTCCACCGCGACGGCGCTCTGCAGCTCCGCATTCAGGACGCTCTTGCAAAACTCGACTGCTGCGAACTCTGCCCCCGGCGCTGCAGGGTGAACCGCCTTGAAAATGAACAGGGCGTCTGCCGCACGGGCCGCCGCGCCCTCGTTTCCAGCCACGGCCCGCATTTTGGGGAGGAGGCGGTGCTCTCCGGTCGCTTTGGCTCAGGCACCATATTTTTTACCGGGTGCAATCTGCAGTGCTGCTTCTGCCAGAATCACGATATCAGCCATGAGGGGCTGGGGGAAGAAGTAACCCCCGAACAGCTTGCCGCTATGATGATCGACCTGCAAAATCAGGGCGTGCACAATATTAATTTCGTATCCCCTTCGCATGTGGTGCCGCAGATTTTGGAGGCCCTGCCCCTTGCAATTCAAAAAGGTCTTACTGTCCCCCTGGTCTACAACTCCGGCGGCTATGATCTGGTGGAGACGCTCCGGCTTCTAGACGGTGTCATCGACATCTATATGCCCGACTATAAATTTTCAAAAGACATCCCGGCAATTTTCTACTGCAAAGCCCCCGACTATCCGGAAGTCGTAAAAAGAGCCCTGCGCGAAATGCACCGGCAGGTGGGTGATCTTAAAATGGACGGCAACAACCGTGCCGTGCGCGGTCTGCTCGTGCGGCACCTGGTCATGCCCGACGGCCTTGCCGGCACGCGCGAGGCCATGCGCTTCATCGCCGATGAACTCTCCCTCCACACCTATGTCAATATTATGGATCAGTACCACCCGGCTGGCGAACTTGAAAAATTTCCCGAGCTCAACCACGCCGTCACGGCCCAGGAATATGAGGAAGCATTAAATATTGCCCGCGAGGAAGGCCTCACCCGTTTTGACAGCCGCCACCGGCCGATACTGCTGCACTGGCGATAATCTTTGCTTTCCTGCGTTACTACACTTTTTACAGTCTACCTGTCGGAAAAGCTGTCCTGGCGCTTCAGCACACCGCACGCTAACCCCTATCCGAAACTGCTCCTCCGGGATAAAGACGTTGTCTGCACGCCCTCTCCTGTGGACCCTGAGCCGCTTTTTCACACCTCGTTCTTCGTCCGTGCCGATCAACTTCCGCTGCGATCATCGGCCCTGCAACACGCAAACACGGGCCAAGAAAAACATAGGCTTGCTAATATAAATATGCTAAAAAGCCCTCTAATCCCCTATTTTAGCAGCTCTTGATTTATATTAACTCGCATAAGGGAGCGTCCATGAAAACACGCGGAGAAAAAATTTTTTTTGTTTTTTGTGTTTGCAGCCTGCTGTGCCTGCCCGCTGGCTCGCAGCATGCATCGGCATCTTTTTTTGATCAGATAAATGAAAATGGTTTTGGCAATCAGCACACCACCGGTGGCCTTGAACGGCGCACCATGGCAGTGTTTCAGGACAAGCTGTATGTGGGGGCTGCCAACCGCAATGAGGGCGCTGTGGTCATGTGCTATGATGAAAAAAAATGGGTGCAGGTGGCTACAAACGGCTTTGGCTCCCATGCCAATACGGCCATAACCAACCTGTATGCAATAGATAAAAAACTGTATGCGGGCACCAGCAACAATGGCGGCGGCGAAGTGTGGGAATATGATGGCAAGAACTGGCGCTGCCTGCACAAGGGGCCATTCGGAACCTTCCTCAGCCAATTAGTTCAGGGGCTTGCCTATTACAAGGGGCGCCTGTACGTTGGTCTCTGGGACCAGCGTACGACCAAACCGGTTGAAGTCTGGGCCGACGATGAAAAGGGCAACTGGGAGCTTGTGAGCAAGCCCGGCCTGGGCGACGTTAAGAATGAGGCCATACCCTCCATGGCGATTTCAAGGGCTGATGGTACGGAAAAGCTCTATGTTGCCGTATGGAAGAATTTTGAATACCTGGGCGCAGACTCGGGCTGCGAGATATGGTCTTTTGACGGACAGCAGTGGGAAAAGCGGAACCGGGGCCATGAGGGTTTCGGTGAGCTGAACAAAGGCCGGCCCGGCATGGAGCCCCTGGCCCTGTTCGAGTTCAACAAAAAGTTGTATGTCGGACTCTGGTCCTTCGGCTCCGGCAAGGGCGGGGAATTATGGTCCTTTGACGGCAAAAACTGGACGCAGGCCGATAAAGCTGTTTCCCCCGCCAGCTTGCCCAGCGTCTATACCATGGCGTCATGCAAAAACAAGCTCTATGCGGTGGTCTCAAATGCTTATGGAAAATTCGAGCTGTGGGAGTATGACGAGCGCACCTGGACAAAACTCATCGGCAAGAACTGCCCAACCCCCGAAAACCTCGGCAACACGGATAACTTCAATATTTCCACCATGGTCGACTACAAAGGCAAATTATATCTTGGTGTCACCAATAATCAAACCGGCTTCAAAGTGTTTCAAAGCTCATTTCCTGAAATATCGCCTGCCCTTGAGACGGCAATGATCAACACGGTTGAGCTCCTGACGCTGTCGGGTGGTGCCGAGCTGTCAAAATGGACTTCCTCCAATCCCACGGTTGCCACCATCGATAGCCGCACCGGGTTTTTTAAAGCGATCGCCCCGGGCACCTCTGTCATTACGGCAGCCGATGAGCGCGGATTTACGGTTGCCTCGCGGCAGATTACCGTTGTGCAGGGCGCGGCGCCGAACAGGGATGCTGTTTTTATCTACGCAGAGTGCACCCCACCAACGTCCTTCAATGACGGATCCACACCGGTAAAAGCAACCGCTGAGCCATATCTTGTGGGCAATGCCGGATCGCTTGCACGGGCCCGGATTGACCTCTCGCCGCTTGGCGGCGCGCTGCAGGACATGTTTGATGATGGAACCCATGGCGACATCCAGAAGGGCGATGGGATTTTTGCCTGTGAAATGGCAGTCCCTAAAAATACTAGGCCCGGCGCCTATACCTTCACCGTTACCGGCACAACCAGCGCGGGTATCAGCGGCCAGGGCCGGGCGGTGCTCAACATAAAGCAGGGGTATACGGTTCCCGAACTTGTCTACCTCAAAGCAAAAGACGGCGTCTATCACATCCCCGTGCTGTTCGCCCTGCGCGACCCGGATGGCGATGAAAATTCCGTCACCTTTGAATACCAGCAGGAAGGCGGGGCCTGGAGCCCGGCAACCGTGTATTCGCAATCCGGCATGCTGGCGACATCAGGGGCTCCCGGCGGCAAGATGAACAGGCTTGCAAAGCTTAAAACAAACCGCGAGCAGAATCATTATGTGTGTGTCTGGGAATCGGAAAAGGATATCGGCCAGGCAGCAGGCTCATACCGCCTGCGCGCAACACCGGCCGATGCGAAATCTGCGGGCACGGCCCTCATATCCGAGCCCGTAAAAATCAACAATCAGTCGCCGCCCAAGGACGAAATGGTCTTTGTGCCCAACGGCAATTTTTATATCGATACATACGAGTTCCCCAATCACCCCGGCTTCTATCCCCTGCTTCGCCTGACCTGGAAGGAAGCCTGCGCTGAATGCGCAAAGCAGGGCAAGGAGCTGTGCACCCCCGAGCAGTGGGAGACGGCCTACTACGGCAAAAAAAAGCTGCGTTTCCCCTATGGCAATGAGGGCAAAGTCAACGGCAGGGACTACTGCAACACCTATGGCTCCATGGACTATTCAGCCGTGCCTTCAGGGCTCTATGAGAACTGCGTGAATGATCTTGGCATTTATGATATGGGCGGCAATGTGTATGAGTGGGCAAGCCGCAATGAGAAGGAAGTATTCATGGCAGACCAGAGTTACCTTTTAACATCAATTGATGCCCATCTCATGAACGTGGAGGGCAAAAACCACCGCCATGAATTTCTCGGGTTCCGCTGCTGCAAGGCAGCTGAAAAAAAATGATCGGTGCCGCCGGCTGGCGTCGTTTGTATTAGGTTGAAAAGAAAAGTCCGGGAGTTCGTCCCGGACTTTTCTTTTCGATGTGCAGCCTTCCGAAAAAAACCGCAAAGGCATTAAGGGGCTTGCTGGTAAGAGAGTTTTATTTTGTTGTATACCTCCAGTTACACCTTGATTGCCTGTCAAGCAACTGAACTTCTTGCATGTCTATAAAATTATAACTTCCCCTTTTCTGCCTGGATGTCCCGGATAAATTTCCTATAATTTTGTCCTTCCGGCTTGCCCGGAATCCTTCCCCCGGGAGTTATTGATTTATTCATGGATATCCCCTAATTGGCCCTACTTTCCGTTTGACTGAATCGTAATCTCTCCGCCATACTTTTTCGGCATTGTGTTCAGCAGGAAATCAGCAGCTTGAGCGCGTTTTTCACCATCGGCTGAAAAATGCATGGCAATGAAGTTCCAGGCCGCAAGCGTCGCAAGATCATGCTGCAGGTGCGGGTCCATGCCGGCGGGCAGGGGCAGGTCGCACACATCAATCCCTGCAAATGACAGAGCGGTGCATCCGATGCTGTCCACATTGCTGGTCCAGAAGAAACTTGTGGCTGCATTTGAAAAGCCGGTATGCGTGCCGCCGATAAGCGTCAGCAGATACGCCGGGCCGGTGGCGGCCCCGAGCAGCGCTGGCGCATTTGCAGCATAGGGGATAATGGCATCGAGATCGCCGTGAACCAGCAGCAGGGGAACGGCAGCCTCAGGGGTGTCGAATACGTTCTCCCCGAACACGCCGGCGGCAAAGGTAACGACCAGCGAAATGCGCGGGTCCCGGAGCCCGGATTTAAAGCCTGCCATCAGGCTCACGCCGGCACCCAGCGACGTACCCGCCGCCCCGATGCACGACTCGTTGATCTTTTTGAAAAACGGGCTGGAAGGATCTGCATTGCGCTTGAGCATTTCATCGATCAGAAAACTGACATCGCCCGGGATGTTGACTATATCGTCAAAGTTCAGATTTCCCGCGTTATACAGGCTGGTTGCGGGGGCGGTAAACGCAACAAACACAACCCCCTGCGTGGCAAGGTAGCGCGCCAGATACGCAGCCTCCCCACGTTCCGACATGATGCCATGGCTGTACACGACCAGCGGGAACGGCCCGGCCGATGCGGTGAGGGGCGCGTTTCTGCCCGAAAAGGGCCGGCTCACATCCGAAGGGTACCATATTTCGGTGGCCAGCTTCCGGGTAGCCGAGCCCCTGCTGTTTTTATATGCCGGAACACCCCTGGTGGTATCCTCAAGCATCCAGGTCCGGTGCCCTGCCCGGTACGGGCCCGGATCGAGCACGGGCTGGCCGGCCTGGGCGGAATAGATTTGAACAGCTGAAACCACCATGATGAGCAAAAGCTTTTTTATTGCACTGCCTTTCATAAATCACCACTGAGGCGCTGGGAACACGGAGAGTGTAGACAGCAGTTTTAAAATATCAACACCGCTTTCTTATATTGAAAATACCACATCCGCGCCGGTTCCGTAAAAAGATGGCTTTCTGCCACCGAGGCACGGAGAACATGGAGACAGGTTATTTATTTTCCGCCTGAAATGGCGGTAAATAAATAAAATTATGTGGCTCTCCGGGAGAAAAAAGGACGAAAGTGCCCCATTTCATCTTATTGATAGTGTTGAGCGCAGCACACTAAAAGTGCAAGCGGTCACAGACCCCGCCGCAGCATTAGCAGAATTGAAACGTCAAGCCGATTTGAGAAGAAAACAAGAACCAATAGGGAAACGTTGTGGACAAATTGTACAAACTCATTTAGACCCCCTTTTTTGTTTTCCCCTGCCTGGTTTTTTCAAATAAGACTGCACGCGAATGCATGCGCGCAGCGCAGCCTGCAGCCTGCAGCCTAAGGCGTTTATGGCAAAATTTAATAAAATTGTCACGTGGTTTGTTTTTAGTGCAGGGGTTCAAAATGTTGAACCCCTACGAAAAACCCAGATTGCCACGTCGCGAGGTTTATCATGAGCAGCGCCGAAGGACCCTCCGTAATGACAGGTTTCAAAACTTTTTGCGGGAATGACAAGAAATGGAAGCTGTACAGCTGAAAGCGTTTAGCGGTGCTTTTATTTTGCCACAAAATTTAACTGGAAGCTTTAGGGGTTCTTCTTGTATCCACCCCACCCAGCCTCCCCTGTCCAGGGGAGGAGCCCTTTCAACTCGGCCTTAGTTTAACAGCCTTATTTCATTGCCCCTCCTGGTCAGGAGGGGTTAGGGGAGGTTGTTAAACCCCTAATTTCAAATGTGACGGCCCATTACAGCACGCAGCAAAGTTCTCTGGCCCGCAGTATTAAAAAAAAGGTCGCACAGTTTGTGCGCACCGCGCACCATTAAGGCTACCTGTGAATGCGGTGCTGTTGCGCTCCCTGCCAGTTGAATTATTAATTGTTGCAGCATATGTGTATTTAATAATCCGCAATCCGCATTCCAAAATTCAAAATAAAAAAGCCCGGGGAAGGTTATTCCCGGGCTTTTGTGCGCTATGCCGGGCAGCTTTACTCGCGACAAAAGAGCCATGCTCGCAAAGCCGATTCAGGACCACGCAATTTTAGATTTTGAATTACTGCTCCGGGTTAACTCTTGAACCTTGAGCTTTGTTCGGCTTTAACGCAGAATATCTGAGTATCTGGTCCCCGACCGCAGCCGAATCCTCAAAGTCGCCCGCACCATTGCCGATCTTGACGCATCAGAGAATATCCGTAGCAAGCATATATCGTAGGCCGTGCAGTATAGAAGCCATGATAGGCAGTTCCGGTCGTAATCACATAATCTGTGAATATGAAGATTTGATCCCCATGGTCCCATACTTCTGAAAAAGCCGTAGCATTACAACAAAGGCTTCTGGATCCCCGAAAAGAGTATAATCGCCTTTTTACGTTTCTTGACTACCCCGATGTTCAACCCACCAATAACCATGCCGAACAATCTTTGCGCACTATTGTTATCTTTAGAAAAATCTGTTTCGGTACTCGCTCATCGGATGGCTCTCTCTCCCATAGCATTCTGGCTGGTTTGCTGCTAACTGCTACGCGGCAGGGTAAGCATCCGCTGGATTTTTTTAAAACTTTATTCACTTCTAGCACTGCTGCTGCACAAGCTGCTCTCTATAAAAATTCTTCCTGACATCTGCTCTCAAAAAGGACTAAACTGTTACTTTATTTCACTTTCCCCACCATCGGTGCAATCATTTCAAGCACCCTTCTGGCAACTGCCCTCAGAGCAGGGCTACGCTCAAGTGCTTCATTGATGCTGTCGGCATTGTTGTAATAGATTTGTATGACTTTTCTGCCGATAGTGCTTTTGGCAAGACTGCTGTCACGGAAGTCACGTAGATTTTCAAGGTTTGAATAATCCTCTCCCAGCACCTTTTGGGCTGGGCATGGTTTGCCGGAAACTGTTGTTGTGGTTGACGCAGTTGTGGTCGTGGTTGATGTTATAGTGCATGGCGTTTCGAATACCGCAGTAGGATAGCCATACCACGGATTTGTAAACCCTGTGCTACAGGTAGCGTAGTAAACGGTAAAGTCTGGACCGGTGTAATTAAAAACATCGTCACCTATCGATGGCGCATTTCCATAAAAATATGCAGATGTTAAACTGTTACAAGATTGAAACGCCCCACCTCCAATACTCGTAACGCTTGACGGTATGGTAATGCTGGTTAAACTGTTGCAACCCTCAAATGCAGAATCACCAATACTCGTAACGCCGTCCATTATGGTAATGCTGGTTAAACTGGTACAACCGGAAAACGCCCCACCTCCAATGCTCGTAACGCTTGACGGTATGGTAATGCTGGTCAAACTGGTACAACCGCCAAACGCCCCATCTCCAATGTTCGTAACGCTGCTGGGTATGGTCACACTGGTCAAACCAGAGCATTCCAAAAACGCAGCATCACCAATACTCGTAACGCTGCCTGGTATGGTAATGCTGGTTAAACTGTAACAATAACTAAACGCACCATAACCAATACTCGTAACGCCGTTTGAAAAAGTCACACTGGTTAAACTGTTGCAAACAGCAAAAACATACCGCCCAAAGCTCGTAACGCTTGACGGTATGGTAATGCTGGTTAAACTGGTGCAATAGTGAAATGCAGAATCACCAATACTCGTAACGCTTGACGGTATGGTAATGCTGGTTAAACCCATGCAAGCATCAAATGCATACGCCCCAATGCTCGTAACGCTTGATGGTATGGTCACGCTGGTCAAACCAAAGCATGTAGAAAACGCAGAATCACCAATACTCGTAACGCTTGGCGGTATGGTAATGCTGGTTAAACCCGTGCAATCCTCAAATGCACTCACCCCAATGCTTGTAACGCCGTTTGAAATAGTCACGTTGGTTAACATGTTGCAAGATTGAAACGTATTATCAGCAATGCTCGTAACGCTGCCTGGTATGGTAATGCTGGTTAACCTGTAACAAGAATTAAACGCACCATAACCAATACTCGTAACGCTTGACGGTATAGTAATGCTGGTTAAATTGGCGCATAATTGAAACGCAGAATCACCAATGCTCGTAACGCCGTTTGAAATAGTCACGCTGGATAACATGCTGCAATAATAAAAAACACGCGTCCCAATGCTCTTAACGCTGCCTGGTATGGTAATGCTGGTTAAACTGTTACAAGATTGAAACGCATAATCACCAATACTCGTAACACTTGACGGTATGGTAATGCTGGTTAAACTGTTGCAACCCTCAAATGCACTCGTCCAAATGCGGACTACAGACTTGCTGTCTATGGTATTTGGAATTACAACAGATACACTAGAACCGGTATATCTTGTGATTGTGATATCATTGTTGACCGATACCGTGTAGGTAAAATCCCCCCATTGCAGTGCAAAGGCAGATGACGACAGTAACAAACACCCGATAAATAATAGAATAAATAATGATTTGCTGCGTTGCATATTGCCTCCTTTTAAAATTATTCATTGTCTGAACTTGAGAGTACCGAGTTCTCTACTCGGATAGTTTTTTTTCGAATTTATTTTCAATTTTGAATATTCTATAGCAAGCCCCACCCATTCATCTACTAATTTTTAAATTTTTTAAAGGCTGCAATCTCCTTTTGCAGCTGCTCTACAAATGCAGGCCGCACATACTCTGTGCGGCTTTTCATTTTGTGGGTATAGCTTATCTGATAGTAGGCGCCTTTCTTTTGTTCCGGGAATTGATACTGGCGCGTAAGTGATCCCGTAACAGTTTAGTCCTTGTAGATATATCATTGAGCAAGGGAGTCAGGGAGAATTTTATACAGAGCGGCTTGCGCAGCAGCAGTATTGGTGGCGAACAAAGTTTTAAAAAAGTCCAAAGGGTGTTTCTCCTGCCGTTGTGCGGTCACCAGCAAACTTGGCAACACGCTAGGACCAATTGGGGGACATCCTATATTCCTCCTGTCAAGAGGGAAACAAAAGCCGCAAATTAATTTGATTTTAATCAATTATACTGCGGCCAT
>Ga0118677_10002294_pt1 | contig 38729 bp, 40 predicted proteins | sample AliMusrvi5mmetaG_FD_86154 | JGI IMG/M metagenome (GOLD analysis project Ga0118677, IMG submission 86154) | reverse complement strand
TTCTAAATCAATACCTTCATCCGTTCGGAGCGAAACCATGACATAATCGTTGAATTTTTCAAAAACAGATAAATTCTCTGTTTCGAAAAGATTCAGGTTATTTTCGATGGCGTTCATATAAGCTTGTATGGATGCAATATTCCATTGTCGCCCTGAAATATTATATGAATGAGCTGAAGGACCTAATCCAATGTAAGGCTGTTGTTTCCAGTACGATGAATTATGTTTCGATCTGAAATCTTTCTGAGCAAAGTTAGATATTTCGTAGGCATCAAAGCCTTTTTGTTTCAGTTTCTTAACCAACAATAAATACATTTCATTCATTGTGTCATCATTTACCGGATTAATTTCGCCTTTTTCACGTTGTTCCCACAGTTTTGTGCCTTCTTCGTAAGTCAGTCCGTACGACGAAATATGCTGCACATTCAGACTCAAAGCCATATCGAGTTGTTTTTCCCATTTTTCAATGGTCTGATAGGGCAAACCATAAATTAAATCAATGCTGATATTATCAAATCCGGCTTGTTGTGTATTTTGAACGGCTTCAACAGCCTGATTTCCATTATGACGACGGTTGATACGTTTCAGGTCTTCATCGTCGAATGACTGAATGCCAATGCTAATACGATTAAACGGAAGATGTTTGATGGATTCAAAAAAGCGAACAGATAAATCGTCAGGATTTGACTCAAAGGTAATTTCAGCATTATCACTGACTGAGAATGTGGTATAAATGGCTTTGAAAATAGTTGAGAATTGCTCCGGCTTCAGAACACTCGGTGTTCCACCACCAAAGTAGATGGTTTCAATTTGATTGGAAGCTAAGTAATCTGCTCTGATTTCTATTTCCTTGCAAATAGAATCGACCAGTCGTGGAATGAGTTTGGGTGCAACTTCAGTATAGAAATCGCAATAAGTGCATCTCTTTTTGCAGAATGGAATATGAATGTAAATGCCGGCCATGATTGAGGTTTCCTTGTTTTTGCAAAGGTACTATATATTCTAATAGAAATAAAATGAAACACTTATACATTCCCTTGTGCAGGTGTTTTGAAACATTTTAATCCTACAACTATTGCAAAGTGTGAATGATGTAACTTATACTCTGAATTATGTAAGGCTTTGCTACATTAAACGCCTCACCTTTGCAAAGTGGAAATTAATTCACGATTAACAACAATCAGAATGAAAACTTTAAAATTACTTGTATTTGGATTGATGTTGACATTCGCCGGTTCGGTGCAGAGTCAATTGTCAGTAAATGTGCATATTGGAACGCCACCTGCCTGGGGACCTGCAGGATATAACGATGTGCGGTATTACTATTTGCCCGATGTGGAAGCATATTATGATGTGCAAACATGCATGTTTATTTATATGTCAGGTAATAATTGGATTCGCAGGGCATATTTACCTTCCCGTTTCCGGAATTACGATCTGTATCACGGATATAAAGTGGTTATGAAGGATTATCGAGGAAACTCACCTTATTTGCATTTTAGGGAACATAAAATGAAATACGCCAAAGGATATCGTGGTGATGAACAACGAAATGTTAGAGAACGGAACGATAGAAAAGATATTCATCAGAGGCCTCAAACAACAAATCAACGTGATAATAGCCGAAATAATGGTAATAACGAGCTGAGAAATAACAAACAAAATCAGGGACAGGGAAATAACAGAAATCAACTACCCGCTGATAATAGAAATAATCAACGTGGAAATGACAAAGACAAAAAAGAGGGGCATGGCAACGGAAACCGTAATTAAATCAACATTAAATTTACATAAAACAAACAATTAAACAAAATGAAAAAGCTAACAATTATTCTCGCACTGATTCTAATCACATTAGGTTCAGGTTTATCAGCACAGGACAGGTTTCAATCTTCCGAACGATTTGGTGGAGCATTGAATTTAGGACTCGGAATTGGTGGATATTCCGGTTATTACGGAAATATCGGTCACACACTACCGGTTTTGAATGTAAATTACGAATTGGGAATCGTACAAAATTTTACACTTGCTCCTTTTCTGACTTTGTATTCTTATACCGATGGTAATTACAATTCTTTAGTTACTCCAATCGGGGTGAAAGGAACATATTATTTCGACCAGTTATTGCATGCCGGTCCACGTTGGGATTTTTATGCTGCCGGTTCATTGGGTTTAGCCCTGGTAACCACCACCTGGAATCCTGCTTACACCGGAAGCCGAAACTATTATAATTCAGCCAATCCCTTGTATGTTGATTTTCATGTAGGTTCAGAATTTCATCTTTCAAGTGTTGTCGGACTATTTCTTGATTTATCAACCGGAGTTTCGACCATAGGTATTGCCATACATTAATAACTTGGATTATGTCGAAAGAAAAAGAAGTTAAGGAGAAATCCGACAAAAAATCACCATTGAAAAACTTAAAGGAAAAGCGTGCCGAAAAAGCCCTGAAACGTCAGGATAAAAGCAAAGTAAGCGTGGTTTAATAATCATTAAAGTCGGGAGCAACTTAAGAAACTGACTTAGATTATCTACCCTTTCCTAACTCATTTATTTGATGGTAGGAAAGGGTAGTTTTTTTTTATAAGTCCGATAAATGACTTAATCTTTCGCAACAAAACAAACAGATTAAAATGAAAACAACAACAAATGAGAAGTCAATGAATGACAACTCAAAACACAACGGAAAATTTTCGTTTTGGCGTATGATTATAAAACATTCAACCATAAGTGTGCTGGTACTTTCTGTATTAGCTCTTACTATTGTTTACGTTTGGAATGATTACCAAAACAATAAGCAAAAATCAGTGATTCAGAAAGCTGCCAACCTGCAAATAGAAAAGAATCAGCAGGATTTGCTGAAAGTTATGCTTAAACCACTGGTTTGGGATATTCGATCAGAAATGCTTCGTGGAAACATGGAACAGGTTGATCTATTAATTTCTGACCTGGTAAAAGAAAAGAATTTTCGCTATATCCACCTGATTGCACCCAATGGAAATGTAATTATGTCGACCAATAAAGGCTTGGAAGGGAAACAAATCGGTGATGAAATAATTGCTAACCTACTGCTTGTTGAATCACCTTCCATAGTCGAATTAGCTGACAAGATAATGGTAGTTGCAGCTCCGGTTATGGGTATTGACAGACGACTTGCAACTCTGGTAATGGGTTACAGAATTGTCGAAATTAAATTTTAATCAGATATTTTAAACAAAAAAATGACCAACCATTATAAAAGGGGTGAAATCCGAAAAACCTTAGGAGTAGGAAAATTAATAAAATCAACAAAAATGAAAACATTAAAAACACTTAGCATTTTAGCACTTGTACTGATTATCTCATCATGTGCCAATACCGCAAAATTCCCTATCTCGAACGTAACTCCTGCGGCTGACATAGTTGCCACCATGAATCAGGATAATAATGGTAATTACAAAATTTCTGTTACTGCCAAAAATTTAGCTGCAGTCGAACGTCTCAATCCACCCAAAAATGCCTATGTAGTATGGATTGTAACCGAAAAAGATGGCGTACGCAATATAGGTAAACTATTAAACAAAAATGCGCAAACAACCGGTTTGGAAACATTAGTTCCCTTCAAATTTACCGAAGTGTTTATTACTGCCGAAGATCAGGTGGATGCTTCCTATCCAACCGGCCTTGAAATTTCGCGTACAAAGTTCAAATAATAATCAGCTTATCTCTTTTTGAACATGTGAATTATATAACTCATTCACAGAATATTGTAATTTCTGAAGACAGGCTTAACCCTACATTTGTATTAATTAATTGAATAGAAATTTTTATTAAATAACAACATTATGAGTACCGAAAAAGTAGTATTAGGCGTATTAGCCGGCGCAGCCACCGGAGCATTATTAGGAGTTTTGTTTGCACCAGCACGAGGTAAAGTAACCCGCAGAGCCATTGTTCGCAAAAGCGAAAGACAAGTGAACGAACTGAAAGACAAATTCAACGAGTTTATCGACAGCATTACCGACAAATTTGATCAGGTAAAAGAAGAAGTGGTTGAATTTGCCGAAGAAGCTATGGCCAAATCGGAAGAAGTTGAAAAAGAAGTGAAAGCTTCGAAGATTAAATAGTTTAACCTAGACTATGAAGGAAGCCTGCTCCGGAATGAAATTTTTCAAACGAATTGTCCTGTTTCAGGATTTTCGGAGTAGGCTTTTAAAAATTGAAAATCAACAGAATACACAAAACAAACTATCATGGACGATAATATACATATAATTGAATCGTTGCTCGGACAAGCTATCCAATATGGCAAAACAAGCATTGAACTTATTAAGTTGCAGGCGGTTGATAAAACTTCAGACGGCGTTTCCTCCTTTGTCCCATCTTCTGTGATTGTCATCGTGTTAGGTTGTATTCTGTTTTTCGCAAACGTTGGTGCCGCTTTTTGGCTGGGTGAAGTGTTGGGAAAAATCTATTTTGGGTTCTTTGCTGTGGCCGGATTTTATGCTTTCGTTGCATTTATTCTGCGCGTATTTATGTACAAATGGATTAAGCGGTTTTTTTATGACTATATGATTAAACAGTTATTGAAGAAATAATCTGCCCCAAGTCCGCCAGCTAGCGGAGATGTGTAATTACTTTTGTCTTTTACATTTTTGATAATAAGAAAAAAGATAAGAAAGACTATTATAAAGACGATTTCAAGTTACAGAATACTTAAAAATAATTTCGGTTGGTAATAGAATTGAACGATGTTCATACATCTTTTTATAACACTTCAATAATGTTACAATACTAATTTCACATACTTTGCTAATCTCTTCTTTTGTCACACCACTTTCGCATTTGGTAACTTGTACACTCATATAAATTGTTGCTGCTGCCAAGCTCGGCGGCGTGTTTGAAGAAACAATGTTATGTTCCATGGTACCTTGAATTATAGTTTTACACAGTTCGCGAACTTCAACCGAGAGATTTAGTTTTGAACAAAATCGCTCAATAAAATCTTCCGCGGTAGTTGACGAGACTTCTAATGTAACTATGTCATGGAATTTTTTACAACCGCGGGTCATAGTGGTGTTTTTTAGATTGAAAATCTTAGCTATCTCTTTGGCTGTGCGCGGAACCTTGTTCCGCTTACACGACATATAAATACTTGAAGCTATCAAACCACTTCTGTTATCCCCCCTCGATATTTTTGACTCGGACATAGTCTTATAAAGATTCTTAGCTTCTTCTATGATCGTCGAAGAAATACCATTGTTAATAGCATTGACAGTAATAGTATCAAAGATATTATACAAGCTGCGCTCTTTATATGTGATTGAATTCCACATGTGATATTTTCGAATCAATTTCATTGAATAACTCTCAAACATCTGGCAACTTATGATTGATCCAAGTGATGATTGAGGAAGTAGATCATTTACCGGTGCACCACAACGTGTTGGATCGGAAGATTTATTGTCTTCATGTCCATAAAACCTCCACTCAGCTGTTTGATCAATGAATCTTGCAACAATACAACTACACTTGCGACAAACGTAATTCCCCTCGTCCAAATAAATATCTGTGGATTCACACAGGAAACACCGCATTTCATCATCTGTTTTAGATGAGTCGGTTGTGTTTTTCTGAGGACCATCTTTAGTATGAAAGCTCGCTAAGAGTTTCCATGCATCATCATGTATGCTTTCCATACCGACCAACAGACTATTTATTTGAAAAGATGGGAATTATATTATATAATCAAATTTTATCCTTAAGTATAAACGTTTGATGCAAATCAAACGCGAGCTTGCAAAGTTATTTATATTATGAACATTCGCTTTACCATAATATATAAAAGGTTATATAAAATGATAACAACTCTAAGAAAAATACTACTCCTAGTTGCGGTCGTAATTACCCTTTCTCCAATTACCAGTTTTGCTGTTCCGTCCTACGCACGGCAGACAGGAATGAACTGTGCTGCATGCCACACCAGTTTTCCAGAACTTACGCCTTTTGGTAGAGAGTTTAAGCTTAATGGATATACCTTGGGTGAGCAGCAGTTATTTCCAATTGCTGCCATGATGCAATTTTCTGTGACCAATGTCGCTAAAAATCATGATAATTCTGGTGCGCAATTGATGCCTCATCAGAATGACCCGCAATTTGATGTGTTAGGACTTTTCGTCGCAGGCAAGTTGAGCGATTATGCGGGGATGTTTGTGCAATGGACTTACTCAAACAATGGCATCACAAATAGTGACGGTAAACTCGTTGGGCATAGTGGTCTGGATAACACTGACCTCAGATTGGTTATGACGCATGATGTTTTTGGGAAAAATACAGTCTTTGGTTTGAATTTAAACAACAACCCTTCTGTACAGGATGTATGGAACACTACACCTGCTTGGGGTTTTCCATTTAATGGCCCCAATTTACCTGGCGTTCCAGGCCCAAGCTTTACTAGCTCTATTATAGAGGGTGGCCTTAGTCAGCAGGTTGCTGGTCTGGGTGCCTATGTTTGGTATGACCGTCATTTATATGGTGAACTTTCATTCTATGGAAATGCGAATAAAGCATTCCGTATTTTAAGTGCAGGGCAGAACTGGAATGATGGTTCTGTAACTAGAATAGATGGAAGGAATAACCCTTATTGGCGCTTGGCATGGAATGAAGATTGGGGCGCTCACTCGCTGATGTTTGGTACGTATGGTATGCAAGTTGATAAATTCCCTGATCCAATGAACCCCTATGGGTCAACCGACAGGTTCACTGATACTGCTCTAGATGCACAATATCAGTTCTTGTCTGACCCTCATATCATTACGGTACAGACTACATTTCTCCATGAAAAACAGGACAATAGGGCTAGTTATGACCCATCATGCACTGGGCCATGCATAAATTCCCAGAATCACTTAAATACGTTTAAGGCTAAGGCCAGTTATTTATACGACAGAAAATATGGGGCCTCTTTAGCGTACTTTAATACTACGGGGAGTAACGACTCTATAGCATTTTGTAACGGCTCACCTGATGCTTGTATCAACCCTGTAAGTAAACCTGATACGCAAAGCTACGTCATACAGCTAGACTACAATCCTTGGACGTTCGCTAGAGTGTCATTGCAATATACAGGCTATACCAAGTTTAATGGCTCTAGAGAAGTCGATACGCTCGGTCTGAAGCCAAGTGATAGAAATACACTGTTCCTTAGCACTTGGTTTGCTTTTTAATCTAATCGGAGAATGATGATGAATTATCGTATATTGGTGTCTCTTGGATTAATTGGCTTAGCCATGGTTTCATCAGCTTTTGCAGCAGAGTCTGGTAGTAAACTTGAGAGTCAGCTTTGTTCAGTATGTCACGGGCGTGGGGGCACAACCAGCTCAGAGCTTTTCCCTCAGCTTGCAGGGCAACCAACACCTTATTTTATTGCCCAAATGAAAGCGTTTAGGGATAAGTCGCGCTCAGAAGAGAATGCTCAGAGATTTATGTGGGGCATTTCGTCTAGGCTTTCAGATGAAGATATTGAACAATTAGCCTCTTTTTATGAAACTAAAATACCCTCGCATCTTGGTAAAATTTCAGATCAAGTGAAGTATGACTTAGGTAAAGATATTTTTACAAAAGGTCATCCTGATAAAGGTGTTCCACCTTGCATGGCTTGTCATGGAGAAAAGGGAGAAGGTCAGGGCGCTACACCTAGATTAGGCGGTCAGCATGAGGTTTACCTTAAAAGGCAACTAAAGGTCTTTTATGGAAATGAACGTCCTGGTGCAGTTGCAATGCATGAGGTGGTGAAAGGTTTGTCAGAAACAGATATAGAGGCTATAGCTCAATACTTACAAGCACAGTAAATACTTTTTGGACACACAATTAGTAGCTGGTTTTTTTCGATAGATAAATACGTATATTGAAGTGCATTTTATGCTCGTAATTAATTTGATACATAACGAAATTTGTAAGCTTTGTGACAGTTTCGAAGATTACGATATCGTTAATGGTGAAAGATTACAAAAATTCTTAACCAGCTTTGTTAACGCAATACTTACTTATTTTTGGAGATTATAATGAATAAATTATTAGCAACATTATTAGCTGGCGCTTTTGCATTATCTTTAGGCTCAGCAGCATTCGCAGCAGATGCTGCTAAACCAGTTGAAGCCGCAAAAGCTCCAGTGGCAGCAGCAGCGCCAGAAGCTAAAGCTGATGTAGCTAAACCAGCTGCTACTGTTAAGGCAGCGCCTAAAAAAGCTAAGAAACATGCAGCTAAAGCGAAGAAAGCTTCTGCTAAACCAGCTGCAGTTAAATAATATCTAACGTAGCTATTTAGTTATCGTGGTGTAAAAAAAGGGCGGTTATACCGCCCTTTTCTTTGTCATTATTCAGCTGTAGACTCTTTACTTGCTACTTTATCTTCTTTACTTTCGTCAGAGAAGAATGGGAATAGTAGCGGTAACAACAACAAAGTAAAGAAGGTGGCTGTAATGAGCCCACCTACAATCACCACAGCAAATGGACGTTGCGTTTCAGAACCGATGCTATGTGATAGTGCTGCTGGTAATAAGCCTAAGCCAGCCATTAAAGCGGTCATCAGAATGGGTCTGAGTCTAGCTACCGCGCCATCTAAAATTGCATTAGACAGGCTAGCGCCTTCTAGAATTAGATGTTTGATTTGTTCCACCATAATGACACCGTTTTGGACAGAAATCCCAGCTAAGGCAATAAAGCCTACGGCGGCAGAGACCGATAGATGCAAACCGGCTAAACCTAATCCAGCCAGCCCACCTATTAAGGTAAATGGAATCATAAGCAAGACTAAAAGGGCGTTGCGAACGGACTTAAACGCCCAGAAAAGAATAACAAAAATTAAAAGTATGGATAGCGGCACGATTACTTCAAGGCGTTTCATTGCGCGCTGCTGGTTTTCAAACTGACCACCCCAAGTCATATTATAGCCAGCTGGCAAAATGACATTTGCTTGTACCTTAGCCATAGCTTCTTTCACAAAGCCACCTTGGTCACGATTAAGCAAATTACATTTAATTGAGACTACCCGAGATACGCCTTCACGACTTACACGGTAAGCGCCTTGTTTGATACTGATATCAGACAACTCGCTGAGTGGAATTGTGCTGACACCATCAGGCAATGTGATTGGCAAATTATCGATGCTGTCGACTGATTGGCGGTATGGAGCATCTAATCTTAGCGTGACATCAAAACGTCTATCTCCATCATAAAAAGTATTTGCTGCAGTGTCTGCGAGTGCTGTTTGAACGGTATTGTTGACGTCGCCAACAGCCAAGCCATATCGTGAAAGCTTGGTTCTATCTAAGGTGATATTTAATTCAGAGTTACCTGAAATGCGGATTGCTTCTACATCACTAGCACCACGAACAGTGTTAAGTACGCTAACCACTTGATTAGCTTTTTCTTCAAGTATGCCCAGATTAGGTCCAAAAATCTTAATTGCAATCTCACCCTTAACGCCTGACATTGCCTCTTCCACATTATCTTGAATAACTTGTGAAAAGTTTGTTGGTATACCTGGAATCATATGTATTTTTGCCGACATATCTTTAATTAATGCCTCTTTGTTTGGAAAGCTCCAAGTGTCGGATGGTGTTAGGTCTGCAAATATTTCAATATTATTGGGTCCTTTAGGATCGGTTCCATCATCAGGACGACCTACTCCAGAGCTCACCATTTTCACTTCTTTATAGCTTCTTAATATCTCTCTTGCATGGCGTTCAATTTCTTTAGATTTATATAAGTTGGTAGAAGGGGGGAGGCTAATAGTTAACCAAATATTACCTTCATCAAGTTTTGGTAAAAATTCTGAACCTAGCATAGGCGCTAAGGATAATGATAAAACCAGTAGTCCTACAGAAGCTGCAATGACAAACAATCTCATTTTGGCCATATTAAGTAAGAAATCTTTATAGCCTTCTTTAATTTTATCCATCCAGACACTATGTTTTTCAGCCATATCTTCTCGTCGCATAGTGAATGAAAGTAGTGCTGGAATTAAAGTAAGCGTTAGAATAATGGCACCTAATAACGCAAAACTAAGAGTAAATGCCATGGGTGAAAATATTTTACCCTCCACACGCTGGAATGTAAAAATAGGCAGAAACGCTAGAATAATGATGAATTTTGAGAATAAAATCGGGCGACCCATTTCCACTGCAGTATTTTTTAGCGTCTGAATACGCCAGCTATAAGAACCATGTTGTGGAAATTTATCCAGTTGGGTAAACGCCAGTTTCACCATTAAAGCTTCTACTAACACCACGGCACTATCGATAATAATTCCGAAGTCGACTGCGCCTAAAGAAATTAAGTTCGCAGATACACCGCAGATATCCATGACGATAAAAGCAAATAGTAAAGATAGTGGAATCACTGAAGCTACAATTAGTGCAGCACGCCAATTACGTAGAAAAACAATTAAGATTGCCACGACCAGAAGCGCGCCAACAATCAAGTTCTCTGAGACGGTACTTACTGTGTGTTTAATTAAGTTGGTTCTGTCGTAAAACGGGGCTATACGGACGCCAGCAGGTAATTTTCTATTGGTTTCTTCTACCTTCAAGCGCAATAACTCAATGACTTTTGCGGGATTTTGACCTTTATTCATAATGACGATGCCTTCCACTACATCGTCTTGACTGTTATACGAAACAATACCTGAACGTGGTCGGTCACCTATTTCTACTTTTGCGATGTCACTAATAAGTATCGGTTTGCCAGCGCGTGAAGTAATTACGGTTTTGGCAATATCATCTAAGTTTTCATATAAGCCAACGCCACGCACTACAAGTGATTCATCACCTCGACGCATTAAGCCGCCTCCGACATTACTACTATTATTGCCTAGGGCTTTGTTGACTTGATCGATACTGATGCCGAATTTAGTTAAAAGATATGGATTGAGTAGTACTTGATATTCTTTGACAGAGCCCCCAAAACTTGTGATGTCTGCCACGCCTGGAACGGTTCTAAGTAATGGGATTATTTTCCAATCTTGAATTGCACGTATTTCTCGTTGAGGCATGTTTTTGGGAGCCTCAACGATATAACGATAAATTTCGCCCACAGCAGTCGTTAGTGGCGCCAATGTTGGCTGAAGCCCAGGTGGCAATGTCACTTCCTGTAGACGTTCTAATACCTGTTGGCGAGCAAAGTAATCATCGGTATGCTCAGAAAAAGTTAAGGTCACCACTGATAGACCAGTAATCGAAACCGAGCGCATTTGTGATAGATGTGGTACTCCGCTCATTACATGTTCAATCGCTAGTGAAACCACTCGCTCGACTTCTTCTGGTGCCAAGCCAGGAGCCTGCGTCACAATACCAACGTGCACATCTTCAACGTCGGGGAATGCTTCAATAGGTAAGTTTTGAACTGCAAAGTAACCGGCAACAATAATGACTAAAGCGCCTAGCAACACAAAGATACGCTGCTGAAGCGAGAAAGTGATGAGATTTTTTAACATGGTTTTGGCTTTACTTAATGTGTGGTGTTACTTGGCAATAGCTAATTCGGAGTTAAGCAAAAAAGCACCTGAGCTAATTACACGCTCACCAACGGTTAATCCACTTTTCACAGTAGCAAACTCACGTTCTTGCGAATTAAGTGTCACACGACGCTTCTTAAAGTGGTTGGGCGTAATCTCAACAAATACATAGTTATATAAACCTTCAGTAATTAATGCAGTATTCGCTAGGCGTATCACCTTTACATTTTGTGTATTCAACGGTGTAATTTGCGCATACATTTCAGGTTTAAGTTTTCCGCGACTTTGCACCGAACAGCGTACGGTAATTCTTCTGGTGGTCGGGTCTACCATTACACCTATGGAGTCTATATTGCCGGTAAATATTTCATCTGGATAAGCATCAACATGGATGGCTAATTTTTGACCTGGTGAAACCTTAGCTAGATCGCGCTCGGGCAGATCTATGCTTGCCCAAAGGTGATCTGGATTGGTAATAATAAAGAGGGGGAGTGCTGCATCTGGGCGAACCTCAGAGCTGGGATTAATCTGCCTGTCGACTACTGTGCCAGAAATTGGAGAGCGTAGCAGAAAGCTTTCATCGGCATTGCGTTGTGCACCGAGGTTTTTTAAATGCGCGTTAGCGCGCTGTTCTTCAGCGACCGCTTGGGCTAAATCAGATTGGCTACTTTCAAAATCTTTGCGAGCAATCACGCCACCTTCTAGCAGTAAATTATTACGTTCAAATGCTTTATTTTTAAGTTGTAGGTCAGCAGAGGCTTTACGTGCATCAGCCAAGGCGCTGCCAAGTTCTGGCGAATCAATGGTCGCCAAGACTTGTCCAGCTTTTACTTTTTCGCCAACTTGCGCTTTGATACTAAGCACGCGTCCTAAAATTGGAGAGCTAACGCGACTAGTATAATTTTCATCGAAAGTTATTTTACCGTTAAGTGGAGATGTTGTAGACGCGGTAATTTCTATGACAGGCTCTATTTTAATACTAGCTAACTGCGGAGCATTGGCTGCAAAGCTTACTTCATCAGATACAGCCTTTTTTGCTACGGCTATTTTTTCAACTGCATAAGCATTTGACAGCGTGAATGCAGTTGCTAATAGCAACACTAGTGAAACTTTATTCATTGGTTTTCCTCGGTATTGATAGCAGCTTGCCATGCAGCAAATGCTTTGGCGTAGTCAGCGTGAGCCGAAGCTGATTCTAATTGCAATGCGCGCAGCACTCTGCGTGAGTCTAGTAAGTCGGTCACGCCTATTGCTCCATGTTGGTAGGCAAATTCAGCGGCATCAGTAGCTTTTTGAGCTTCCCCCAGCATTTGTTGCTCAAAGCGCTGCACTTTATCGACAGCCGCATCAAGATCAGCCTTGCTGCGGGTAATTTCACCTATTGCAGTTGCGCGTGCTTGCGCTTTGGCTTCCATTGCTGTTACGTAGTCAACCTCTGAGCGTGCGACCTCACCTTGATATTGGTAGTTAGTAAAGAGCGGTATGCTGACATAAGCACCAACTGTATTTTCACCTACACCAGGACCTTGACCAGGAAAATGTTGATATTGAACGCCAATATTAAGGTCTCGTGTTTTGAGTGAATTGGCAAAGCGTCTATTTTCTTCCGCCTGCTGCGTTCTGGCTTCTGCCGCCAAAATATCGGCACGTTGGTTTAGTTTCGCCTCTAGGTTGAGTGGCGCTAGATTGAGTACACTAGGATTAATTTGGTTGGTTGAAGGCCAATAATCTATTGCAATGATTTTGTTAGCTTCATTTTCTTTACCCATAAGGTAAGCAATATTGGCCTGCGCCTTTTGGCGATTGGCATTGGCCTGGCGTAAGTCATTTTTAACACGTAAAGCATCTACCCTAATGCGAGCAACATCAGAAGCAGATATATCGCCAGCTTTTAATCTCAGCTCTGCCGCTTTTAATGTACTCTCATATAAGGCAACATTGCTTGTTTGTATTTTCTCTGTCTCCTGCGACAAAACCAAATCATAATAAGCATAGGCTAGCGTCAGAGTTTGTTGTCTGCGTGTGTCTTTTAGATCATAGCTTGAGGCTTTAATGCCATTTTCAGCAGAGGCCATGCGTATTTCACGTTTATCTCCACGTTCAAATAACTGATTGATTTGTACGCTGCTACTTAAGGTTTTATCGGCTAGACTATTACTACCATTAGGGTTGGCATTACCTTGGCCGCGATTAATATTTAAATTTGAAATGCCCAGTGATAGCACGGGATTGGGTTTTTGTGCAGCAATAACTGCGCCAGTCTGTGCAGACTCTAACATACGTTTGGCTAGCAGTAATTCTCTGTTATTACTACTAAATAAAGTATTGGCATCACTAAAACTTAAATGCTCCAGAGTCGCATCATCTGCATATACCAAGTTGGCAAATGTGGTGACTATGAGCATTGCAAGATAAGTTAAAGCACGAAATTTCATGTTGTTACCTTTAAAGATTAATACTAAAGCTGCCTAAGCCATTACATGTTGATTTCCAGGCAAAAATACTTGATGCAGATTATAGCCCTAAGCTGACAGTAACCTTACAGAAGATGATCAAATCCTACTTAAGCTCTGGGCACGATAATAATCTTATTGCTTAGTTAAGCATTCTGAATTAACAGCGCAGCTAAAATCGTATGCCTATTGAAAGTCGCGTTAAATTATTAAGTGTAAAATTTGCATATTGATCGTAAGCTATTCTGGAAAAATACTGATGGTAGTCATAATCAACACTTAGGCTGTAGCCATGTACATTAGTTGCATTGGTACCCAAACCACTTTTATAAGCGCCATCAATGCTTATTCTCTCTGCTTCCGTTGGTTTGTAACGCCAAACTAGATGTGTAATTTGTTGTCCTGTGCCTAGGCGATCATCTCTTACTTGTTGTAAAGATAGTTCAGTATTGTTGATTGCGCGTGTACCAAAACCTATGGTAATGGCGTCATTAGGGTCGAAATTTAAGTTGTAGTAGTCTTTAAGGTTTGTGCGGCCTAATCCGAGAATAGCGTAGTACTCACCACCTACCTCGGTTGTTAACGAACCGCCCACAAATCCGCCGCTGGCCAATTGTGCCGATAAGGTTGGCCTCAACATACCTTCATTAAACTTATATTCATAACCTAGACGGGTTTGTTGGTAGCCATTTTTGTCTGCGTATTCACCTAGCCAAGCAGTATTTCCGTCTCGACTGGCGCGAAAATTAAGGTCGGTTGCATTGTTACCATTAGATGATAAATAGTAAGAGGGAGTGAACTTGAAGGCGATTGGGTCATTAGTTGCGACTGGTGCTTCCGCTAATACTATTAGAGACTGACTGCTTAAAATACAGGTTAAGACTAGTGCTATTAAATATCTCTCAAGCATGACTTAGTCTTTTTGAACGATCACAGGCTTATAGTTTTGGTTTTTCATCTGGATAAGCCTTTAGGTAGATGGCTAAATCAGCATCTAAGGTATCCCAGTTAATAGTTTTTGCTACCTTGGCATAGACCCAGTTAATTACTGGGTTGATGTGCGCACAATAATTGGTAAGCGGCACCAATTGATTCCCCAGTTCTATTTTAGGGGCATAGCCAGTTTGACCACTTTGTATTGCTTTAGCACCATTTTTAGCCGCCCAATCCACGGCTGCTTCCCATAACTTAAAGTACAAAAACCATTCTTTAGGTTTTTGGTAGTCAATGCCAATAAATTTATTAATCATATGGTCGCCTAGCAAAAAGCACAGCATAAAGGCTACTATTTTACCGTTCGATTGTTCCCGTAATATGACAAAGTGGCTATTAGTTTCTGCAGATAGTAAGTCAAAAAACTTGCGATTTAAGCGTTCGAATTTAGTGCCACCTTTTTCGTAGGTTTGCCAAAATAGACTGAAAATCTGATCCATGGTTGCAGTGTCTGGTTGCTGCACCACCTCTATGTCGACTGGGCTTTCAGCAGCTAAGCGTAGTTTCTTCTTCAGCTTATTGCGACGTGAAGACTTGAGCGTAGTTAAGTATCCTTCTTTACTAGCATTTGGCAATTCGACCATGGTGCCAGGGAAACTTACTAATTTAAATAGACTAGCGCTTAATTTTGAGAAATCTTTAGCGTACGCTTGCGGAAAATCTTTCCATACTCGCATACTCGCTTTAAGTTGTTTTGTTTTTACGAGCATAGCCTGTTCTACGCATTGCAATACTTCCAGACTATTCGTGCCTGGCAACATGCCAACGCGGCCTTCATCGCTACAAGGTGAGCCGATAAACAGTGTACGTTGATATAAAGCCGAGGGAAGCACATAAGCCACTATATTTGCCAAAGGAAATAATGCTGGTGGTAACACTAGGCGCATAGGTACATTCATGACAAATGCAGGTGCTATGGCTATGGGGCCAGTTTTATCGCTTACTACAGCATATAAAAAAGTGAATTGATCTAGGATGCCACAACGCTCCAAGACTTGATACCACCAATGACCTTCATAGGGAGCAGGAAAGCAGGCTTTCCATAATTCCAGCGCAATTTCAGATTCTGAATCTACCCAGTTCACCGAATATTTAGGCAACGGCATGCTCCAATACTGTACAAATTTTCATAAAATCTTGATCATCGAGCCAAGGGCTATTGGAGATAGTTAATGTGCGTGCTGCAAAGTCACGCGCATTAGGTGTATCGGGTTGTGCTAAGTCCAGAAATGCGTAATCCGGCAGGGCGTGAATAAACAAGCGCCCTACGCCTAGACCAGCACACCATAATTCTGACAGCACTTTATCGCGCACTTGTTCGCTGGGCATGAGTACTAGAAAATACGGCCAAGTACCTTCGTCTCCCGCGGCATCATCCATTACGCTAATACCTATAACTTTTGCAAGTTGGTCTTTACGTTTTTTTGCTTGTCCACGGGTCAGCGCAATAAAGTCAGGCAAGCGTTTTAGTGCTCTTGCTCCAATTCCTTTGCGCCAATGTCCTACGCGATGCAATGGGAAGTTGGCTGAGCAGTCGTCACCAACTGCCTCTATTAGCTTACCTTGTTTAAGTTTTCGCCTCAGTGATATACCAAAAGCTAATCCTAATCCGATTGGACGGTATAGGGCGAAGTAACCTATTAATTCAAGTAGTCGTCGCGCTTCCCATTTAAATTGGATAGGTACAATTTCTTTTGCTGTATTTTGTAGTTGTTGACGCATGTTTGCATCACGTGCAACGATGGCGCCGCCACCATAAATGGTGAGTCCTTTTCCAACGCCTAAGCTGTAACAACCGATATCACCTATCGTGCCAGCCAACTGACCTTGATATCGTGCGCCTAAAGCTTGTGCTGCATCTTCTAGCACATAAGCGCCAACTTTCTTTGCAATGATTGTTGCTATTTTTAGGTCTGCCAAGCGTCCACCGAGATGGGTTGGCATAATGGCTAGAGTATCTTCACCGCACACTTTTACAAGCGCATCTGGGCAAAAATCAAAATGGTTACTTCGAGTGTCACACAGTATAGGGATAAGGCCACATCGCAATATAGCTAGTGGCACAAAGGGGCAGGTGTAGGCAGGAATTACTACACTACGCCTTAAGCTGGTGACTTTTAGGGCAGCGAGGGCGACCATGATGGCTGCAGTGCCGGAACACTCAATTTGACTTTCTGCACTACAAAGGAATTTGGCTAAATCTTGTTCTAATGAGGATGATTGCGGCAGGAAATCATGCCAAGTCAAAGGTAGTCCAGCCGTCGGAGGGGGTTCTGTGCTCCAATTAAGCATGCGGTTGTTTGGCTTCACTCAAACTTAAAAAGACGATGCCGAGCACAATGCATAGAGCTCCTACTACTTGCATAATAGATAAATGTTCACCGAAGTAGGCGACTGAAATTGCGAGTACGGCGACTAATCCAAGATGTGATGCGGCAAAAGCAGGCCCAACTGGCGCACGCTTAAGCAAGGTCATCCATGCGCCAAATGCCCCTAAATAACCGCCCATTGCAGCATATAACCAAGGGTTCTGTAACACTTTCAGCAACCATTCTGTGTTTATGGAAAATTCACCAGCATGGGTTGAGGCTAGTTTAATTGATACTTGAGTGAGGGTGTCAAAAATGATTAGCACACTAAAGCCTATGGCGTAAAAGTCACGTTTTCTCATGCGTAACCTCCTACTAACATCACGCCGATAGTGATTAGACCAATACCAACTAGCCTTAAAGGATCTAACATTTCTTTGAAGATTATTCTGCCTGCAATCATAATGGAAACAGTATTAAACGCGCTTAACAATACGCCTATAGATAACGGCAGTATAGATAGCAGTATCAGCCATAAAACGAATTCTAAGCCAAAGCAGAATATGCCAATCATCAAAGGCCATGAGCTCAGCATCTGCTTCCAACGGTCCCATTCGCCATCATGTTCAATAATTGCTGCCCGTTTAAACGCCATATGGCCCAACGTATCTACGATGATATTTAGTAACCAGATAAAAATGGCGAGTTTAGACAAATGGTAGCCTTAGATTAAATCTTTAGCGGCATCATTAATTAATTTTTTTAAATATTAATGAAGCACCAGTGCCACCAAAGGCAAATGAATTGGACATTGCATAATTAAGTCTAGGCAAGGTTTTGGCTACATTGGGTACGTAATCTAAATCGCATTCAGGGTCTGGATTGCTTAGATTAATCGTAGGTGGCAATTTATTATTATAGACAGCCAGCGTAGTGATAATTGCTTCTAGGGCACCTGTAGCTCCCATTAAATGACCATGCATAGACTTGGTTGAACTGATGCTTAGGTTATACGCATGATCGCCGAATGCTTTTTTAATCGCGTTGCTTTCAGTGACATCATTAAGCATGGTGCCGGTACCATGGGCGTTAATATACTGAATAGCTTCTGATGGAATGTCAGCATCCAAAATCGCGGTCTGAATAGTGATTGCCTGCCCATCAACTGATGGTTTTGTAATGTGTGCACTATCGCTGGCTGAGCCGTATCCTAAAATCTCAGCATAAATAGTGGCTCCGCGAGCAATTGCATGCTCATAGGACTCTAATACCATCATCGCGGCACCTTCGCCTAATACCATGCCGGTTCTATCAGCAGAAAACGGTTTGCATGAGCTAGTAAGGTCATTGACATCCTGTTCAGCTAATGTTCTAAGTGCTTCCCAAGCCTTTATGGTGCCGAAGGTCAGTAGCGATTCACTGCCACCTGCAAGCATTACATCAGCGTAGCCGTGTCGAATTTGCCTTGAGGCTTCTCCTATAGCAACGGATGAAGAAGAGCAGGCCGTGGAAAAGGTTAAATTAGGACCGGTGAGCTGATGCTCTAGTCCAATAGCCGCGGCGGCGGCGTTATTCATCCCCATCAGTACGGTAAATGGTTTTAAGCGACTAGCATTATCACGGTATAGTCGTATATAGGCTTCTTCAACCGAATTTGCGCCACCCATGCCTGTACCTAGGTAGACTCCCATGCGCGGTTTAAGTTGGTCTGTGATTTCTAAACTAGCGTCTTTAATCGCTTCAATACTAGTGTGAAGTGCCATTTGACTGGTGCGATCCAGCATGCCGTAAGTATGTTTGCTGAAATGATCTGTTGGGTCAAAGTGTGCCTGTGCGGCGATTTTGCAATCTAATTTATCAACAAATTCGGCATCAAGTAATTTAATCCCAGATACGCCAGAGAATATATTATGTGTTAAGTCTGCAATCGTATTGCCTAACGGCGATACCACACTTAGGCCAGTAATCACAACACGGCGACGGTTTAAAGAAATGCTCATTATTTGTTTTGTTCAATCGTCAGTTTATGTACTAAAACGCTTACATCATGTAGGGTTTCAATTTTAATCTGGTCATTAGGCACTTTGATTTTGAAATGGTCTTCAGCACTGAAAATTAAATCAAACGTATCTAAGGAATCTAAGCCTAGTGATTGCAAGCTGCTATCAGGTTTTATACTAGCGACATCAATATCCATTTTGTCTGCAACCATTTGACTTAAAGCTTGCGCGACTTCATCGAGAGTTGGTGTGGTCATTATTTCAGGTCCTTGTTAGTTATGTCGTGTCTTAAATTTAGGCAGATACTGCTATTTTATTAAAGCTATTAAGTATTTTTGCTTGTTCTTTACAAAATTTTGCAGCACGCTTGGCTACGTCATCTTTACGTTTATCAAGCGTCAGTACATGGTAAGTGTCATCTACAAAAAAAGTTTCAACCGTTTTCGATGCTATATGCGCTTGTGTGTAGTAAGCATTTTTAAGACTGGCCATATCATCTTCGGTTGAGTGAACAATTAATGTCGGTGAAACCACATCTTTCAAAGCTTTTTTTGCCGCCTTAATAAGTCGTACACTTTCTAAAACAACGAGAGCAGGTGTTTTAAAGTAACCGATTTTGTCAGCTGCCAAATGGTCACGATTTTCTAAAATAGCATGAACCATAGCACGTACACGTTCATCTTTAATGCCGTAAGGGGATGTTTCCTCCCACTGCATAAAATATTTCAGGGGGGTGTAGAGCACTAGTGGCAATAATAGGGCGCGTTTAAGTTTTGGTACATTCCAGCCATCATAAAAGAATGTGGTGGATAGCAGGATAACACCGGCTACTTGATGACCTTTTTTAGCTGCAAGCATCAAAGCTATTAATGCACCCATAGACAGCCCTGACACAAACACATGTTCACATTCTTGTTTTAGCGCATCAAATGCATCTTCAATTGATTGATACCAATCCTGCCATTGAGTCGCAGTTAGCGCTTCAATGGTGGCGCAATGACCTGCTAGTTCGGGGCAGGCAACGGTAAAACCTTGACGTGCAATTACTCTGCCATATTGCTTCATTTCAGTCGGCGTGCCTGTTAATCCATGCACCAATAGAACGCCAACGCTACCTTTACGCTCAATAAAGCCATTTTCACCCAATAGAGCATCTATACTTGGCTTCTTGTGTGTTTCTAATTTAATTACCTTATTAGTTTGCATCTACGAAATGTTTACTTTCATGGTTATTGATTTAGTTTAATTACAAATTACATTTCCGCCATCGTAAGATGGCGGAAATGTAAAAATTACTGCAAAGCATTTAATGCTTGGTTTACGTACACTCAAATTAACTGAAATACATTTTCAAAATGTTCAGTTTCGATGTGAAGTTGCTTTAAGCAGCTCCACAACGTTTAAGTAAGGCTTCAAACAACTTTATACCTAGGTCAATTTCTTCATTGGTAATCAATAATGAAGGTGCCAGGGTAATCACATTTTTTTGATAACCACCAATGTCTAATACCAAGCCATATTGCTTGCCATCAATCATGATGTCGCCCTTTAATCCTTCATTAAACATTCTGTCCGCTAATGCACGGCTTGGTGTAAAACCATCTTCGGTACAAAGTTCAATGCGCAGGGCTAAACCAAGACCGCTGACGTCACCAACAACTTTCCAGCGTGTTTTCAATGCTTGAATTTGCTTTAAAAAATAGGCGCCGCGCTCATTAACTTCTGCTGCAAAATCACCTTCTTGTGTCATTTTCATGACTTCTAAAGCAACCGCTGTTCCCAATGGGTTTGAAGCAAACGTTGAATGCGTAGTGCCAGGAGGGAATTTTTCTGGGTTTATATATTCTTCTTTAGCCCAAATGCCTGACAATGGATTGAGGCCGTTTGTGATGGCTTTACCGAAAACAAATACGTCTGGCACAATGCCAAAATTTTCCCAAGACCATAATTTACCAGTACGGTAAACACCCATTTGAATTTCATCGGCAACTAATAAAACATTACGTTTTTTAAGGCTGGCTTGGAGCTTTTCCATATATCCATCTGGCGGAATAATATAGCCACCAGTTCCTTGCATAGGCTCAATGTAAAAAGCACCAAATTCACATTCCTCTGCTTTTGTATCCCATACAGATTGGTATTCTGTTTCAAATAATTTTTCAAACTCTTTGTGGCAATAAGTGTCGCAAGTTTCGACTTTCATATCGTACGGGCAACGGAAACAGTATGGGTAAGGCACAAAATGCGCACGGTCAGCAAAGTTACCAAAACGACGGCGATAACGGTAGCTAGAAGTAATCGCAGATGCGCCTAATGTACGTCCATGGTAGCCTCCCATAAAGGCGAATTGATGAACTTTACCAGTGTGATTACGCACGAGTTTTAGTGAATCTTCAACAGCTTGGGCGCCACCAACATTAAAGTGAACGCGGCCTTTTTCGCCGTATTTATCTTCCATGTATTTACAGATAATTTCAGCTAAATCAACTTTTTCTTTATGTAAATATTGGCTGGCTAATTGAGGTAGAGTGTCTACTTGCTTGTGCAAAACATCACTTAAGCGCTTGTTTTTATATCCAAAATTTACTGCTGAATACCACATTTGCCAATCAAGGTAAGGTGTTTTGTTTTCATCAAACAAAAAGCTACCGTCGCAATCCTCAAATACTTTAGGAGGGTCAGCATAGTTAACCGTGTCACCATGCGAACAGTACTTGTTGTTTTTATCTAAAATTTCAATAATTTTTGCATCCATTAGATTGGGCTCTTTCTTTCTCAAAGTTAAATTATGAGTGGCTTATGCTTAAGCCGCTTTGTTTTGGTGTATTGCGCTCACAGGTAATTTACTAGTAACGTCCCATTGTTTTACTAACTTAAGCACTTCGGCAAAAGTTTGGAAACGGTGGAAGGGGATGTTCTCTTTTTCGCAATGTGTAATGAGTTTGCCCTTAGCAAATACAATGTCTGCATGCTTGGCTAGACAGTAGTCTGACTTCCCGTCACCCACCAGGATTACGGGGCCACCCACGTTTGCAGATAGTTCTTCTGCAATTTTACATTTACATACGCCGTTGCCAGCTTTGCAATCAGGGTTACGAAACGGATAGCTGATTGATACGCCGTTGGGTTTAAAATGTAATTTATTTGCATAAATTGGCATGCTCGGTATGTCTGCGTTGCGTGTGGCTACATCTATCGCATGATCTAAGCCATCGCTTACGATAGCAACTTTTGAAAATCGACTGATATATTTGTGAAATGGGATAAAGCTTGCATCCAACTGAATGCCACGGAAAAACTTTTCGAGAGTGACTTGATCAACTTCAACTAAATCTAATTGCTGCTTCATACATTCGATGGCGGAAATATTACCCTTTAGCCACTCTGCCTCAAGATCTTGCCAGCTATCGTCAGCAAATCTTTCCAACATGGCGTCAACAGTATCACCTACAGAAAGTGTGCCATCAAAATCAATTACAAAAAGCATGTATTTCCTTCACATTATTGATATGTACTTTTAATATTCGTACATCATAATTAAACATACTTACAGTTAACTTACGGTGTAAGCATTATTAAATTTGGGTGTGTTTTAGCTAGCAATGAATTATCATGAATACACACATCTATTTGGCATAACAACTAATTTTTCATGCGTATTTTATTGGTAGAAGATGATTCGATACTCGGCAATGCCACTAGCGTGTATTTACGCAATAGTGGTTATGTCGTGGATTGGGTTAAAGATGGAAAGCATGCTGATGCAGCATTGCATGAGGACGTCTATGATGTGGTAGTGCTCGACTTAGGATTGCCTAATATGGATGGCTTAACCATATTAAAAAATTTGCGCTTTAGAAAGCAAGGTACACGAGTCATTATCTTAACTGCTCAAGATGGTTTGGATGATCGTATTGCAGGTCTAGATGCAGGTGCCGATGATTATTTAGTAAAACCCGTTAAATTGGCTGAATTGGCTGCTAGATTACGTGTGCAATTGCGCCGCGAGCATGCCGTGCTAGTTTCTCGTATCGAATATCCTCCCCTAACGCTTCATCTTAAGGAAAGGGTTGTTAGCTATCGCGATCAACCTTTTGGTTTGTCACCACGTGAATTAAGCTTATTTGAAAGCTTGCTTTTGCGTGTTGGTAAAGTGGTAAGTAAAGAGAACTTGATAGAAAATATCAGTGATTGGGATGATACTTTGGGTAAAAATGCAATTGAAGTGTATATGCATCGATTGCGCAAAAAACTACTGAGTGTCGGCGTCGAAGTTCGGACGGTGCGTGGTTTGGGCTATATGTTGGATAAGTTGGATTAGGCTATTAAAACAGTATGAATGTAAATGTGATTATGCAACGCGAACATCCATCTTTACGTAAAAAGATACTCATTTGGTTAATGCCATTGATGTTGCTATTGATTTTAGTTGATAGCACATTACTCAACAGGTTAGCGATAGGCGCGTTAGAAAAAGAGTTGGATGCTGATTTATATGGCTCAACTAAAGAGATTGCCGATTACTTAAATCGCACTGATCTAAATTCAAAAGATTTTGAAATGTTAGAGAATTTCAGTCGAATTTTGCTTAAGGATGAAGTGGATACTGTGATTTATAGTGTCAGCAATGCGCAGGGCCAATTGTTAAATGGTAATCCGCAACTTTCACAGGTGTCGCCGAGCAACGTCGCCAGATTAAACCCTGAATTCTTTTTGACCGAAATTAATCAAACACAATACAGGGTGGCGCGATCTTCGTTCTGGGTTAGAGGCAGAGCAACCTCGCATCAGATAACGGTGCAGGTAGCAGCTACTCTGAATCGCCGTAATGCCTTGGCTGGTAAGATTTTAATTGGGGTAGTTTTACCGCAACTGCTACTGGTGCTGCTGACCTATTTCATTATTTTAATAGGCGTTAAAAAAGGGTTGGCACCATTAAACTCTCTTCAGAATGAAGTGCTAGCAAGGTCAGAGCAAAATTTGAGTCCTATAGATTTGCCGAATATTCCTAAAGAGGTTGCTTTGGTGGCCAAGTCGATCAATCAATTGATGCTTCAACTCCAAAATTCAATCTCAGCTCAAAATAGCTTTATTGCTAATGCCGCACATCAGTTGCGGACGCCGCTTGCTGGTGCACAAGCGCAACTTGAGCTCGCTGAAATTGAAAGTGACCCCGAAGTGTTGCAATCTATTTTCGTTAAAGTGCGTCAAAGCTTAGACCGTTTATTGCACACTATTAATCAATTGTTGATATTGGCAAGAAGTCAGCCGGAGGCTTTGCCAATGATCAAAATGGAATTAATTGATCTTAATCTAATCTCCAAAGAAGTTGTATTGTTGATGCTTCCTACCGCCATTCAAAAGCAGATCGACTTAGGTTTTGAGCAAAGCGAACTGCCAGTAGTAATTAAAGGTAATGAGGAGCGCTTGCGGGAAATGTTATATAACCTTCTCGACAATGCGATTCGTTATACGCAGGAAGGTGGACGAGTCACCATGGCCACTAACGTAAGTGCTGAAGGTGTTGCATTAATCGTTGAAGATAATGGTCCGGGTGTCCCTGTAGCAGAGCGCGATAAGATATTTGATCGTTTTCACCGTGTCGTCGGATCTGAGCAGGAAGGTAGTGGGTTAGGTTTGGCTATTGTTCAAGAAATTGCCAAATTGCACGGTGCAAACATTTCTTTGGCTGAAGCCATTCCTGACGGAGGGTTAAAGATTACGGTTTTATTTAACAAGCCGGAGTCTAATTAATTCTGGCGTCTTAAATAAGACCGGAAGCAATATTGATAGTTAAAGCGACTAAAGTCGTGTTGAAGAAAAATGCTAACACACAGTGCGCTAAGCCAGTTCTTCGCATAGATCTACGTGTAAAGCTTACATCTGCAGTTTGTCCAGAAGTGCCAATCACACATGCAAAATAGAGGAAATCGCTGTAGTCCGGTGTAGTAACGCCAGGAAATGCCAGTCCGCCATTCTCGCCAAGTTCGGTGGCTACATAAAAGTCATGTGCATAATGCAGGGCGAACATTACTTGCGTAAATGCCCAAGACGATAGAATCGTGAGTATGGCAAGCGCAACATGTAAATAGCGCAACATGCCATGCATGTCTTTCACTACCGATAGTTCAGCAACAATTGCGCCCAATGAGGCGATAGCGGCAAAGATGACCATAGCCAAGACAAAAAACTTACCCTCATCATGCGAAATAGCCCGGCTGCGCATTTTTTCATGACTACTCCAGAACATCATGCGCGCGGCCAAGATCAAGTATAGCCAGGTGCCCACATTCCAGCCAATAATGACGCGCGTGATGGTATGCAGGGCTAAGGACTGAGGGAGTATGAGAGCAGCAGTCACGCCAATCGCTATGGATAAAAACAGCCTGAGTCGCGCTGTAAATAACCGCGCGCACGCTATTAAAAAAGGAGATGGTTCAAATTTTTTTAACATGATAAAACTTTGATTATTGAAGTTGCACCTAGATTAATGGCCACCCTTTGGTTCGGCAATTCTATCCATTAAGGCAAACAACACCCCAGAAACAATCAGTGTGATATGAATACCAACCATCCAAGCCATTTGCATGTTGTTTAGATGTTCTACGCCAGGGGTTGAAATATGCATAAATGCTTTTAGCAAATCTATGGCTGAGATCGCAACGATAGAGCCGATCAACTTTAGCTTTAAGCCAGAGTAATCGACTTTACCCATCCATTCTGGTTTGTCGACATGATCATCCACATCAATTTTAGACACAAAATTTTCATAACCACTGAATATGACCATAATTAACAGATTAGCTACTAGCGTAATATCGACTAAAGCCAATAAAGACAAAACTGCATCACGCTCTGTTGTATCTAATATATGAATGACAATGTGAGAGAACTCCTGAACAAATTTAATGAGCAGTATAAATAGCCCGCCCACCAAGCCAAGGTACATAGGTGCTAATACCCAGCGACTGCGAAAAATCATATTTTCAAGAAAGTTTTCCATCATGGCTCTTTTGTAAATAAATAGAATTGGTTTATTGTAATGCACGCTTGGTGAATAAATGATGACAAGCTAAAAAAATATGGTATTGGTTTTGAGTGTTATTAAGATCGAACCTTGATCTTGGTCAAGCCGTTAAGTGGAAAGTTGGGTGACAATGCGAGTCAAACTGCGCTTACAAATGGAAATTGATTCCAATGGTTAGGCGCTGCAATTTTAGTTAAAATAGCTTCAATATTAGTCGTTCTCTGCTTCAAAGCTGACTGGTATTAGGTTACAATTGCAACTTAAGTAATGGCAGTCAATCTACGTAACAGTAATGTAATAAAAAGCTGTCATTATTAGTAAAATTCTTAATCGCTTAATTTAACGATTCAAATTGGGGCTAGCAAGTGCTAGAAAATTACTTTCCGATATTGTTGTTTATCCTTGTGGGTTTAGCCGTCGGCGTTGGTCCACTGGTATTAGGTAAGCTGGTTTCACCCCATAAACCAGATGCTGCAAAGAATTCTCCCTATGAATGTGGCTTTGAAGCCTTTGAAGATGCGCGCATGAAGTTTGACGTGCGTTATTACTTGGTTGCCATACTCTTCATTTTATTCGACTTGGAAATTGCTTTCCTATTCCCCTGGGCCGTGGTGATTCAAGAGATCGGTCTGTCTGGTTTTATTGCCATGATGTTCTTTTTGGGTGTGCTTGTGATCGGCTTTATTTACGAGTGGATGAAGGGCGCATTGGAATGGGATTAATTCCAAATTTAAATCAACGCTTAGTTTTTCAATCCTGGCTAGTTCCGCTACCCGCGGTAACGGGTGTAGTTATTTTTGATGTTGAAATGGATCGTGTGGTATGAGTTTAGAAGGTATTTTAGAAAAAGGCTTTGTTACCACCACGCTAGATACCGTGATTAACTACACTCGCACCGGCTCTATGTGGCCAATGACTTTTGGTTTGGCGTGTTGTGCGGTAGAGATGATGCACGCAGGTGCCTCTCGTTATGACTTGGATAGATTTGGTATTGTTTTTCGTGGCAGTCCACGCCAGTCTGATGTGATGATTGTTGCCGGGACCTTGGTGAATAAAATGGCGCCGGCTCTTCGTAAAGTGTATGACCAAATGGCTGAGCCGCGTTGGGTGATTTCCATGGGCTCTTGTGCCAATGGTGGTGGCTATTACCATTACTCTTATGCTGTTGTGCGAGGTTGTGATCGCATCGTGCCGGTTGATGTCTACGTGCCAGGCTGCCCACCCACAGCTGAAGCTTTGCTTTATGGCATTATCCAGTTGCAAAATAAAATCAAACGTACCAATACCATTGCACGCTAGTGCCAATCAAACGAATAGCCAGCTAAAGATAATATGTCATCCAGATTAAATCAGTTGTCAGCGAATTTGCAAAAGGCGCTTGGCGGAAAAATAAGCAAGCTTACTAGCGCTTTAGGTGAGATTAGTATTGAATGCGCCTCGGCCGACTATCTCGCTGTATGCTTGATTTTGCGAGATGCCGAAGGTTTGAAGTTTGAGCAGCTAATTGATTTATGTGGCGTTGATTATCAGGATTATGCTGACGGCAGTTACGCTGGATTGCGTTATGCTGTGGTGTCTCATTTCTTGTCTGTAAGTTTGAATCAGCGTTTGCGTTTGCGTGTATACGCGACCGACACGGACTTTCCTGTACTGCCGACTTTAGTAGATATTTGGCCGGTGGCAAACTGGTACGAACGTGAGGCCTTTGATCTATTTGGCATAATGTTTGAAAACCATCCAGATTTACGTCGTTTGTTGACCGATTATGGTTTTGTTGGACATCCGTTCCGTAAAGATTTCCCAATGATCGGTACTGTAGAAATGCGTTACGACCCTGAACAGCAGCGTGTGATTTATCAGCCCGTCACGATTGATGAGCGCAATAACGTGCCGCGCGTAATTCGCAAAGAGGGCGTTCACCATGGCTGAGATTAGAAATTACACGATGAACTTTGGTCCACAGCATCCTGCAGCACATGGTGTGTTGCGTTTGGTGCTGGAGTTGGATGGTGAAGTTATCCAGCGTGCTGATCCGCATATTGGTCTATTGCATCGTGGTACTGAGAAGTTGGCTGAAAATCGTACCTATCTACAATCTGTACCTTATATGGATAGGCTGGATTATGTATCCATGATGTCCAATGAGCATGCCTATGTAATGGCGATTGAAAAGATGATGGGTATTGATGTGCCACTGCGTGCGCAGTATATACGCGTCATGTTCGATGAAATTACGCGAGTGCTCAACCATCTATTATGGCTTGGTGCGCATGCGTTGGATGTGGGTGCAATGACCGTATTCTTGTACGCTTTCCGTGAGCGCGAAGATTTATTTGATTGCTATGAGGCAGTGTCTGGTGCGCGTATGCATGCCGCCTATTATCGTCCAGGTGGCGTATACCGTGATTTGCCTGAGCAAATGCCGCAGTATGCAATTTCGCCTTTACGTAATGCCAAAACAGTCAAAAAACAAAATGAAAACCGCCAAGGTTCTTTATTAGACTTTATCGAAGATTTTAGTAATCGTTTTCCAGGGTATGTGGATGAATACGAAACCCTTCTTACCGATAACCGTATTTGGAAACAGCGTACGGTTGGTGTTGGTATCGTCACGCCAGAGCGTGCATTAGCACTAGGTATGACTGGACCAATGTTGCGTGGGTCTGGCATAGCTTGGGATGTACGTAAAAAGCAACCTTATGAAGTGTATGCGGATTTGGATTTTGATATCCCTGTGGGCGTCAATGGTGATTGTTATGATCGCTACTTGGTGCGTATGGAAGAGTTTAGACAGTCTAATCACATTATTAAGCAGTGTATCAACTGGTTACGCAAGAATCCAGGACCTGTGATTACAAGCGATACAAAAGTGGCACCGCCAAACCGTGAAAGCATGAAAACCAATATGGAAGACATGATTCATCATTTCAAATTATTTACCGAAGGGTTTCATGTGCCGGCAGGAGAAGCTTATGCTGCGGTTGAGCATCCTAAGGGTGAGTTTGGTATTTACATGGTTTCAGACGGCGCCAATAAGCCGTATCGACTTAAAATTCGCGCGCCTGGTTTTCCGCATTTAGCAGCATTAGACGAAATGACCCGTGGCCATATGATTGCCGATTTAGTCGCAATTATTGGTACCCAAGATATCGTATTTGGTGAAATTGATAGATAAAAATGTTAAGTCCACAAGCCATTGAAAAAATAGATTACGAGCTGACGAAGTATCCGGCAGACCAACGACAAGCTGCAGTAATGAGCGCGCTTCGGATCGTTCAGACTGAGCGGGGTTGGTTATCCAAAGAAAGCATTTCAGAGGTTGCGCAATACTTGAGTATGCCTGAGATTGCCGCTTTAGAGGTCGCTAGTTTTTATAATATGTATGATTTATCGCCGGTAGGCAAATATAAAATTACCGTGTGTACCAATATCTCCTGCATGCTGCGTGATAGCGATGAAATCGTCAGCCATTTGCAAACCAAATTGGGCGTGGGTTTTAATGAAGTGACCGCAGATGGTAAGTTCTGCCTAAAAGAGGGTGAGTGTATGGGCGCTTGTGGTGGTGCACCTTTAATGACGGTGAATAACCATGCGATGCACGAGTTTCTAACCCCAGAAAAAGTAGATGAAATTTTGGAAGCGTTGAAATAATGGCCACCAAAATTAAAAATTTAGACACTACGAAGCCTGTGATGACAGATTTAAAAGGTCAAACGTTAGTTTGTCTACGCACATTGACTGAAGAAAATCCGGCGTCCTTGGCTACTTATATTAAGCTCGGCGGCTATAGCGCTTTAAAACGTATCGTGACTGAAAAAACAAAAGCCACCGATATTATTACCGAGGTCAAAGATTCAGTTTTGCGCGGTCGTGGCGGTGCAGGTTTTCCTACCGGTCTTAAATGGAGCTTTATGCCGCGTTATTTTGACGGCACTAAGTACTTGGTATGTAACACAGATGAAGGTGAGCCTGGAACGTTTAAAGACCGCGATATCATTCGCTATAACCCACACCAATTAATTGAAGGGATGGCGATTGCAGCCTATACCTTGGGTGCTCATGTTGGTTATAACTATATTCATGGTGAAATTTGGCAGGATTACGAAACCTTTGAAGCGGCTTTGCATGAAGCGAAAGCTGCGGGATATTTGGGTGAGAATTTATTCGGTACCAATTTCTGCTTCAATTTGTACGCGGTACATGGCTACGGCGCCTATATCTGCGGTGAAGAAACGGCGCTGATTGAATCGATTGAAGGTAAAAAAGGCCAGCCACGCTTTAAACCCCCATTCCCAGCAAGTTACGGTGTGTTCGGCAAACCGACCAATGTCAACAATACCGAAAGTTATGCCAGCATTCCTTGGATTATGCAGCATGGTGGCGCCGCTTTTGCTGAATTGGGTGTGCCCAACTCAGGCGGTACTAAATTATTTTCAGTATCTGGTCATGTGGAAAAGCCAGGCAATTACGAAGTGAAAATGGGTATGCCATTCACTGAGCTTTTAGAGATGGTTGGCGGTGTGTGGAAAGGGCGCAAGCTCAAAGCTGTTATTCCTGGGGGGCCTTCAACTGCAGTGCTACCAGCCGCTACTATCATGGCGGCAACCATGGACTACGATGGCTTAAGTAAAGCCAGATCTAGCTTAGGCGCTGGATCTTTGATTGTAATGGATGAAACGACTTGTATGGTGAAAGCTTTACATCGTTTGTCCTACTTCTTTTATGAAGAAAGTTGCGGCCAATGTACGCCATGTCGCGAAGGTACTGGCTGGGTTTACCGCATCATTACACGTATTGTAAATGGCCAAGGCAAGATGGAAGATTTGGACTTACTGACAGATGTCAGTAACAACATCTCCGGACGCACTATTTGCGCGCTCGGCGAAGCGGCAGCAACCCCGGTATTAAGTTTTATAAAACATTTCAGGCCAGAGTTTGAGTATTACATTCAGCATGGCAAGAGCATGGTGGAACCACAGTAATGTTAAATATTGAAATTGACGGAAAAGCGCTTGAAGTTGAGAACGGCAGCAGTATTATTGATGCGGCAGATAAACTAGGGATTGCTATTCCTCGTTTTTGCTACCACCCAAAGTTATCGGTCGCAGCTAACTGCCGTATGTGTCTAGTACAGGTAGAAAAATTCAATAAACCATTACCAGCTTGTGCTACGCCAGTAGCTGACGGCATGAAGATCTTTACTCGATCTAAAGCGGCCATTGAGGCGCAAAAAAGTGTGATGGAGTTTTTGCTAATTAACCATCCGCTCGATTGTCCAATCTGCGACCAGGGCGGTGAGTGTGATTTACAAGATGTGGCTGTGGCCTATGGAACGAGTGGTTCACGTTACACGGAAGAAAAGCGCGTAGTTTTTAATAAAAACATTGGCCCATTAATCAGCACTGATATGACGCGTTGTATTCAATGCACACGCTGTGTTCGCTTCTTAAAAGAAGTCGGCGGCATGATGGAGTTGGGTATGGTCGGTCGAGGAGAGCACGCAGAAATTACGGCTTATGTTGATAAGAGTGTCAACTCTGAGCTCTCAGGTAATATTATTGATTTGTGTCCCGTGGGTGCCCTGACTAGCAAGCCTTACCGCTACTCTGCGCGTAGTTGGGAGCTAACACGTAGGCCGAGCATTGCTCCGCATGATGGTCTAGGCTCACATATAGAAGTGCATGTGAAAGACAATAAAGTCATGCGCGTATTGCCACGTGATAAAGAAAGTATCAACGAATGTTGGCTGTCTGACCGTGATCGCTATTCCTACGAAGGTTTAAATAGTCCAGATCGTTTACAAGTGCCGATGATTAAGCATAACGGCAATTGGGTAGAAACAGACTGGAAAACGGCCCTAGAATTTGCCGCCGGTCAAATTAAAGATATTACGAATGAGTATGGCAGTGAAGCGTTAGGTGTTTTGGTTTCACCTAATAGTACGATGGAGGAAGGTTACCTCGCTAAGCAGTTAGCCAATGGTTTAAATTGCGGTAATGTTGATTATCGTTTACGCCAAACGGATTTCAGATTAGATGGCAAGCGTGTCGGTACGCCATGGATGGGTTGCAACATACATGAAATTGAAGAGTTAGATCGAATTCTAGTCATTGGCTCTAATTTACGTAATGAACATCCATTACTGGCGCAACGTTTCCGCAAAGCGGTGACCAATGGTGCGCAGTTATCTATTATTAGTCCGTTGGATAATGATCCTTTAATGGACATTGCGCATAAAGTGATTGTGCGTCCAAATGACATGGTGAATGTATTGGGCCAAGTCCTAAAAGCAATGTCTGGCTTACAGCGGTTATCGTTATGTTTGCCACCATCGCTCAATGAGTTGTTGGCAGAAATCAAAGTACGTCCTAATACGCAAGCTATGGCTGAAAGTTTAGCTGGCCATGGTGCAGAGCTAGATTTGATTGCCCCTAAAGTCGGTATTTTTCTAGGTAATATGGCCTTGAGTGATCCGCGTTTTACTGAGATGTATAGTATGGCTGAGGCTATTGGTGGCATTTCTGGCGCTAAAGGTGGCATATTACCCGCAGCGGCTAATAGCACGGGGATGCACTTTATGGGTGTGATGCCTAGTAGCACGGGGATGCATGCGCGTGCAATGCTAGAAGTGCCACGTAAAGCGTATTTAATCGTCAATATAGAGCCTGAGTTAGATTGCCAGCATGCTGCATTAGCTAAGGCTGCAATGCAGAAAGCTGAATGTGTCGTGGCGCTTACGGCTTATAAATCATCGGCTCTTGAGCACGCGGATGTATTGTTACCAATCGCACCGTTTACTGAGACTTCAGGCACCTTTATGAGTATGGAGGGCAGGGTGCAAAGCTTTACCGCTGCTGCTAAGCCATTAGGCGAGTGCCGTCCTGGTTGGAAAGTGCTAAGGGTATTAGCTAACACGCTAGGTATCCCAGGCTTTGACTATGAAACGAGTGAGCAAGTGAAGACGGCCATCTTTGGCGGTGAAAAACCATCGGCCGTGGTGTGGCGTAGTCTGAATAACAACCTTAAACAGTTGGTAGAGATTCAGGTGAATATCAAGCATGATGGCTTGCAGCGTATTGGTGAGGTGCCACAATACAATGCTGACCCATTGGTGCGACGTTCACCCTCATTACAAAAAACCAAATACAACACTAAACCGCTAGCACGTATGTGTGCAAAACAAATGGATCAGTTAGCCCTAGTAGAAGGTGAGCAAGTATTGGTTCGCCAAGATCAAGGTAGCGCTGTCTTATCGGTCAGACTTGATAACCATGTCGCCATGGGTTGTGTGCGCGTTGCAGCTGCACATGAAGCGAGTGTGGGTTTAGGGGATTTGATGGGAGATATCAGTATCGAAAAATTACCATCAACTAAAGGGGTCTCAGCGTAATGGAATGGTTAGCTGACTTGTTTGGTACTTATTGGGCACCAGTGCAACTGACGGTGTGGACGCTACTAAAAATCGTTGCCATTGTATTGCCGTTGATGGGTGCTGTCGCTTATTTAACGTTAGCTGAACGTAAAGTGATTGGCTATATGCAAGTGCGTATCGGCCCTAACCGCGTCGGCTACTTCGGCTTGTTGCAACCAATCGCAGATGGGCTTAAGTTGTTGTTTAAAGAGATTGTGGTGCCCACTGCCTCAAATAAGGCGTTGTTCTTGTTGGGCCCGGTGTTGGTAATTGCACCTGCCTTTGCGGCTTGGGCAGTTGTGCCGTTTGATCTTGATATGGTCTTGGCGGATATTGATGCGGGCTTACTCTATATTTTAGCCATGACTTCAGTGGGTGTGTATGGCGTCATTATCGCCGGTTGGGCATCAAACTCTAAGTATGCGTTTTTAGGCGCATTACGCTCAGCAGCGCAGATTGTATCTTACGAAATTGCCATGGGTTTTGCTTTAGTCGGCGTGCTCATGTGCGCTAATTCCCTTAATTTAGGCAAAATCGTATTGGGACAATCTGGTGGATTTTGGCATTGGTATTTCATTCCATTGTTTCCATTATTTATCGTCTACTTTATTAGTGCTGTGGCTGAAACTAATCGCGCGCCGTTTGATGTGGCAGAAGGCGAGTCTGAAATTGTGGCTGGTTTTCACGTGGAATACTCAGGCATGTCATTTGCGGTATTCTTCTTAGCTGAATACGCCAACATGTGGTTAGTCGCCACCTTGGCCGCGTTGATGTTCTTGGGTGGCTGGTTATCACCAGTGCCGTTTATTCCAGATAGCTTCTTGTGGTTGTTAGCCAAAGTATGCTTTTTGCTCTTTATGTTTCTATGGTTCAGGGCAACTTTTCCACGCTATCGTTATGACCAGATTATGCGTCTGGGCTGGAAGGTATTTATACCCATTACCATCGTATGGATCGTGTTTGTTGGCGCCATGATGCAAACACCATGGGCCTATTTGTTCCATTAAACTTATTTACTGATTGCTAAAGACTCGTTCAATTTATGATCGCAAAAATTAAATCTACGCTAACTAGCTTAATGCTAATCGAACTGCTAAAAGGCATGGCGGTTACAGGGCGCTACTTTTTTGCGCCAAAAATTACTATTCAGTATCCAGAAGAAAGTACCCCGCAATCGCCAAGATTCAGAGGTTTACATGCACTGCGCCGCTACCCTAATGGTGAGGAGCGATGTATTGCGTGCAAGCTATGCGAAGCCGTATGTCCAGCGATGGCCATCACGATTGAGTCAGAGCAGCGCGAAGACAATACACGTCGCACTACCCGCTATGATATTGATCTGACTAAATGCATCTTCTGCGGTATGTGCGAAGAGTCTTGCCCAGTAGATTCTATTGTTGAAACCAGAGTTTTTGACTATCACGGCGAGCAGCGTGGCGATTTACTCTATACCAAAGACATGTTGCTGGCGGTAGGTGATAAACATGAAAAACAAATTGCAGCGGATCGCGCAATTGATAAAGCATTTAGATAGGCGCACACATCCATGACATATTTTGGCTTACATTTTTTAGATTTAGTTTTTTACGGATTAGCAGCCGTTTTGCTGTTTGCCGCCTTACGCGTAATTACCGCTCGCAATCCAGTGCATGCGGCGCTTAATCTAGTGTTGGCGTTCTTTACTGCCGCTGGTATTTGGTTGCTTTTAGAAGCCGAATTCTTGGCAATAGCCCTCGTGTTAGTGTATGTAGGCGCGGTGATGGTGCTGTTCTTATTTGTCGTCATGATGCTTGATATCAACCTAGATAAGCTACGAGAGGGTTTTTGGAATGCGCTGCCGATTGCTTTGCCGGTAGGTGGGTTGATGGCATTAGAGATGGTAATGATCTTAGGCGTGCGTAATTTTGGCGTGGATAAAGTGCAGGCCCCAGCAGCGCATCTGGCCAATTACAGCAATACAGCAGAGTTAGGGCGTGTGCTATATAGCGATTACTTATTACCATTTGAATTGGCTTCAGTTGTCCTTTTGGTGGCCATCGTGGCAGCGATTGCGCTGACACTGCGTGATCGTAAAGAAAGTAAATCAATGGATCCCGCTAAACAAGTATTGGTCAAAAAGCAGGATCGCCTACGTATCATTAAAATGGATGCTGTAGTGGAAGCCCCCGAACCAACTGTTACTTCGAAGGAGTCTAAATAATGGTTGGACTTTCGCACTATCTTATTCTTGGGGCGCTGTTATTTGCTATCAGCGTTGTTGGTATCTTCTTAAATCGTAAAAATGTGATTATTTTATTGATGGCGATTGAGTTGATGTTGTTAGCGGTGAATCTTAATTTCATTGCTTTTTCACATTACTTAAATGATATTGCTGGCCAAGTTTTTGTATTTTTTATTCTCACCGTAGCGGCTGCTGAAGCAGCTATTGGTTTGGCGATTTTAGTGGTGTTATTTAGAAACTTACACACCATTAATGTTGATGATTTAGATAGTTTAAAAGGGTAAGCCAAGAATGAGCATGCAACAGATTTATTTGGCAATACCAATGTTGCCCTTAGCTGCCGCCGTTGTAGTCGGTCTATTTTCTAAGTATTTGCCACGCGCTAGTGCGCATGTGTTGACTATACTCGGCGTTGCCGCATCATTCGTTTTATCGCTCTATGTGCTTAATGATACGATTTCTGGCCATGTGTTTAATGACAGCATTTATACCTGGCTAAAGTCAGGCAATATTACGTTAGAGATTGGTTTCTTAATTGATAATCTCAGCGCCATGATGATGGTAGTCGTCACGTTCGTATCGCTGATGGTGCATATCTACACCATAGGTTATATGGAGGAAGACCAAGGCTATACGCGCTTCTTTAGTTATATCTCACTATTTACTTTTGCCATGTTGATGCTGGTGATGAGTAATAACTTTATGCAGTTATTCTTCGGTTGGGAAGCGGTTGGCTTGGTTTCTTACCTGCTGATTGGTTTCTGGTATACAAGGCCGACTGCGGTGTATGCCAATCTAAAAGCCTTTCTCGTGAATCGTGTTGGTGACTTTGGCTTTTTGCTAGGCATCGGTTTGGTGTTATTTCATTTTGGCAGCTTAGATTACGCGGCTGTATTTTCAGTTGCACCGCAAATGGCAGATGTGCAAATTAGCTTAATTGGCAATGTACAGTGGTCTCTCATGACGGTGACCTGTATTTTGTTATTTATCGGCGCGATGGGTAAGTCAGCACAAGTGCCATTGCATGTGTGGTTGCCGGATTCTATGGAAGGCCCAACCCCAATTTCAGCCTTGATTCACGCGGCGACCATGGTAACTGCGGGTATCTTTATGGTGGCGCGTATGTCACCGATGTTTGAATTGTCATCCACCGCGTTGTCTTTTGTGATGATTATCGGCAGCATTACCGCCTTATTTATGGGCTTTCTTGGTGTCATACAAAACGACATTAAACGCATCGTTGCTTATTCAACGTTGTCGCAACTGGGCTATATGACTGTCGCCTTGGGTGCTTCAGCATATTCAGTCGCAATTTTCCATCTTATGACTCATGCGTTCTTTAAGGCATTATTATTTTTGGGAGCAGGTTCAGTAATTATGGGCATGCATCACGATCAAGATATCCGCAATATGGGAAACCTTAAAAAGTATATGCCAGTGACATGGATTACCTCGTTGGTTGGTTCATTAGCACTTATTGGTACGCCTTTCTTTGCCGGTTTTTATTCTAAGGACAGTATTATTGAGGCTGCCAAGGCATCGACGATCACTGGCAGTGGCTTTGCTTATTTCGCTGTATTGGCCAGTGTGTTCGTGACTGCTTTTTATAGTTTCCGACTCTACTTCCTAGTATTTCATGGTGCTGAAAAATGGCGTACGCCTAAGCATGATCATCACGATCACGATGATCATGATGCGCACCATCATGGATTAAGTGCGACAGATGATCCACATGAACCGGGTTGGGTGATTAAGTTACCTTTAATTCTATTAGCCATACCTTCATTGGCTATTGGGTATGTTGCCGTGGAGCCGATGCTCTATGGTGAATTCTTTAAAGGTGTGATCTTCATAGACTCAGCCGCACATCCTGCGATGCATGAGCTCACCCACGAGTGGCATACAGTATTGCATACTGCTTGCGGTATGGCTTTACATGGGTTCAGTTCACTACCCTTTATGCTGGCAGCCTCTGGTGTTGCTTTAGCTTGGTTCTTTTATACGCAGCGTCCAGATATTCCTGCCAAAATTCAAACTAAATTCGCGTTGATTAATCGCGTGCTAGAAAACAAATATGGGTTTGATAGTTTTAATGAGCGCGTATTTGCGGCAGGTTCACGCTTTATCGGCCACCAACTTTGGCAAATTGGCGATGTAAAAATCATCGATGGTGGCATAGTGAATGGTACGGCACGTTTAATTGTCCGATTGTCTGGTGTTGTGCGTAAATTACAGACAGGTTTGATCTACCACTACGCATTTGCCATGATTATTGGCGCTTTCCTTATGCTCACATTCTTCTCTAAAGTATAAAAAACATGCTGTCTTACTTTTCTCAACATCTCTTAAGTTTTAGCGTCTGGACACCAATACTGTCTGGCATAGCCGTGCTATTTACTGCCAATGACCACAAACCTAACGGCACACGTTGGTTAGCGTTAGCTGGTGGCATCCTGGCATTTTTGGTCGCAATTCCACTCTATACCCAGTTTAATTTTGCTGATGGTGGCTTTCAGTTTCAGGAAGGATTTAGTTGGATTCCAGCTTTTAATATTAACTATCACCTTGGTGTAGACGGTATTGCAATTCCACTGATTTTGCTCACTAGTTTTACCACTGTGATTGTGATTATTTCTGCATGGGAAGTGATTGAAAAGCGCGTAGCACAATATATGGCTTGCTTCTTGATTATGAGTGGCTTAATGGTTGGGGTGTTCTGCGCCTTGGACGCCATTTTGTATTATGTGTTTTGGGAAGCGATGCTTATTCCGCTGTTCCTAGCAATCGGTATATGGGGTGGTCCTAACCGTGTTTACGCGAC
>Ga0118677_10002292_pt1 | contig 38739 bp, 31 predicted proteins | sample AliMusrvi5mmetaG_FD_86154 | JGI IMG/M metagenome (GOLD analysis project Ga0118677, IMG submission 86154) | reverse complement strand
GGACCAGTTCGATTGCGTTGACGAAGGCGGGATTCGTCAGAGGCGAAAACTCAAGATGAAGCTTGCCGTCGGCCGCGGGTGAAATATCCTTGAATACCTTCACATCCGCCATGGCGGAGCCGGCGTCGTTGATGACATCGAAGCTATCGAGGATCGTTCGGCCATTCACCGTGACATTGAACATGCGGGTGGTTTCGCCGCCGCCCGCCACGTTGTTGTCGCCGAAGACCGTTTCGGCGAAGTAGAGCTTGAGTTCCCGGGGTCCGGGCGGGAGAGGGATGTCGTACCGGAATCCGCCCTCCCTCCGCGAACGGTAAAGACCCTGATCCCGTGTGCCCATAATCGGATGAGAACGGGGCGTGCCGGCGACATAACCTCCGGAGAAGAAGCGGTCGCTCAGCCAGGTGCGATCGAAGGCGTCCACATAGCTGCCGTTTTCCACTCCCGCGAGGATACGGATGTCCTCAGCCATATCGCCCGGCAGCTTTCGATCGGGCGCATGCACGGGACGGGTGGCGGGTTCCTTGTCGCGGACGAACAGAATGCCGGCAACGGCCAGAAGGCAGACGATTCCGGCAGCCCAGGGCCAGCGCCGTCTCGTCGCCTGGGGCAGCTCGCTTCGCGGTTCCGGGTGGAAAAGAGCTGGCTGCGGAACTTCCGCCATCGGTTGGGATGCCGGCGGTGCGGAAGGCAGCAGCGGAACATCAATGACTTCCGGCACCGGGACAAGAGATCTCCCCGTGTCAGGAGAGCCCGGTTCCGCCACGATGGCCAGTTCGTTCGGCGCGCCGGCAGGCAGCGGATTCACCTCACGGGCGATCGACACAAACCTTGGGGCGTATTGGCCCGGAGGAATTTCAATCTGGATTTCGTGTCCGGCCCCGGCTCCCGCGTAATACTCTTTGAGTCGCTTTCGAAGCCGGTGGGCCTCCACGCGGACGATGGAATCGCGCTTCTGGTCAAACTCGGGCGGGCGACTGAGCGCCTCCACCGCAATGTTGTATTCCTTGATCTCATCGGCGGCACCCTCAAAGTACTTCCGGCAGACGTAAGTCAGCAGGAGCGCGAGATTCGGAGCGCGATGGAAAATGCCTGAAGCGAGAACGGCGTCGAGTTCGAGCTTTTCCCGTTCGAAGGCGGTTACGGAGTGCATGGTGTCGGAATACTTGTTCCGGATGGAAGTATATCTACTACGTGACAACGATGGCAAGCCAGCGCGGAGAATCGTTAACGTCAATGCCTCGGGTCGTTAACCCCAAGTTCGGACGCGTTAACGATTCGGTCAGACCGAAAATGAACCTGTTGATTCAACAAGGGTTACGAGTCTGCGGCCGGAATCATTCACAGAAGCACGGCGCTTAGCTGGAATTGGCCGCCTTCAACGAGACGTGCGGAAGCATACCCCATCGTTGGGCAGGGTCCCGAAACGGGTCGGGTTTGCAGGGCAGCTCGCGGAATCTCCGCGAAACTCCCAATTCAGCGGCAAAATGCCTACGTAAATCGGAAGAAGCGCGGTTCTGTTTTAGGGATCGGCCAAACCGGCTCGAAGGCTGCTCAAAAGGGAACTGAGGAGAGGCGGTCAAAAGCGCGGCGTGGCTGCATTAACACATTGAAAATAAACAGTATTGCGACGTTAACGGGCGTCGGATTAACCCGTGTAGCCTTCCCCCGGCAATAACCTTTTAATACTATTGCGGAATCCGCTGTTGCGACTCGCAGTGGTGCATTCGCACCCGGCGGCGCGCGCGAGAGATGCGGGAAATAAAAGGGAGTATTAAATGATGAAGGGGAAAGTCTGGTTATGACGAGATGGTCCAAGCTCCTTGTGGCAGCGGCGTTCTCGGCCATGGTTGCCTCGAACTTGCCAGCCCAGTCGATCTACGCGACTCTGACGGGCGTCGTTTCCGACCCGTCGCAGGCGCTTGTAGCCCAGGCGTCGGTGAAGCTCAGAGATCAACAGTCGGGCTCACTGCGCGACACGGTTACGAACAACGAAGGCTACTACACGTTCGTCTCGGTCCCACCGGGCACGTACGAACTGACGGTAGAACAAAAAGGCTTTGATCGTGCCAAACTGTCCGGCATCACCCTGGGCGGTGGCGAGAAACGCAACGTCAACGTCACTCTGAAAGTGGGTAGCGCGACGGAAACCGTCGAAGTTTCGAGCGCGGTCGACCAGGTTGTGCCGGTCGACTCCGGCGAAAAATCCTCCACTCTGACCAGCAAAGAACTGCAGAATTTTGTGTCCGTCGGCAGCAACGCGGCGGAATTCATTAAGATCATGCCGGGCTTCGGAATTTCGAACGGCACCAGCAACAAGTCCAGTTTCTCGGGCGAGACGATCGGCATCAACGGCAACGGCGACGGCGGAAGCCAGAGCCCGCTGAACAACGCCTACTCCTACAACGGGCTGCCGAGCAACTCTCTCGACATCACGGCGGACGGGGCGCACGTTTCCGACCCCGGTTGCAACTGCGCCACCCCGGTGAATCCGAACTCGGATATGATTTCCGAGTTCAAAGTGCTGACTTCAAACTTCAGCGCGGAAAACCAGAAGGGCCCCGCGGTTATCAGTTCGGTCGCGAAATCGGGCGGCAAGGACTTCCACGGTTCGGGATTCTTCTACGCGCGCAACTACGCGATGAACGCCAACGACTGGCTGTTTAACAAGAATGGCCAGACGCAGCCGCAGAATAAGTACTACTATCCCGGCGGCACGGTCGGCGGACCGGTCCTGATTCCCGGCACGAAGTTCAACCGGAACCGCGACAAGCTGTTCTTCTTCACCGGCTACGAATATTTCTATCAGGTGCTCGACACCGGCCTGCTCCGTTCCACGGTGCCGACGGCCGGCGAAATCGGCGGCAACTTCTCCGCGGCCGAAATCGCCAAAGAAGGAAACATCACGGCCTCCGGTGGCCCTCCCGGAGCGCTCACGGCGGCTAACATGGCGATGTATCCGGGCGGGATCATTCCTCAGTCCGTGCTTGACCCCAACATGCAGGCCCTGATGAAGCTCTACCCCCAGCCGAACGCCAATCCGAACACCAACGGCGGCTTCAACTACGTGCAGGCGGAGAACTTCAACCAGAACAGCGTGCAGTGGTTGAGCCGCGTGGATTACAACATCAGCGACAGCACCAAGCTGTTCGTCCGTTACAACCTGCAGCGCGAGACCCAGCAGTTCCCGGTGGGTCTGTGGTGGCGCCAGAACGATCAGGTTCCCTACCCGACGCCTGTCCTCGGCAAGAACAAATCGGATTCCATCACCGCCTCGGTCACGCACGTGTTCAGCCCGAGCATGACGAATGAATTCGTCTTCGGCTACACCTATATCGGCTTCCCGAACGTCTTCCAGGATCCTTCCAAGGTGGACCGCAGCAAGGTGGGCTACAACTACAAGGGCCTCTACAAGAATGGTGTTCCGCAGATCCCGTCTTTTGGCGGTCTCGGCTGGACGAACCAGGAAGCTTCGGTGGTCTTCAATCCCGGCGGATTCGAAGCGGGCGGCGCGAGCCAGGGTCTTTACGCCGACAAGTGGCTGCCCAGCTTCAGCGACACCGTCTCGAAGGTCTGGGGCACCCACACCATCAAAGCCGGCGTTTTCTGGGAATGGATCCGCAACTCACAGCCTGCCAACAACAGCACGAACGGCCAGTTGCAGGTCTGGAGCGGCAATTCCAACACCCTCGGTAACGAGTACGCCGATCTGGTTCTCGGGAATCTGAACGGCTACAGCGAGTCGTCGTTCAACCGTATTAACGACATCTCCTACTCGACCTTCGAAGGCTTCGCGCAGGATTCGTGGAAGGTCAACAAGCGACTCACCCTCGACCTTGGTCTCCGCATCACGCACTTCACCCCGTGGAGCGACCGGACGGGCGCCGGCTATTCGATCTTCGATTACTCGAAGTACAAGTCGAGCTGTTCTCCGACCGACTACTGCGGCTTCGTCTGGCACAAGCGCGACCCGAGCGTGCCGCTCAGCGGCTTCCCCGGACGCGCGGCTCTCTTCCAGCCCCGCATCGGCGGCGCCTACGACCTCTTCGGAACCGGCAAGACCGTGATCCGCGGCGGCTGGGGACGTTTCTACTATCACTCCGGCCAGTTCACCAACGGTCTGGATGTTGCCGCCGGCGTACAGAGCGTCAGCCTCAGCAACAACCAGGGTAAGGCCGATACCGGCCTCGTGGCCTGCGCGAGCGGACCCGGCACCTGCACTCCGCTGCTGGCCCGCCAACTCGATACGCTGAACTTCGGCGCCGCGGCCCTGTCGCCGGCCGCCGTCGACAGCAAGGACAACCGTTCGCCCTACACGGACAGCTACAGCTTCACCGTGTCGCAAAGGACGCCGTGGTCCAGCCTGCTTGAAGTGGCCTATGTGGGTAACCGCAGCCGCGACCTCGCGCAGAGCAACGGCCAGGGCAGCAGCATCAACCTGGTTCCGGCCGGCACGCTGCTGTCGTCGAAAAACGGCGGCGTCGACCCCAACAGCCTGACGGCTGATAACTTCCGGCCACTGAAGGGCTTCGGAAACATCGCGGTGGCCACCAACGGCCTTTACTCCAACTACAACGCCATGCAGGCGACGTGGGTCCGGACCAAGGGCCGCTACGTCATCAACATGAACTACACGTACGGCAAGGCGATGGGCATCATCGATGCTTCACGCGATCCGTTCAATCTGCAGAACGATTACGGCGTGCTTCCCAGCAACCGTACGCATATCTTTAACGCCGCCTACTCCGTGGAACTGGGCAATCCCACGCGGAACAAGGGTCTGGGTTATGCAATCAACGGCTGGCAGCTCTCCGGCATCACGCAGTGGCAGAGCGGCGCCAACCTGACGGGCCTCAGCAGCAACAACGCTTTCGGAACCGCCTTCAACGGGCTCAAGATTCCGGGCACGCAGTTCAACGTCAGCAGCGCCTCGCTGCTGGGCACCGATGCGATCCAGCTGAATCCGATCATCACCTGCAATCCGGCCTCCGGTCTGGGAGCGAACCAGTACGTCAATCCCAACTGCTTTGCGGCGCCCACGGCCGTGGGGCAGAACGGTCCCACCGTGCTGCCGGCGGTCTACGGACCTGCCTTCTTCAACGCCGATCTGGGTCTCTTTAAGAACATCCAGATGGGCGAACAGAGAAAGCTGCAGCTCCGCCTCAACGCCTATAACTTCCTGAACCACCCGCTGTGGTCGTTCAACGGCAATAACCTCAACCTCGGCTTCGACGGCACCACCGGCAAGGTCAATACCCCGAACTTCGGGACGGTGACCGAGAAGCAGGGACACCGTGTGGTGCAGGTCGCGCTGAAGTTTTACTTCTAAGCTTCAGTCAGACCTGAAAGCCAGTAAGATGAAAGGGCGTCCCGACCGGGGCGCCCTTTCTTTATTCACCGGATGCGCAGCCTTTTATTACTCCTGCTCTTCACCATGCCGTCCGGAAGCAACGCTCAAACGGGCGGGGCGCTCCCCGTGCCCACGGCGGCAGGGTACTGGAATGCCCGCGGAGCGCTGGCAGGATCCGCTCAATGCGCCGGTTGCCATCGCGAAGAAGCGGAAAAGTTCGCAAAGAACAGCATGTCGAAAGCGCTCGCGCCTGCCAACGCGAGTCCGATCTACAGCAGCAAGGTCCCTTACACGTTTTCGGACGGGCCCTGGAGCTACTCGATCTTTCGTTCCGGAAACAAGCTGATGTATCAGGTCGGGGACGGCAAGGATCGTCTGGACGCGGAACTCCTCTTCGCTTTCGGGCAGGGCAAAGCCGGCCAGACGTATCTGTTTCAGCACGAAGGAAAGTTCCAGGAAAGCCGCGTAAGTTACTACGCGGCGACCGGCAAGCTGGACCTGACGGTGGGCGCCATGAATTCCAAACCGGCCGGCATCGCCGCGGCGGCGGGACGGGTGATGGACGGCCCGGAGCCACGCAACTGCTTCGGTTGTCACACCACCGGCGCGCGAACCGGCACGGCCTTTCAGCTGGACAGTTATGAAGCCGGTGTACAGTGCGAGAGCTGTCATGGACCGGGCGCGGCACATGCAGGCGCGATGGAGCAGGGAAAGCCCGTGGCGGGCACCATCCGCTCGCTGCGGGCCATGGCTCCGCAGGAGAGCAACGAGTTCTGCGGCGCCTGTCACCGCACCTGGGAGGCCGTGATGATGATGGGGATACGCGGTCCGAACAACGCCCGGTTCCCCTCTTACCGGCTGACCAACAGCAAGTGTTTCTCGCTTGACGACCGGCGAATTTCCTGCACCACTTGCCACGATCCGCACGGTCCGCTGGTGGAAGACGATGCATACTACGACGCCAAATGCACGGCGTGTCACAATCAGGGCAACGCATCGATTCAGAAAAAATCGTGCCCGGTCGGCAAGAAAGACTGCACGTCGTGTCATATGCAGCGGGTGGAATCGAAGGAAGCGCATCACGCTTTTCCGGATCACTGGATCCGCATCGTGAAATCGAAACAGGATTATCCCGATTGACCCGGTTTACCGCGGAAACGCTGGAATAATAGACTCATGACCGGCCTGGACCTCATCACTTCCTGTCTCGCGGCATTCCTGCTGTTCGCTCAGCAGGAGGGTCCGTCATTCGACACCCTCTCCCGGCAGGCCGCAGCGGCCCGGGACGCGAACCGTCTGGACGCCGCCATGGCGCTCTACAAACGCGCGCTGAAACTGCGCCCGGCCTGGGACGAAGGCTGGTGGAATCTCGGCTCGATCGCTTACGACAAGGACCAGTTTGCCGAATGCTCTCCCGCGTTTGTCCGGCTGACGACGCTGAAGCCGGATCTGGGCGCGGCGTGGATTATGTCCGGATTATGCGAATACGGACTCCATAACTACCCGGCCGCGCGAAAAAGTCTGCTGCAGGCGGAGCGGCTTCGGTTCGAAGCCCCGCCGGAACTCTCGCGCGCCGGACGGCTGCACCTTGCGCTGGCGCTGACGAAAACCGGCGCCTTCGAGAAGTCGATCGTGCTGCTGACGGAACTTACCCGCATGGATCGCAAGACGCCGGAGATCGCGGTCGCGGCCGGTATCGCGGGCCTGCGAAAGCCCTGGGTGCCGTCGGAGGTCCCCGAGGGTGATCGCGAGATGGTTTCGAAGCTGGGCGAAGCGATGGCGACCGTGATGGAACTGGATGCCAAAGGCGCCATCCCACAGTTTGAAGCCCTGGTGGGAGAGTATCCGAAACAGGCCGATATTCATTTTCGGTTCGGCGCTTTCCTGATGCAGCAGGCGCCCGAGCGGGGGATCGAAGAGATCCGGAAATGTCTGGAACTCGAACCTGGTCATGTCCCCGCTTTGGTGGGGCTGACGACCATCTATCTGAAAAACGGCGATCCGCAGACAGCTCTTGACTATGCCGCCAGGGCGGTGGCGGCCGATCCATCGGATTTCGCGACGCACGTCGCTCTGGGGCGCGCTTACCTCGATTCGGGTGACGCGGCCAGAGCCGCCGAGCAACTGGAGTTCGCCACCAAACTGGCGCCCGAAAGCGCGGATGCGCACTTCAGCCTGGCATCCGCTTACTCCCGGCTGGGGCGCAGGGACGACGCCCAACGCGAACAGGAAGCCTTCCGCAGGCTGCGAAAACAAATATAGGACACTCACTAAAATGCAACTCGTGAAGCGAAGCCTGATACCGACCGCGTTTTTTGCGCTGCTCCCGTTCACGCTGGGCGCTCAGCAGGGCATCGCTCCGGGAATCCCCGCTCCGGCAATTCGAACCAGCGTGGACGAAGTGGTTCTCGATCTGGTGGTGCGGGATAAGAAGGGAAAACCGATCACGGACCTCCGCCAGGAGGAAATTGCCGTCACCGACGCCGGAGCGAAGCAAAACATTCTGGGCTTCCGGCTGGTGCAGGGGTCGGAGGCGATCAGCAAGACCGGCACCACGAAGCTCGATCCGCTGCGCCAGGTGCGTCTCGTGATCCTGGCGTTTGAGCCGCTGGGCGAAGCCGACCAGCGCAGGACCGCGCGGACGGCGGCGCTCGACCTGATCCGGGGTGAACAGGGAACCAACGTCTTTTATTCCGTGGTTGCCATCAACACGCGGCTGCTGATCCTGCAGCCCTTTACGACCGATAAGACCGCGCTCGCTTCGGCCATCGAGAAGGCAACCTCGGGATCTTCCGCTTCGAAGCTGGTGAGCGAATCGAACACCATCCTCGACGAACTGCGGCGCCAGATGGGCGGCGATGGCCTTAACGGGTCGACCGACTCCTCCACGCAGATAGCGGCCGCGAATCAGGTGGCGAACCAGCAGCCCGGACCGGGACAGGATGTTACCCGCGCGGTGCTGGTGCGGGTGATGCTCGACATGCTGCGGATGGATGCCGCCGCCGTTTCTTCGGGAACAAGGCTGACGCTTGCCTCGCTCAAGGGGCTGGTGCAGGGGCTGCAGACGATGCCTGGCCGCAAAGCCGTTCTGTACTTCACGGCGGGTATGTATCTGCCTTCCGAACTGACGGTGATGTTCGACAACCTGAAGGGCATGGCGAACCGCGGCAACGTGACGTTCTATGCCGTGGATACGCGCGGCGTGCAGACCGGCGCGCAGAATGCGGGAGCGGCGGCGCAGTTGCGGGGCGCGGCTACGGCGAGCGGAACCACGGTGAACCGCACGGGTGGCGCGGTCGGCAAGGACGAAATCCTGGCGTCCGACAACGCCGAGAATTCCGGCCGCTCGAATACCCAGCTGAGTATCCGGGAACTGGCGGAAGACACGGGCGGATTTCTGATCGGAGACAGTAACGACCTGCGGGGACCGCTGCGCAAAGTGAACGAAGAAATCAGCAGCTACTACGAAGTGACGTTCAACCCCGGGATCCAGAGCTATGACGGCGCTTTCCGCAAGCTGACCGTGACGTCTTCGCGCAAGGACCTGAGTATCCATGCGCGCGCCGGCTACTTCGCGCTGCCTCCGGAAGCGCGCGCGTCGGGCATGGAAGCGTTCGAGATCCCGTTGCTGAAGGCGATCTCGGACGGCAAGCCCGCGGACGACGTGAAATACCGCGCTGGTGTCATCCTGCTGCAGCCGAAAGCGGAAGGAACCGAAGTCTCTCTTTTGCTGGAAGTCCCGCTGCGCGAACTGAAGGCGAAGCCGCAGGAGGGCAAGACCACGCTGGAAGTTCACTGTTCCCTGGGCGGACTGCTCAAAGATTCCCGCGGCGAAGTGGTGCAGAAAATCACGCGGGACCGCTCCCTCCTGGTCACGCCGGACCAGGCGAAGCTGGGCAATTTCGTGGAGAAGATGCAGGTGGTGGTGCCCCCCGGCGAATACACGTTCGAGACGGCGGTGATCGACCGCGAGAGCGACCGAACCGCCGTGCAGAAGACCTATGTGACCGTGCCCGCGAAAGCGGCCGGCGTGGGGATTTCGTCTCTGGTCGTAGTCCGTTCGTACACGCCGAACGTGAAGGGACTCGATCCGGCTGAACCGTTCCGGTTCGAGGGCGGAACGATCATGCCGACGCTCAACAGCAGTGTGGTCCAGGTGGAAGGCGCGGCGCTGCGGCTCTTTTTCATCGTGTATCAGGATCCCGCGATCAAGGCGAAACCTGCCGTTCAGATTGAGTTCCTGCAGGACGGGAAGAGCCTGGCGAACGTTCCCTTGCAGGTTCCCGCGGCGGATGACACGGGAAGGATCCCGAATGTCATGACGATTGCGGCGACCGCCATCCCGCCCGGCACCTACCAGGTGCAAGCCACGGTAACGCAGGGCGACTCGAAGTCCGCGACCCGGACCGAAGTAAGAATAGAGAAGTGACCCAGCGTGTCCTGATTTCGGTCTGCGCTCTGCTCGCCGCGTTCGCCGCGGCGAAGGGCCAGAATCCGGCTGCGGAAGAAGTCCTGAAACAGGCGATCGCCCTGCATCAGGCGGGAGACATCGAGCGGGCGATCCCGGCGTACGAGAAGTATCTCGCCGCGCGGCCCGATTCGCCGATTGCGCTTTCGAATCTCGGCGCGGCCTATGCAAAGACCGGCCGTTACGAAGCGGCCATCGGGAAGTACCAGCGCGCCTTGCAGGTGCAACCCGGCAACCTGCCCGTGGAACTGAATCTCGCTCTGGCGTATTACAAGACCGGCGATACCGAGCACGCCGTCACGCTGTTTGAGAAGGTCCACCGGGCCGTGCCGGGCCAGTTGCAGCCGGCGTTGTTGCTGGCCGATTGCTGGCTGGCCATGGGCCGGAACAAAGAAGTGGCGGAACTGCTGACGCCTTTTTCGGGGGGCAAGCCGGAGAATCCCGCCGTGGAGTATGCGCTGGGTCTCGCTCTGGTGCGGGATAACCAGGTGGAGCGCGGGCAGGTGCTGATCGATAAGATCCTTCGCAACGGCAACTCCGCCGAGGCCATGCTGCTGATGGGCGTGACGAAACTGAACGTAAGCGACTTCGCCGGCGCGCTGGAGGACATCGCCAAGGCCGTCCGGCTGAATCCGGAGTTGCCCGACGTTTACTCTCTCTACGGTGTCGCGCTGCTTCGCACGGGCGACCAGAAAGGCGCGACCGAGGCGTTCCGCAAGGAACTGGGGAGCAATCCGAACGACTTCAACGCCAACCTCCAACTGGGGGTTCTCGCGAAGCTGGATGAGAACTTCGACGACGCCGTTCGTTATCTGCGGCGCGCGCTGCAGGTCCGGCCGAACGACATCGGGGTCAGGTACCAGTTGGCCGCCATCGACTTCGGCCAGGGCCGCGTGGAAGAAGCGCGCGTCGCTCTCGAAGCCATGGTGAAGGAAGCGCCAGGATTCACCGAAGCGCACGTTACCCTCGCGACAGTTTACTATCGCCTGCGCCGCAAAGAAGAAGGCGACCGGGAACGCGCCATCATCCAGAAGCTGAACGCCGAAATTCAGGAAAAGCAGCCTGGAGTCAGGCCCGACAACAAAAAATGAGCATGACCCGCCGTCGATTATTCTCCTTGGCCGCCGCCGCGGGCGCGGCTCGCGTGCTGCCCGGCGCGGCGCCCAGGACGCCGCTGTTCGAAGAAGTCCCCGCGTCGGTAAGTGGAATTACCTGGGTGCACGATAACGCCATGTCGCCCGAACGGTATCTTCCGGAAACTCTGGGACCGGGCTGCGCGTTCCTCGATTACGACAACGACGGCTGGATGGACATCTACCTGGTCAACAGCGGACCGTGCGATTTCTACAAGCCCTCCAAACCGATCCGCAACGCGCTGTATAAGAACAATCGCGACGGCACGTTTACCGATGTGACGGAAAAGGCGGGAGTCGGGGGCGGCACTTTCGGAATGGGCGTCGCGGTCGGCGACTTCGATAACGACGGGTGGCCGGACATGCTGGTCACTTCCTACGGTAAGTGCATTCTCTATAAGAACAACAAAGACGGCACATTCACGGATATCACGAAGAAGGCCGGACTCGAGACGCCTGGCTGGACCACGAGCGCCGTCTGGTTCGACTACGATAACGACGGCCGGCTCGATCTCTTTCTCTGCAGCTTTGTCGACTACGGCACCACGGAACACCTGTCCTGCGGCGATAACAAGCTGGGCAGGCATTACTACTGCATTCCGCGCGTCTTCCGCGGCACCGCGAGCTTCCTGTATCACAACAACGGCGACGGCACGTTCACCCAGGTGCAGAAGGGCACTGACATCGCGAAGTCGCTGGGCAAGGGCCTGGGCGTGGTGGCGGCGGATATCAACAACGACGGCCGCATGGATCTCTTCGTCGCCAACGATACCGTGCAGAATTTCCTTTTTGTGAACCGTGGCCCGGATAAGAACAACAAGTGGCAGTTCGAGGAGATGGCGCTGGCGGCCGAGATCGGCTACAGCGAGGGCGGACGCGCGCGGTCCGGCATGGGCGTGGACGCCGCGGATGTTTTCAATACCGGTTATCAGGATCTGTTTGTCGCCAACGTCGACCAGGAGATGTTCTCGCTTTACCGGAACGCGAAGAACGAGACGTTTCGGGACGTGGCGCACGCCAATCAGGTAGCGCAGTCCACGCGGTTGCTGAGCGGCTGGGGACTGAAGTTTTTCGATTACGACAACGACGGGGCAATGGATTTGATCCTGGCCAACGGACATCCCGACGACATGATCGAGAATTACTCGGCGCAGGTGAAATACGCCGAGCCGATCCTGCTGTTTCACCAGGAAGACGGGAAGCTGAAGGATGTGAGCGCGGAGGCGGGTCCGGCATTCACGAAGTCGTATCCCGCCCGGGGACTGGCGGCGGGCGATTTCAATAACGACGGGCGGATCGATATTCTGATCGCCACGAACGGCGGCGCTCCGGTGCTGCTGAAAAATCGCAGCGGCGAAGGCAATCACTGGCTCGGTCTGAAACTCGAAGGCGTGACCTGCAACCGCGACGCCATCGGCGCGAAGCTGCGCTGGTCTGCCGGGGGCGTTATACGAACCCTTCAGAAGAACAGCGGAGGCAGTTACCTCTCCTCGCACGATCCGCGCGTGGTGCTGGGCGTGGGCAAGGCGGAGAAGATCGACTGGGTTGAGATCACCTGGCCCCAGCCGAGCGGTAAGGTGCAGCGGATTGAGAACCCCGCGCCGGACCGGTACATGACGGTCCGGGAAAGCTAAAACCGGCTCGTCCCAAAGGCGGATGCCATATAATCGGCCTTGATCGGTTCTGCGGGGAACAATATGCTCAACAGGTTGTTATTCAGGTTGGCGGGTATCGGCGCAATTGCCGGTTCGATGGCGGCTCAAGGCCCCGGGCGGGTCGGCGGCTTCCCGCAGTATACGCGCACGCTGGCTTCGCAGGACGTTCTTGCCCGCGGCAAATCGCTCTATGACGCGAACTGCGGCGCCTGCCACGCGCCCGACATGCGCGGCGTGCCGGAGAAGAACGGTCCGAACCTGCTTCGGTCCACCGAAACCTTTAGCGATAAGCAGGGCGAACACGTTGCCGCGAGCCTGCTGAAACACAATCCGGTGGTCAATCTGCCGGAGTCCGACACGTTCGCGATATCCGAATATATTCACAGTATTCAGGCCACCATGGGAGGGCAGGGCAGCCCTCCGGGGCGCAATCCCGTGGGCTTGACCTATAACGTTCTGATCGGGGATCCGAAGGCCGGCGCGACCGCGTTCACGAAACTCTGCGCCAGTTGTCATTCGGTAACAGGCGACCTGAAAGGCATCGGCGCGAAGTACGACGATCCCAAGGCGCTGCAGGGCGCGTGGGTCGCCGGCAGAGCGGGCGGCTTTGGCTTCGGACGCGGCGGAGGCGGCCAGCAGGCGACCGTCACGCTGGCGAACGGGCAGAAACTCGAAGGGCGGCTCGTGCGCAAAGACGATTTTCTGGTCGTGATCACCCTTCCCGACGGCACCCGCAAATCGATCGAGCGCGACAACGGTGTTCCGAAGGTCGACGTGAAAGACCCGCAGGAAGCGCACAAGAAGATGATCCTGGCGATGGACGATCCCGAGAACAAGAACCTGCACGACATCACCGCCTATCTGGCGACGATCCGGTAGAGGAGCAAGATCGAAATGAAGAAGCTGTCTTTCATCACAAGCCTGCTCGCGATGCCGGTCCTGCTGGTGGCGCAGGGCGGTGGTCTGGACCCGGCCGATATTCTCAAGCCGCTCAAGGATCAGTGGACGAGTTACTCGGGCGACATGTCCGGGAAGCGCTACAGCGCTCTCAAGCAGATCACCACGCAGAACGTGAAAAATCTGAGTCTGCGCTGGGTGAACAACAACATCACGACAGGCTGCGGGCCGAACGGAACGGGGCAGAGCGCGGTGGCCGCGCCGGAAGGCGGCGGACGCGGTGGACGTGGCGGCGGAGCGCCGGGCGCGGCCGGCAGGATTGTCACCGGCGGCCTGGGAACCGGCGAAGTGAACACCTGCGGTCCCACGCGATTCGGTGGCGGCATTCTGTTCGTGGACGGGGTTCTTTATGGCGCTTCGCAGAACGACGTCTATGCGATCGACGCCCGTGATGGCGCCGTGCTCTGGCATTACTACTGGAAGTATCGCGGCGGGACAACCACGGGAACGCGCGGCCCGAGCATGTGGCATAACTACATCTTTTTCGAACTGCATGACGACTGGGTGGTCTGCCTCGATGCGAAGACCGGCCGCGAAGTCTGGAAGAAGGAAATCGCGCCCTTCGAGCAGCAGTATTTTTCGTCCAACGTGCCGCTGGTGCTTGGTAATCATCTGATTGTCGGCACCGGTAACGACACCGATGAGCCCGCGTATATCAAATCGCTCGATCCGGAAACGGGTGAGGAGCAATGGCGCCTTTATTCGACCGCGCAGAAGCCCGGCGATCCGGGTCTGGAGACGTGGCCCAGTCTGGATGCCGCGCGTCATGGCGGCGGCACGTCCTGGATTCCCGGCTCTTACGATCCGGACACGCACCTCTATATCTACGGCACCGGTAATCCGACGCCTTCCTATACGCAAGGGCGCGGCGATGGCGACAACCTGTACACGTCCTGCGTGCTGGCGGTCAATGTCGATACGGGTAAGATGGCCTGGTATTTCCAGACCTCACCGCACGACACGCACGACTGGGATTCCACGCAGACGCCGATTCTTGCCGACGCCGTGTTTGGCGGGCGCATGCGAAAGCTGGTGATGATGGCGATGCGCAACGGGTACTTCTTTGTGCTGGATCGCGTGACCGGTGAGCATCTGGTGACCAGCAAACTGGGTCTGGTGAACAATTATGCGTCGGATATCAGCCCGGATTCGCCGCTGCATTTGAACAAGCGCGGCGAGGTGCAGCGCAATCCCAACAAAGACGCCACCATCGCCGGAACGCTGGTGAACGGCGACGTACTGAACTTTCCGCCGCCCACGTTCTCACCGGACACCGGGCTGTTCTACGTCCATGAGCAGAATTCGATCGGCATCACGTACCTGCTGGAACCCGACCCGCGCGGATCGATGGGACTGGGCGGAATCAGCGGCGGTGGCGGGATCTCGTTCGGGACGTTCCTCGACGCGATCGATTACAAGACCGGAAAAGTGGTCTGGCGGCATGAACTGACGAACGGCAGCGTGGGACTGACTTCAACAGCCGGGGGCGTGCTTTTCCTGTCGAACGGCGGCGGGATTGAAGCGCTCCGCGCGACCGACGGCAGACCGCTCTGGCATTCGGAGATCGGGTCGCTTTCGAGCCCGCCGGAAACGTTCCTGCTCGATGGCAAACAGCATGTGCTGGCGACCGGGGCCGCGGGGCTGTATATGTTTGTTCTGAATTGATGGGCCGAACCCAGGCCACATCAGTTCTTCAACACGCATCCGTCGACTCAGAGTCGATGGGCACGAAGAAGTCCTTGTGCGGACACGCGAGCAGCCAGTCCACTACACCTTCGTTCCGCGGAACCGCGCGCCGAACGAGACGATAGTCCCCCCGTTCAAGACGCTCGACATGGAACTCCTGCCCCGGTTCGACGCAATCCATCCGCCGGAACGCCGCCGGCAGAACGATCCGGCCCTTCGATGAGACGACAGTCCTCACAAAAGTAAGATGCCGTCTCACCAGAGCCGGTGTCAAGCGCTATACCAGTTGGTATAAAACCAAACTCTCTAAGCCAGGATCCTGCGGCAATACTCGACGCACTTCTTCACTTCGGCAACGGAATCGGAGCCTTCCGGTATCTGGTATTCCAGCTCGACACTCGCCGGGAATTTGTATTTCTTCTTCTTCATGAGCTGCAGGATATCGGCGATCGGCGTCGATCCCGTGCCCCAGGGCAGATTCGCGCCGCGGCCGCCCGGGGTGGTCGGCGTCCTGTCTTTCAGGTGCATGCTCGCGATCCGGTCATGCAGTTTCTCGATTACCGGAACCGGACTTAAGCCCGTGCCCGCGTAGTAATGGCCGCAGTCGAGGTTGACGGCGTTGCCTTTGGATTGCGCCAGAACCCCGTCCCACGCGGTGATCGATGCCTGTTCGTGCGCATGATACGCCGCGACCATATTGTGCTTCAGCGCGAAATCGCCCAGGCGTTTGGTCAGGGCCGCGTTGTCGCTGAGTTCCAGGCTGACCTGCGTCGCGCCGAGCGCGGCCGCCACGTTGAACATGTAATCGTACTCTTCGTCCGACATGTCCATGGAGGGCGTCAGCTTATGGCAATAGATGCTCACTCCCGCGTCGTTATAAAGCTTGCGGAATTCTTTGAACTTGTCCATGGAAACCGAGAGGCGCCACTTCTTGAGCGCTTCCCGCGCCGCGATCTGTTCGGGCGTGAGTTGCCGGGGACCACCACCTCCCGGACCACCACCGCCGGGACCTCGCCCGGCCGGACCACCGGGACCACGTCCGCCACCCGGGCCCTGCATCTGCGCCGCGGGCGAGCCCGCGAAGTTTTCGGCCGCCGGGGGCATCAGTTCAATCGCGCTGACGCCGCTGTCCACAATCATCTTCAGCAACTGGTGGGCGTCGTTCGAGCCCTTCTCGGCGCGGTAACTGTACGTGATGGTGCCGATCTGCACGCCACCAAATTTCGAGTCGACCTTCGCCAGCAGCGCTCCCGCGGGAGTGGCGGCGGCAGCCAGGGCCAGTTTTCCAAAATCGCGTCTGTTCAGATTCATCTTCGTCCGGTATTCTATATCAATTCCGCCGATCGGGCTCTCACTGCCGCAGCCCGAACGTGAAAATCGCGTTGCCGGCGGGAATCGAAATATACTCTTTGCCATCCACCGCGTAGGCCGTGGGTCCCGCTGAAACCGCTCCCCCAACCATCGACTTCCAGAGCACGGCCCCGCTCCGGGCATCCAGCGCGTAAAAGTAGCCCTCGCGCCCGCCCGCGAAAACCAGATCCGTCGCCGTCGCGAGCACGCCGCTGTCGGTCACATCCGTCATCCGGAACTGCCACTTCACGGCGCCGGTCTTCACGTCGAGGGCCTGAATGGCGGCCCACGCGATATCCGGTTGCCGTCGCGTGACCAGCGCCGGACGCACGCCCGGAACGTTGTGTGTCGCGCCGCCCCCGCTGTACCAGAGGCCTTCCTGATACGGTTCCACGCGGCTCGTGTAGATGGACCAGGTATCCATCCAGCACGGCACGTACAGCATGCCCGTGCGCGGACTGTAAGCCGGGTTGTACCAGTTCGTCGCGCCCTGATTTTCCGGATAAATCACGCTGCCCTCCGGCGTCGAATGCCCCGTGCGGACCGGCCGCCCCTTGTCATCCAGCCCCGAAGCCCACGTCACCTTCGCGAAGGATTTGCCGAGGAGGAATTCGCCCGTGAGCCGGTCCAGCACATAGAAGAAGCCGTTCCGGTTGGCGGTCATCACGACTTTGCGCGGCTTGCCCTTCCACTCCAGATCCGCCAGAACAGGGATCTGCGCGGCATCGAAATCGAATTCGTCGTGCGGCGTGAACTGGAAATGCCATTTCAGCTTTCCCGTGTCGGCATCCACCGCGATGAAGGAACTGGTGTAGAGGTTATCGCCCGGCCGCACATCGCCGTTCCAGTCGGGGCCCGCATTCCCGATTCCCCAATAGATCAGGTTCGATTCCGGATCGTAAGAGCCGGTGGTCCAGATGGATCCCCCGCCATGCCGCCAGGAATCGCCGCCCCAGCTGTCATGGCCCGGCTCACCCGGTTGAGGAATGGTATGGAAGCGCCAGATTTCTTTCCCGGTTTCCGCGGAATACGCCGCCAGATAGCCACTGATTCCCAACTCGCCGCCGGCCGGTCCCACGATGACTTTATCCTTTACGACCAGCGGCGCTGCGGTCACGGCGTACCCTTCTTCCGGCCGCCCCATTTTGGTGGACCAGATCAGGTGTCCGTCACGCGCATCGAGAGCGAGAAGATACCCATCGATGGTCCCCATGAACAGCGTGTTCCCCAGCATCGCGAGACCCCGGTTGATGCGCCCGCAGCACGGCCGCGCTTCCGGGGACGGATTATGCGCGTACGTCCAGAAAATTCTGCCGGTCACCGCGTCCAGGGCCACCACCACGTTCGGGGGCTGCACCGTGTAGAGAATTCCGTCGGCGACCAGAGATGTCGCTTCGTACTTGCTGTTCGGCTCCGCGGGAGCGCGCGTCTGCAGCACCCACTTGAGTTCCAGGTCTTTCACGTTGGCGGGCGTAATCTGCGTGAGCGTGCTGTAGCGCTGGCCGTCAATGCGTCCGGAATAAGTAAGCCAGTTCTGTGTTTCCTGCGCGTTCGATGCCAGGGCTATCGTAAACAGCAGAGCGGTTATTCGCATGACTTAGATTCGCTCCTTCAGGGACACCAGATAAGACACCACATCGGAAATCTCCTGCTCACTCAGCTTGTCCCGGAAATTCGGCATCGGGGATTTTTTCAGCACCTCATACTCCCGCAGGTCGTCCTTCTTCAGCGTGCGCAGCTTCAGGGAACTGCCGTCCAGAATCTGCAGCGTGTAGGTGTCCATGTTCATCAGACGGCCGGTGATCTTCTTCCCGTCTTTCGCGACGGCCACCACGGTCAGATTGTCCGGCCGGATCTCCGCATCGGGATTGATCAGCGACTGCTCCAGATCGGCCCCGCGCCGCATCCCGCCGATTCCCGTCAGATCCGGACCCGCAATCGATCCCGCTCTGCCAATCCGGTGGCACTGCAGACACTGTCCTTTGGTTTCGACAATCGCCTTGCCCAGCGACGCATCGCCCGGCGGGCCCGTTCGTTTCGGCGCGCCCGAACTCGCCAGCGACCGCAGGTACGCCACCAGCACGCCGGCCTGCTCGGGCGTGTAGTTGCCGGGCGGCATGGCTGTTCCCGGAATTCCGCGCAGCACGATGCCGCGCAGATCGTTATCGCCCTGGGCGCGGCGGAACTTCCCCGACGCCAGGTTGACATCCGGAACCAGATCGCCATCCGGCCCGTGACAACCCGCGCAGTTATTGAGAAATAACTGCAAGCCGCGTTCGAGATCGGCCGGCGTGACGCCGTGCACTTCCTGCGCCGCCAGTCCGATTGCCGAAAGGAGCGCGGCGGCTAATAAGCTCTTCCATTGCACGCTGTTTCTTATATCACAGGCGGAGCCGGACGATTCAGCTTGGGCTACCACCCTATGATCGATAGAGAGGAACGCAACGGTTGCCGGGTATTTTCATCTGCTACAGGCGTGAGGACAGCGGCCCGCACGCGGGGCGCATCAACGACTGGATCCGCAACCAGCTTGGCGAGGAGGCGGTGTTCTTCGACGTGGACAGCATTCAGCCTGGCGACGACTTCATTGCCGCCATTGAACGGCGCGTGTCGGATTGTGATGTGGTGCTCGCGGTTATTGGAAAAGACTGGTTGAACGGCAAGGATCGGGAAGGGCTCCGTCGGATCGACAACCCGGAGGATTTCGTTCACGCCGAACTGGCGACCGCGCTGCGCCGAAATGTCCGGATCATACCGGTGCTGGTGGATGGAGCCACCATGCCTCGCCGGTCGGAACTGCCGGACGTTCTCGGCGATCTGGTGCGCCGGCACGCTTTCGAGCTCAGCCACAGCCGGTTTCGCGATGAGATGGGGCGCCTGTTGCAAATTCTGGCGAATACCGTTCCGGCGGAAAAGTCAGGGACCTGCCGCGTCAATCCGATAGACGGGCTGACCTACGTTTACATCGCGCCAGGCAGGTTTACCATGGGCGCCTCACCCGGCGATACAGAGTGCGGAGACCACGAGCGGCCCGCGCACGAAGTGGAGATTACCCGCGGTTTCTGGATCGGTCAAACTCCCGTCACCCAGGCCGCCTATGCCAAGGTCATGAAATCCGCCAACCCCAGCCGCTTCCAGGGCGCGGAGCGGCCCGTCGAGAACGTCAGCTGGGAGGACGCTTCCGCTTATTGCAAGGCCGTGGGGATGCGGCTGCCGACCGAGGCGGAATGGGAGTATGCGGCTCGTGCCGGCAACGGAAACGCCCGGTACGGCCCTCTGGATCGGATTGCCTGGTATGGCGACTCAGGTGGCGAAACCCATCCGGTAGGCCGGAAAGACGCCAATGCCTGGGGACTTCACGATACGCTGGGCAATATCTTGGAATGGGTGAGTGACCGCTATGGCGCCTATGAGCTGCAAGCTGTCAGTGATCCGGTGGGACCACCGAACGGCGACAATCGTGTGTTGCGCGGCGGTCCCTGGTACGACAATCCGGTGGGCGTCCGCGTGTCGTTCCGTATCAGGAGCGTTACATCGTACCGGGACTACAGTATTGGGTTCCGGTGTGCGGGGGAATTGGCTTGAGTGTTTTGTGTTTTCGTTGATGAAGGGGGGCCGGGGACGATCTCAGCGGCGAACGGATTGCCCGGTTGTGGCGGATTCATAAATCGCCTCCACCACGCGCAGAGTCCTGAGATAATCGTTGCCGCCGGATTCGAATTCCGTGCCCGCAAGGAAAGAATCCACGAAGTGCCGCTGCGTGGCGTAAACGCAGTCGCCGCCGAAGTTCACGTTCCGTCGTTCGTAATCGATCTCAACACCGGGTTGCCCCAGGGCCTTCATCCGCATGACGGATTCCGTGTCCATCGTGAGATGCCCCTGCATGGCATCAATGCGCAGTTCTCCAAACGTATAGCGCGGAGAGGTCGACTCCGATTCGTTGTATCGATTGGCATCCCAGATAGCCGTCGCGCCGCTTTCGAAACGAAGAAATACCTGGCCCGTGTCTTCGCCGCGAATCACCGGATTCAAACGGCGCAGATGCGCGTACACCTCCACGACCTCGCCCAGCAGAAAGCGGAAGGTATCGACGAAATGCACGCCGGTTTCGTAGATGAGTAAGCGCGGGTAGTCGCGGAAGAAGGGCTGCCGGTCGAGATAGGCATTTTCCGGCCAGCCATCGCCGGTGCGGGTGCGGAAATAAATGTGGGTGAAATCGCCGATATCCCCGGCCTGCTGAATCGATTTGATCTTGCGGTACCACGGCTGCCAGCGGAAATTCTCATGCACCATGAACCGGATCCCGGCTGCCTTCGCGTGTTCCACGATGCGATGGCCGGCGGCGAGAGTGGGCGCGAGGGGTTTCTGGCAGACGATGTGAACGCCGCGCTCCGCGAGGAACCGGCACATCTCTTCGTGAGTATCGGGCGGGGTGATGATATCGGCGAAATCGGGTTTTTCCCGCTCCACCATCTCGCGCCAGTCGCCGTAATAACGGTCGATACCGAAGGCGGCCATCATGTCGCGCGCTTTCGATTCCGTCCGGTCGCAGATCGCCGCGATGCGGACTTCGGGGATTCGCGTCCACGCCTCGTACTGGAAGCGGGAAAAATATCCGGCGCCGATCGCTACGCCTTTGAGCGGAAGTGTCACGTTCATGCCCGTAATTCCTGCAATTCCGGAGATTTCATTCGCAGCCAGCAGAATATCGCCACCAGATTCATGCACGCCGTCATCTCGAAATACGCCGCCGCACTACCGGTCAGACCGAACAGAAACGGGAACGCGTTCGCGCTCACGAACGATCCGAAGTTTCCCATCATGTTCATGGCGCCCGAGACGCTGCCCGCATCGGCCCCGGCGATATCGGCGCAGAAGACCCAGCCCGGACTCACCGTCATGTCCGCGCCGAAGGCGGCGAGGGAAAACCAGACGATTGCGGCTTCGGCGGATCCGGCGCGCGTCAGCGCCAGCAGCGCCGAGGCGGAAAGGCCAAAGCCGAGGATGGCCGGCAGGCGGCGCGACCACGCGCGAAGGCGGGAGCGGTAGAGAGAATCCACCATCCAGCCGGCCAGCCACTGCGCCGCGGCCGCCGTTAGCAAGGGCGCCATTACATAAGCCGCCGCTCGCGAATCGCTCAGCGAATACTGCTTCTTCATGTAGGGCAGCATCCACGATAAGACCAGGAACGTGGTGAAGTTCGTGGCGAAGTACTGGGCCATGGCGAGACCGACGCCCCGGTGTCGCCATGTGCCCGCCGGAGCGGATGCGGAGTCCGCGCCGGGGCGATCCCGGAACCAAAAGAACCACAACAACGCCCAAACGGCTCCGACGACCCCCAGCATCAGGAAAGACAGCCGCCACGACCAGCGTCCGAGCATCCACGTGATCAGCGGAAAAGAGATCGCGGCTCCGAGTCGCGAACCGGAGAACAGCACCCCGTTCGCGCGCCCCCGCTGCACCGGCGGCAACCAGTTCACAATCGCCCGCGCGCTGCCCGGGAACGCGCCCGCCTCGGCCACGCCGAAGAAGAACCGGATCGCGACCAGAGAGGCGAAATTCCACGCGAGACCGGTCAGCGCGGTTAGACCGCTCCACACGCAAACCACGGCCGTGAGGGCGATTCGCGGGCCCGCCTTATCCGCCAGCCAGCCTGCGGGAATCTGCGCCACCGCGTAACCCAGCGCAAAGGCGCTGAATATGAAGCCCATGGCGCTGTCGGAAAGCGAAAGCCCGGCCGCGATGGGCTCCTTCGCCGCGGAGATGCAGACGCGGTCGATGTAGGTGATCATCGACAGCAGGAACAGCAGCAGAACGACGCCGTAGCGGTTCACGCCCGCACACCACCGAGGAAGACCCGGTTCGCGGTGCCATCGAGGATCCAGCGCTTCTGCTCGTCCGGCGCCTGCAGGCCGAGAATCTTCCCGATTTCGGTTTCCACGCTTTCCGGCAGGTCGGAGCCGATCATCAGCCGGTCCGGCGTCACGTGCGCCATTACTTCGAGAACATGGTGAGGCATCAGGCTGGAAAGCTCCAGGACGATATTCGGGCAGAAGGTAGCGGCCAGAATCGCGTCGTGAACGAAGATTCCGCCTCCGCAGTGGGCGGCCACGATGGTCAGCTCCGGATACCGCCGCGCCGGCATCATCAGCAATGACGGCAAGGAGAAAGGCAGCCCGGAACCGGTATGGCAGACAACCGCCATGCCGTTCTCCAGCGCGGCTTCGAAGAAGAAATTGGACCGGTCGGAAAACGGGTTCAGTCCGTGATACTGCGGCTGCAGCTTCAGGGCACAAAAGCCGTAAACCTCGCGGCAGCGGCGCACCTCATCGCGGAACTCCGCCTCCGGAATAGAGGTGTCGATGCAGGCGCAGCCACTCAGCCGGTCCGGATGAGCCCGCATGGCTTCACCGATCAACTCATGCGTCGCGCGATTGCTCTCCACCACCGGAAATGGAATCACCAGAGAACGGTCGATCCCCAGCCGGTCCATATCGCGCAGCAGTTCATCGGCGCTGTAGCGGCGGCCACTGTGCCGCGCCTCGCCGATATGCGTGTGGGTATCGAAAATCCGGAAACCCTGCTTCATTTTTCCGGTAAAGCGGCCAGAACGGCCGCGCCCATTTCGCCGGTGGAAAGGCTGCCGCCCAAGTCGCGGGTTCGGGCGCGAGGGTCGGCGAAGACGGTGCGCACGGCCGTCTGGATCATCGCCGCGCCGTGCCGGGACGCCGGTGTATTCAGCCAGTCCAGCATCATGGCGGCGGAAAGAATCGTGGCGACGGGATTCGCGATTCCCTGGCCCGCAATATCCGGCGCGGAACCGTGCGACGGCTGAAATACCGCATATTTGTCGCCGATATCCGCGGAAGGCGCCATGCCCATGCCGCCCACCAGCGCCGCGCCCAGGTCGGAGAGGATGTCGCCGAACATGTTCTCGGTAACCATCACATCGAACATTTCGGGGCGTTGCACCAGGTACAGAGCGGCGGCATCCACGTAAACATGGTCGGTCTGCGCCTGCGGGAACTCACGGGCCACTTCGTCGAAGATCTGGCGGAAGAAGGCCATGGACGGCAGCACGTTTGCTTTATCGATCAGGGTGACTTTATTCCTGCGGCCCGCGGCGATCCGGAATGCCGCGCGAATCACCCGTTCCGCGCCGGCGCGCGTGATCAGCATGGTGTCGGTTGTGCGTTCGGCCGCTGGATCGCGCGGCGTCTTGCGGGTGGAGAACAGCCCTTCGGTGCTTTCCCGCAGCAGCACAAAATCGATATCGCCGGCCTGCCTGCCCTTCAGCGGCGAGTCGTCCGGATGAAAAAGGTAAATGGGCCGCACGCCACTGTACAAATCCAGGCGCTCCCGCAGATCCAGTTGTGGGGCCATTTCGGTGCCATCCGGCCAGCGCACGCCGGGCAGGCCCATGGCGCCCAAAAGGATCGCGTCGAACTCCGGCATGCGTTCGAAGACCCGTTCCGGAAGCGGATCGCCGCTTCTGAGGAACTCGCGCACAACGGACTCGCTTCCGGCGGCCAAATCCGCCGAGTTTCTCTCTCGTTTGGTGCCGCCGAAAGCGGCCTGTGCGCTTTTCAGATACTCGCCCGCGCCGATGGAAAACTCTTCCATTTCGAAGTGCAGATCGTCCGTTCTCCGCGCCACTTCCTGGAGCACGCGAACGGCCTCCGCGGTCACGTCCGGACCGATTCCGTCGCCCGGCAAAAGCGCAATGCGAAAGGTCGTCTTCACGCGCCGGTTACCTCTTTGAGCTTGCCGAAGAACTGCTTTTTCAGCTCGGTATTAATGCCCCAGTTGACCGGCGGGCACTGGTAGCCGTCCGCGTAGTTGCTCTTGCCCGGGTCGAAGTAGCCCCAGGAGGTGTAGAGCCCGAGCGCGGCCAGCATGTGGTTATCCGGCTCATTGAAACGGAAATGATCGTCTTCATTGATCACCACGGGCATCGGCCGGTATCCCTCGGCGCCGCGGGAGGTCTGAATCATTTTCCGGATCCGGTCGGGATCATCCGCGCCGTTGCCGTGCAACAGCAGGAAATCGGAAGCCTTCACAACGTTCGACGTCGCCGGAGTCCCCCCGCCGTAACTCGTGCCGACCAGCAGGCGCCGGCCTTTCCGCTTCACATCCTTCGCCATGCCGATCAGTTCATGCACGCGCTCCGGCTTCAGGATCTCGTGGTCGTAGGCTTTTACGTTGGTCTCGTTATCCACTTCGAGCAGCACGTTCCGGTAATCGCGATCCAGCAGCCATTCCGCCGTGTTGATCACGGCGCGCTTCACGGCAGCCTCGTCTTTGACCCTCTGGTCCTGGCCGAAATAGAAACAGCCGACGATGGCGACCATGCCCAGTTCATCGGCGCGGTCGAGAATCCCCGCCAGCCGCTTCATCCACGCGGGCCGCAGGTTGCCGTTGGGATCGATGCCGGAGGTTTCCCAGGGCTGCGCTTTCGAGTAACCCTCGGGACTGCCGCCCTGCAGGTTGACGGTGAATCCCAACAGGCCATGGCGGCGCCACTCCGGCATGGCGGCGATGAATTCGCGTGTATTCCGATCCGGATCCCATTTCCCGGTGTCGGGATAAGCCCATCTCACGCGCGTTTCGGGATTGAGATCGTCGAAGATGCCCTGCACCACGCGGGAGTTCATCAGGAGTCCCTCGATCTTCATGCCCTGATAAACCCGGCCTGCATAGGTGGGCTTCCCGTTGATCAGGAACTGATCGCCGCGAATGGACACTTCCGTTCTGCGGGTGGCGGCCCGTACGAGGGCCGGCGCCGCGGCAAGGTGGAGTAACGACCGCCTGGAAATCATCTGGATGGAACCTCAGCGTACAATTCAATCACACCGGTCAATCACACCGGTCAATCACACCGGCTCCGAGGCCGAACCGCTCCATTCACCCGGCCCCGTGCTCGGGATGCTCGCACTTCGGCGCGGACGGCAGATGCCGGTTGCCCTCATAACCCATCTCTTCCTGAATGCCGATCTCCGACGTGTAATAACCATCCACGGTCATCCGCTTCAGGTCCACAAAGAAGCGCCCGAGTTCCGTCTTCGGATTGTCTTCCTCGGCAGCCGCTTTCTCCAGCACGGCCTCCAGTGACAGCGAGCCCGACGCGTCGCCAAACGCCGCAAGTCCGGCCCGCCACGCTGTCTTCGTCCGCTCGGAACCCGTGGAGAGCATTCGGTCCGCGAAGGCCGGCACGCGGGCGGCCAGCGCGCCGCGCGAGTGTTCGTCCGCGGGGATGATCAGCTCCATCAGACGCCCCGCGAGTTCCTGTTCCCGCGGCGTGAAGAAAGCGAAGCTGTAGTTCTCGAACGTGCTGACCTCGCCCGTGCCGGAGCACACGGTGGAGGCCGCCGCGCGCAGCAGTTTGGTGGACGATACCGCGCCCGCCGACAACACTTTCAACACCGTCCGGCGTGGCGTCTCCATTACAGTTCCCTCCTGCGGCGCTTTTCTTTGATGTAGTCCGCCGCCCGCAACGAAAGCGCCATGATGGTGAGCGTCGGATTCTTTTCGGAAGAAGTCGGAAACGTGCTGCCGTCCGTCACGAAGAGGTTTTTGACATCGTGCGACTGGCAGAACGAGTTGAGCACGGAGGTCTTCCGGTCGGTCCCCATGCGCACGGTGCCGTTCTCATGGCTCGCGAAACCGGACGGCTCCGCGGCGGGCGTTTCCGTCACATCGCCTTTCAGTCGCTCTGTCATTTCCAGCGCGGAGGTGCGCATCGCGCGGTAAATCTCCTTGTCCTCGTCATGAAATCGGAACTGCACAACCGGGATGGGAATGCCGTGCGCGTCGGTCGTCTTCGGATCCACCGTAACCCGGTTCTCGGCGTGAGACGTCACCTTACAAAAGCCGCCCAGCATCAGCAGGCCGGGCTGCATCTCGCGGACGCGTTGCTTAAACGCCGAACCATAGCCGCGCACCAGACGCGCCTGTTGCGGGAACATGTAACCCGAATAGTTGACCTGAAAATCGTAAGTCCCGCGATAAGACTTGGTATCCCAGCGTGGAATCAGACACTGGTCGAGCGCGCCGTCCTGATTCGAGCCCGCCTTGCCCTGCAGTTCTTTCAGATACAGGAACGTGGAACCTGCCGAGTGCCCGTGCAGATACCGGCCCACCGCGCCGCTGGAGTTCGCGAGGCCATCCGGGAAGCTGGTCGATTTCGAATTGAGCAACAGCCGGGCGGATTCGATGGTCGCGCAGCAAACCACCACCAGGCGCGCGCGAATCTCCTCTTCCTTGCCGGTCGTGCGATCCACGATGGAAACGCCCCGTGCCAGACCGGCCGTATCGAGCAGGATCTCCCGCGCCAGCGCATTTTGCCGCAGCGTCAGGTTACCCGTGCGCCGCGCTTTGGGCAGCATGCTGCCCGGCGTCGAACAGATGGCGGAGACATCGCACCCGTCCATGCAGTGTCCGCAGTAATGACAGGCCGGGCGATTGTCATAGTCGCGCGTGAGCAGGGCTTTCCGGACGGAGATGACCTTCGCGCCCATGCCCCGGACATCGCGCCGCAGGATTTGCTCACTGCAGCGCAGGGGAAGCGGCGGCAGATAGTGACGACCGGCGGGCAGCGTCTCAATACCGTCGTCGTTGCCACAGACGCCGATCATCTTTTCAATGCGGTCGTAGTAAGGCGCGATCTCTTCATAGGAAAGCGGCCAGTCCACGTCGATGCCGTTGACCGTGTGCTCGCGAAAGTCCGAGGGCGAATACCGAAGCACCACCGCATTCCAGTGCACGGTGCGGCCACCCAAAACGCGGATCCGGTCGACGCTCACGCGGTCGGAACGCTCATACCGGATCGACTGGCTGACATCACCCGGATAGAACAGTTCCTGCTTCTCATTGCGATACCCGCGGAACGGCATCTCGGAGGGCCAGCAGTGGGAGCGGAACCGGTGCGGCTTCACCTCCTCGCCCGCTTCGAGCAGCGCCACTTTCGCGCCGCCCTCGCAGAGTTCCTTCGCCATGATGCCGCCGGCGGCTCCCGAGCCGATCACACAAACGTCATACAGAGGGGTGGGCATGACTACGAAGAGCTTACACCAGATCCCCGGGGGACTCCGCTGCCTGGGCTTCGGAATCCGGGTTCAGCCGGCAATGACCGATATAATCGACAGTCGTGATGACACTTCCCAGGCTCTTCCTTGCCCTCTGCGGCGGCGCGCTGTTCGCGGCCATCGCCGTCGAACCCGGCGCGCAGCTTTTTGAAAACGACCAGGTCAAGGTCTTTCGCGCCCTCGAAAAGGCGCACGTGAAGGGGAAGTTCCACGATCACAAGCCCAACCGCGTGATGATCTATCTGCAGGGCGGACAGCAGCGCTTCGAATATCAGGACGGACGCAAGCCACTGCTGGCCGACTGGAAGGCCGGTCAGGTGGTCTGGAGCGTGCCGGAGGGCATGCACTCCCCGGAAGTGACGGGGGACGATTCTTTCAACATCATCGAGATCGAACTGAAGAAGGCGGGCAGCGGAAAAGCGCTGCCCGCTTCGGATTTTCCAAAAAGTGCGAAGGTCGAATTTGATAACCAGCAGGTCCGCGTGATGCGCGTCAAGCTGGGCGCGCACGAAAACCTGAAGGTGCCGTCTCACGCGGACAACCGCGTCGTTGTCTTCCTGACCGAACAGGACGTGCGGATCACCGGCGCGGATGGCAAAGCGAACTCCGTGCATCGTAAGGCCGGCGAGGCGGTTTGGGAAACGCCCTCGGTCTACAAACAGGAAAACCTGGGCGACAAGCCGCTGGAGATGATCGTCGCCCAACTGAAGGATTAGGCAGAATTCATGTACCGTGTTCTGTTTCACGTCCGTCCATCGGACTTGCGACAACACGCCGACATCCGCAGCGAGCTTTTTGCATGATCGTTCCCGAAGTAACTGTTCCGTTGACTCCGGCCGCCAGCGCCGATTATTCCAGCTATGTGAATCCGCAGTGGGTCCGGCTTCTCGATCTGCTGGAAATGAACGCCACCTACACCCGGTGCGAGGGCGTGGAGCTCTCCACCGCCGATGGCCGCACGATCCTCGATTTTCTTTCCGGTTATTGCGTCCACAACACCGGGCACAATCATCCCGCCATCGTCGCCCGTTTGCAGGAGGAACTGCAGCGGCGCGGTCCCGCCATGCTGCAGAGCCACGTGCCGGAACATGCGGGCGATCTGGCCAGACGGCTGTGCGCGCTGGCCAACGGACCTGATCCCGCGGCGAAATCCGCCGACCGGCTCACCAAGGTCTTCTTCGCCTGCTCCGGCAGCGAAGGCGTGGAAAGCGCCATTAAATTCTCCCGCGCGGCAACCCGCCGCGACGGCCTTCTGTACGCTCACGGAGCCTTCCACGGTCTCACCTGCGGGGCTTTGTCCCTCATGGGCGATGGCTTCTGGCGGGAGAAGTTCGGCCCCCTGCTGGAAAACACCGCGCCGGTAACCTTTGGCGACGCGCGCGCCCTTGAGGCGGCGCTGGCCACCAAAAAATATGCCGCGTTCGTGGTGGAGGCTTTTCAATCGGAAAGCGGCATCCATCCGGCTCCCGACGGCTATCTGAAAGAAGCCCGGCAACTTTGTTCAAAGTACGGCACACTCCTCGTGATGGACGAAGTGCAGACCGGCATGTTCCGCACTGGCCGCTTCCTCGCCGCGCACCACTCCGAAGGCGCCGATCCGGACATGGTGGTGCTGGCCAAAGCGCTGAGCGGCGGGCTGGTTCCCTGCAGCGCGCTGCTGATGACGGACGATGTCTACAAAGCCGTCTACAGCTCGCTGAAGCGATCCATTATTCACACCAGCACGTTCAGCGAGAACTCCCTGTCCATGTGCGCCGGGCTTGCCACGCTGGACGTTCTGGAATCCGAAAACCTGGGCCAGCGCGCGTTGGCTTCCGGCGAGTATCTGCGGGGCAGGCTGCGCGAACAACTGGCCGGATTCGAAATGGTTCACGACGTTCGCGGACTCGGCTTGTTATCCGGCATCGAGTTCCGCGCCCCGCGTTCCGCGAAACTCCGCGTGGCGTTTGAAGCCTTCCGGCATATTCACGAGAGCATGTTCGGACAGGTGATTGTGATGCGGCTGTTTCGCGATCAGGGCATTCTGACGCAGATCTGCGGCAATAACTTCATGGTCCTGAAAGTCGCGCCGCCCCTGGTGGCGAGCGAAGAGCATCTGGATCGCTTCGTCGCCGCCATTCGCGCGGTCACCGAAGAGATGCACACGTCCAGCTCCTTCTGGACCGAACCCCTCGGTCTGGCACGGCGGGTCCTCAATATATGAGCCGCTTCGAGACCGATGTGCTGGTTGTGGGCGGCGGTCCCGCGGGTCTGGCCGCCGCGATTGCCGCCACGCAACAGGGACTCCGTGTGGTCGTGGCGGACGGCAGTCATCCTCCCATCGACAAAGCGTGTGGCGAGGGCCTCATGCCGGACGCGCGCCAGGCCGCCGCGCGCATCGGCATCCACATTCCGGATACCTGCGGCTACGCCTTCCGCGGCATCCGTTTCCTGAGCCGGCGCCGCTCCGTGGCAGCCGATTTCCCCGAGGGCCAGGGCGTGGGGCTGCGCCGCACCGCGCTGCATGAACTGCTTGTCGCCACCGCGGAGAGGGCCGGTGTCACACTGCGCTGGGACACGCCGATCACCAGCCTCGACTCCATTCGGGCTCGCTGGGTGATCGGGGCCGACGGCTCCGCCTCCCGCGTGCGCCACTGGGCCGGGCTCGACAGCTACCGACTCAACACGCACCGGTTTGCCTTCCGGCAGCATTTCGCGATTGCGCCCTGGACCCGTTATATGGAGATGTACTGGAGCAACGGCTGCCAGTTGTACGTGACCCCGACCAATGAGCGGGAAGTCTGCGTGGCGCTCATCTCCGGCGACCCGCATCTTCGGCTGCAGGACGCGCTGCAGCGATTCTTTCCCGTGGTGGCCGACCGTCTGGCGGGCGTGCCGGCAGCCAGCAGAGAGCGCGGCGCCATTACCGCTATGCTCCGGCTGCACAACGTCGCGGGGGGCCGTGTCGCACTGATCGGCGACGCCTCCGGCTCCGTGGACGCCATCACCGGCGAAGGGATCTGTCTGACCTTCCGGCAGGCGTTTGTTCTTGCCCGCGCCATCGCCGCCGGCGATCTCTCCGCCTACAACAAAACGCATCCGCGGCTTCTGCTTCGCCCGCATTTTATGGCGCGGCTCATGCTGCTGATGGATAACGGACCTCTCATCCGAGAGAGCGCTCTGGGTCTGCTCTCGGGCGCGCCCGTAATTTTTCGCAAGCTGCTTGCGGTCCATGTCGGTTCGCCGATCTTCCGCTCGTCACAGCTTCCGGCCGGCTTATGAAATTCCTCCTTTTCCTGATTGCTTCGGTTACCTTACTCCCGGCGGAACAGAAGCTGGTGTTCACGCCGGAAAATACAAAGATCGAGTGGACGCTGACCGATCCGCTGCACACGGTCCACGGTGTCTTCAAACTCAAACGCGGCAACATTACGTTCGACACCGGCACCGGCGCCGCCTCCGGAGAAGTGGTCGTCGACGTGAAAAGCGGCGAAAGCGGCAGCGGCGCGCGGGACAGCCGCATGCATGCGTCCGTGCTGGAATCGGCGAAGTATCCCGAAGCGGTCTTCACCCCGGATCGCGTGGAAGGGCAACTCGCGCCGCAGGGGCCTTCCTCGCTTCGGCTGCATGGCAGTTTTCAGATTCACGGCGCGTCGCACGAAGTCACCATGACGGTCGCGGCGAAAGCCTCCGCCGGACAGTTCGATACCACCGCGACGCTCGACATCCCCTACGTGGCGTGGGGCATGAAAGACCCGAGCAACTTCCTGCTGAAGGTGGGCAAAACGGTGCAGATGTCGATTCACAGCACCGCCGTGCCTCAACCCTGAGGATCCTTCCGGATCATGCCGAAAGCAGTTGCCGAACTCGCCACCGCCAGACCCGCGGCCACCCACAGAATCACCCGATAGCCGTCCACGAAGGACTCGTCAATCGCCCGCCGCACGCGCTGGTCATTGCTTGTGGCGGCGGCGAGGCGGGATCTTTGGCTGTCCACCTCCGCGCGCTCGGCCTTCGGCAGCGCAAGAGTATCGAGGCGGCGATCCAGTTGGCTGTTGAAGACAGTGACGAGGATCAACCCCAGCACCGCGACAGCCAGCAGGCCCGCGATTCTCGACACCGCGTTATTGATTCCCGAAGCCACGCCCGCGCGGTTCTGCGGCACCGCGCTCATCACCGTGGTGGTGAGGGGCGCCACGCTGATCGCCATGCCGATCCCCAGCACCAGAACCGCGGGGAAGAAGGTGGTCCAGTAGCTGCCGCCGATGCCCGGCCGGGCAAACAGCGCGAAGCCGACTGCGGCAACCAGCGGTCCGACGGTGAGCGGCGCTCGCGGTCCGTACCGCGCGACGAGTCCGCCCGACCAGCGGGAAAGAAAGAACATCAGCAGAATCAGGGGCAGCAGCGCCGCGCCCGCGGCCGCGGGGGAATAATGTTGCACCTGGATCAGATCGAGCGGAAAGAAGAACAGGATGCCGCCGAGCGCCGAATAGAGAAAGAAGGTCAGCAGATTGGCGCCGCTGAAATTCCATGAGCGGAACAGCGCGATGGGGATCATCGGGGCCGCCGAGCGGCTTTCCACAATCAGGAAGGCGATCAGGGCCGACACGCCGAGCAAGGCTGTCAGCCAGATCAGCGGCCCTCCGCGCCCGGCTTCGATGAGGGCGAATGTGGCCGCGCCCAGACCCACGGTGGCGAGGAGCGCGCCCGGCCAGTCCAGGTTGGGCGAAGCCTGCGGATTGCGGCTCTCCGGAACGCGCCAGAGCGTAAGCAGCAACACCGCGGCGGCCATCGGTAAATTGAGGAAGAACACCCAGCGCCACGAGGCATGCTCCACCAGCCACCCGCCCAGAACCGGCCCCATCGCGGACGTAATGGATGTGAAACCGGACCACGTTCCGATCGCGCGGCCACGTTCCTCAGGCGGAAAGGAAGCGCTGATCAGAGCCAGGCTGCCTGGCACCAGCAGGGCCGCTCCCGCGCCCTGCACGGCCCGCGCGACGATCAGCGTAAGCACGGAAGGCGCCAGCCCGCACCAGGCGGAAGCGGCCGCGAAGATCGCCACACCCCACGCAAAGACCTTCCGGCGTCCGTAAAGATCGCCCAGCGCGCCGCCGGTCAGCAGCAACGCCGCCAGCAGCAGCGCGTACGATTCGACCACCCATTGCACGTCGCTGACTCCCGCATGGAGGGCGTTCTGCAACGCGGGCAGGGCGACATTCACCACAGTCCCGTCGATAAACGCCATGCTGGATCCGAGGATCGTCGCCGCAAGAACCCATGGCCCGCGGGAACCGCTCTCTTCGACCGGTGAGGCGGACGGGGCTGTGGACAGGATTGTCGCTTCGTCGCAGGGAGTCTTCATGGAACGTTCAGGTTGCCTGCCGCAGCTTCCCAGTCACTACGCTACCAGTTTCCTGCTCCTCATTGTTCCCCTTCGGGGCCGGTTGCGGGGACAAAACTTCCATCCGCCTGCAACGTCATCAGCACCCCGGAACGAATCGCGAACCATGCGCCGTGAAGCCGGAGTTTCCCTTCCGCCACGCGGCGCGCGATCCACGGAAACGTCCGCAGATTGGCCAGCGATACCCGGATCACCTCCTGCTCGCACAATTGCTGCCTCGCTTCGGGCGATTCGACGTGGGCTGTCCGCTGTCGCGCCGATTCGGCAATCGACATCCACGCCGCGACGAAATCGTGCGCATTCTCCGGCGCCCCGTGCAGCAGCGCCCGCACGCCGCCGCACATCCCGTGGCCGAGCACGATGATGTCGCGTACTTCGAAGACCTGCACGGCCAGTTCGAGCGCCGCGCTGGTCCCGTGATACGCCTTGTCCGGTGCGTACGGCGGCACCAGGTTGGCGACGTTGCGGATGGTGAGCATCTCGCCGGGCGCCGCGTCGAAGATCATCGCGGGATCCACGCGGCTGTCCACGCAGGCAACGATCAGGGCTTTCGGCTGCTGCCCGCTTTCCGCCAGAGTCTCGAACGTGGTGCGCTGCTTTATCCATCCGGCCCCGCGAAAGCGCCGGTAGCCCGCAATCAATTTATCCACTGAGGAGATTGTCGCGCGACGGCCTGCCGCTTGCCGTGGCAGGCCGGGACCGCGACGGGAAAAGCAGTGCGGCGCGTTTCCTCACGCCCGCCCCCCGTTCCTTGTTAAACTGAGTGTTCTCCCATGGCTATCAGTTCAGACCTCCTCGAAATCCTTATCTGTCCCGCCTGCCGCGCCAAAGTGGAACTGAAGCCCGATTCGAGTGGTCTGCGGTGCGTGTCCTGCCATCGCCTCTACCCTATCCGGGACGAGATCCCCGTCATGCTGATTGACGAGGCCACCATCGACGAATAGCGGCGCCGCTTGCCCACGCAAACCGACACCGTTCAGCGACTCGCCGCAGGCAGCCGGGTTGCTTTTGTCCGGCTGCGCTCGCTGGGCGATTGCGTGCTCTCCACCCCCGCGATTCATTTGCTGAAACAGGCCCGTCCGGATCTCCAGATCGCTGTTGTGGCGGAACCCCGGTTCGCGGCGGTATTCGAAGGCAATCCGGATGTCGCCCGCGTGCTTTCGCCTTCCGCGCGAGCCCTGCGTGAGTTTGCGCCGGTCCTGTGTCTGAATCTGCATGGCGGCACGCGCAGCGCGCGTCTGACGCTGCTTTCCGGAGCGCGCTTCCGCGCGGGATTCGACATCTTCCGCCCGGGCTGGATTTACAACACGCCGGTTCCCACCGCGCAGGAAATCCTCGGCATTACGCGGCGAGTCCATACCGCCGAGCACCAGGCGTCCGCTGTCTTTTATCTTGGTGTTCCCGTGCAAGAGGTGCCACGCGCCCGCGTGTACGCCGCGCCCGGCCGGTCCGCTCGTGCGCCGGCGGAACCGTATGTGGTGATTCATCCCACCGCCGCCACGCCGGAGAAGACCTGGCCCGCGGCTTTTTATCTGGAACTGGCCCGCCATCTCAGCCAGGATCTGGGGCTCGAACCCGTTATCATCGGCGGCCCCGGCGAAGATCTGTCGCGTTTTCAGATCTGGCGAACCCTGGGCGGCGAGCCGCTGCCCGAGGTCGCTCGGTTGCTGCGGGATGCGTCGCTGTTCATCGGAAACGACTCCGGACCGGCCCACGTGGCAGCCGCGTTCGGCACCCCCCAGCTGGTTTTTTTCGGACCCTCCGACGAAGAGGTCTGGTATCCGTGGCGCACCGAATCGCAGGTGCTGAAGGCGGATCCCATTCACGTGATCGGGGTGGACCAGGCAATCGGTGCGGTCCGAAAACTGGCAGTACCGAAACTCAAAGACACGCGGGTCCGGGAGCTTCGCCCTTTATGAAAGACGCCTTGCGCCTGGCTTCCTATGCGCGCCGTTACTGGCTGCTGCTGCTGCTGTCCGTCGTTCTGATGGCGCTCATGGGCGTGATGACCGCCGCCCGGGCGCTGCTGATCAAGCCGGTGCTGGGCCGTGTGTTGCGTCCCTCTTTCGACGCCACGCCGGACCCCATCTTCACCGTCTGGCATCATCCCATCTACCTCGAAAGCTTCTTTCCGGCTCAGTTCCACAACGTTTTCACGATCGTCGCCATCTCCATCCTCGTGGTGTTTCTGGTGCGCGGCATCTGCGACTATATGGGCGATTACCTGACCAGCTACGTCGGCTTCTCGGCCGTCACGGATCTGCGGAATCAGGTTTTCGAAAAAGTGCTGCGGCACGGCGCGGCATTCTTCGAAACCACCTCCACGGGACGGCTGATGTCGTCCGTGATGAGCGATATCGACAAAATTCAGGTAGCCTGCTCGGACATGTTCGCCGATCTTCTGCGGCAGACCTTCTCGCTGTTCGGCCTCCTCATCGTGATCTTCGGGACCGACTGGCGCCTGGCCGTCTTCGCGCTGCTGCTCTTCCCGCTGATCCTGTTCCCGACCGCGCGTCTGGGCCGGAAGATCCGCCGCACCAGCCGGCGCACGCAGGACGCCACCGGCGAACTGAATCAGGTGCTGCAGGAGGCCATCGCCGGCCATCAGGTGGTGAAAGCCTTCGGCGCCGAAAAATATGAGCTCAGGCGTTTTCGCGCGGCGGGCGAACGGCTGCTGCGGGTCAACGTGCGCAAGGTTCTGATCCAGGGCATTCCCTCGCCGTTCATCGAATTCATGGGTGCGCTGACCTTCATCGGCCTGCTCTGGTACGGACGCATCGAGATTCGCAACAACGTGCTGAAGCCGGAAGATTTCATGAGCTTTCTGGCGGCGCTGCTGTTCGTCTTTGAACCCGTGAAGCGCCTGACCAATCTCTACAGCATCTTCCAGCAGGCCATCGGCGCCTCGGAGAAGGTGTTCAGCTATCTGGATCAGCCGGAGGAAATCTCCAGCAACCCGGGCGCGATCCAACTGGATGCCTTCCGCCGGAGCATCGTGTTCGACAACGTCACGTTCCGCTATCCCACCGCCACCGGGAATCAGCTGGACCGTGTTTCCCTCACCATCGAGGCCGGTGAAATTGTGGCCCTGGTGGGTCCAAGCGGGGCGGGGAAGACCACGCTCGCCAGTCTGGTGCCGCGCTTCCGGGATCCCGGCGAAGGCGCCGTGCTCATCGATGGTGTGGACGTCCGCAATCTCTCGCTCGCTTCCCTGCGGAATCTCACCAGCCTGGTGGCGCAGGAAACGTTCCTGTTCAATGACACCGTCGCCAACAATGTCGCGTACGGCATGGAAAAGTACGATCCGGCCCGATTGCGGCAGGCCGCTGAGGCGGCTCTGGCGCACGATTTTATCGAGGCGCTTCCCCAGGGTTACGAAACCGTCATCGGCGACCGCGGGGTCAAGCTCTCCGGCGGACAGCGGCAGCGTCTCGCCATCGCGCGCGCCATTCTGAAGAACTCGCCGATTCTCATCCTGGACGAAGCGACTTCGCACCTCGATACCGAGTCCGAGATGCTGGTGCAAAAGGCCCTGGCGAATCTGATGACCGGGCGCACCGTGATCGTGATCGCTCACCGGATCTCCACCATTCGCCGGGCCGACAAGATCGTCGTGCTGGAAGCCGGCCGCATTGTGGAAACGGGGAATCACGAGGAACTGATCCACCACGGCGGGATTTATCACCGGCTGCATGAACTGCAGTATCTGGACGTGGCAACCCCGGCAGCGGTCGATTTGTGACGGCCCGCGGATTCCGGCACAATGAACTTATGGCAGATTACAAACCCGCCGGGTTTAACAGTGTGACTCCGTATCTGGTGGTTCCGGACGGAGACCGCGCCGTGCAGTTTCTGAAAGACGCTTACGATGCGGTCGAGGTCTCCGTCTATCGCAGGGAAGACCAGATGATCATGCATGCCGAACTGCGCATCGGGGACTCCATGATCGAACTGGGACATGCCAACGACAAATGGAAGGCCATGACGGCCAGCCTGCATCTGTACGTCCCCGATACCGACGCCGCGTACCGGAAGGCGCTTGCGGCGGGAGGCACTTCGCTTTCCGAGCCGACCGACGCCGAATATGGCGACAGAACGGCCGGAATCGTCGATCCCTCAGGCAATCACTGGTTTCTGGCAACCTTCCAGCACCGCTAAGAGGTCCGCTGCACGGGCGGAAGTCAGCAGGTTGGCCCGGTGTCCCGCGCGCAGAAACCCCTCGTTGACGGCATGATCCGCCAGCGCCAGCAGCGGGTCGAAGTAGCCTTCCACGTTGAGCAGGCCCAGCGCCTTCTCATGCAACCGAATCTGCCGCCAGGTGAGGATTTCGAACAGTTCCTCAAAGGTCCCGAAGCCGCCGGGCATCGCGATGAAGGCGTCCGCCAGTTCCGCCATCATGGCTTTGCGCTCATGCATGGAGTTGACGATCCGGAGGTGGGTGAGCGCGAGATGCGCGATTTCACGTTCCACCATGGATTGCGGAATCACGCCGATCACCCGTCCGCCCGCTGCCAAGCACGCATCGGCCGTAACGCCCATCAGGCCCACGTTCCCGCCGCCATAAACCAGCGTGATGTCGCGTTCGGCCAGTAACCGGCCCACTTCAGCGGCGACATCGGCGTAAGACTGCCGCCGGCCGAAACTGGAACCGCAGAACACACAGACGGAGCGCATTTAAACGGCGAGCGCGGTCGCTTCTTTCAGAGCCGACTCGGCGTCGAGGACGGCCGCCGCCCCGTGGATCACGCTGGCGATCCGGACCGCCGCCAGAATGGTTTCTTCGGTGACGCCCTTTTGCCGCAGCACGCCTTCGTGCGAAGCCACGCAGGTGCCGCAACCGTTGATGGCGGAGACCGCCGTGCACCACAGTTCGAAATCCACCGGATCGGACCCGTGCGAACGAATTACCTGCATGCGCAGGCGGGCCGGAATCTGGCCGTAGCGTTCGTTGCCGCTCAGGTGCTGAAAGCGGTAGTAGATATTATTCATGCCCATCACCGCGGCCGCCGCCTTCGCGGCATGCAGGGCTTCGGGACTCAGGTGTTTGCCGGCTTCCGCCAGCATCGCTTTAATCAGATCGGCATTACGCGAGGCGATGGCCGAAGCCACCGCCGTTCCCCACGTCTGTTGCGCCGTCAGTTCGCTCTGTTTGAGAACGTTCTGCAGATTCACCTTCAGATCGCGCGCGTAATCCGGAAACAGGCTGTACAGAGTTTCCATGATTTCTTAGAGCAAAGTGAGAGAAGGCGCTCAGACCTTCAGGACTTCTTCGCCTTTCTGCCAGTTGCAGGGGCACAGTTCGTCGGTCTGCAGCGCATCGATCACGCGCAGCACTTCTTCCGGATTGCGGCCCACCGAAAGATCGGTCACGTAGACGAAGCGGATGATGCCTTCCGGATCCACCACGAACGTGGCGCGCTGGGCGACACCGGCGTTGGGGTCGAGAATACCGAGCGCGGTGCAGAGTTCGCGCTTCACGTCGGCCAGCATCGGGAAGGGCAGGTCCTTCAGATCGGCATGGTTGTTGCGCCAGGCGAGGTGGACGAATTCGGAATCGGTGCTGCCTCCCAGAATCTGGGTGTCGCGGTCGGCGAAGTCGCCGTTCATTTTGCCGAAAGCGGCGATCTCGGTCGGGCAGACGAAGGTGAAATCCTTCGGCCAGAAGAAATAGAC
>Ga0118677_10002291_pt1 | contig 38741 bp, 35 predicted proteins | sample AliMusrvi5mmetaG_FD_86154 | JGI IMG/M metagenome (GOLD analysis project Ga0118677, IMG submission 86154) | reverse complement strand
AATATCAGAAGACCTTAGTAGTCTCTGACGCAGCGAACGGTAAAGCCGTATGTCTTCTGATTGGTATACTGAGTGCAGTCGCCACTGCCGAAGCCCTGATTCCAGCCATTGGCGGCATCATTTTGTATGCTGCTCCAGTAAGTACCGTAGCCCCCTCTGCTGCTAAGTGAACCACTGCTTAAAAGCAGGTAACCTGCTCCATGCAGTTTCAGCCCTGAATTCCATGGACCATTCCAATTTGTCCAGCCTCCGCCTGTATTTATATTGATCCACTCGGTAGATGTAGGTATACGCCATCCTGTGCCAAGTTCCGATGCACAAGGGTCGTTTGCTGATACCCAGTTGGAACTTTCACTGATGCTGGTAATCCATGTGGTATTGGGTGTCCGGGTAGTGCCATCATGCTTGTATCCCTGTTTACGGTTGAACTGCCAGTACCAGCCTGCTGAAGCTTCAGTGGCATCGGTTAGGGCAGAAGCCTGCTGGTCGGCGCCAAGGTTGCTGGTAATCCAGCATTTGGCGGGATCTCCCGGGATGTTGGCAACCGTACCATACGTGACTGTTTTAGCGACTGGCGCTACGACTCCTGCTACGTGGGTAATTATGAAAGAAGACCCACATGTAACCGCGCATGAAGAGGTTGCCTGGTTCATGGTCAACGCTGTTGAATTCCCGCAAGTATTATAAGCCCAGGCATATCGTGTGTAAGCAGTGTTGCATGTCAAACCGGTTTCTGTTTTAGTTATAGCTGTGCCCATGTCAGTTGCGGAAGCATAATCATTTACCGTATTCCATTTGTAGCCGATGGCTCCGCTTACCGTGTTCCAGTTCCAGACAATTTGTACCGGAGAAGAAATATAGGTTCCGGAGGTTGGTGCGGTTGGAGCAGCCCAGCATATATCTCTCACGCAGCGGAGGGAAAAACCGTAGGCCTTGCTGTTGCCATAGGTGGCGCTTGCGTTACTGCTGATGAACAGGAACGATCCGCTCGTGGCACTGCTCTGCGCACTGCTCCAATAGTTGCCGTACCCGCCGCGGTTGGACAATGATCCATCAGCGTCGCTCAGGGCACCGGCAGCATGGATTTTGAGTGCAGAACTCCAGGATCCGTTATAGCTGGTCCAGTTTCCGCTTGCATCCACATTGGTCCATTCAGTGAGGGTAGGGATTCGCCAACCGGTGCCCAGTTCAGTCGCACAGGGATCGTTGCCGATTATCCAGTCTGAATTTTCACTGATGCTATTGATCCAGGTGGTATTGGGCGTTCGGGTCGTGCCATCGTGCTTAAATCCCTGTTTGCGGTTAAACTGCCAGTACCAGCCGGCTGATGCTTCAGTGGCGTCGGTTACGGCAGTTGCCTGGTGGTCGGCGCCAAGGTTGCTCGTGATCCAGCACTTGACGGGTTCTCCCGGAATGTTTGTGGCGGTTCCGTAGTTAACTGTTTTGGAGACCGGCGCCACGGCTCCGGCCACATGGCTAAGGGTAAAGGAAGAACCGCAACAGACGGAAGATGTCTGGGTCAGCATCAGCGCTGTTGAATTCCCGCAATTATTATACGCCCATGCATATCGCGTGTATGCAGTGCTGCATGTCAAACCGGTTTCTGTCCGGGTTGTAACAGTATCCATGTCCATAGCTGTGGCGTAACTGTTTGCTGTATTCCATTTGTAACCGACGGCGCCTGCAACTGCATTCCAGTTCCAGACAATTTGTGTCGGCGAAGGAACATGGGTTCCGGGGGTTGGTGCGTTTGGAACAGAACTGCATGGAATCTCCCATGTGGGTATACTGTTGTTAAAAGTCAGCACCTGTCCGTTTGTACCTGCGGGAACGATAATCCATTGGGTTCCGTTCCAGAACCGCATATCTCCGACGTTTGTGCCGGGAGGAGGGAAAAGAGGAGTCCACTTTGATCCGCTCCAATAATAGTACCCCGCTTTCACATCGTTCGGTGAAGTGCCTGCCACGGCAGTATTATAGACAAGCAGGCCGACCGCAGGAGCCGTAACAGGTGCGGCAGAACTGGTTCCCGTGAGCGCAACCCGGGGCGGAAGAAGTCCTTTGTTCATGAAACTTACATCCAGCCCGGCCGACGGGTCAGGTTGCACTCCTGTTGTGTTGATGCCTACCTGGGCAAATGCTGCAAAGGAAAAAAGAAGAATGAAAGAGATAAGAATGGAAATTTTTTTCATCAATTATCGGTTTGGCAGGGTATGACAGGGAATTATGGAATTAGAATTGTCAGACAGAAATTATTCGGTTCCGCTCAGGAAAAAAAATCAAATGAATTAATAGTCTCTGATGCAGCGGACAGACAAACCGCATGCCTTGTTCTCATAATCAAGAAAGGTCCCTCCATTAATTCGGAATTCAAAATCACCGCCATCAGGGCCATCAAAATTGCTGCTACTCCAGAAGAAGCCGGAATTGCCACGACAACCAAAATCATATGTGCAAAGTGAACCTTCTAAGCGTGACATTCTCCCGGCAGCATGGAGCTTCAAGCCGGAGTCCCATGGGCCAAACCAGTTTCCATAGTTTCCCCAGTTTCCCGCTCCATAGATATCAGACCATTCGGTCATGGTCGGAATCCGCCAGCCAAAACCAAGTTCAAGGGAACAGGGATCGTTTTCAGCTACCCAATCATAATTTCCGCTGGGTGAGGTTATCCATGTGGTATTTGGGGTCCTGGTAGTACCGTCATGTTTGTAGCCCTGTTTAAGGTTAAATTGCCAGTACCAGCCTGCAGATGCTTCAGCGGCATCGTTTACGGCAGTTGCCTGGTGGTCGGCCCCAAGGTTGCTGGTAATCCAGCATTTGGAAGTTTCCCCCGGAATATTACTAACTGTGCCATAGATAACTGATTTAGTAACCGGGGCAACGGCTCCCGCATAATGGTTGATACCGAAAGAATTACCGCAGGGAGATGAAGGTAGACCCTGCACCCCCCAAGCGGGTATACCATTGCGGAAAATTAGTACCTGGCCATTCGAACCTGCAGGAATAGTTACCCATTGTGCACCATTCCAGTATTGCATTTCCCCGGGGTTTGTTCCCGGGGGCGTTGCCACGGGATTCCATTTCGTTCCATCCCAGCAGTAATAACCAGCCATTACATTATATGGTGCAGTTCCTGCAACCGATATATTATACACAAGCAGGCCAACCGCCGGGGCCGTAACAGGTAGCGCAGAATTGATGGCCGTTAGTGCAACGCGGGGCGGCAGGAGCCCTTTGTTGGTAAAACTTACATCAAGCCCTGCCGAAGGGTCGGGTTGGGCATTCGTGGTGTTAATGCCTACCTGTGCATACAAGGCGCTGCCAATAAGCAACAGGATAGCAATTGCAAGAGATAATTTTTTCATGCTTCTCGGTTTGGAAAGGATAATGATAGGAAATATGAAACAGTGAATATGTGACAGAAATCCTATGGTAACTATATAAATGTGGCTTCAAATTTAAGTAAAAGACTGTTAATTTCCTAACAACTGTGGGTGGTTTTTGTAATTATATCCGTAAGAGTAAGGGATTCATGTATGATAAGCCGAAAGCCAAAAGTTGAAAGTCGAAAGTCGAAAACCGAATAGCAAGCGGGCAGTCTGATTTGCCAATTTACTCATTACCAGTTTGCATTTTGACTTTCTTGCCTCCTGGCATTTGCCTGTATTACTATTTGACAACAAGATTTCTTTCACCGCAAAGACGCAGAGTCGCACAAAACATTTGTACGGCATTTTATTTCAGGGCAAGGCAGTCACTGGTCCCTTGTGCCTATGCCTGTATGAAACCGTCTTGATCCAACATTGAACCGACATTGAACCGAGGTTCAACCGAGTTAAGTCCGCGAAAACCCGCTCCAGCTCGGTTGAAGGTCGGTTTAAGCTCGGTTGAAAGACGATTCGGTCCTATCTTTAAATGAATCCTTTTCTTTATGCATGGTGTCTATCTATCTTCGTTACCTTTGCCGCTAATACCAAGTCTTCAAACAAATTCTTCTTCATCATGAAAAAACTGCTCATCCTGTTATTCCTGCTCCCTGCATGGTACACCTTCAGTCAGACCGGAAATAAACTTACCCTTGAAGATATTTATGTCAATCGTAAATTTTCATCCCGTGGAGTCACGGGGCTGAAATCAATGAAAAACGGGGATGAGTATTGCCTTCTGAAGAAAGACAGCCTGAACATCTATGAATATGTTACGGGCAAGTTAACCAGGACACTTGTGACATCCGGTAAATTAATTCCTGCAGGGGATACTGTTCCGATCGAAATGGGAAACTATGAACTCAGCAATGATGAAACAAAGATTCTTTTTGCAACACATGAAGAGGCCATTTACCGGCATTCAACCATCGCTTCATACTATGTCTACAATATTGTTTCCGGTAAGCTGACAGCCTTGTCTCAGAATGGGAAACAGCGCCTTGCATCATTTTCACCGGACGGAACAAAGGTTGTATTTGTACGGGATAATAATATTTTTATCAGGGAACTCAATACAGACAAAGAGATCCGCATCACGAATGACGGGAAGATAAACGCAATTATCAACGGAGCATGCGATTGGGTTTATGAAGAGGAATTTGGCTTTTCCAAAGCTTTCGAGTGGTCACCCGATAGCAAAAAGCTTGCCTGGTACCGCTTTGATGAGAGCAAGGTCAAAGAATACCAGCTGACCATGTATGGGGATCTTTATCCCGAACACAGTAAATACAAATATCCGAAAGCCGGTGAAGATAATTCCATTGTGACACTCAGTATCTGGAATACAGATTCAGGAAAGACTACAGGAATCGACATCGGGAAGGAAACGGATAGCTATATTCCGCGCATCAAATGGACGACAGACCCGGAGGTGATCTCATTTTACCGCCTGAATCGCCATCAGAATAAGCTTGAACTTTTGCTGGCACAGGCTGAGACCGGCATTTCAAAAGTGATCTATACGGAAGAAAACAAATGTTATATTGAGATCAATGATCATCTTACATTCCTCGGCAATGGGAAAGAGTTTCTTCTGTCCAGCGAAAAGGATGGTTTCCGTCATATCTATCTCTATGATATGAGTGGGAAACTGGTCCGGCAGCTTACTACCGGAAATTTTGAAGTCCTAGCATTAAAAGGTGTTGATGAAAAGAATGGACTGGTTTATTTTCAATCAACGGAAATCTCACCGCTCAACAAGGATATGTACTCGGTAACACTAGACGGAAAGACAAGAACCCGTCTTTCAAAACAGGATGGCACAACCAGCGCCGAGTTCAGTAAAAATTTTATGTATTATGTGAACCGTTGGTCAGATGTGAACACTCCGTCGAGGATCACGATCAACAAGGCCAATGGGGAAGAAATAAGGGTCTTGCAGGACAATAGCAGGTTAAAAGACCTGCTCAAACAATATCCGGTATCAAAGACCGAATTCTTCAGTTTTAAGACATCGGAGAATATCGAACTTAACGGATGGGTATTGAAGCCGGCGGATTTTGATCCGTCGAAAAAGTATCCTGTTCTTTTTACTGTATATGGAGGACCCGGTTCTCAAACCGTTCTTAATTCCTGGGGCAGTGTCTCTTTATGGGATCAATACCTGGCACAGCATGGAATCATTGTGGTTTCTGTTGATAACCGCGGCACTGGCGGAAGGGGTGAAGCTTTTAAGAAGATGACTTACCTGCAACTGGGGAAATATGAAACCATAGACCAGATTGAGGCAGCGAAATATTTCGGCACACTTCCGTATGTGGACAAATCCAGGATCGGTATGTGGGGCTGGAGCTTCGGTGGTTATATGTCGCTATCCTGCCTCACCAAAGGAGCGGATTATTTCAGTATGGCTGTCGCTGTGGCCCCGGTAACGAACTGGAAATATTATGATAATATCTATACGGAAAGGTTCATGCGAACTCCGAAGGAAAATGAAGAGGGCTATGAATCCAATTCCCCGATCAATCATGCAAACCAGCTCAAAGGCAAATTACTGATTATCCACGGGACTGCTGATGATAATGTTCATACCCAGAATTCATACGACTTTGTAACCGCGCTGGTTGATGCGAATAAACAGTTCGACATGCAGTTTTATCCCAACTGCAATCATTATATCAATTCGGGAAAAAATACCACGATCCATCTTTATAACCGGATGACAGAGTACATTTTAAAGAACCTTTAAAACGGATAAAGAAATTGGATATTCGATATTCGATGTTCGAAAAGCTGGTAGTCGAGAATCGAAACTCGAAAACCAACCTTGAAAATATTTTTGGTAAATCAATAAATCTTGCTAATTTTGCACCCCTAAATAAGAAGTAAGTAGTAATCATTAAAAGAAAGAGAGTCACAGTCCATGATCATTGTTCCAGTAAAAGAAGGTGAAAGCATCGATAGGGCGTTAAAAAAATTAAAACGGAAGTTTGAAAAAACCGGTGTTGTTAAAGAACTGCGGTTACGCCAAAAATTTACAAAGCCCTCTGTCAAGCACAGAGAACAGGTCATGAAGGCCATTTACATTCAGCAGCTTCAGCAGGCAGAAGAGGGAATGTAATCAGGGTTTGATTTTTTTCTGCATATAAATCCCGGGTTTCAGCAATCCGGAGAAAAATTTGTAAGAAGAAATCCTGAAAAGGAAAATATGTCGTACATTTATGCGGCATAAGAGCCTTCAGGGTTTTTTCTTATTTTTTTGATGGATGGTGAAGGATAGATTTGTCGCGTATATTCAGTTTGAAAAGAGATATTCCCCGCATACAGTAACCGCTTACCGGAACGACCTTGCACAATTTTATGATTATCTTAACGTGCAATTCGGGATGTTGGATATAAAGGATGTGACACATCCGTTGATCCGCTCCTGGGTGGTTCACCTGATGGAAGAGGGAATTACTCCACGCTCGGTAAACCGGAAACTCACCACCTTAAAATCTTATTACAGGTTCCTGGTCAGGCAAGGAGTGGTGACGGAAAATCCCATGCGGAAAATAACCTCTCCAAAGAATTCAAAGAGGCTCCCGGTTTTTCTTGAGCAGGGCCAAATGCATGAATTGCTGGATGAGTTGGAATTTGATCCGGGTTTTTCCGGACTGCGGGACCGGATGATCATAGAGATGTTTTATGCAACAGGCATCCGTTTGTCGGAACTGGTGATGATGAAGGAGTCAGATATTGACTTCCATCAGTGCAATGTGAAAGTATTAGGAAAAAGAAATAAAGAAAGACTTATTCCGTTTTCAACTAAAATAAAGGATCTGTTACACTATTATATGGAAGAAAGATCCGGTTTTACCAGGAAGATGACAGTTGCTGCGAATACTCAGAAGGAAGAACCCACGCATCTTTTTCTTACCGATTCAGGTCGTAACATCTACCCTAAAATGGTCTACAGGATCATAAACCGGTATTTATCGCAGGTTACGACATTGAAAAAACGATCACCGCATGTTTTGCGCCATACCTTTGCAACGCATTTGCTGAATAATGGTGCGGAATTAAATGCTGTAAAAGAACTGCTGGGTCATGCCAATCTTTCAGCCACGCAGGTTTACACCCATAATACCATCGAGAAATTGAAGAAAGTTTATAAACAAGCCCATCCAAAGGCATAAAAAAGGAGGTTTAGATGAATACGAAGATCAATTCTGTCCATTTTAAAGCTGATAAGAAACTGGAAACCTTTATTAAAGAAAAGCTGGATAAAATGCCATCCATTTATGATGGTGTCATAGGAAGCGAAGTGACTTTAAAAGTTGAGAATGCTGAAATATCAAAAAATAAGCTTGTAGAGATCAGGCTGATCATTAAGGGGTATGATCTTTTTGCCAAAAAGCAGGCAAAAACCTTCGAGGAAGCCACTGACCTTGTTTCTGAAGCCTTAAAGAAACAGCTCATCAGACATAAAGAAAAAATAAGAGGAATTTAGATTTCCATTCGTGAACTGAGGGATTCATCTGTTTTGACTACTGCGAATGGTTCTACCATCCAGGTCTTTTGAGAAGTCAATCCCGAATTTTTACATTGGATTTGAAATGATATAATCTTCAAATAAATAGACAATCAGATACAAAACTTTGCCATAATAACAGCGGTTTTCTTTTATAGCTTCTCCTGGAAAACAAACGCATAGGTGTCAAAAGTCGTTTACCTGAAACCAGTTGGGATCAATGATTTCCGAGTGTGCATCAGAAACATCCAATATGTTTCCTATGAATTTAAGTAAATTTATTTGCATTTGGGAAAAAGTTATATATATTTGCATTTTTAAAAAAATTCAGTATTCAGCCGTAAAAGTTGAAATTAATTAGTGGTTTTTTACCAGTAAATGATCGTCCTCATTCAACTCTCAATAAAGAAATAACCATAACATCAGTTAAAACTAAGCAACAATTATCATGAAAAAAGTAATCAAAAGCGTTTTTGTTTCAACGTTGATTCTTATTCCTGCATTTACAAATTATGTTCTTGCTGATCCACCAAGTCCTCCCGGACCCGGCGGATCACCTTCATCACATGGTGGAACTCCGGTAGGTGCACCAATTGATAATGGAATTTTGATTCTGTTAATCCTCGGTGTAGTTTATGGAGCGTATAAAATTTATGAATTCAGGAAAGCGAAATCTGTGCAAGAGACTGCTAAATAATCTACCCCCGACTAACCTTTGACTGTTCCTGTGATCTGAACAGTTTCCTTCAATCAAGTTTACAAGTCATTCAATACCTTCATCCAAATGTTGAGGGTATTTGTGATTTTGTATTAGGGGAATTCCGGTTTTGCTGATCAAAAAAAATAATATCATAAAAATTTAGTTCCTGGATTGGATCTAAATGGGCTGTCAAATCTTTTACATTGGACCTTATGTGTCTCATACGCATAATATTGTGCAAGAATAAAAAAAGTAATGGTTTGGGGTGATATGGGAAATAAGGAATTATGTTGACTTTTGTGATAAAGAAATCATAAAAAAGTCTTTGATATTATTTTTAAAGTTTATACTTTTGCAGTCCTTTTGGAAAAAAGGTTGACCCTGATTTGTTGGAGTAAGCAGCAAGAGACTGAGGATGTGTTTGATAGGTGTGTTATTGCATCGGGTACTTTCAATAATTTTCCTGTCTGCCATAAGATTTTCAGTTAATTCAGGCTGAAAATGACAGTAAAAGGGTAAAAGAGCAAATTAATGCCGATGTAGCTCAGCTGGTAGAGCAGCTGATTTGTAATCAGCTGGTCGGCGGTTCGATCCCGTCCATCGGCTCTGAAACCGGAAAATTCCGGAAAATAGAAGTTCATTGAAAGATTGATTCCAGTAAATTGAATGAGTTGAAGAATGTGTGACTTTTTTTATGCACATTTTCAGAACAGAGAATTTCAATTATCAGGGGGAGATACCAGAGCGGTCAAATGGGGCAGACTGTAAATCTGTTGGCGCAGCCTTCGGAGGTTCGAATCCTCCTCTCCCCACGAGGCGGGTGTTTTACATGTACACCCAAACTCACTTCGCGGAAGTAGCTCATTTGGTAGAGCGGAAGCCTTCCAAGCTTCAGGTGGCGGGTTCGAGCCCCGTCTTCCGCTCAATTTTACTTCACACTCAAACCCACACTCAAACTCACACTCACTTCGCCTTTGTAGCTCAGGGGTAGAGCACTTCCTTGGTAAGGAAGGGGTCAGCAGTTCAATTCTGCTCAAAGGCTCAGTCAAGGCGAATTTACGTTTACATATACAGGAAAAAGGATAAGATCAAGTTTTAACAATAATAACCCGTAATTAAACATCATTTTATATGGCAAAAGAAAAATTCAATCGTTCCAAACCGCACGTAAACGTTGGAACAATTGGTCATATTGACCACGGTAAGACCACCCTGACTGCTGCTATTACTTTGGTACTGGCAGATAAAGGATTATCCGAATACCGGTCGTTTGACTCCATTGACAATGCTCCTGAAGAAAAAGCCAGGGGTATAACGATCAACACTGCTCACATCGAGTACCAGACGGCAAACCGCCATTATGCGCATGTTGATTGTCCAGGCCATGCTGACTACATCAAGAACATGGTTACAGGTGCCGCCCAGATGGATGGTGCTATTGTTGTCGTTGCTGCAACTGATGGTCCGATGCCACAGACGCGTGAGCATATCCTTCTCGCCCGCCAGGTTGGTGTTCCCAGGATCGTTGTTTTCATGAACAAATGCGACAGTGTTGATGATCCTGAATTACTCGACCTCGTTGAAATCGAAATCCGTGAACTCCTTACCTTTTATGGATTTGATGGTGAAGCAACGCCTGTCATTCGTGGCTCTGCCCTTGGTGGTCTGAACAAAGAACCCCAGTGGGTTGATAAAATCATGGAACTTATGGATGCAGTTGACAGCTACATTCCGCTGCCGACCCGTGACGTCGATAAGCCTTTCCTTATGCCCGTTGAAGACGTATTCTCAATCACGGGACGCGGTACCGTTGCAACCGGAAGAATTGAAACCGGTGTAATCAACACGGGTGATCCTGTTGAAATTATCGGGATGGGAGCTGAGAAACTGAAATCAGTTGTTACAGGTGTTGAAATGTTCCGTAAGATCCTCGACAGGGGAGAAGCCGGTGACAATGCAGGTCTGTTGCTTCGTGGTATTGATAAAGATGAGATCCGTCGTGGTATGGTTATTGCAAAACCAGGTTCCATCACACCTCATAAGAAATTCAAGGCTGAGGTTTACATCCTGAAGACAAAAGAAGGTGGCCGTCATACGCCATTCCACAACAAATATCGTCCGCAGTTCTATTTCCGCACTACAGACGTTACAGGTGAGATCACTTGTCCTGAAGGTGTAGAAATGATCATGCCGGGTGACAACCTTACGATCATGGTAGACCTGATTTCTGAAATCGCAATGAGCAAAGGTCTCCGTTTTGCTATCCGTGAAGGTGGCAGAACAGTAGGTGCTGGTCAGGTTACCGAGATTTTGGAATAATACTAAAAAGTTAGACAGGAATCCTTTCTTCATGAAGGGGTTCCTGTGTTTGTCATATAAAAAAGGGTTTAATTGTACACGGGTGTAGCTCAACTGGTAGAGTGGCGGTCTCCAAAACCGTAGGCTGTGGGTTCGATTCCTACCACCCGTGCAAAAGATTAGATAGATGGCTAAATCGAAAGTAGTTACGTATTTTAGGGAAAGTTATGACGAGTTAATGCATAAAGTTTCCTGGCCAACCTGGAGTGAATTGCAAGGTAGTGCGATAGTCGTGTCCATTGCTTCCCTGATCATCGCTTTTGTGGTGTTCCTGATGGATGAGTCTTTCCGGAATATACTCCTGCAGTTCTATAAACTTTTTTAAGCTTAGCAGGTAAAGTTATCTAATGTTTTATCTTGGATCGTCTAATTGTTTCAATTTGACAGCATGAGTGAACAGGTTAAAAAGTGGTATGTTATCCGGGCAATCAGTGGAAATGAAAAAAAGGTAAAACAATACCTTGAAAGTGAGATTTCCAACCTGAAGTTGCAGGATTCCATTTCACAAGTGCTGATTCCTACTGAAAAGATCTACTTAATCCGGAACGGGAAGAAAGTTAGCAAGGAGCGGAATTATTTCCCGGGTTATGTTTTGATCGAAGCGGTATTAACTGGTGAGATTCCACATATCATCAAGAACGTTCCCGGTGTCCTGGGATTTCTTGGTGCAAAAGGAGAACCACATCCTCTGCGCCCTGCAGAAGTAAAGCGTATTCTCGGCAAATTTGACGAGCTGGCTGAGCAGGGAGAAGAGATGAACATTCCTTTTATCGTGGGAGAAACAGTTACCGTTATTGATGGTCCATTCAACAGTTTTAGCGGCGTTATTGAAGAGATCAACGAAGAGAAGAAGAAGCTGAAGGTCATGGTTAAGATTTTCGGTCGCAAGACTCCGCTGGAATTGAGCTTTATGCAAGTGCAGAAAGAGTAGAACGACCCGGTACAAGATCCGGTAAATCATTAAATTTTTAAACAATGGCAAAAGAAATAAGTGGAATAATAAAGTTACAGATCAAGGGAGGAGCTGCCAATCCATCACCACCTATCGGTCCTGCATTAGGTGCCAAGGGTGTGAACATCATGGAATTTTGCAAACAGTTCAATGCCCGGACGCAGGATAAGGCAGGGAAAGTAATTCCTGTCATTATTACTGTGTACAAGGACAAATCCTTTGATTTCATCACAAAAACGCCGCCGGTTGCCGTTCAATTACTTGAAGCTACTAAGTTACAGAAAGGTTCTCCGGAACCTAACCGGAACAAGGTTGGATCCGTAACCTGGGAACAGGTCCAGAAGATTGCGGAAGATAAAATGGCAGATTTGAATGCTTTTACCGTGGAATCGGCCATGAATATGGTTGCAGGAACTGCCCGCAGCATGGGTATTACTGTTTCCGGTGAAGCACCCAGGGCCAACTGATCCCCTTCCGGGATTCTTGAACGGTTAGTACAAATTTTATAAAACGAGTGAAATGGCTAAGTTGACTAAAAAGCAGAAAGAGGCTTTAGGAAAGTTTGATAAGAATGCTATATTTACCTTGTCTGATGCTGTTGGGATTGTAAAGGAAATAACCAATACAAAGTTTGACTCTTCCGTCGATATCGATATCCGGCTGGGAGTTGACCCCCGTAAAGCAAACCAGATGGTCAGAGGCATTGTGACTTTACCTCATGGTACAGGGAAAGTCACCCGCGTTCTTGTGCTTTGTACTCCTGATAAGGAAGATGAAGCAAAGCAGGCAGGCGCTGACTATTGCGGATTGGACGAATTCATTGAAAAGATCAAGGGCGGATGGACGGATGTTGATGTGATCATCACCATGCCAAGTGTTATGGCTAAAGTCGGTGCACTCGGAAAAATCCTCGGCCCCAGAGGTCTCATGCCGAATCCAAAAACAGGTACTGTTACCATGGAAGTAGGCAAAGCAGTGAAAGAGGTAAAGGCCGGTAAAATTGATTTCCGCGTTGATAAATTCGGGATCATTCATGCGTCAGTTGCAAAGGCATCCTTTGAGAAAGATAAAATCGTGGATAATGCCAAGGAACTGTTGCAGAGTGTCGTCAAACTAAAACCCGCTTCAGCAAAAGGTACTTATATCAAGAGCATTTATTTATCAAGTACGATGAGCCCCGGTGTTCAGGTAGAACCGAAATCGATTACTGCCTGACTTTAATGAACATTTGAGAGAGCTGAACTATGAAAAAAGAAGAAAAGAATCAGTCCGTTGATGTCCTTGCGGAGAAATTGTCAGTAACAAACAATTTCTACCTTACCGATATTTCGAACCTGAATGTGGAGACTTCTAACAAATTGAGAAGGATTTGTTTCAAACGCAATATCCAGCTCAAAATGGTTAAGAATACTTTGCTTAAGAAGGCAATGGAAAAATCTGGTAAAGATTTTTCGCCTTTGTATGATATCCTGAAAGGGTCAACCTCGATCATGTTTTCCGAGGTTGCAAATGATCCTGCAAAAATGATCCGGGAGTTCCGGAGAACAGCCCCCAAACCTATTCTCAAAGCCGCTTACGTGGAAGAGACAGTGTATGTGGGTGATGACCAGCTGGACACTCTTGTCAATATCAAGTCGAAGAATGAAATGATCGGTGTTGTGATCAGTATGCTGCGCTCGCCATTACAGAATGTAATGTCGGCCCTGAATTCAGGAAACAACAAATTATCGGGCATCGTTAAAACACTATCAGAAAGACCGGAATAAAGGTTTTTCTAACTATCCCTGAACATTAAATGTATCCGGGAAAAAATTGTAACAAATAATGAATTATTAATAATCAAATAAAACAGAGTAAAAATGGCAGATTTAAAAGCTTTTGCAGAACAGTTAGTGAATTTAACAGTAAAGGAAGTAAACGACCTGGCTAAGATTTTAAAGGATGATTACGGTATTGAACCAGCAGCTGCCGCAGTAGCTGTCGCAGCTCCTGCTGCCGTTGCCGCAGTTGAAGCCGAGCAGACTTCTTTTGATGTAATTCTTAAATCAGCCGGCGCTGCTAAACTGGCTGTTGTTAAATTGGTAAAGGAACTGACAAGTTTAGGTCTTAAAGAAGCCAAAGAACTTGTAGATGCAGCTCCGAAACCAATCAAAGAAGGCGTAACCAAAGATGAAGCACAGGCATTACTGAAACAATTACAAGAAGCAGGTGCAGAGGTTGAAATTAAGTAAGGGAAATAACTTTCGTCCAATAATTATGCTATAGATCTCTTCTTAAATGAAGAGATCTATATGCTGATTTATTATTGTTGTAAAGACATCCTAAAGAGTCTTTATTTCTGAACGCGATTATTCAGTTTACTTTTTAACCGGTCCCACTAGTTCGGGACAAAAAAAATAAGACCTTGGCTTCAAAAAAAATCGAACGGATCAATTTTTCCAGTACCAAGATCCAGTACGAATATCCTGACTTTCTTGATATTCAGTTAAGATCATTCAGGGATTTTTTCCAGCTCGAAACAAATCCAGAGAATCGGGTCAATGAAGGACTGTACAAAGTCTTTGCCGAGAATTTTCCGATCTCGGATGCCAGGAACAATTTTGTTCTTGAATTCCTGGATTACTACATTGACCCACCGCGTTATTCCCTTGAGGAATGCATCGAGCGTGGACTGACCTACAGTGTTCCACTGAAAGCCAAATTGAAACTTTATTGTACGGATCCTGAACACGAGGATTTTGAAACCATTATCCAGGACGTTTACCTGGGTATGATCCCGTATATGACACCCCGTGGAACTTTCTGCATCAATGGTGCCGAAAGGGTTGTCGTTTCCCAGTTGCACCGGTCACCCGGTGTGTTTTTCAGCACCAGTTTCCACGCCAATGGCATCCAGCTGTACTCGGCCAGGATCATACCTTTCAAGGGATCCTGGATTGAATTCACCACGGATATCAACAACGTGATGTATGCCTATATCGACCGGAAAAAGAAACTTCCGGTCACGACATTATTACGGGCCATAGGTTATGAGAGTGATAAGGATATCCTCGAAATTTTCGGTCTCGCCCAGGAAATTAAAGTAAGCAAAACAGCCCTGAAAAGAGTTCTGGGATCAAAGCTTGCTGCACGTGTGGTGCGCACATGGATTGAAGATTTTGTGGATGAAGATACAGGTGAAGTTGTTTCAATTGAACGTACCGAAGTGATCATCGAAAGGGAAACCATCCTTCTTGATGAACACATTGACCAGATCATTGATGCCGGGATCAAGACTATCCTCATTCACAGGGAAGAGGCCGGGATGACCGACTATTCAATCATCTTCAATACCCTTCAGAAAGATACTGCAAATTCGGAGAAGGAAGCTGTTGAATACATTTACCGTCAGCTCAGAAATGCCGAGCCTCCTGATGAGGAGACTGCACGTGGGATCATTGATAAGCTGTTTTTCTCAGACAAGAGATATGACCTCGGGGACGTCGGACGTTACAGGATCAACAGGAAACTGGGCCTGGACATTCCGATTGAAACCAGGGTTCTTACAAAAGAAGACATTATTTCAATTATCAAATACCTCATCGAGCTTGTCAATTCAAAAGCCGATGTGGATGATATTGACCATTTAAGTAACCGCAGGGTCAGAACGGTAGGGGAACAGCTTTACAACCAGTTTGGTGTTGGACTTTCTCGCATGGCACGTACAATCCGTGAAAGGATGAACGTAAGGGACAACGAGGTATTCACCCCAATGGACCTGATCAATGCCAAGACGCTCTCGTCGGTTATCAATACATTTTTCGGAACAAACCAGCTGTCCCAGTTCATGGATCAGACGAATCCGCTGGCTGAGCTGACTCACAAAAGAAGAATCTCCGCTTTAGGGCCCGGTGGTCTGTCAAGGGAGCGTGCAGGATTTGAAGTCCGTGACGTCCATTACACGCATTACGGCCGCCTCTGTACGATTGAAACCCCGGAAGGTCCGAACATCGGTCTGATCTCTTCACTTTGCGTCTATGCAAAGATTGATAAACTCGGCTTTATCGAAACGCCTTACCATCGCGTCATCGAAGGTATCGTTAAGTTAAAGGAAGAGCCTGTTTATCTCACTGCCGAAGAAGAAGAGCGGAAGATCATTGCCCAGGCAAGAACCGAGATGGAAGACAATGGGGATATCGTAGAAAGCAAGGTGAAAGTCAGATACCTTGCCGACTATCCTATCATTGAAAAAGAAAAAGTTGACCTTATTGATATCGCACCGAACCAGATCGCATCCATCGCTGCCTCGCTCATCCCGTTCCTGGAACATGATGATGCCAACCGTGCGCTGATGGGGTCAAACATGATGCGCCAGGCTGTTCCATTACTCAATCCTGAGCGGGCACTTGTTGGGACAGGCATTGAAGATTATGTGGCACGTGACTCAAGGGTTCTCATCAATGCCGAAGGCGATGGGACTGTTGAATATGTTGATGCAAAAGAGATCATCATCCGTTACAACCGTGAAGAGAAAGACCGTCTGGTCAGCTTCGATGATGATACAAAATCATACACACTGACAAAATTCTCACGTACCAACCAGAATACCTGCATCAATCTCCGTCCGATTGTCCGGAAGGGCGACAAGGTGCTGAAAGGCCAGGTTTTATGTGAGGGTTATGCAACAAAGGATGGAGAGTTAGCCCTTGGCCGTAACCTTATGGTGGCATTCATGCCATGGAAGGGTTACAATTTTGAGGATGCTATTGTCATCTCCGAAAAGGTTGTAAAAGAAGATATTTTCACCTCCATTCACATTGAAGAATTCACCCTGGAAGTCAGGGATACCAAGCGTGGTGTTGAAGAGCTGACCAATGATATTCCCAACGTCAGTGCTGAAGCTACCAAAGAACTGGATGAGAATGGTCTCATCAGGATTGGTGCCGAAGTAAATGAAGGTGATATCCTGATCGGGAAAATCACGCCAAAAGGGGAAAGCGATCCCACCCCGGAAGAAAAACTGCTGCGTGCAATCTTCGGTGACAAGGCTGGTGATGTTAAGGATGCTTCACTGAAAGCACCTCCTTCAATGAAGGGTGTTGTTATTGATAAAAAATTATTTTCACGGGTTATAAAGGACAGGAAAGCGAAAGCAAAAGAGAAGGATGACCTGAAGAAAATGGAAGATGACCATTTGAAGGATGTTGAAAAACTGAAGGTCAAGCTGGTTGAGAAGATGAACACCCTTGTGAACGGAAAGATTTCGCAGGGTGTCTACAATAACTTCAAGGTAGAAGTTGTGCCAAAGGGTACGAAATTTACCCAGAAGACACTTCTCGACATCGATTATCTTTCGGTCAATCCAAACAAATGGACCACTGACAAAGACCGTAACGATCAGATCAAAACCCTGGTCAACAATTATATCATTAAGTTCAAGGAACTTCTTGGAATATTCAACCGTAGAAAGTTTGTCTCGATCGTAGGAGATGACCTTCCCGCCGGGATCATCCAGATGGCGAAGGTTTACATTGCAAAGAAACGCAAGCTGAAGGTTGGAGACAAGATGGCCGGCCGTCATGGGAACAAAGGTATTGTTGCCCGGATCGTGCGTGAAGAGGATATGCCATTCCTGGAAGACGGAACACCGGTTGATGTGGTTCTGAATCCGTTAGGCGTACCATCCCGTATGAACCTAGGTCAGATCTATGAAACCATTCTTGGCTGGGCCGGTAAAAAACTGGGATTGCGGTTTACTTCACCGATCTTTGACGGTGCAACACTGGACCAGATCAATGCTTATCTTGTTAAAGCCGGGCTTCCTGAAAATGGTAAGATTTACCTTTACGACGGACTTACTGGCGTGCGTTTTGACCAACCCACCACAGTCGGGTTTATTTATATGTTGAAACTTCATCACATGGTTGATGATAAAATGCACTCCCGTTCCATTGGGCCATATTCACTCATCACACAACAACCGTTGGGCGGAAAGGCACAATTTGGAGGACAACGTTTCGGAGAAATGGAAGTCTGGGCGCTGGAAGCATTTGGCGCTGCTAATATTCTTCTTGAAATTCAGACCGTCAAGTCAGACGATGTGAACGGCCGCGCAAAAGCATACGAAGCCATTGTGAAAGGCGAGAATATGCCGAACCCCAGCATACCGGAATCTTTCAATGTTTTGGTTCATGAACTTCGCGGACTGGGTCTGCAGGTTACTTTTGATGCCTGATCACCCGGAAGCGATTCTTGTTTTTATCGAACACGATAATTAATTTTCAACCGTCAACTCTCATACTATGGCATATAGAAAAGACACTCCCCTCGTAGGTAGCTTTTCAAAGATCACAATCAGCCTGGCTTCTCCGGAAAAGATCCTTGAGAAGTCAAGTGGTGAAGTGCTGAAACCTGAAACAATTAACTACAGGACGTATAAACCCGAAAGAGATGGTTTGTTCTGTGAGCGGATTTTCGGGCCGGTCAAGGATTGGGAATGTCATTGCGGGAAATACAAACGGATCCGGTATAAGGGGATCGTTTGCGACCGATGCGGCGTGGAAGTGACTGAAAAGAAAGTCCGCCGCGAACGTACAGGGCACATTCAGCTCGTTGTCCCGGTTGCCCATATCTGGTTCTTCCGTTCCCTCCCAAATAAAATTGGTGCTCTTCTCGGGTTACCTACCAAGAAGCTTGACACGATCATCTATTATGAAAAATATGTCGTTATAAACCCGGGGATAAAGAAAGCAGATGGTATCAACTACCTGGATTTCCTTTCTGAAGAGGAATATTTCGATATCATTGAAAAACTTCCTGCCGATAATCAGTACCTGGATGATGCAGATCCGAATAAATTCATCGCCGAGATGGGCGCTGAAGCTCTCTGCGCATTGCTTGCCAAACTTGATCTTGATAAAGAATCCTTTGACCTGAGGCACAAAGCAAGCACGGAAACATCCCAGCAGCGTAAGGCTGAAGCACTGAAAAGACTCCAGGTTTTTGAAGCCTTCCGTGATGCACAGAAACGCCAGGAAAACAGGCCGGAATGGATGATCGTAAAGGTCGTTCCTGTAATTCCGCCTGAACTCAGACCATTGGTTCCCCTGGATGGTGGACGTTTTGCCACTTCCGACCTGAATGATCTTTACCGTAGGGTGATCATCCGCAACAACCGTCTGAAAAGACTTATCGAGATCAAAGCTCCTGATGTCATCATGCGCAATGAAAAACGTATGCTGCAGGAAGCCGTTGATTCATTATTTGATAATTCACGCAAGGCAAGTGCCGTCAAAACTGAATCCAACCGGGCGTTAAAATCCCTCAGCGACAGTCTGAAAGGAAAGCAGGGTAGGTTCCGTCAGAATCTTCTCGGAAAGCGTGTTGACTATTCAGGCCGTTCGGTCATCGTGGTTGGTCCCGAGTTGAAACTGAATGAGTGTGGTTTGCCGAAAGACATGGCATCAGAGCTTTTCAAGCCATTCATCATCCGCAAAATGCTTGAAAGAGGCATCGTCAAAACGGTAAAATCTGCCAAGAAAATTGTTGACCGCAAGGATCCCGTAGTTTGGGACATCCTCGAAAACATATTGAAAGGACATCCAGTATTGCTGAACCGTGCTCCAACATTGCACCGTTTGGGCATCCAGGCTTTCCAGCCAAAACTTATTGAAGGAAAAGCCATCCAGTTGCATCCGCTCGTGTGTACAGCATTCAACGCCGACTTCGACGGTGACCAGATGGCAGTGCATGTCCCGTTAGGTCATGCTGCTATTCTTGAAGCACAACTGCTGATGCTGGCTTCACATAACATTTTAAACCCCGCCAACGGCGCACCAATTGCAGTTCCGTCACAGGACATGGTTCTTGGATTGTATTATATGACCAAGGCCCGCAAGACCGATGAAGACCGGGTGGTCAAGGGTGAAGGAATGACATTCTATGGTCCTGAAGAGGTAATCATTGCTTACAATGAGCGCATGGCCGATCTTCATGCCATCATCAATGTCAGGATGAAGTTCAGGGAGAATGACCAGGATGTTGTGAGGATCATGGAAACCACGGTTGGAAGGATCATCTTCAACCAGGTCGTCCCTGTGGAATATGGTTATATCAACCAGGTACTGACCAAGAAAGCATTGAGGGATATCATTGGTGACATCCTGAAGAAAACCGGAACAGCCAAAACAGCTAAATTTCTTGATGATATCAAGGATCTCGGGTTCAAGATGGCTTTCCAGGGCGGATTGTCATTCAACCTCGACGATGTAATCATTCCTCTTGCAAAAGAAGAACTGATCAATGAATCGGTTGCTGAAGTTGATGATGTTGTCAACAACTACAACATGGGATTCATTACCAACAATGAGCGTTACAACCAGATCATTGATATCTGGACCCATACCAATTCACAGCTCACGCAGAAGTTAATGACCCAGTTGTCAAAGGATAAACAGGGATTCAACCCGGTTTATATGATGCTGGATTCCGGGGCCCGTGGTTCCAAGGAGCAGATCCGTCAGCTTTCAGGGATGCGTGGTCTGATGGCCAAGCCGCAGAAATCAGGTGCTTCAGGCGGTGAGATCATTGAGAACCCGATCCTTTCAAACTTCAAGGAAGGTCTTTCGGTTCTGGAGTATTTCATCTCTACGCATGGTGCCCGTAAGGGTTTGGCAGATACTGCACTGAAGACTGCTGATGCCGGTTACCTGACCCGTCGTCTGGTTGACGTATCACAGGATGTGATCATTTCTGAGGAAGACTGCGGAACACTTAGGGGATTGACCATTTCAGCGTTGAAGAAAGCAGAAGAGACGGTAGAATCATTATATGACCGGGTCCTTGGGCGTGTTGCGCTGCATGATATTTTCCATCCACAATCGGGCGATATTATTGTTCCTGCAGGACAGGAGATCACCGAAGAAACAGCGAACCTCATTGAAAATTCGCCACTGGAAACCGTCGAGATCCGCTCGGTACTTACCTGTGAATCGAAAAAGGGCGTCTGTGCAAAATGCTACGGCAGAAATCTTGCCACCGGCAGAATGGTGGAAAGAGGAGAAGCGGTAGGTGTCATTGCTGCTCAGTCAATCGGAGAACCCGGAACCCAGCTTACACTCCGGACCTTCCACGTTGGAGGTGTCGCCGGTGCACACATCGCCAGTACTTCAAGGATTGAAGCACGGTATGACGGTATCCTCGAAATCGATGAACTTCGTTCCGTGGATTATACCAATGCCACGTCAGGGCAGAAATTTGAGATCGTAATCGGCCGTTCGGCTGAAATGCGTATTGTTGACAGCCATACAAAAATTGCACTGAGTTCAGGGAATATTCCTTACGGAGCAAATCTTTATTTCAAGAGCGGAGATACTGTAAAGAAGGGCAACCTGATCAGTGACTGGGATCCGTACAATGCCGTCATCCTTTCGGAAGTTGCCGGAAAGATCAACTTTGAAAGCATCATTGAAAATGTGACTTTCCGCGTTGAATCGGACGAACAGACCGGTTACCATGACAAGGTTATTATTGAGTCCCGCCAGAAAGCAAAGAATCCATCCATAAACATCCTGAACTCGACCGGTGATATTGTCAGGATTTATGACATTCCGGTAGGATCGCATATCATCATCGAGGACGGAGCCAAGATCAAAGCCGGTGAAGTTCTTGTAAAGATCCCGCGTGCTATTGGTAAAGCCGGTGACATCACGGGAGGTTTGCCAAGGGTAACCGAATTATTCGAGGCAAGAAATCCTTCCGATCCTGCAGTTGTATCTGAAATTGACGGTGTGGTTTCATTTGCCAAGAAACTGAAAAGAGGAAACCGCGAAGTTCTCATCACTTCCAAAACCGGTGAAGAGAAGCATTACCTTATCCCTACTACAAAACAGATCCTGGCACAGGAAAATGATTATGTAAAAGCCGGAACTGCACTGTCAGAAGGTGCAATGACACCGAGTGATATCCTTGCCATCAAGGGACCAATGAAGGTCCAGGAATACATCGTGAATGAAATTCAGGAAGTCTATCGTCTGCAGGGTGTAAAGATCAATGATAAGCATTTTGAAACCATAGTAAGGCAGATGATGCGTAAAGTTGAGGTTGAAGATCCGGGTGATTCCAAATTCCTTGAAGGCGAACTGGTCAATAAGATCGATTTCCAGGAAGAGAATGACTGGATCTATGGCAAGAAAGTCGTTATTGATCCTACGGATTCCATCAATCATAAAGCTGGTCAGATCATCAGTGCCAGGAAACTCAGGGATGAGAATTCCATGCTGAAGAGAAAAGACAAGAAGCTTGTTGAGGCAAGGGATGCACAGCCGGCAACTGCACGGCAGGTGTTGCAGGGAATTACACGGGCTTCATTGCAGACCAAGAGCTGGATTTCTGCAGCATCCTTCCAGGAAACAACGAAAGTGCTTACACAGGCTGCGATCAATGCCAAGCAGGATGACCTGATGGGCCTGAAGGAAAATGTGATCGTTGGTCACCTTATCCCTGCCGGTACAGGACTTCGTGAATACGACAACCTCATCGTTGGTAGCCGCGAAGAGTACGAAACACTGATGGCTTCAAAAGAAGAAGAATAATTTAAAACAACAGCAATGCAAGAAAAAAATAATACGACCAACCAGTTAAATATTGAATTGTCTGATGAAGTAGCTGAGGGCATCTATTCAAACCTCGCAATCATCACGCATTCACCCTCTGAGTTTGTCATCGATTTTATCAAGATGATGCCCGGTGTGCCCAAAGCAAAAGTAAAATCGCGCCTCATTCTTACGCCACAACATGCAAAACGTCTTTATAAAGCGTTAAAGGATAATGTGTCGAGATATGAGAGTGCACATGGGGAAATCAAGGATCCGGAAGGAGATATGCCATTTAACATCGGCACTCCTACTGCCCAGGCATAGAACAAAACAACCGGTTATGGAAAACATAGCCGGTTATTACAGACCCTGATCTTTACTCATAAGGTCAGGGTTTTTTATTTCTGCTGTGCTTCCATATTCTTCAGCCTGTTCTCATAATTATCGGTTGGAACAGAAAATTTCTTCCCAAGGGAAATAGCAGTTTTTTCATAGCTGATGGCCTCATTGATCTGACCTGTCTGTAACAACAATGTCGCATAGGTGTCATTGTTGGCGGGTTCACTTTTGATCTCGATGGATCGCCTGCACCAGGACTTGGCTTTCTCAAGGTATTTCAAGGAATTTGGATCGGACTTGTCCTGGCACATCTGGCCGACTTCTGCTGCAAGTGTGTTCAGCACCTGGTAGTCGTCATGGTAGAATTTTTCAAGTCCGTCGTAAGCAAGATCCAGGAATTTCTGATTATCCCGGTGCATCTGGTACATGTTAAGATCAGATGCGAAGATCACTTTTGTTGCACCTTCAAAACCGGATTCCAGGATTTTTTTCTTCATTATTTTATACATTGTATCCGTGGGAAGAGCCGTCCTGGTTTGGTTCACAAGCGCTGTCAGGTAAATCTCCGAGATTTTATTAAAGACAGAATCCTTTCCGTAAAGCTTTGAAAATTCCTCTTCATGCTTAACCAGGAACTCGAACTGGGGAGCATTCATATCATCCACATGCTTCACGATGATCGACCAGCAAGGCCTGCTGAACAGGTCTGCTTCGCTTTTTCCTGCGAAATATTTCTGAAGGACAGTCTTAACAGGTATATACGCCTCCGCGAGATGCTGAAGAAAGGCCTGGATGAAGGCATCTGACATCTCACCGGCTTCATATCTTTTCATGTAAGACTGAAGATTCTCCTGCGGATTTAATGCGATTGCTCCCATGCTTATGTAGTCTGAAGGATTCCTGGCAGCCCCGACTCTCTGGTGAACAATTTCCCCGTCCTGGTTGATGAATAAAAGTGTAGGGAAGTACCGGACCTGGTATTTGTTACGGAGTGTAATTCCTTCGCCTTTCTCCATATCAAGGCTGACGCATATAAATGTGCTGTTAAAATAATCTGCTACCGAATCATTCGTAAAAATATTTGCTGCCATCCATTTGCAGGGCCCGCACCAGGAGGCAAATGCATCCAGGAAAACAAGCTTGTTCTCTGCTTTTGCCTGGGCGAGTATTTCCGACCATGGCTTGTCAATAAACTGGATGCTGCGGTTCTGGGAATAGAGATCAGTTATACTGACCATGATTGCAAATGCCAGAACCAATGTAAACTTTTTCATGATGTTTCTTTATAACACTGCAATTATACAAAAATCCGGATAGCCAATCTGCAATATTTGTACTTTTGAAAAAAACTCGTACCCTGATGCCAAAAAATACAATCCGGAAAATAATCTTCCTTGGTGCCGGAAACCTGGCGACCAACCTGGCTTTGGCATTGACTGCAAAGGGTTTTGAGATCGTTCAGGTATATAACCGGGGAAAAAAGGCTGGTCAGCTTCTTGCGCAAAAGACGGGTGCTGCCTATATCAGTGATCTGAAAAAACTTTCAAAACAGGCTGATTTGTACATTGTGGCCATCAGCGATGACAGCCTGGAACGTGTCATTGAGCAGGTCAGGGTTGGAGACAAGCTGATCGTTCATACTTCAGGATCCATGAATATGAATATTCTGAAGAGCTCTTCTGAAAATTTTGGTGTATTCTATCCGCCGCAGACATTTTCAAAAGAGCACCCCGTCAGTTTCAAAGGCGTTCCGGTTTGCATCGAGGCAAACAGCAGGAAGAGTGAGGATCTGTTAAGAATGTTTGCACTTTCCTTTACACGAAATGTTCACCTTGTTGATTCTGACCAGCGGAAAATGATTCACCTGGCAGCAGTTTTTGCAAACAATTTCACCAATTTCATGAATGCAATTTCAGAAGATCTGATGGAGAAAGAAGGCCTGGATTTCGGAATTCTTCATCCCATCATCAGTCAGACGGCTGCCAATGTACAATACAAAAACCTTTTCCAGTTGCAAACAGGGCCGGCATTAAGAGAAGATAAACGAGTGATTGAGAACCATCTTGCGACGCTCAGGAAACACCCCGAATACAGGAAGGTTTATGACCTGATCACTAAATTGATCATCCAACATAAAAAAACACAGGAATGAGTTATAAGGAATCATTGAAGAATGTCAGTACGTTCATTTTTGATTATGACGGGGTTTTGTCTGACGGAACCATACTCACCTTAGCTGATGGTGAAGCCTACCGGACCACGCATGTAAAGGATGGCTATGCCCTGCAATTAGCCAGGAAGAAAGGTTACCGCGTGGCGATCATTTCCGGTGCAGAGGCTCAGAACATGCTGGTTCGTCTGCAGGCCCTGAGAATCACGGATATTTTCCTCGGTGTTGAGAACAAACTTAAAAAATTCAATGAATATCTTGCTGAGAATTCCCTGGATCCATCTGAGGTTTTGTTCATGGGAGATGATATTCCGGATTATGAAGTGATGATGCATGCCGGTATTCCTGCATGTCCGAGTGATGCTGCAGAAGAGATCCAGCGGATCTCAAAATACATTTCTCATTCTCCCGGAGGGAGAGGATGCGTGCGGGATGTTATTGAACAGGTCATGAAGATCCAGGGAAAATGGATGAATGATGATGGTTATCTTTGGTAAATGAATGGGATTTACTTCAGCCGGGTTCAGATGTATTGTTTTCAATCTAAGTCTTAAAAGTAATGTTGAATAAAAAATTATCAGCCTTTGTCGGGATGATCCGCCTTCCCAACCTTGGGATTATCATCCTGACGCAGGTTCTGCTCCGGTACAATATTGTCAAGCCTGTCCTTTACTTCAGGAATCCTGAGTTGATCTCAGGGAGTTTTGAATTTTTTCTGCTCGTGATGGCCACTCTGTTGATAGCAATGGGAGGCTACCTGATCAATGATTATTTTGATGCTTCCATCGATGAGATCAACAAACCGGGAAAAAACGTCATCGGGAAAGAGATCGAGGAAAAAACAGTGCTGAAGATCTATTGGTTCATCAATGGCATCGCCACACTGATTGGTTTCTACCTGGCATACCGGGTGCAGTCACTTTCATTTGGACTGATCTTTCCGTTCATCGGCATGTTGCTCTGGTTTTATTCTGCAAGGTACAAGCGGACGTTCATTCTGGGGAATTTCATCGTGGCTGCGCTTTCAACCCTGGTGATCTTTATTGTCTGGTACTTCGAATTCCTCTACCTGCGGTCGAATCCTGAAAGTTTCGTTACCGTTCTTGACCAGCTGAAGATCACCACCAAGTTGTTTTTGGTATATGGTCTCTTTGCTTTCCTGGTTTCGTTTTTGCGGGAGATCATTAAAGACAGTGAAGATATCAGGGGCGATAAGGAAAACGGATGTAACACGGTGCCGGTAAAACTTGGCGTGTCGAAAACAAAAGTAATCATCGCGATCCTTGGAATGATTGTCTTCCTGCTGGTGATCTATTGCGGTTGGTTTGCCTATAACATGGGAGAAAAAGTTGTTGGTCTATACATGGTTGGTGTTGTGGGCTTCCCATTGATCTATATGTTGGTAAAATTGATCAGTGCAGGGAAGGATGAGGATTTCCATTTTTTAAGCAGCCTTTGTAAAGTAGTAATGGTCGCAGGAATCCTGGCTATGCAATTATTCTCAGTCGTTAACTAGAAACTTATGATAAGCCGAAGATTTAAGGAAAAAAACCTGATCCTTGCATCCCAGTCGCCGCGTCGCCAGTATCTTCTGAAGGAGCTTGGGCTGGACTTTGAGATCATGCCTACCCATGTTGAGGAGGTGTATCCTGAAGGACTGACACCTGCAGAGATTGCCATCTACCTGGCGGAATTGAAAGCAGGAAGTTTTGATACTTCACGTTTGCATGAAAACTCCATTGTGATATCAGCGGATACGCTGGTTTGTATTGATCGTGAGATCCTGGGTAAGCCTGGGAATTATGATGAGGCGGTGATCATGCTGCAAAAATTATCCGGGGCAAAACATACTGTCATAACTGCGGTCTGCCTTAAGTCGAGGAAAAAGCAAAAGACATTTCACGTGGTATCAGATGTTTATTTCCGTGACCTGAGCCCGGATGAAATTGATTATTACATCGGGAATTTTCGTCCTTTTGACAAAGCAGGAGGGTATGGCATCCAGGAATGGATAGGCTATATCGGGATCAGCAAGATTGAGGGATCCTATTTTAACATCATGGGATTGCCGGTCAAGGAGCTATACGAGGAGCTGCTGTTATTCTGATCACCCCCGGATTATTTTCCTTCCGCACAGTTGCATCCTGCAACTGAAATGGTTTCCACGGAAACATCATCGATAAAATAATAAACCGATTTGAATGCAGGATCGGCTTTTGGATCGTTCTGGTTGAGAACGAAATTATCCCCGCTGCTGAAATCCCCGATCGTTATATAGGTTTCTCCTCCTTTTGCAGTGTAGGTTCCATGGATGCACATCCACGCATTCTCATCCGACAGGACCATTCCGTTTGCGACTGAAGCATAAGGAAGATGAATTTCACCCTTGGCTAGACCCATGACCGGGTTTTGTGAGAACAGAACACCGAGTTCCCGGAGTGAGCATGAAGACGTGCCATGGCTGATGAACATCCTGATGCAGTAAACCAGGTCTTTTACCAATGGTTCCTTCAGTTTGGTTTCAATGTATTCGAAATATTCATTGCGATGCAGGTCTTCGGAGATAAATCCCATATACGCATGACCGGAATGCGCGATCTGTCCTCCTTTGCAGTTAAATTCCGTTCCATAATCCATCACATTGCTGCAATCGTTGAAATAGTCGGGGGTTGCTGAATTCGGGCTGAACCAGTCTTCTGCAAGTTTGAACTGGCCCGGTGACGTGGGACATCCGTTCTTGTTTTCAAAATCAGCATTTGGAACAAGGTTCTGTGAAAATATCCGGATCGGGAGCAGGAACAGGAGAATGAGCAATTTCTTATTCATGAGGAATTTATCGTTTTACAACCCAAAGCTACGGGATTTATTCCTACTTTTGTGCACTTTTTACAGTAAACCAAGGAGTTTCTGATTTTTTTCATGGAAAACAAGCCACTGATATTTATATCCAACGATGATGGTGTCAATGCACCCGGAATACGGGCATTGATCGGGTTGATGCGTGAAATCGGCAGGGTAGTGGTTGTGGCACCCGACAAACCACAATCCGGGACGGCTCATGCCATTACAATCCATACGCCATTGCGGTTGAGCCTGATCCAAAAAGCAGATGGGTATGAAGAATACAGTTGCAACGGGACCCCGGCTGATTGCGTTAAACTGGGTTTTAAAGTGGTTCTGCGGGGGAAACCTGACCTGCTGGTATCAGGGATCAACCATGGATCAAATGCTTCTGTAAGCATCATCTATTCGGGTACTATGGCGGCTGTTTTTGAAGGTGACATGTCGGGCGTACCTTCAATCGGGTTTTCCCTTTCCGATCTTTCTGCCGATGCTGATTTCAAACCTTCCGGCAAATATGTAAGGATCATTACCGAAGCTGTACTTAAGCATGGTTTGCCTGAAGGCGTTTGCCTGAATGTCAATATCCCGAAAGCGACCGAAGAGGAGTTGCAGGGAATAAAAATCTGCCGTCAGGCCGCCGGGTGCTGGCAGGAGGATTTTGATGAACGGGTTGATCCGGTTGGTAACAATTATTACTGGCTGAAAGGGATATTTATCAAGAGTGACATTGGACTTGATACGGATGAAGAAGCACTGGCAAATAATTTTGTTTCGATCGTTCCCGTGAAGTTTGATTTTACTGCGCATGCCGCTATTGGTGAACTGCAAAAATGGAATCTGGATGTTTAAAAAAGATAATTTCCTGGTAGGGATTGTAGCAGGAATCATCGTTCCTGTAGCCTGTTTTGGGATACTGTTTGGAATCAAATACCTGCTGGGTACATTCTTTCAGATCGCTCATGAATATTCAGTCACCAAACTGATGTTTGTCAGTGTTGCCCTGAATGTTCTGCCGGTGCGGTATTTCTATGTGGCAAAAAATCTTCCAAAAATCGCCATGGGTGTTTTGCTGATAACAGTTGTTTTGATCGTTACGGTTGTACTTTCTTTCTGATGAAGTATTACATCATAGCTGGTGAGGCTTCCGGCGACCTGCATGCCTCCAATCTTATGCGTGAGCTTAAAGTTCTGGATACCCTGGCCGTGTTCCGTTGCTGGGGAGGTGATCTCATGCAAAAACAGGGCGGTGAATTGGTGAAGCATTACAGGGATCTTTCATTCATGGGATTCCTGGAAGTTCTTCTTCATCTCCGGACGATCACCGGAAATTTGACATTGTGCAAAAAAGATCTGCTCACATTCAAACCGGATGTCCTGATTTTAGTCGACTACCCGGGGTTTAACCTTCCTATTGCAAAGTTCGCTCATACTGCAGGAATCAGGGTTTTTTATTACATCTCACCGCAACTTTGGGCCTGGCGTTCATCGAGGGTGAAAATAATCAGGCATGCGGTTGACAGGATGTTCGTGATCCTTCCTTTTGAGAAGGACTTTTATGAGAAGCATCATATTTCGGTGGATTTCTGCGGTCATCCGCTCCTGGATGAGATTCATGATTCATCAATATTCCAGCAAAGAACTTCATTCTTAATGGCGCATGGCCTGGATGAATCCAAACCGATGATCGCTTTACTTCCGGGGAGCCGTAAACAGGAGATAAGAAAGATCCTGCGAATCATGCTGCAGGTTATCCCGGATTTCCCGGGCTACCAGTTTGTCATTGCCGGAGCTCCATCTGTGCCTGCTGAATTTTATCAGGATATGGTCGGTGATCTTCCTGTTAAAATCATCTCAGGAAAAACTTACGAACTCCTTCACAACTCTGAAGCCGCGTTGGTCACATCCGGGACAGCAACCATGGAGACTGCGCTTTTGGGCGTTCCACAGGTTGTTTGCTATAAAGGGAGTTTATTCTCATACACGCTGGCACGAATGATCGTTCATGTGAAATTTATTTCCCTTGTAAACCTCGTGATGGATCGTGAAGTTGTAAAGGAATTGATCCAGTCGGATCTGAACAGGGAAAATCTTTCCCGCGAACTAAGGAGCATTCTGAATAATATGGATGCACGGGCAAAAATCATTTCAGCGTATGCTTCACTGAATGAAAAGTTGGGTGGAGAAGGCGCTTCGAAGAAGGTTGCCACCCTGATGATACAATACTTAAATGAGAAATGAGTTTTAGTTTCAGGATTTTTTACCTGATCTGAACTTGATAAAATAAATACTTTTATAAAACCCAATCAAATTAATCCAGGATGAAAAATTTTCTTCTTTCTTTGTTTGTACTGATTGCATTTGCTTCCTGCACTTCAGCCGTTGACAAGCGGAATGATACAGGTTCAGCTGCCGGATCAAAAGAGAATTCCACAAACCAGGCAGTCAAAGAAGTGACGCCGGCTACACAACAACCGGTGCAGGCTCCGGTCCCTGGTCAGTCTCCCCAGGTTTCAAAAGTAAAAGTCGCTCCGGCTCTGAATCAATCAGCCCAGGGAAACTCAAACCAGGCTGTGAGATTGCATCCGACGAAAAGAGATCCCAATGATCCGAACAACAAGTTATTGAATGCATACGCCAACAATAAAGTTAACAGCGTGGTGATCCCATTCCAGAAAGGGACAGACCCGAATGTAAAAACGGCCCAGGAGTATTTTAATACCGGATCAAAAAAAGCCAGGGAAGGTGATCACACCGGTGCAATTGAGGACTTCACAAAATCCTTATCACTCATTAAAAATGCACTGGTTTACATGAAAAGAGGATACTCTTCCCTGTTGCTTCAGGATTATCAATCGGCCTTACTTGACATGGATGAAGCCATCAAACTGGCTCCGAAATTAGACAAAGCTTATTTTGCCAGGGGTGTATGTTATTTTGAGATGCAGCAATTTTCCAATGCTGAAGGGGATTTGCGTAAGTTCATAGAGACAGATAAAACCAATGCGATTGCTTATAATTATCTTGCAGGGATAAAATTTATGCAGAAAAATTTCAAGGAAGCACTGGATAATTATGACCAGGTTGCCAAGCTTGATCCTTCCTATCCGAATGTTTACACCAACCGCGGGATGATGCGCCACAACCTGGGTGATCTGAACGGGGCCATCAAGGATTACGATCTTGCAATCAAGCGTGATCCATTAAATTCAGCGGCTTTCAACAATAAAGGAGCCGCTGAGCTGACACTGAGTAATTATACGGCTGCCCTGGCAGATCTGAACAATGCCATCCGGATCAAGGAAGATTATGCTGATGCCTATGATAACCGCGGGAAGGTGAAGATCAAATTGGGTGATCAGCAGGGAGCATGCGAGGATTGGCAGAAATCATATTCCCTGGGACTTGAAGCATCCAGGGAACTGATCATGAAATTCTGTAAATAGAGTCGAAAGTCGACAGTCGAGAGTGAATACTAAAGACCATTGTCCCTTGTACAGAATTATATTTGTCAGTGTCAACAACAAATGTTCCGGAACTTAAAATACTTTTTTCTATTCAGTTTCCTTATTTCTGCTCAGGTTTCCTTCTCCCAGAAAACCGTCAGGGAGGTGGTCCAGGATGGCATATCCAAGGCCAAGCTGGGGGATTTCAGTGGAGCCATAAAATCCTTTGATCTGGCGATTTCCATGGACTCGACCGGGATTGAAGGTTATTATAACCGGGGCATCGTAAGAGTCCAGATGAAAGATTATGCAGAAGCCGAGATTGACTTTTCGAAAGTCATTTCACTTCATCCCACGTATCCTGAACCCTATTATAACCGCGGACTCGCGAAGGATTACCAGAAAAGATACATGGACGCCATCGTGGATTATACAAAAGCCATCAACCTGAAAGCTGATTTTGCCGATGCTTACGTAGACCGTGGATTGGCAAAATCTGACCTGCAGGATTACCCCGAGGCTGCCATGGATTTCACGCGAGCCATTCAATACCGGCCAGATCATGCCATGACTTATTACAACCGTGGATTAGCTTATTTTTCCATGAATGATTATCCGTCATCGATTGCCGATTTCGACCAGGCAATCAAGTTAGACTCATCCTCGGCTGATTACTATTCCAGCCGGGGTGCTGCAAAAGCTGCGGCAGGAAAATTCAATGAGGCCATCCTCGATTTTGATCAGGCGATCCGTCTTCACCCGCTTGATGTCAGCAACTTCCTGAACAAGGGTCTGGCATTTCTTTATCTCAAGGATTACGAGGCCGCCCAAAAAGAATATTCAACTGTGATAGAGATGAATCCGGCCAGTGGTGATGGTTATGTGAACAGGGGGGTGGCCAGGCAATACCTTGATGATAAACCCGGGGCCTGTGAGGACTGGAAAAAGGCCGTTGAATATGGCTCGTTGAAAGCACAGGCTTATCTTGATAAATATTGTTCCCACTAAACGTATGACCTTTTCTCCTGATCCCGATTAAGTCTCAAAAAGAGATTTGGTCACCAGAAAAGAGATTCTCCACCGGTATCCCTTCTTCAGGCTTTCAATACCATTGATTCTTGGGATCCAGGCAGGAATGTGGTTGAAACCTGCATTCATATTGCCTTTCCCGGTCATCCTGTTGTTCTTGTTCATCCTGTGGTCCTTACCATTTTTGTCAACATCGGTTTTCCCCTATAAGTTCAGGTGGATTTCAGGATTATTGATCGTTGCATTCCTGGCCATCTTATCCTGTGAGATCACATTATTCAACACCGGACAACCACCTGGTAATTGTGCACAGGTGCTCACGTTGAAGGAGCGGTTTTATCTTGGTGATATTATTGAGCCTGTTGTGCAAAAAACCAAAAGCACAAAAGCAATCCTGAAGGTTTCAGCATTTCTTGATAATGGGAAATGGAAGAAAGTGGATGTAAAAGTGATGGTATTCATCCAGCCCGATAAAAAATCCAGGAATCTTTTTTATGGTGACCAGCTTGTATTCAGCAGTCTCCTTGCTGAACCTTTGTTATCGGTGATTCCCGGAAGTTTCGACAACCGGAGCTTCCTTCATTTGCGAGGGATTTATTTCACTGCAATCATCAGACAGCAACACTGGAGCCAGATCGCAGTCAACAGATTGAACCCGGTATACCATCTTGCACTTTCCTGGAGGGGAAAGCTGTTGAATATTTTGCGGCAACACGGGTTGAAAGGAAGGGAGTTTGGCGTTGCTTCGGCACTGTTACTCGGTTATGTCGATGAGGTTGACAATGATTTGATGAAGGATTACGCTGCGACTGGTGTGCTGCATATTTTATCCGTTTCAGGAATGCATGTCGGAATGATTTTCCTGGTGCTTGAAAAACTGCTTGGATTCCTGGAGAGGTGGAAATATGGGCGATTTTTAAAGATATCATTATCGGTTCTTCTCATCTGGGCGTATGCGCTGATCACCGGGCTTTCTCCTGCAGTCCTCCGGGCCGCAGCAATGCTCAGCCTCGTTATCATTGGCAAGAGCCTGAAGAGAAGCCCGGACACGCTGAATATCCTGGCGGCTTCATTTTTTTTCCTTTTGATCTGGGACCCAAAGTTACTGGCAGATATGGGTTTTCAGCTGTCCTATCTTGCAGTTGTCGGGATTGTTTTGCTCTATCAGCCGGTGTACAGCCTTTTCGTATGCACAAACTGGTTTCTGGATAAAATCTGGGCCCTGGTTTCTGTGTCGATTGCAGCACAGCTCATCACGACTCCACTGAGCATGTTCTATTTTCACCAGTTTCCGAATTATTTTTTGCTGGCAAATATCTTCGTGGTTCCATTTTGTGATCTCATCATCTATACCGGGATCCTGGCCCTAGTGCTAAGCGGGGTTCCTTATTTATCAATGGTTCTTGCCAAAGCATTAGCCTGGTCAGTCTGGATCCTGAATGGCGCTATTCATATTATCGGTTCACTTCCGGGTTCTGTAACTCATGGGCTCTTCATCGGTAAACTTGGAATGGTTACTATTTACGGGATACTCATCACGATTTGTCTTTTTATCAAACTGAAGCAAAAGCGCTGGCTCTTTCTCTTTTTACTTCTCCTGGTATTTTTCCAGGGAAATTTGTTCCTGGCCAAGCTGAAAGAAAACCACGAAAAGCAATTTTTTGTTTACAGTACAAAGAATTCCGGGATTTATGATTGTATTTACCATGGGTCAAGTATTCTAACCGGCGATGTGAGAATGCTTGAAAATCCTGTGTTTGCTGACGCGTTGAAGAAATGTTGGGAGGTCCTTAACACGACCGGAAAATACCAGCTTCTGTTTCTTCCGGGTATAAAAAATGATAAGACCTTCATGGATCAGGGAAATTTCTTTAAGAAGGGAAATTTCTTCCAGTTTCATTCGAAGCGTTTCGGGATTCTTTCCAGGAAACTTCCTCATGGTACAGTGGGAAGATTGAAATTGGATTATCTTATCATTTCAGGAAATCCAAGAATTAAACTGGCTGAAATATCCAGGTTTTATTGTGCAAATGAGACTATTATCGACAATTCAAATTCGCTTTGGCAAGTGCGTCAATGGGTAAAAGAAGCAGTTGCATTACACATCAAATGCCACCCTGTTGCAATTGAAGGTCCCTTTGATGCAGTTTTTTAAAAAAGATGTTTGAGGTTTGAATAATTTAACATACTTTTGCACTCTCAATTGAGGATCGGTAGTTCAGCTGGTTAGAATGCCGCCCTGTCACGGCGGAGGTCGCGGGTTCGAGTCCCGTCCGGTCCGCTCCCTCAAAAGGCAAAAAAATGAAAACCACCGAAAACACTAACAGTTCGGTGGTTTTTTATTTTCTGCCGGTGCAGAAAAAAGCAAAAAAAAGCACACTTTTGGTGGATTATTCGGTGGACTAAAATTTTCGACCTTCCAAGTCCACCTATTTGCATCTTATTCATTGAATTGCAGTATATTGCAGCAAATGGTTTTGCTCAAGTAACCTAATTTTATTAACTAAAATTTCAGTTATGACAAGAGCAAGTTTTACCGTTCTTTTTTATATAAAGAGGACGAAACTTTTACAGGATGGCACTGCACCAATCTATGTTAGAATCACTGTAAATGGTCAACGATGTGAGTTCGGATTGCAGAAAAGCATCTTTGAGCATCAGTGGAACAACAAGAAGGGATGTGCCTTGGGATTTACTAAAGATGCTAAAGAACTTAACTCCTATCTAGATATTGTGAAAGCAAGTTTGCTGTTTAAAAAGCGGGATATGGAAGAGGAGGGGAGGCTTATATCAGCTCTGGGATTGAAAAATCGTTACCTCGGTCTTGATGTTGAAAACAGAACCATTTTGGATGTCTTCCGGGAACATAATGAAAAGGTCAAAGGATTGGAAAATAAGGATTATGCGCCATTGACGGTTCAAAGGTATTTTACCGCATTTATGCATGTAAAGGATTTCATTAAGATGAAATACAAAAGGGACGATATGTTATTAACGGAAATCACCCCGATGTTCATCAGTGATTTTGAATACTACATGAAAATTACCCGCAACTGTTGTCACAATACTACGGTGAAGTATATCAAGAATTTTAAAACGATTGTTCGGATTGCCTTGGCTAATGGTTGGATGAAATCAGATCCCTTTTCGAATATCAAATTCCATTTTGATGAGGTTGACCTGGATTTTCTAACGGAAAACGAATTAGATACATTGCTGAAAAAGGAATTTTCAATCGAACGATTACAACAGGTTAAGGATGCCTATCTTTTTTGCTGTTTTACCGGATTGGCTTTTATTGATGCAAAGAACCTGGTAATATCCGAAATTGAAGAGAAGGAAGGCCAACTCTGGATAAAAAAGAAAAGGCAAAAAACAAAAAACTGGTGCCATATTCCGATGTTATCTCCTGCCGTCGAGATCATGAAAAAATACAGGAATCATCCTCACTGTTTGAAAACCGGCTTGGTTTTACCAGTACCAAGTAATCAGAAGATGAATGCTTATCTGAAAGAAATTGCCGATCTCTCTGGAATCAAAAAAAATCTCAGCACCCACACTGCCAGGCATACTTTTGCAACAACAGTCACACTTTCCAACCAGATCTCGATGGAAGTGGTATCAAAGATGCTTGGTCATTCAAGCATCAATATGACAAAAAAATATGCCCGGGTTGTAGATGATTTGATAAACCGGGACATGCAAAAGATATACGGGAAATACACAGCCATTGCTTTAAATTAGCTGTTGTTGCGGAACCTGATCCTGAAGTAAAATCAATATTAGTGGATGAATATTACTGATGGTTGTTGCGAAGGTAGATCTGGATCTCATCTATCCGTTTCAGGATCTCCTTCGTGTCGGACCTGATAACATCGAAGCTGCGTGTGTTGTCATTTTTATGCAGGAGGAGATCCTGCTTAAGATTTGCAATCTCCACATTCAATTCTGCCAGCCGAATTTCCATGTGAACCCAGATGGAGATAATCCCCAGCAGAAAGGTAAAAAAACTAATTGCCTGGGGAAGCGGAAGGCCCAATATGTTTGATTTCAGTGTCATTTACGTTGGGTATTATTTGATCGATTAGAGAAAAAAGATGCCCCTGTTCGATTGACAGAGGCATCTTGATTCAATAATTACAGTACGATACTTTCGGTATCACAACCCGCTTTAAATTTGATAACTCCCCGTGCAACTGTTTGAGAATAATCGAGGGCATGCACATGCAACGCTGTTTGGCTGCCTACCCAGTCGGCTGGAGCCGTTATCTGGACTGTTCCGACCGATCGCTGTACAACCTCAGGAAACAACATCACCTTGTCGGTAAGGCAGTTGATCAGAATTAATGTTAGTTGGGTTGACAACTCATCAGTGCTGGTTGAATTAGGATCCCAGGTTATATCCATAACCTGATCAGGATGGGCTTTCATTACGACATTGCTGATAGAGCTCCCTTCGAAATCGCATAAAACGACCTTTGTGTGATCCAACACTGGAGGATCGCCGGTGAAAGCGTTCTTTAGATTGATGCTCACAATTTTATTGAATGGCGACATGTTTTTGAGCCTGCCGGCATATACTGAGTTAATGAGTGGTAAGACCTGACGAATCAGGTGCACAATGGTCGAAAACTTGGTCCTCTGCCTGGACTGACCGATTGTGTTGGGGTTCTTCATTCCAGCTGGTTTGGTTCGCATGGTATTCTGACCAAACTGCTTTGAAAATACTGCAGTTCCGAATTTTTTCCTGGTCCTGCCTGTAATTGGGTTTTGTACAATTGCCATGGTGATTAGGTTTATGGTTAATACTATTTTACTGGACTTGCTTCGGACTTGATACGGTCTTGTATAGCCCAAGCAGGGGCAAAGGTACCATGAGAAAAGAACAGATTAGTCACAAGGTATTGACAATCTATGAATTATGAATGATTATTCGTCTTTTTGCTTTTCGTTACTTGATTGAAAAGAACCTGAGAAGTTGTAACGATAGATGAAGAGCAGAAAAGAAAAATCACTTTTTAATGGTAAATATTCCCTGCTATTAATTCAAATCTTAGGTGCTTTAAGTCGGAATAAATTTTAAAATGCAAGGCTGCCGGTCATTTTTTTACCTTCAGGAAGAATAGGAATTAAAAAAAATGAAGGCACCCAACGGGCGGAACGGCCTTGTATTTTATAAATTTATGGAGATAGCTTTGCCTAAGATTTGGATTTTTAGCAGGGTGATTTACAGCCCGGGATAGGCAACGAATGCCCTGAACAGCCCTACTCTTCTTCTATTATTGGTCACGGCTAGAAAATGATGGTTAAGCGCGGGCACGCCATGAATGCAAGGAACGAGCATGAAATGGGGTGCACTAACGTGCTTGCAGACTTGATAATTGTACCAGCCAACCGGTACCTTTACGGTACGGGTTGGCTGCGATCAAAGCTGGCTGAACTTATTAGATTATTTGTCTTTGATTTTTAGAAGGTTGTTCAAAATACTTATCAAACAAGAGGCAATGCATATAGCCGGATGTGGATTATCGGAATGGTTGCATTGCAGTAAAACCCTTGTAACAGGCTATTCAGATTCCAATTTTAGTACGACACGGATTGGCGTATTCGGGATTTATCTTTGGATACCATAAACGATGATTTTTATTCAATACTGAAAGGGAGAGAATTAAATTTTTGTGAAAATCATGTAAGATATTATTGAATATGAATCTCCAGAAATTTTTTCAAGAACGACTCGCTGAGAAACTTAATAGTTTAACACCTGAAGAAAAAGAAAGAATGGGAAGTGTCAATGAAATTGCGCGTCATTTGTTAAAACAGTACGGTTTGGAGCATATGAAATTCGAATTTGGTCATAATAGAAAGTACGAGGGGATTTGCCACCAAGATCGAATTGAACTCGATCTTTTCCTGGCATTGAATGCTCCCGGTGAGGTAATCAGGAATATCATTCTACATGAAATTGCCCATGCGTTGGTTGAGCCCTATTTCGGCCATGGGGGAAAGTGGCAAAAAAAAGCAAGGGAATTGGGTGTTACCTGGGAAAGGAAATACCGCAAATGAAACAACCCAGGTTGGGTGTTCGTTAATGATTCTGCATAATTGCTTTCTGTTTCATGATTTGAAGGATCATTCCATTCTTTCTTTGCAAGATATTGTCGATATTGAAGATATCTGGTGGAAGTTGTATTGAGAATTCAGAATTTTCAGGTTATTATTAATACTACCTAATGGTTTAGATAATTCTTTAAATCAAAAGATTTCATTGTAGCCGGACACAGGCTGAGTCTTGATGATATTGAGCACCGAATGCTGCGCCGCGCTGAACCGGCCTTTCTGCCCGGATTCATACGGCCGCTATTTATGTCAGGCTATATGCGCCGCCTCAGTT